>Ga0209777_10000295_pt1 | contig 84895 bp, 59 predicted proteins | sample FrelakmetHBP12HB_FD_187147 | JGI IMG/M metagenome (GOLD analysis project Ga0209777, IMG submission 187147) | Freshwater lake sediment microbial communities from the University of Notre Dame, USA, for methane emissions studies -HBP12 HB (SPAdes)... | ecosystem: Environmental > Aquatic >...
GTCATGCCCGCCCGCATCCGTCTGGATCAACCCGCCCAAGGACAAGAGTCTCAATGTCGTCGAGCAACCCCCTCGGTTGCTCTCTAATTTCCAAGAGGTACTGTCTCAAAGTGTTTGACAACTTCCGCTCCGCCGGGCCCACTACTGTTCCTCAAGGGCGACGAGAGCAGTCCTGGCAGACGCGTCATCAATCTGGCGAATGTCATGTTCAGTGAAGACGGCGAGGTGCGTCGAGCAGTGGTCACCCATTTCCAGAAGCTTGCCGAAGACCGGTTACTCATGACGGCGCGGACCAAAGCTGTTCTGCTTGGACAGATGGAGAACCTGCTTTCTGATGATCCTGGCAAGTGGCGGCGGTCGGCTGTTGTGGTCTCCGATCTAGTCAAAGATGACTGGCTCTGCAATCTGGCAGCCGTGCGGCAATGCCTGGAAATGCACTTTAACAATGGAGTAGAGGAGTTCTTGACAGCCGTAATGCGCCCGACCATCTCGGCTGTAGAACCCATCGTGGAATCTGTGTGGGCGCCACGTGAACAGGGCGAGTTGATTGAGAAGACTATCCTCGATCTAGTGCCTGGCGCCAGTCTTACGGACGCCTTGAATGCGTACTACCATGCCTTGGGGCATATCCCATTTGGCGGTAAACTCTCAATCTCGAGAATGGTTACTGAATGGGAGAGCCGGCATAAGAAGGTGAAGGATCTGTGGGGTGAGGTCTGGGCTTGGGCCAATGGAATACCCAGCCCACTTCCCAGGTATCATGCCTGTTCCATCTTCCTGGGACGAACAGGGGATGTTCCAGAGGGGCACTTGTCTGAGTTTTGGGAAGAGATCGCAGGGGTTGTGCATCTCCCCAATACGGAGGATGCGGACCTGCCGTGTACGCAGGCATGGCGTATCCGGCTGGAACTCGCCCAGCATTTCCAGCACCATCTTGAGTCACGATTGCCTGGTATGGACGGCGAACGCATTGCCACGCAGGCATGGTGGCTGGCTGAGCGGGTGGCGATGCTGTTCGGCCAGGATTCCAAGTCGCTCCGCGAAGTGCGCAGGGTGACATTTGAACCCGAGGCATTGATATCGAGGCGAGTATGGAATACTGGACGGCCGCCGATGCGACGCTCACGATTCAGTTATGCTGCCGGTCTAACACGGCACATCTGGGGACTATCCTTGCTGTGTCAGCTTGACAAGACGGGGTTGGAATCGCTCAGGCCGGATATGATGACAGCGGCCATCCATGAACGGATTGAGTTGGCCATGCTGGGGGCGTTTGTATCAGGCTTCCCCTTGACTGCTCCAGGCAACCCCGTGTATGCCTTTGACAAATCAATTGCTTCGGCCGGCCAGGATTGGCTAACCCTGTTCGGCGCCGGAGAGAACAGAGAGAAAGCCGGTGCCCTTCTGGCTGCCGTAGAGAAGATGGCTCGGCCTGAGGAACTGGCGACACTGTTGGAGGTGCTTCCATCGGCTTCCGAAAGTGACCACGTGCTGGTCGGATTTGCCTTGAGAGGCTTGGCATACTCTGGAGAAGCACCTGTGGAGGCACTTTGGGCTCGTGTGTCAGACCGTTCTTGGTTGGAGTCGCTCTTCCTTAGGGCGAAACCCTATGTAGTCGAGATCTTTTTCGATTCGCTTCTCGAAATCGAGATCAGAGAACAGGGCAGGTGGAGATATGGTCTTCCGCACGCAATGGCCCTGATGTGCGAGGCGGCGGCCGAAGACGCAGAGCGGCGCCCTTGGCTATTTGGCCTGACCGTAGTTGGTTCAATAGCCGCTGACTCTGTGAGTGCAATTCAGAGGCTCCTTCGAGGTGACCACCGGTCGCAGTTCACTGAAGATGCCGCCTCCTGGAACAAAAGGATTGCAGAAATGCGACCCTACTCCCCCGAATGGCTCAAAGGAGGCTTCCGAGCTACCCTGGCTGCTCTCAACGCCTGATCGGGCCTTTTTGGACCATCAGGGTCAGGCATCAAAACAGCTCCGAATGCTGCGTGCCAGCCAGACCCGTGCATTGCCGACGTCCAGGAACTCCCGCCTCCTGCTGTCCAGGTCTTTCTCAGAACAACCAGAAACCGGGCATTCTCAGACGCGATGAACCCGTCAAGCCGAAGCCCCTGCTCTGCAACCTCGTGTGGCGGCAGTAGCTCGGCCCCGGCACTCCCCTAGAAAAGTAATACATTCTGTTGCCCTTGCCGAAGTGGGCGTATCTCCAGCAGTCTGCCCGTGGGCAAGACAGGGGTCTGGTCCAAGCTCGCTTGGACCCAAGCCCTTGGCGAAGTCCACCCTTGTATGCCGCAGGCATGCAAGGCAGGCGTAGCCTGGGCTGGCTGTGCCTCAACGCAGAGAGGCTCTTGCCGTCGGACAGTCAGACAGTACAACGGTCGGACCGTAGTATCTGTGTGCATCCCATGAATCCGTGGTTAAAAACACCTTCTCTTTATCAGCGAAAATCCGCGAAATCTGCGGCAGACTGGGCTACCATAACCGCGAGTCACCCGAGAATCTCCTTCAAGTACCGGCCTGTGTAACTCTCGGAGATCCGGGCCACTGCTTCGGGCGTGCCCTGGGCCACGATGCGTCCGCCGCGGAGGCCGCCTTCTGGACCCAGGTCAATGATCCAGTCCGCGGTCTTGATCACGTCGAGGTTGTGCTCGATCACGATCACCGTATTGCCTGCGTCGCGGAGCCGGTTGAGCACGGTCAGGAGCATGCGGATGTCTTGGAAGTGCAGGCCCGTGGTGGGCTCGTCCAGGATGTACAGGGTCCTGCCCGTGTCCCGCTTGGCCAGCTCACGGGCCAGCTTGATCCGCTGGGCCTCGCCGCCGGAGAGGGTGACCGCGGACTGGCCGAGCTTGATGTAGCCCAGGCCCACGTCCATGAGGGTGTCCAGGATCGCACAGATCTTGGGGTGAGCGGCGAACAACTCCCGGGCCTGGAGCACGGACAGGTCCAGGACCTGGGCAATGGAGTGGCCCTTGTACTCGACCTCCAGGGTGGCGTCGTTGAACCGCCTCCCGTGACAGGTCTCGCACGGGACGTACACGTCCGCGAGGAAGTGCATCTCCACCTTGATGAACCCGTCGCCCTGACACGCCTCGCACCTGCCGCCCTTGACGTTGAAGGAGAACCGGCCCTTGGCATAGCCCCGGGCCCTGGCCTCGGGCAGCAGGGCGAAGAGGTCACGGATCAGGTCAAAGACCTTGGTGTACGTGGCCGGATTGCTGCGGGGCGTGCGTCCGATCGGGCTCTGGTCGATGTCGATGACCTTGTCCATATGTTCCAGACCATCGATCCGGTCATGCGTGCCGATCTCAACAGTTGCCTGGTGCAGCTTGTGGGCCAGGGCCGGGTATAGGATCTGGTTGACCAGCGTGGACTTGCCTGCACCGGACACGCCGGTCACAGCCACGAACAGGCCCACAGGCAGGCGGACGTCTTCCCCTGCCAGGTTGTTCTGCGTGGGCTTCTCGATGGTGATCCACGGCCCGCCAGGCCCGGGCGCAGGGGTCCTCTTGGGTGGAATAGGGATGGCCAGATCGCCGCTGAGATACCTGCCGGTCACGGACGCCGGATTTCGGCACACCTGTTCAGGCGTGCCTTCTGCCACGATCTCGCCGCCCAGCAGACCGGCCCCGGGTCCGATGTCCACGAGCCAGTCGGCTGCCAGCATGGTCTCCCGGTCGTGCTCGATGACGATCAGGGTGTTGCCAATGTCTCGCAGATGGCACAGGGTCTCGAGCAGACGCCGGTTGTCTCGCTGGTGCAGACCTATGGAGGGCTCGTCCAGGACGTACAACACGCCGGTCAGCTCAGACCCCACCTGGGACGCCAGACGGATCCGCTGGGATTCGCCGCCGCTCAAGGTCGGGCCCTTGCGTGACAGGCTCAGGTAGTCCAGGCCCACGTTCATCAAGAAGCCCAGGCGGCCGGTAATCTCCTTGAGCAGTTCCCGGCCTATGATTCTCCGGTTGCCCTGGAGGACCAGGCCGGTCAGGAAGGCGTACGCCTCGCCTATGGTCATGTCCGTGAGATCCACGATGGACTTGCCCGCAATGCGGACCCCCAGGACCTCGGGACGCAGACGCAGGCCGTGGCAGGTGTCACAGGGCCGTTCGCTCATGAATTCCTGGTAGTACTCCTTCTGTTGCTCGGACTGGGTCTGGCGATACCGCCGCATCAGGGTGTGCACCAGGCCTTCCCAGGACAGGCGGATCTGGCCCTGGATCTTCTCCGAGTCCCAGTGCACCGTCAGTTCCTTGCCCTTTGCCCCGTAGAGGATCAGGTCTCTTTGAGACGCAGGCAGCCGGCACCACGGCGTGTCCAGGTCCAGGCCCCACTGGCCCACCATGGCCTGCACCTGGTTGCCACCCCACGACCGGCCGATCCTGCCCCTGCGGTCAAAGAGGTTCTTCCACGGCACCACGGCCCCCTGACGGATGCTCAGGTCGGGGTCCGCCACGATCCTGTCCGGGTCCATGGCCAGTCGGGAGCCGATCCCGTTGCAGTCCGGGCACATGCCCTGGGGTGAGTTGAACGAAAACAGCGGCGGGTCCAGCACGGGATACGCCCGCCCGCAACAGGACCGTGCCTCGCTCATGGGCCGGTCGGCCTGGCCGGGCACGTGCACGATCAACCGGCCCTGGCCCGACCTGAGACACTGCTCCACTGAATCCGTCAATCGCTTCTTGAATCCCTTGCCCGGCTTGATCACCAGGCGGTCCACCACGATCTCGATCGTGTGCTTCCTCTGCTTGGGCAGGGTCTGCACGTCGTCGAGCGGCTGGATCACCCCATTGATCCGCACCCTGACAAAGCCCTGGGCCTTCAGGCCCTCCAGGCGGTCCCTGTGCTCGCCCTTGCGGTTCTCCACGATCGGGGCCAGCAGCATCACGGGCGTCTGCTCGGCTAGGCCCAGGATCTGATCCACCATGGCCTGGGCATGACCGCGTCCCACCGGCCTGCCGCAGGTGATGCAGAACTGCTCGCCCATGCGGGCATACAGCACGCGCAGGTAGTCGTAGATCTCCGTGATCGTGCCCACTGTGGATCGCGGATTGCGGCTGGCCGTCTTCTGATCGATCGAGATCGTGGGTGACAGGCCCCGGATCGTGTCATAGTGCGGCTTGTCCATCTGGCCTATGAACTGGCGTGCATACGCGGACAGAGACTCCACGTACCGCCGCTGGCCCTCTGCAAAGATCGTATCAAACGCCAGGGACGACTTGCCGGACCCGGACACCCCGGTAAACACGATGAACCGCTTCTTGGGCAGGTCCACGTCCACATCCTTGAGATTGTGCTCCCTGGCCCCACGGACCTGGATCGTGTCCATCTCCAGGGCCGGATGCAAGGCATAGGGGCCGGTCTTCTTCTGGGACTTACTCATGCGGGAGATTGTAGTAGACGGGACGGTTGGAGGATAGCCTCAATGATTCTGGTTGTGAGTGATGGATACGGCCACGGATCATGAATCTGGGCCAAAGGCAGGACGGCGACATTGCCGGCTACGTCATGTGGAATCTCGGAGCCCCTATTCGGATTCACACAAGTACCTATGACTCACCGGGCCTGTACAATATGTTCGACACCCGGTACGGTTACCCCGGGTCCCGTGAACATGCCGAGGACGTCATCTATCAGGATGGATGCTCCCCGGGGTTGTGGCCTCGTTGCTTTCTGGGGTCCTGCTCGTAACGGCCTCCGGCGGCCCCGAGCCGGGCCCTCGCGGGGAATATGACCTCAAGGCCGCGTGCCTCTTCACTTTCGCCCAATTCGTGACCTGGCCGGACACCAAGGTCGCGGACAGCAACGAAACGATGGTCCTCGGCGTGATCGGCAGGGACCCCTTCGGCAACGCCTTTGATCCGGTCCTGAACAGACGTATCCACGGGCGGATACTGGTGATCAAAAAATTCAAGGGATTGAGCCAGCGGCCAACCAAGGATGGCACGGATGATGGCCAACTCGCCCAAGACGTGGCGGTGTGGCGCAAATGCCATTTCGTGTTCATTTGCTCGTCGGAGGAAAAAGAGGTGGGACGCATTCTCAAATCCCTGGAGGGGTTCAACGTGCTGACCGTAGGCGAAACGGAGGGCTTCGTGGGGTCCGGCGGGATGATCGGTTTCATCCCGGGCGCCGAGACAGCCGCCTTTGAAGTCAACCTCGACGCCGCCAGGAAAGAGAAGCTGACCATCAGTGCCAGTGTCCTCCGGCTGGCCAAGAAAGTCGTTCGAGACGCAGCATCAGAAAAACGGGATAAGGGCAGCTAGGGGGGCAAGGGAGTGAAAGTAGAGATATCCGATGCCAGGGTCTCTACCGATCCTGAGGAGTTACTTGTCACCTACGCACTGGGCTCTTGCATGGGCGTGTGCCTGTATGACCCGGCCATCCCCATCGGAGGGATGCTCCATTGCCTGCTTCCCCCTTGAACGGCCATGCCGACTGAGTTACACTGTGGGTGTCCCAAGGATGGACTTGAACACACATATGCCGCACAGAACCATGACCATCAAGGAATTGGCCCAGATGTTGGGCATTGACCTGCGCAGGATGGAACGCATGGCCCAGCGAGGGGAGATCCCTTGTCACAAGGTCGGCAATCAGTTTCGCTTCAATCGGGCGGAGATCACGGATTGGCTTCAACGTAACATGGCCACCATGAGCAGTGGCCATCTGGCGGAGGTTGATGCGGGCATCACCGCGAACCGGCAGACCGAGAAGAATGAGGCGATCATCATCCCCATGCTACGGATTGAGGCGGTGACCGCCAGTCTGGGGGCACGCACAAAGAACAGCACACTCCGCGATCTGGTGGCCCTGGCCCAGAAGACCGGGCTCGTGCATGACGGCGAGGCCTTGCTTGAGGGCCTCATCCAGCGAGAGGAGTTGGGCAGTACGGCCATGGAAGGAGGGATTGCGATCCCGCATCCCCGCCATCCGCTGCCGTATGCCATAGCCGAGCCTATCCTGGCGGTGGCACGAACGACCCAGGGAATCGTATTCGGCGGGCCGGACGGGCTCCTGCCCCGTCTGTTTTTCCTGATTGCCTCGCAGGATGACCGTCATCACGTGCACATCCTGGCCAGGCTGTGCCGCATGCTCCAGGACCCGGACCTGATCAGCCAACTGGGCGAGGCGGAGACGGCCGAGCAGATGATAGAGCTGATGAAACAGGGAGAGCTGAAGGTCCTTTCCCAGTCGGCGTGAGCGGTCGCAGCACTGGGTCTCTGCGTCATCCTGGGTACCACACCTTCGCCGCCCTTGTCTTATCCACGCCGTAGCCTGGCTGGCCCCCCTGCTTGGCAAAAAGGCCGATTTTTCTAAGGCAAAATGGATCCCTCGGGTGTTATATAGCCAACGATCGATCGTCCGGTGGTTTGGAGATGTGTTGATGCTGGAAGACAGGTTTCTCGTTTGGAGGCTCAGACGCGGCAGCCGTGAGGCCTTGTGCACGATCTACCAGCGGTACAGAGAGGACCTGCTCCGTCTGGCCGCAGGCCTGCTGAACGATAGGGCTGTAGCAGAAGACCTTGTGCACGATGTGTTTGTGGCGTTCGCAGGCGCAGCCAGGGGATTTCGGCTCTCCGGCAGCCTCAAGGGGTATCTGGCAACGTGCGTGGCCAACCGGGCACGCAACGCCAATCGGGACCGGCACCGACAGCATGGGGTCAGTCTGGACGAGGTCGGTCCCGTGGCCACAGGCCTGCCAGGACCGGATCTGTGGATCCAGTATACAGAGCAGTTCAGGCAGGTCAGCGAGGCCCTGGCCGATCTGCCTTACGAGCAAAGGGAGGTCGTGACGCTCCACGCGTATGGCAGAATGACCTTCCGGGAGATCGCCCGGACCCAGGGCGTCTCGATCAAGACGATACAGAGTCGATATCGGTACGGGCTGGACAAGCTCCGCATCCGGTTGGACAGAGAGGTAGGACCATGAGAACGGCAAAGGACATCGAAGGCATTCTGGAAAAGGCATCCATACACACAGACAGCAAGGTCAACCAGGCCGTGCTCGACGAGCTCCTGGCCACATTCGGCCAGGCCATGGAGACACAGCCGCCTGTGGGGCGGCCAGGCATAAGGAGCAAGATCATGACCAGTATCATCACGAAGTCCGCAATCGCCGCGGCGATTGGGATCGCCGTGTTCATTGGTATCAGCCAGATCGCCGGCCCTGCCGTGGCGTGGGGCGAGGTCGTGGGGCGTGTCGAGAAGGCCACGGCCTTCATGTTCAGTCTGAAGGCCACAGTCGCCGGCAGCGGCGCACAGCCGTCGGCCCCCAAGGTCCAGGCCCAGTGGACGATCTACCTCTCACAGGAACACGGGTTCCGAATGGACATCACGGCTCAAGATGGGAACACGCCGGGTACCGTGGTATCCTGGTACGTCCCGCCCCAACAGGACAAGATCACGATGGTGATCTCATCTCACAAGCAGTGGGTGCAGATGCCCTATTCCGAGGACTATGCCAAACAGGGCAAAGACAAGGACCCTGCCGACTACATCCGGCGATTCATGGCCCGGGGCTACAAGCAGATCGGACGAAAGACCATCGATGGCATCGACGTGGAGGGCGTCGAGGTCCAGGACCCACCCACGGACGGCGAACCGCTGGACAGCGCCGTGGGCCGGATGTGGGTGGACGTGAAGACCGAGATGCCGGTTCGCATCGAGATTGAAGGCCTCGCCCATCAGCAGCACGTACAGTGGATCATGGACTTTCGCTGGGACGCGGCTGTGGACCCGACCGTGTTCGCGCCCAATATCCCTGATGGCTACACACGCATGGAGTAGCTAGCCCTTGCGGAATACGGCCACCACGTTGTCAACCTCCACCACGAACAGGCGGTTGCCGCCTTCAAAGTCCACGGGGATCGCGCCCTTGGGATTGAACAGGACCTTGTCGTACTTGGCCAGGGGAATCTCGGGGTTGTTCTCCACCTCCAGGGATATGGCCACGATACGGCCGGTGATCGTGGGGATCTCGATGTTGTCCGGCAGTTGGATGCCGCCCTTGGTCTGCTTCTTGTCCTCGTCCTTGCGGATCAGGATCCGCTTGCCGATCGGCTCCACGGTCTCGAATGTCGCGGCATCCAACGAGTCGTTGCTCTCCATGGGCGGCCATCCTTATCACCAATGCATCGTCAAGACAGGAGGCATTATACCCACCTTGGAACCGTTGTCACTAGCCTGGCGTCGCAAGACACCAGGGTTCACTGCCTCGCCTACCCCTGCGGCTCCATGCGCTGCCACACCGCGGCCAGCATGGCAGCGGTGATGATGCAGACAAACACGAAGATGGCCGCCGGGATGGCGGCCTCCGGCCCGATGTGTTCAACGGCCAGAGCCGCACCCAGGGCGGCGTTCTGCATGCCAACCTCAAGGGCCAGGGTCCGCCGCTGGGGACGGGTCATGGCAAACAGGACCGCCACGGCGTAGCCGCCCACCAGACCCACGACGTTCAGGGCAATGTCCACCGTCAACACCACGCCCGTGACCTGCGAGAGCCTCTCCTTGTTCAGGGCGATAACCAGGGCGCAGATGAACGTAATGAGTGTCACAGACAGGGCCGGGAACACGGGCAGGATAGCGTCCAAGGATCGGCCGAGCCATCGCCGAACCCAGAAACCGACCCATAGCGGCACGATCACCATCACCATGACGTCCAGCAGCATTGGCCAGAACTCGATGGGCAGGAGGGTGCCGGCCAGGAGCTTGGTCAGGCCGGGCGTGACGATCGGACAGATCAACGTCGAGACGATGGTCAACGACACCGCATAGGCCGTGTCCGCCTTGGCCACATAGCTCATGACGTTGCTCGACATGGCCTCAGGAGTAGCGGCAGTCAGGATCAGGCCCACGGCCAACGCAGGCGGCAGGTGGAAGAGCCTGCCCAGCAGCCAGGCAGCTAAGGGCATGATCGTATACTGGGCCGCGGTGCCTATGACCACCAGGCCCGGCCGTCTAACGATCTCTCTGAACTCCTCCGGTTGCAGGGCCACGCCGATCCCGAACATGGTCACGGCGAAGAACAACCGATTAGCGGTCATGAATGCCAGAGTCTGCACCATGAGGCCCTGGTTCCAGGCCTGGGGCAGGAGCTTGGCGAGGTGAAAGGCATTGATGGCCTTGAAGGCCTCCGGCCAGTGGTAGGCAACGACGCCCAACAGGATCACCCACAGGGCAAAGCCTCGTGTATAGAACTCCAGGGCCTTCTTGAGCATCGCCAGAGTATATCGGCAAGTCGGGACAGCCCGAAGGAAAAACACGTAGGTTGACCACCGGTCCTGGATGGAGCGACGGACAAGCAGCTCAAAACCAGGTGACGCGAGCAATGAACTGCCGGCCGAAGGTCATCAGCAGGCCGGCCGCAATGGCCGCTGCTGCCCAGACCCAGGCGAGGTATCCGGTCGTGGCCCTGACGATCAGGCCACCGATCGCCTCCAGCGGGGGCAGGGCCCCCAGGACCGGCCTGAGCACCAGCACGGCAAGAGGCCTCGCTACCTGCTCGGCGGCCTTGTGTGGATGCTCGTGGGCCTGGCCCTTCTGGTGGCCCTCTACTTCGACCCCGACCGGAGAGAGTGGGCCCTGTATGCCCTGATCCCAACGGGCGTGGGTCTGGCGTATCTGCTCTACCATGCCGTCGAGGGCAGGAAGGAAGAGGAGCAGGCCAGAGACTCCCAGGCCGAAGAGGCCACGCGAGGGGCATTCAAGGGCTAGGCTAGGAGGCCTTTGTCAGCTCCACGATCAGGGTGTCATCCATGGCTGGTCCCCATCGATAGGCCTGAACCTCTCGTAGCAGTCTCGATGCCATGGGGTCCGGCCGTGCTTGCTCGCAGCATCGCCGGACCAGGTCCTCGAGGCCCTCGATCTCCAGGGCTATGCCCCTTTCGTCCCTCGCCTCGGTGACACCATCCGTGTACACGATCAACCGGTCTCCTTCGGTCCAGGTCGCCTGCTGCGCCCGACACTCGTATTCCTCTCCGTCCAGGACACCCAGCATCAGGGCATGCGACTCGAGGGGGTCGAGAGCACCGGCCTTGCGAACCATGAAGGCCGGAGGATGGCCGGCATTGGCCCACTCCACCACGTCGGCGGCAGGATCGACGCGAGCACAGAAGGCCGTGGCAAAGATCCCCTCTCTGGCCAGGGACACGGCGAAGTAGTGATTGACCGCAGCCAGGACCTCGTGGGGCGCCAGGTACTCGTTTTCCCCATACAGACGCTCGAACTCCCCATACACGCGGTTGACGGTCAGGGCCGCGCCGATCCCGTGCCCATTGACGTCGATCGCCAGCACACTGAGACGTCCGTCCGGGTGACGCCTGGCATAGAGGTAGTCGCCTCCGATGTCGAGCATGGGCTCGTATTCAAAGGCCAAGTGGATCGGCCCCTGCTCGATGGGGGCAGGAAAGAGCATCTCGTGGATCGTACGGGCGTGTTCCAACTCGCTCCTGAGGTCCCCGTATCGCCCGGTGAGGTGCTTGAGGGCCACGCGTCTGTAGACGCGGCTGTGTCTGAACCAACAGATGGCCAGGCCTGGTGCGCCAGCCAGGGGCAGGAAGAGCAACGCCAGGTGGCTCGTCCAGGACCCTGAGGCATAGAGCAACGTGGCGATCACACCCAGGGCCGACAGCACGCCTAGGACCTTGGCCGCCTCCAGGAGCGTCCACGGCAGGAACAGGCAGGCAAGGAAATGGAATGCCGCCAGAGGTACAAACACCTCCGCGGGGTGCCTGAGCTTCGAGGCCGTAACAGGCAGGGCGTTGCGAAGCCAGGGGGCGATCAGAAACACAACCACACCTGCGGCAAAGATGAGCCAAAAGGCCAGGCGCACGATGTCCGCGGGTCTGCTCACCCGCCGCCTGGCGAATCCGTATCCTGCCATGAACACGGCCACATTAACCAGATCGGGCAGGACGCCATACAGGCCGCGGTGCACGAAGACACCCACCATTGCGACGACGGCGGAAACCAGGCAGAACGCGAGAAAACGCCTCCGCATCCACGTGAGGCGTTCGGCCTCATAGGCCTGGTTGATCTCTTCCTCGATCTTTCGGTTCATGGCCATGCACCGAGGTTGCTGGACTAGCCGATATACTCTCGCATCATGCGGAGATACCGCCTGCAGGTCTCTTTCATGTCACCTGGATTCAAGGCATAGTTGAGGTTCCGGACGCCTCGCGTGCGAGAAACCACGGCGTGGCTGCCAGCCCGCCCCAACCAGCCGGGTCATGGTTGGCCAGAAAGACCTTGCGGAGCGTCTGGTCGTAAGGCACCAGGGCGGTCCACAGTACCCCAGGTGAGTCCTTCCAGCGAGGGTCAGGCTCGCCGCCGTCAATCCGCTGAAACCTGGCGTCTTTGACCTGCTGGTTCCACATGAAGTCGCGGTTCGTGGCGATCAGGCGATCGATGTCTTGCCTGGTAAAGACCAGCCCGTGCTCAAAGGCCGCCACCATGCCTTCGACATCGATCTCGTAGTAGCCACCGTTGGGGTGGACGCCCACCCAATGCTGGGGCGACCCGTCGGGCTTGAGGTCCCACGGCCCTGCAGGGTCCCAATAGTTCCATACCAGGTACCTTCCATCCCCACGCGTCCCCAGGCGGGACTTCATCAACTGCCACCACTTTTCGGCCCGCTCCCTGTACACGGGCTTGCCGGTCACGTCGTGCATGGCGAGAAGCCACCGGGCTATGTGGTTCTGCTTGTTGGCTGGATTCGAGAAGCCGTCCGTGGTTCGTCGCTCATACCCGCTGGTCCACTTACCGGTCTGGGGGTCCATGCCAAAGGCAGGAACCACCCAAAGACCTCCGTCCTTGACCTGGCGCCAGCAGCCTCGCGAATCCCACTTCTCGAACACCTGGCCGGCGAGTCTTAGATAGGCATCCGCCTGCGGCCCAAACCTCTCTTTGAGCACAGGGATCTTGAGGATCTCGTCCGCCATCAGAACCACCGGGCGCAGGCCCATGGCCTCACCCAGCAGGCTGTCGGTGTAAAGGTCTTGAGCCTGCGCCCCGCCTGAGCCGCCCTTGGGCCAGCCGATGAAGCCATCAGGCTCCTTCACGCCCCGCTTGATCCAGGAGTCCGCCCAGTCGACCAGGCGTTCTACCCATCGGGCATCGCCAGTAGCCCGGTAGCCGTAGTAGAAGCCGTTGAGAAAGGGGCTCACCAGCCAGCCGATCTCCTCGCCCATCTCGCGGTCGCAGTAGCGGTTGCGGGCGTCGCCGAGGATGTTCTTCTCCCACCGGGCCAGCCAGTCCCTGGCCAGGGCAGGGTCCATCTTGGAGGCCACTTCTCCCCCCTGCTCACTGATCGCCTGTCCGCCCAGGACGTTCTTTGTCAGCCACGGAAATGTGGCGGCCGCGAGGGTCGCGTCTCTGAGGAATTGACGTCGTTTCATAGAGCCTCTATCGACCTGGTTTTCTTGGACGTAGGATACCCCCGACATCATCCCCCAATGGCCCCTGCTTGACAAGGGTCTTGTGCGAGCGGGCTGATCGTGAAGACGTGGAGCTCTATCTCTGCCAACCTTCGATCTTGAAGACCCGATCGAGCAGCTTCCGCTCCGCCTGACCCGAGTCCGGCACGAACCAGATCTCGAACCTGGCGGCATAGGGCTGTCCCCAATCGCCCTTGCCAGTGCCCGTTCTGCGCCTGCCCTCCACGCTCTACGCTGGACGCTGTACGCACTGGATTCTACGCCCGGTGCTGGGCCACAGTCACCCGTGCTCGGGCCCTGCGGAGCCTGTCCAGAAAATCGCCCTTCCGGAAATGCCAGGTCCACTTTCTGAGGGTCAGCCAGCCGCCGAAGCGGATGAGGTGGTTGCGCCAGGATCGGTACCAGGCCGCCCAGGCAGGCCTGAGATTGTGCAGGGAGAAGGCAATCGCCGGAAAGGACAGGACACTGGCTCCAATCAGGAACAGGTAGTGAAACCTATAGAACCCTCGCATGATGCCCCGGACCCCATCCTGCATCTGCTGCGCGTTCATCGGCACGTCCGGCTCAAACAAAGGGAAGTTGCCGTCATAATACTCCCAGCCTACGGTGTCGACGGGGTAGACCCTGTGCTGCTGCAACAACCGCTGGCGCAGCTCCGTGCCGGGCAAGGGCACAGGCAACAGGACCTGCACTGTATCGATCCTGGACCTTCGGATGAACCGCTTGAACCGGTGGACCCGCTCCTGGATAGGCATGGTAAACGCAACGTCCTCTCTCGCCGGATAGCCGAAGATGAACATGCCATGCACGATGAATCCAAATCGATGGAACACCCGCACCAGTGACAGCATCTCGTCTGCACTGACGTGCTTGTTCATGGCCTTGAGCTCCTCGTCGACGGGGCTCTCAAAGCCTATGGCCACGTACCTGATGCCCGCCCTGCGCATGGCCGCCAGCAACTCCGGATCGCGGGCCTTGTCCAGCCGGATCTGCACGGTGATCGACAGCCGCTTGCCGATCTGCTCCTGGTACTCGCTGAGCCTGTCGCAGAAGCGGATGGTCTCCTCCCGCTCCTGGCCGAACAGATCGTCCACGACGAAGAACTCCTTGGCCCCATAGGTCTCAACGAGCAGACCGATGTTCTCCAGCAGCCGTTCGATCGGGGCACTGCGGGGTCTGCCCTTGACTGTACAGAATTCGCAGTGCATGCAGCACCCGCGTATCCTCTCGACCGGATATAGCTTGATCTTGGCGTATCGAACCAGCGAGAAATCCGGCAGGGGCAGTGCGTCAAACTCGGTGAGCAGCTCACGTGGCGCCGTATGGACTATCTGTCCGTTCTCCAGATAGGCGATACCCTTGACGTCCTGGATGGCCATCCTGCCTTCCAGTGCCCCAAGCAGCTCACGAATGGTGACCTCTCCCTCGCCCAGGACCACGTAGTCGATGCCTGAGGCCAGGGCCTCTGCCACGTTCTCGCCGGCAAAGTGCTGTCCGCCTGCAACCGTGATCACGCCCTGGTCCTTGTAGAACCGGGCCACCTCATAGAGCCTCGGCACGGTGCTGGTCAGCCCCCCATAGAGACCCACCACGTCTGCGGGTCTCTGCTCCTGGAGCACGGGGTGATCGGCCCCTCCGGAGGCGGCCCTCGGTGCGCACCGCCTGAGGTTATTCTCGTCGATGACCTCCGCATCCCAACGCTCCATCTCGTTGACGGCACTGGCCACGTACACCGGTCCCAGGGCCGTCGTTTTTCGGGCGATCCGCGAATAGATATTGAACGCCGGATAGGCCGGGATCACGACCCTCAGTCGGTGCCTCTTCCGGGATAGGTCCATCAACGCCTGTGGCATCGTCACACCTCATTGAATGGTGATTCCGTTTGTCATGTATACGAACAAGGTACCCCAGCGGATCGCAAATGGCAAGCCTCCAATCCAAGGCTCGGCTTGAGTCAGGGGCCGGATTCCTGTATAATGGGTCTTTCTTTTGCATTTGGGCGTGCGACGGCAGGCAAACTGGAGGAGCCTCTCGATGCAGATATGGTTCAGGCAGATGATAGGGACGGGCGTGGTTGCGTTGGGCCTCCTGGCCCAGGCGGCGATCGCCGAGGACGTGGACCCAAACGGGGAGGCACAGCCGGCCTACAAGCACCAGATCACCGTCCCGGGCGATGAGTTCCAGAGCTGGACCTCGCCGGCCTTCATCAAGTTCACGATCGTCATCAAGGACGGCTTCGATCCCAACAGGGTCTTCTTCCAGGACTGCCGGCGCTATGAATACCACTTTGACTTTGCCACCGAGCAGCTCGAACCCTTCCGCGGCATGACCCAGGCCGAGTATGACCAGGTCACCATGTATGCCGAGGGACAGGAGGCGGTGCTGGGGGCCGTGATCCTGCCGCCCGTGGGGGACAAGACCTTCAACGAGTACGCCATCCAGTTGACCCGGTACGACGCCTACGCCAAGGAGGAGGTCGCCCGCTGGTTCGCCGTGGTCAAGGCCGCCATCGTCGCCGATCCAGCCGCGAGGTCCTACTACTTCCCGACCTATGAGCAGTTCACCGTGGCCCAGCAGAACCTGGACTGGTTTTCGGCCCACGGCATGCCGATTGGGTCAACGGCCCAGTGGACGCAGGGCAACACGGCCTACGCAGAAGGCTGGGCCGTGGGCACCGTGAAGTACGTGGAGGGCTCGCAGATCCAATCCGCCTTCGTGAAAGGCGATCTGGCGTCACCTGATATCCTCCTGACGGACGGTGTGCCCGCCGATGTGCCGCCCCTGGCCGGGATCATCACCCTGACCGCCGCCTCACCCAACTCGCACGTGGCCATCCTGTCCCAGGCCAAGGGCATCCCCTTTGTCTACCTGGCGGTCGACGCCGACGTGACCGAGGCCAGGGCCCTGGTCGGCAGGCGGGCGTATCTGGCCGTGACCAGCCAAGGATCGGGCAGATCGCTCGAGGTCAAGCTGCTGGACGTCAACGACCTGGAGCCGGATCTGACGGCTTCGCTTCTGGCGATCAAGGACACGCCGGATGTGGAGATCAAGCCCATCGAGACCTACGGCTCCCTCTGCGCAGATACCAGCGGGCTGAACCCAGCGGATATCCGCTATTTTGGCGGCAAGGCCTCCAACTACGGGGTGCTCCGCCAGGCCATACCTGACGACTGCCCGCGGGCACTGGCCTTCTCGTTCGACCTGTGGAACGCCTTCCTGGATCAGACGCCAGCAGCCGGCGGACACACGCTCCGTGACCAGGTCGCAGCGCGACTGGCCAGGTACACCCGGTACCCCCCTGCCGACATGGAGGCCCTGTCAGCGGACCTGGCCGCGATTCGCGATCTGCTCACCGATCCGAAGGCCGGCACCTTCAGCACCTCTCTGCGCCAGGGCATCATCGACTCGCTGCTGGCCTTTGGATTCGATCCAAACCACAACCTCCGGTTCCGCAGCTCGACCAACGTCGAGGACAGCGATCGCTTCACGGGCGCAGGCCTGTACGACAGCTTCAGCGGGTGCCTGGCCGACGACCTGGACGCAGACGAGGCCGGTCCCTGTACGTGTGATCCGGCCGAGCCCAAGGAACGCGGGGTATTCCGGGCGATCCGAAAGGTCTTCGCCAGCTTCTACAACGACAATGCCTTCATCGAGCGGCTCAAGTATGGCATCGATGAATCGCAGGTCGGCATGGCCCTGCTGGTGCACCGATCCTTCCCGGACGAGATCGAGCTGGCCAACGGCGTGGCCACCCTGGAGAAGGACTGGAGCGGGAACTGGTCCGTGAACTGCGTCTGTCAATTGGGTGCCGTATCCGTCACGAATCCGCCCGTGGAGATGGTCCCCGAAGAGGTCCGGATCGACAAAGGCTTCTGGGGCGTGACGCCGTGGATGGTGCAGCGGTCGGCCCTCGTGCCCCTGCGACAGGACGCGGTCATGGAGTGGGAGGCCGACTACGTGAGCCTGTACAACCTCCTGGAAAAGGCCGCCGATCACTACGTGGAGGTCACCGGCAGGGCCGACGTGACCTTGGACGCGGAATTCAAGAAGGTCGCGCCTGAAGGCCGGCTCATCCTCAAGCAGATCCGTCCTCTCCCGCAGGCCACGGACAAGGGCTACTCCGACCCCCTGCTGCTTGGAGGGCCCGGGTCGTATGCCATCGTGCAAGGTCGCGGCGGCAACGTGTTCACCAACCACCGCCTCAAGTCCAGGTGGACCCTACAGGCCAGGCACCAGTGGCTGACTCCAGAGGCCCTCGATGCCTGTCTCTACGGAGACGTGAATCTGGAGTACGTCAGCGACGGGAAGGTCCGCAGGATCTCGGCCCCTCTCTCCTCGCTGCCCCAGGCGACTCACGTGTATCAGGCCCCGCAGGACGTGTACAGCAACTTCGCCCTGACGGACACCTGGGTACTGGAGGGCCTGGGCAACCGGCGGACCTATCACCTCAACACGCGGCCCCTGTTTCAGGCCACCGTCCCTGATCCTGTGGTGACGACCGATGACCTCGGGCTCCGCCTGGAGGTGGAGTACAACGAGCCGGTGGCGGTCGGTGAGACCGAGGCCACCCAGCGAGAGGAGGTGGCCCTGTACACGCAGTGGGAGCCGACGAAGGACGTGACTCCGGACGAGTTCTCCTACACCGACGCCAACGGCCTGTCCATCACGACCCGGTTCTACATGCGATGGGGATTCATGGCCGGGACTCCGACCTCGATCCAGTTCGTGGAGACCCGCATTGCGGGCCTGACCACAGAGCCGATCGTCCTGACCGACCTGTTCTCGCAGAGCGTAGGTGGCGGACCGCACCTGTGCCCCAAGGAATTCCTGTTCGAGCCGCAGCTCGACCCTGGGGTCCCCCAAGGCACCCTCGATGAGCTTGCGGCCAAGGACATCCGGCTGATCTACCTCAGCACCGGGGACAAGGAGTGCCGGCCGACCGAGGTCGGGGACACGGATCCGTACATCCGGGTGTATAGCTTCAACGATCCGGTGTGCCAGGGATGGTGACACCCGTCGTTGCCGGGCGAAGCAACACACTGGCCCGACCGTGGATGAAGCTTTCAAGTCACACGTGGCCACGCAGTCGACTGAACATGGGATAGTGAGGCAGGCATGACGGCGCCTGGAACGGGCCATCTGTCAAGTGCGAATCGCCGCGCAGTCTGCAGTCCGGCCATCAAGGCAGACACCTACTCCTCAGGATCACAGGACGTCAGGCACCTCGAGAGCTCCCGAGCGAAAGCCTGCAAGGCCCGTGCCTTCCGCGCTTTCCCCTTCAACTCGTTGAAGGCATTGTCTCCTGGTGGATGCCATGGCAGCCCCTTGATCCAAGGATCCCTATCCCCTGAACTGGGTGACAAGATAAACGGGAAGACCGGCATTTTTTCCCTTGCATGTCGTTCTCGGATGAGGGGCAACTCGACGTCTCGAATGAACTCCGAAAGCATGAAATGGACGGAGACAAGCAGGATCGCAGCAACCGACTCACGAATGACCGCCTCAAGCTCCTTTCGGTACTCCTGGCCGGGTCTGAGGAGCGGATCGGCCCAAGGGACAAGACCGTCCTGTAACCACTCGGCCTTAAGATGTTCGACTATGCTTGTCATCGCGCCTCCGTCTTCGCGGGCATAGCTGATGAATATGGGCTTCCCGGCTCCGGTCTTGCTCGAGCGCCCGTGGATGACCGACCGAAGGAGTTCCTGATAGAACCGATTTCGAATGTGCCAGCGATTGTCCACTTCCTTGATGATGCCAAGAAGCTCGAGTTCTGACTGCGTGGTCGGATCCACGGTCTCGCAGGGCACCCCATTGTCCTGAAGTAGCCTGCCTGCCACATCCCACAACTGAGAGTCCGGGCGGAGGCGTCGTTGAATGTCGTCGAAATGGGCTACTCGCTGGCTTCGGACGTGATGCGCAGCCCGGTCGACTTCGTCTGGTTCTTCGCACCCTGGAGACAACTCGGCACACAGGCACTGGGTAAGAAACGGATGACCGCCAGTCCAGCCGTAGACTGCGCCTGCAAGACGTTCAGCAGAGGTTGGGCCAAGGCCGCCGCGAAGCATGAGATCCTTCACCTCACCCAAGCTGAAGTCCGCAAGCCGCACAGGGCGCCCGACGTTGAACGGAGACTTTTTGTACCCTTGGATTAACTCGCTGTGCGCGAATACGCCGGCGAGCAGGAAGGTCACACGGCGGCTGGGACACGTCGTATGCGACCGGATTCGATAGAAAAACAGATCACTTTCAGGAAACCGTGGCAGCCGAACCTCATCAAGGGCAATCACCAGTCGACACTCAGAGTCCTTCAGCAGGGTTTCCACCTGATGCAGCCAGTCATCCCAGCCCGCGTAACCTGCGGAGACGGTGGGCATCATTGGGAAACCTGGGGCGCTAATCGCCTTCCATTGTATACTGATGTGTCTGAATAGGCCCTCGTACCAGTTGCTCTCGCTACGGTCATCCAACTCGGCAAGATCGAGATAGACGAGACCCACCGTCGTGTTGGAAAAGGCGGCAGGCAACTGCAGCAAAAGGCTCGTCTTGCCCTGCTGACGAGGCCCAGAAATGTGCAGATACTCACCTTGCCGCAGGTGGCTCACCACCTCCCGGTCGGCCTGTCGGGTGATGTAGCAGCCCAGATCTGATACCGGCCCTCCACAATGGAAGTTGGAGGTATTCATTTGTGGGATCTCCGTGAATGGCGGCTCGCTTGATAGTGTGCTTTGGAGACCTGCAGCAGTTGGGACAGAACCAGCGTCCCCGCGACAACCTTGGGGAAGGACGGCACGGCAAATTCATAACCTCGCTCGGTCTCGCGCAACAGATGGCGCAACTCGACGAGGGCAATCAGAGCTTCGGCCAAATCCGTGACGGGGATGGTGAGCCCCAAATGGTCCACGATGGCCTGCCTAATGGCATCCAATGAGTGGGGTTCTGGCTTCGCAGCCAGGACCAAGCTAATGATGCGCTCAAGTTCAGTGGCCTGCTCCCAGTAAGGTTCCAGGAAATCGTCACGTTGGAACCGCGGATCGGTACGCACGGCGGTGACGTCGTCCATGGTGATCCGCCGTGCAGGGCGGTCCTTCAGGCGTTCAACCAGACGCTCGCAGAACCTTTGTACGACGTTGGGGTGACCCGAGGTGAAGTCGTATATGGCCTGCACGATGGCTCCGTCTGCCAGTTCAATCTCCATTTCCTTGAATGGCCTGCAGATGAGTTCTTCCACCTCCTCGGGTCCCAGTAGCCCCAGAACCACTGTGTCCGCCAAGTTGTAGAAGGGACTGTGAGCATCGGCCGCTGCCTCGCGGAGGGTGTACGCGCCGCAAAACACCACGCGCAGGGCACGGCTGTTGGTGAGAGCACGCAGCCGGCGAAACAACGGCCAGCGGAACTGCCTGTCACCCGGCAACAGGGTGTCCACTTCGTCCAGCAACAGGGCAAGCGGTTTGTCGGATGGAGGTAACTCCAGTAGTTCTCCAAAGGTGCGAGGCGTCGGCACCGGCGGTTCTGGGAACCAATCGCGGACGGGCGATCCCAACAAGGCCTTCGCCGGCGAGGAGCTTCGCAGAGCCAGGTTACCGCACTCGAAGTAGACCGAGCGAAATCCTGCATCCTTGAGCCAGACTCGGTGCAGTCGCTGGAGGATGGACGTCTTGCCAATCCGTCGGGCTCCGATAAGTAGAGAAGACCGCCCTACCTTCAGGTTATTGAGTATTCGGCGTAGCTCCTTATTGCGACCAAAGAACATGGACTCCGGCACCGGCCCCGAAAGCACAAAGGGAGAAATGGCGCGAGTCTGGCGGAGGATAAGCCCGCGCAGCGCGTTAGCAGGATCAGGCGAGTTCAGTGCCTGCAGTAGCCGTGCCGGATTGGCCACAGCCACGTCTACAGCTTCCCCCGCCGTCCGGTTTCGGATCCCTTGGATCTCGACCTCGGTCAGGCTGTTGTTCCAGTCCACCAGCAACACGGCATTGGCAGCCGAATGAAGGTCATCCGTTACGAACCGCATCAGTGCAGTCTGCTCGTCTGGCCCGAATTTGCCGCCACGATATAGAACGACGGGCACCTCAATGATGCGGTTGGCGAAGATGGACGTCGTGTCCAGAACGACCCCGTGCCAATTCCCGTGTCGATGCATCGCCTGGCGATTCACTGGTAGGTGCGTCGCCGTGGCGATTTGGCTGGTAAGGCTGGCTACTGCTGCACTGAAGTCCTTGGGATCGTCCACGCCGTTGGCCAAGTCCAGCCAAGGGGTCATGGTCTCCATGATCTCCTCCCAAGCCCTGTAGGTTCGAGGTGTACAGAGGACAGCATGGAGTAGGCTATATATCTGCGTGACGGAGCTGTTCTTTGCCCAGTCCGATATGCGGCGGTACAACTGCAGTTGGGCGCCAACTTCGAAAAGCGCCTTCGCTTCGTCTAGCGTGCCGGCCGGATGGGCATCCAGTTGCCTGGCTACCGATATCGCCAGTTGGTCGAGAGTGCCTTCATCGCCTGTGCAGGCACACTCGAGCAGTAGCTCCGCCGCCGACTCCTGCGGTGCTGATAGCCGCCCCATGTGCCTGAGCATCAAACCCACGTTGCACTCGAATCCCATTTGGGTGTTGTGCACCACCGTGGCAATAACATCGGCCATCATCGTCACGAGGAGTTCGTCTTGGTCGGTGAAGTATGGTTCTGGATGCTTCTTCGAATGAACGATGTCTTCCACCTTCAGCACGCCGATCACCTTTTCACCACCCGTCTGCTTGTCGACCACACGCAGAGGCACGCCCAGGAAGGCCTTGGGCTCACGGTCGCCTTGACCGGGATTCTGCTTTCCCTTCCACGAAGGATGCTGCCTGAGCTGTTCCAGGCTATTGGCGCGGACCCGCGATCCCGTCTTGGCAATCCAACCCGTGATGCCCTCACCGAGTCGGTACCTGGCTCGCTTGGCAACCAGGGTCTCTTGATACCCTGTCGCCGCCTGGATGACCAGCTCGTGGGTCGCTTCATCAATTAGGTACAACGAGGAGGCGTCCGCGCTCATGACCTTGGCCGTCGTCTGGACCACCCGGGCTACGAGTTCATGCATGGCACCGCCACCTGCCAATGCCTTGGAAAGCTCTGTCAGGTTGCTGCTGAGCTCCTGCAACTGCTCGCCACTGACCTGCGTGTTGTAGACCACCGTCGCAATCACGTTGGCCATCATGCCTACCAGCGCCACATCCTGATCGGTAAAGAAGTTGTCCGGGTGGCTGGGCGACGGCACGATGTCCTCCACCTTCAACACCCCTATGACCTTCTCCTTGCTCGTGTAGCGGTCTACCACCCGCAGCGGCATGCCCAAGAAGGAGTCCGGCTCGCGGCTGCCCTGTCCCGGATTGTGCTTGCCCAGCCACTTCGGATGGCGGCGGAGTTCCTCAAGACTGTTGGCCCGGAAGAATCGGTCGGTCTGGGCGATCCAGCCCGTGATCCCCTCGCCCAGCCCATATGTCGCCCCTTTCTGGACCAATCCCTCTTGGTAGCCCGTGGCCGCCTTGATGACCAGCTTACCGGTGGCTTCATCAAAGAAGTACAGGGAGGACGCCTCGGCACCCAAGACCCGCGCGATAGTACCCACGACCTGTTTCACCAGCACGCCCATCGCCTGTCCTCCCGCCAGGGCCTTGGACAGTTCCTCCAGGTTACCGCTGAGCTTCTGCAACTGCGCGCCGCTGACCTGCGTGTTGTAAACTACCGTCGCAATCACGTTGGCCATCATGCCTACCAGCACCATATCCTGATCGGTGAAGAAGTTCTCCGGGTGGCTCGGCGACGGCACAATGTTCTCCACCTTCAACACCCCTATGACCTTCTCCGTGCTCGTGTAGCGGTCTACCACCCGCAGCGGCATGCCCAAGAAGGAGTCGGGCTCGCGGTTGGCCTGTTGCGGATTGTGCTTGCCCAGCCACTTCGGGTGGCGGCGGAGTTCCTCAAGGCTTTTGGCGCGAACCCGCTCTCCTGTCTTGGCGATCCAGCCCGTGATGCCCTCGCCCAGCCCGTATGTCACCCCTTTCTGGACCAATCCCTCTTGGTAGCCTGTGGCCGCCTTGATGACCAGCTTGCCGGTGGCTTCATCAAACAAGTACAGGGAGGACGCCTCGGCACCCAATACCCGCGCGATAGTACCCACCACCTGTTTCACCAGCACACCCATCTCCTGTCCTCCCGCCAGGGCCTTGGACAGTTCCTCCAGGTTGCCGCTGAGCTTCTGCAACTGCGCGCCGCTGACCTGTGTGTTGTAAACCACTGCGGCGGTGACATTGGCCATCATCTCGCCCAGACGCTGGTCCTCGTCGTTGAAGATTGGGCCTACATCCGGCTTTTTAGTCCGGTCTTCAAGCTTCAAAACGCCGATCACCTTCGCCTTTCCTGAATGGCGATCGATGACTTTCAGGGGTATCCCTAGGAAACAATTCGGCTCACGATCGCCTTGCCGTTTCTTGTATCTGCCTTGCCATCCAGGGTGTTTGTGCAATGCATCAAGAGAATCGAGCTTGACCGTCTCACCGTGTTCCCACAGCCAAGCAGTCAGACCCTGCCCCTTGGAGTAGCGGTTGTCTTGGCCCAGATGCACTTTATGGTAGCCCGCGGCTGCCTTGATCTCCACGTACTCCCCAGTCTCGTTGACCATGAATAGGGAAGCCGCCTCTGCCGCGAGTACCTCGGCCGTTGTCTCTACGACCGATTGGAGGAGTTCCTCGAGATCTACAAAACCAGTCAGACTGTGGGACAACCGCCGTAGTTTCTCTGGCCGGGCACTCTCAGCCTCTTCCCGCAATCGGGTCGCCTGCAACGCGGCGGCGACCTGTCCGGCCAGTGCCTGCAACGCCAGCTCGTCCCGGTGAGAGAATCCCCCTGGCCTCTCCCGCCAAACCCTGAGTTCCCCCTCTTTCTGTCCCTGGCTGGTCGACACCTGGGCCGTCAGCTCTGAAGGATGTACAGGAAGCGGAGTGGATACAAGAACCGACTCGAGGAGATGGTCATCCATACCTACTTGAACGACGTGGTCGACCTCGGCCAGGGTGTAGCTCTGGCCACCTGGGAGGCAGAGAGCCACCCCATCACCGTGTACGAGGTCCTTCGCCCACCCCATCGCAACTTCGACGACCTTCATGAGCGTTGTTGCCGCCATCATCTGCTGATCAGCAGCCTGCAACTTTTTGGCCAAGAGGCGTTCGCCAATGCGTTCCAGCGTACTCGCCAGGCCGTTCGCCAAGGCACTCAGCGAACCCTTATCCTCCTCGGAGATCACTCGCTTCGGATTGCAGAAGAAGACGTCGATGCGGCCCACCATCCCGCGGGTGTTCATGGGGACAGTGAGTTGCACCTGCCACTTGAGCTTCTCGGCGGCCTCGCTGCGGAGGAATCCTTGCTGAACCGGTGGACGTTTGGAGTCCGACTCTCGTTTGAAGACGTACTGGGGGCCCAAGCTTTGTACGCCCAGGTCGGCTGGGATGGTCTGGGGGAACGTGATGTCCTGAGGCGTCCCCGCCAGGCTGCAGGCCTCCATTCGCAGAAGATGGGGCGCCGCCTCGTCTTCGACCCAAAACAGGACTCCATCACAGTGGAGTAACTCTCTGACCAGCCTGGCGGCCCGCTTCAGGTAGGCTGACCTGCTGGCGGCGGTTGCCAGATCACTGACGTGCAACAGGGCATGAACCAACATCTGGCTCCGGTCCGGCTTGACCTCCTTGCCTCTGGGCAGGGGTGCCCGCTCGCGGCAAGCCTTGACCGCCTTGGAATAGAGTTCCACGTACTGGACCGCCGGTTGGCGCCATGAGAAACTCAACGCCATATTGTGCCGTCGCAGTTCTTCCCAGGTCCTCGGGTCCGATCGGTACAACCCCAGAGCTTCCCGTATCGCATCCAAGAGTTGGGACTTATCAAATGAGTCGAACACGAAACCTCGTCCTGTTTCGCTCCCAGGCTCTCGTGCCGAGATCGTGTCGGCAGGTGCCCCAGTCTCTGCGACGGGTTCGCCCTGAGGCCTCCAATGCGAGACGGTGTCAGCAAGTCCCCCCGTCTTCCTGACAAGCGGGATAGCCCCATACCGCATGGCAATCATCTGCTGCAAGCCGCACGGTTCCTGCAACGACGGAACCAAGATGATGTCGCTACCGGCAAAGATCCGGCGAGCCTGCCGCTCGTTGAAGCCAAAGAACGCCTTCATACGACCCTGTAGTTGCTCGGCAAGCTTAGCCAGGGCCTCTTGATACTGGAAGTCCCCTAGTGCACCAAGGATGACTACCTGGACTCGCTCCTTGGCGAACAACTCAGGCAGTGCCTCCTCGATTATTCCAAGACCCTTCTCACCAATTAGTCGTGTGACCATGCCGAGCAACGGAATCTCAGGGTCAACCTCCAAACCACTCGTGAGTTGAAGGTCCGTCTTGTTCTTCTGACGATCTCGCAGGCGGGCGACACTGAATCTCTGTGCAATCTGAGAGTCAAAGGCCGGGTCATAAAGGGCATCATCGATCCCATTGAGGATGCCCCATATAGGGCTCTTGCGGCTTGCGATCGCTCGGGTAAGCTGCGGGGCCCCCCACTTGCCGCACATGAGCTCCTCGGCATGCGTGGGGCTGACCGTGTTCACTGCGTCGGCGGCCCAGATTCCCCTGGCCATGAAACTCACCAAGTCTGCCGATTCCCCCAGGTCCGTGTAGATGCCATGGTCCTCTAGCCCTGCGACCTGCAGCGCCAGACGCTCGACGTGCCCTGGAGAACCGACGTTGTGCAGGGTGTACACAAAAGCGATGGGCGGCAGGGACGACGACTCAGGCTGGGAGACGCGGAGCCAGAACGGGATCAGACCAGTGATCCAATCGTGACCGTGGATGACCTCCGGCCGCCACCCGGATTCGCTGCGACTCCACGCGTCCGTGTTCAGCATATCCACTACGGCCCGCGTGAAGAAGACGAACCGCTCGTAGTCGTCGAGGTATCCATAGGGATGCTCCCGCCCGAAGTAGAACTTGTCCTTCACCAAATAGACGGGGACATCGGTACCTGACTCCGGCGTATGATCAACGCGCCAAACGCTGGCTGGGCCGGAGAACTCGCCGAGAGGCACGTTGAGATCAGGTACAATCTGGCGTGCTGCGTCAGCTCGATCCAAGCGGCGATAGAACGGAATGACCAGTCGCGTGTCGTGCCCCTGCTCCTGCAATGCCGAGCACAGTTCGACGACCACATTGGCCACGTCACTCGTCCGCAGGAATGGGGCCGCCTCTGATGCCACCATCAGGATTCTCATCTTCTTCATGGAAGGGTAGTCCTCTCCTTGTTCATGGACCGATGCAGAAATCCGCAGGTTACTTCGCCATACCGCATCAAGTTGATCCCTCAAGTCAGTACCCGACCGAGGTCGAACTCCGCAGTTTGACCCTTGGGTCAAGTACTGACAAAATCATACCAGGTCAGAAAGCTACCGGCAACAGATTTGTCTGGGCCACATTCCCGCTCCCGCTCCCCAAGCGACAAGATTGGACTCAGAGATTAATGCAACCTCCCCCAAAACCGCCTGAGTCCCCCTGCCCCCCGATCCCCACACCCTGTACGCTGTACGCTCTACGCTCCACGCTGTACGCTTTGCCCCAATCCACCCGGCCAAACGGGGTAAACGACCGCGAAAGCAGTCGGCCATGCCATATCAGGTCGGCATAGGGCAGGTCCGTACAGGCCGCTCGATCCGGAGGCCGGCATTCCGGACGGAACCGCGCAGACCCGTCCTGGCCTAGGTCTCCCAGAGTTGTGGGCTTGGGTTCCTTTCCCTTCTCTTCCTTCACTAGGGACCACGTGGGGTCCTCGAAGGCGATTCGGATGGAATGGATCTCACCGGGCTTGAGCACGATCACCTGGCCTGAATCAGGGGCCGCAATCACCTCGCCTTCGTGTCTCCATCGCCATGGGCTGTCTCTCCATTGCTGATCCGCCACCAGGGCCAGGGAGCGACCGGCGGGCGGGTCCATGATGGCCAAGTCCTTCTGGCTGGCATTGAGCAGGCGGACCGTGACCGCTCGTGTCGGATTGGAACCCAGCGTTGGTGTTGTTCTGGTGCCTGGGCCGGGTGAGTCATCCTCATCCTCTGCTTCGACCTGGGGTCACTTGACGCCCTGGAGGCAGATGAACGTGTGACGCAGGTGTTCGGCAGTGGCCGTGTCCAGTGCGGCACGTTGTTCGAGTGAGAACGGAACGACCAAGTCATAGCCGCCTTCCACTTCCTCGCTCGGGAACAGACCCAAGAAGCAGGCGGAGAAGAAGTACGTCTCCCATGTCGCCGTGGGCTTGATGTCGTTCTGGTCAAGCAGGACAACGGCTCGGTCCAAGTCGAACGTACCTCCTTGGTTCGGCACGCGCAGGACAAGGAAGCGCCCATTGTAGTTGGTCTTGAATAGCACCTCGTCACCGTCGGGTCTGGGCAGGACCGCCAGGCCATAGGCACTGAGGTAGTCACGACCCGCGTTGGGGTCAGAGGCCCTGGCCGGTTCCAGGGTGAATCTCAGCTCCTCACCATCCATAGCTCCCCGCAGCACGACCCATCCGCCGGCCACGGGTTGAAGACCGTCACCGAAGTCGTGGACCCAACGGTCGGGGTCCGACGTCTGTCTCCGCATGAGCCCGGATACGAAACTCGGGACGTCTGCCTGCCCTTGGGTCAGCCGTATCGGCAGCGGCCGCAGTGCCCCCGGTATGTACCCACCCACCATGGCCGCTGAGCCGGGCAGGGCATTGCGGGGGTCCACGATCGCCTGCACGAGCTCCACACGATAGTCCATGGCCGGACCCGGACCCGGACTCTGAACAAATCGATAGAGGAAGATGAAGCCACGAGAGGATGGGTTGGAGAAATCGTCCGCCTGCTGCGTGGCGCCACCCGTGACCAGTAGGTACGTCTGGCTGCGAACCGTGAACACCGTCGCCTGGGCCTGCAGGCCCGGATTCATCCCCGGGGACGGGACACATGCCCAGAGCTCGATTGGATTCCAGCGGAGGATCTGCCATTGACCGTCGGACTGTATCCAGAGGTGCTGGTAGCGATTGGGAGGCACGTCGGCCCAAGTCTGATTCGGCTCGTGGTCAAGGACAACTGGATAGGTGGACCAGATCGCGGTGGGCAACTCGTCGCCCCGATGGCCTGTGGGCATGCTCAGTAGGCACGACCGGCCGGCCAGCGTAAACGGCACGGGCAGGTTCCAGATCCCGCCCCTGGAGATGGGGTCCCCTGGGCAGCAGGGATCATTGCGGTAGGTCAAGAGGGCATGGCCCTCAAATGGCTGGTCTCGGCATGTCGATGCGGGCCGCGGCGACATGTACCATAGGGCATGACAGCCGTTGGGGTCACTTCGCTGATAGGTCACCCAGTAGGCCCCGGGCCTGTCGGGGTCCCGGAGGAAGAAGCACCCGGAGAATGGGTCCGCGGTTGGAGGATATTCAGGCATGGTCGCCCGATCCGGATATACCGCAGGCCGCCACTGCCACCGGCCATTCGGATCGCGATACTGAACCGCCACATGCGTGCCCACGTGGTGGCCGGTATTGATCATCTCGAGACCGGGGTGGTCAGGGTAGACATCGTAGCGATCCAGGAAGAAATTCGTCTGGTTCTTGCCATCATCACATCGGACATCGAATGCACAGCCCAGGTAGCACCAGGGTTCCGGAAGCGACGGATATTCGCTGACCGCGGGTTCAGGACACGGGCTTGTCTGGGACTCTCCGGCCCAAGAATGAACTGGGCACACCAGGAACCCCAAGGCCGCCACCCTACATACGAATTCGCCCTTCATGACCAAGCCTCCTTTTATCCTGGCTCCGTCTCCTGGCGATTTCTTTAGTTGTCCGTCGCTTCGTGTCCACTGCAACACCCTGAAGGCTACTTACCCGGTGTGGGTGTCGCAGTCACAGTGTCGGGTACCATCACGTGCAATTCGACCCGGTTGTTGTCCTCGCGCAGCTCAGGGATCTCCCCATCTGCGTCTGCCTCTATCCCAAGGACGTGTGCCCCGGGTGTGGCCATCCACTCGAATGTGGACGTCAGGAACCGGTAGTCAAAATCCCACCCACACCCTTCAACCGCCGAATCCCATCGCTTGTAGGTGACCCTACGGGAACCCTGCACGCATCCATCGACCGCTAGGCGGAGCGTGTACTCCGCTTCGGGTGGAACCAGGGCATTGTACGTAACGGCCGTGACCACAGCAGGCCGAGCCCCACCTCCAACGAGATCCTTCATGGCCCACGTGACCTCCGATTCACGCAGACAAACGTCTGACTGAATCAACGGTGTGTAGAGCTCAGGCCTGCGGTCATTCCTCAACTGCTGCTGAAGGGCCTGCAGGCCGGAGGGCAGGACAAGGTTCACCTCTGTGAGCACCAGTTCCGTACCCAACTCCGCTGCATCAGACTCCCCTGGCAGATACTTGCCGTCCGGGCCGACGACGCCGGCTTGCTGGAACTCGAATGTGTTGTTCGATCTGGCGGAGAAGGCAATGGGGACCACGTTTGCCATCGCGAGGCTGGGCAGGGCCAGGTCATGCGCTTCCTCAAAGATAGTCAGCGTTCCGTAGAAGAGGATCCGCGCCCCCTTCAGGGCCTCAACCCGTGCATATTCAGGACCCATCATGATGAGATCCCAGCAGACCAGACCTCCGAAATTGCCAAAGCCGGTGTCGAACACAGAGAAATCGTCGGCTGGGGGGCCCGTATGCTGATAGTGTACGCCCGCAATGCTGCCATCGGGTCCCACGACGACGTACGAACTCCGGGAGGCGTTCGCACGACCTGGTACCCCGATGCATATCCCCGCCAGAATCGTCATCTTGTGTTGGGCAGCAATGGCTCGCACGGTGCTGATGACAACGCTCTTGTCAGCCTCCTCAATCGGCACCTGTTCCGGGTTGGGCAGATAGACCTCTGGGGTGAGGACCACATCCGCACCGAGTTCCCCCGCGCGGTGCAGAACGCGTTGGATATGGTCCCACGTGTTGTTGTCCGTGGACTGAACGCAGGCAATCCTGAGTTTCCTGGGCGACTGATCCGGGATACACGCCGACTTGCGGGTAAGCTCGGCCACGGCATAGGGATCACGACACGCAAAGAGCTTGTCACGGCTGCCTTGTTGAAAGCAGCGAGGGGTGATGTCCTGGAGGTCGACCACTGCACTCACGACACAGGGGCCGTGACCCGCCATCGCCAGCGGGTATCCATCAAGCCCCAGGATGTTGCTGGCCCATCCTTCGCCAGAGCCTGCCACACCTGCCATAGCCACGTAGTAGGCATCGAAGAATGCAGCCTCTCCCAGCCGGACCCCGGCTCCTGCCTCGTTGGAGTCCCCCGCGTAGCCATACAACAGGAGCTTGGCTCCGCGTAACGCCATGATCCTCGGCGCCTCTCGGAATAGAAGGTCGTATCCCAACAGGATGCCGATCCTGCCAAAACGCGTTTCGAACACCGGAAGCTCGTTGCCGGCAGAGACACCCAGAAGTCGATCTTCAGGGCGTACGTGGGTCTGGCGATAGACGCCGGCCAATTCCCCCCTGGGGTCGATCACCATCGCGGTGTTGTAGAGGGCGCCATTCAACGACTCCCGAATCGGCGCAACGACAACCATGTCGTGCTCCACAGCAAGGACTGAGAGGGCTTGAAACATGGCACCCGCAGTGGTTTGAGGATCCATCCCAGCCGTAGCCATAGGCAGGAGAACAAGGTCCGCTCCCTCCGTCCCTGCCTGATCGACCAGTGCGGTCACGTCCGCGAGAGTTGAACCCGCTACCACCTGGATCGCGGCCATCCTGGGCTTGCAGGGATCATTGGACCATCCGGTACACGTGAATGCCAGGACGAAAACGGCTGTGGCATGTAGCATGGCAACTCCTCCTCCGCGGGTTGCCCATCTGGCCCTTCTCCTCCTCAATAGGGCAGGCGACGTACTCCCCGCGGGCACTCAACACCAAAACCCAACTCCTTCCCTTCGTGAATAACAGCATATCGCCCGTTTCAGTTCGATGCAAGTCATTTCGCAGGCCCGTGGGATGCGGTCCGGTCGGATTAGGACCCGGCGTCTCCTTCGGGCAACCGATGATTTTTGTTTTCCCTAGACGAAATGGGGCGGTCTAATTGTGTTACAGGTGAAGGACGATCGTTCTGGACGTCTCTGAGACATCGATGCTGGAAGACATGCTGCTCCTCTGGAGGTTCAAGTCGGGCGAGGGCGCCGCCCTGGCCCGGATCTACGAGAACCACAGGAAGAACCTGCTGAGGATAGCCGCGGGCCTGCTGAATCAGGACGGCCTGGCCGAGGACGTCGTGCATGACGTCTTCCTCTGGCTGGCCCGTTCGCCGGACAAGGTGAGATTGAGTGGCAATCTGCGGAGCTTTCTGAGCACGTGCGTCGTCAACCGCGTCCGCAACCTGAACAAGGCCGGCCGACAATACGGCTCGATCGATCCTGAAGAGGCCATGACGGTCCCTTCCGATGATCCGGGACCTCCGCGGTGGATGATTGCCAATGAGCGGCTGTCCATGCTCAATAACGCCCTGGCCGAGCTTCCGTACGAGCAGCGGGAGGTGGTGATCCTGCACCTGGAGGCCGGCATGACGTTCCGGGAGATCGCGGAATCCCAAGCCGTGTCGATCAACACGGTTCAGAGTCGATATCGCTACGGGCTGGACAAGCTGCGATCCCTCTTGGATGGTGAGATCTGACGTGAAATCGCAAAAGGACATCGAGAGATTCGTTGGGCAGACAGAGGTGGGCACACACGCAGAGGTGGACCGGCTGGTCCTCGATGAGATTCTGCAGGCTCACCTGGACTTCAGGCAGACACAGCACCCCAAGCCACGGGTGCCTATATGGAGAATCATCATGGCAAACAGAAGAACCAGATTGGCCGCAGCCGCCACGATCATTCTGGTGATCACACTGTGTATCACCCTGTTGGACCGGATGGCGACACCCGCCTGGGCATTGGAGCAGGCCATTGAGGCCCTCAAGGGCTTCAGAGCCGTCCATATGGTAGGGTCGTTCCCCGGCAGTACTGCCGAGATATGGATGCGCTGCAATCAGAAAGGGACGCAATCCACGGACGTCATAGTCAGGTGGATCTCGGGTGCGGTCACGTGGGTGAAGGACGGCTCCACGTACCACTATGAGCCCGGCCAGAATACGGTCTATTCTGAGCCCGCTGTCACGGCCGGCGCCTCGCCGTGGCTGGGCCCCGACTTGCTGGATGTGCTCGGCAAGGCGAAGGGGGCGGACCTCATGCAGGGCAAAGACCCTGCGACTGGCAGGGGCCGCGTGACCCTGATCAGTAGTTTCCATGACGTCCACGGTCCCAAGTCCTTTGTCGTCGAGTTTGACGCAGAGACCAAGCTGCCCGTGTCCCTCAAGCAGTGGCCCAACCTGGACAGAAACGGCCCGGTTGCATTCGAGGCATTCAAGATCACCTACTACAAGGAGCTTTCGGACCAGTTGTTTGAGGTCCACATCCCGGGCAACGTAGCCCACGTAGAGAAACCCCTGACCATACCGGATGAGAACGTCGGCCCGCTCTCTGACCCGGATGACGGCATCTCAACGGAGGGTCTGTCCCAACAGGAGGCGTGCGAGAGGATCGTACGGGCCAGCTTTCAGGCCGTCATTGAGGGGGACCTCATGCAGCTCAAGAGGCTCTGCCCGCTGTGCAAGAGCTGGGGAGAGGAGGCCCTCCGCTCCCTCGTCCTGAGGGCAGGCAAGGACGACCAGATCACGGAGATTGTGGGCATTGGCCGGATCTTCAAGACAGGTCAGTCTAGACTGGGACCCATCGTGGCTGTGCCGGCCATCGTCCAGTGCAAGGATGGCACAAAGGTCGAGGAGAAGATGGTCGTCCAGTTCCGCAGCATCGGAGGCAAGTCCTCCTGTGTGGTCCACGGGCCCTATGGCCTGCATCGTGAGATCGAATAACGGATTGCTCAAGGTGAAGGCGGGCCAGGCCGCCTTGCCCACGGGCGGTCTATCCCTTTTTGTTTTGAACCACGAACCACACGAAACCCACGAACGCTGGCGCAGAGTCAGGGCGTTTGGACCATTCGCGGGTCCGCGGTCTGATCCCCGGCTCCGCCGTGCCTTGGAGGCCTGGCCTCCAAGGGTGTCCTTCGCCCGAGTCGGCTCTGCAGGCAAGCCTGCGACGCCGTCTCAGACTCGGCCACGATCGGACGGCTCACGTTGAGGTCGAGGCGCCCTGCTTCACTATCAAGGAACTTTATGGTGCTCACGTGTGCAGACCGAGCCGTACGACCCGTGAGCAAGCAGGGCTCTGTGGAGCAAGCTCGCTTGCAGAACAGAGACCTACGCAGCTCACCCGGCAGGCGCATGCCTGACGGATGGACGCGTCAGCGCCCACGTACGGCGATGCTGGAATGGGAACAGGACTATCGCCGCGGCGACAGCCGTTCGGGGGTTTCGTGTGGTTCGTGGTTATGGAAGAATCTGCTCCACTGTGGCCTTGGATTCCGAGAAACCCATGCAACTTGCAGTGGCCGACTGTGCCGTCGTGGCAGGACAGCCCGTGAGGAATGGGGGCTACGTCCCCCGCCCGATCTCCTCGATGGCCAGGGCCACGGGCGATGGGGCCTGCTCCCCGCGACGGGATCGGGCCTCCACCTCGTCGATCATCCGGAACAAGACCCGGCAGGCGTGCTCATAGGTGCATCCGGTTGTGCGGTCGATGAGGCGGCACCCCCGGTCGATGAGTTTCTTATTGCTGGGTGAGACCCAGACCATGGCATTGCCCATGACCCTTCCCATGCGGGCCATGGTGGCGGTGGACAAGGTGTTCAGCACCAGTTTGATGGCCAGGTGTCTCCAGATCTGGAGAGGAGACGGAGGGATCTCACAGGGACAATCGAATTGCTCCTCCACGTCGAGCTGGGTCGGTCCGGCCGGTGCCCCGATCGAGATCGCTGCCGTCCTGCGAAAGGACGGGCCGAACCGTTGAAGGGCGGACTGGCAGAGCATGTCCAGCTCATCGGCAAAGCCCACGATCACCAGGGCCGAGTCCGGTCCATTGGTGCGCGATGGATCTGGCTCATTGCCTATCTGGAACCTGAGGATCTCATGGTTGTCTAGTCGCGTGGGATTCGCCTGCAATCGGGCGGGGGCCTTGAGCCTCTGGTAGTCGGCTGCGGTCCAGGTCAGGCCTCGCGGCCTGCGCCGCAGCAGGTATTCCCAGGCCTGTGGGGTCGTGCGGGAGGGGTTCTTGACAAGGCCCCAGGAGATCGGGGCCTCGGTGTCACCCTGCTTGCGGAAGGGTGGGACCATGAAGGTGGGCGACCGCTCGGTAGTGTCGGTCAGGACGTCCAGCAGGGCCCAGTCGGCCACATAAGTGACCCGGCCGCCCCGGCGATACAGGGCCTCTTCAAAGGCCACAGCACGGGCAATCGCGGTCACAGTCCCGGCACAGGACAGGTCGGCCAACAGTTGTCTGAACCGCTCTTGATAGGCCGTGACCGAAACCTGCATCAGATGGAGGGTGGCACCATCGGATTGGGACAAGGACTCCAGCAGGAGTTGCGTCAGGGCCTGCTCAAGGGCTGCGCCAACCACCAACATCTCGGCCGTCACGGCCTGCATACGTGTGGACCCGGTAATGGCCATGGGGCCTGTGCTCAGGTCAAGCCTCTGGATGCGGGGCTCGTCCAGGACCTCACGCGATCTCTGGACGTGCCTGCAGAGTACATCCGTGGGGTTGTTGTACACGAAGAAGACGTGCGCGCCTGCAGCCAGTCCCTCCCAGGCCGTGCCAATCACAAAGGGAGTCTCTCCTCCCTCGGTGATCGCCACCACCACGTCGTCACGTTGCACGCCGGCCTCTCGCAACTGCAGGCGCCCGAAGTCGGGGAAGTCCTCGAACCCCTCCACGGACCTGATCAAGGCAAAGTCCCCACCTGCCATGACGCTGATGCAGCGATCCTCCAATGGGGCCAGGAGTTGCCCCAGGTGTGGATGCGTGAGTCGGGCATCCTGAAAGAATCGTCGCCATGCGGCCTCCAGCAGGATGCTGAGCCGACCGGTTGCACCGCAGCCCGTGAAGAAGATCCGATGATCCTCCCTCATGGCCTTGAGCAGGGCAGCCACCAGTCTCGGAAAGCCCTCCTGGCCGAAGAGCCGATTGAGGCCATCCACGATGTCCTGATCCACGGACTGGAGCATCCGCACCCCTGCCTCCAGGTCTGCTTGAAGGGTCTGCGAGAGGTTGTGGGTCTTGGGATGGAAGGACTCGGTGACCAGGTCCCCCAGGCGGAATGCCTGCTCCTGGGTCAGGAAGGCATGGGCCCTTTGTTCTGCATCGGTCATAGGCGAGTCCATGTCCCATTGATACCGGCGCGTGGCCGTCATGTAAAGGGTCGCATAATCCGTTCGATAGGGAGGCGGAGATTGACGAGACGGACAGCAGGCGATAGGCTGGCGACCTGATGCCGTCCTGTTGCGTTCGTGGACGGACGACATGAAACCATCTTGTTAAGGAGCGAACCAATGAAAAGGCGGGACTTCCTGGGTGTAGGCCTTGGGGCCGTGGGCGGATTGCAGGCACTTGCCATGGCCGCCGAGAGCGGCACGCCGGGCCAGCGCCAGTACTTCGAGTTGAGGCTCTATCGCACGCTCTTGGGATCGAGGCGGGATCTGGTGGGTGACTACTACCGGGACGCGGGCATCCCGGCCATGAATCGGCTGGGTGTTGGAACCGTCGGCGTCTTCAACGTCGTGTACGGACCGAACAGCCCCTCGTTGTGGGTGCTCCTGGTGCATCCATCGCTTGAGTCCGTGGCGACCCTGTCGTCACGCCTGTTGGCAGACAAGGAGCACGTGGAGAAGGCGGCCAGCTACGTCAATGCAGGCTTGTCAGATCCGACCTACGTGCGGTTCGACAGTTCGTTGATGGCGGCATTCACGGGCATGCCGAGGCTGGAGGTCCCGGCCACGAAGGACCGCATCTTTGAGCTTCGGATCTATGAGAGCCACAGCGAGAAGGCGGCCAAGAAGAAGGTCGAGATGTTCAACGAAGGCAGGGAGATCGAGTTGTTCCGAAAGACCGGAATGACACCCGTGTTCTTCGGCGAGACACTGGTAGGCCCTAATCTGCCTAACCTCATGTATATGCTGGCCTTCAGCGACATGGCCGACCGCGATGCGCGATGGAAGGTCTTCATCGGAGACCCCGGCTGGAAGAGTCTTAGTTCCGACCCGCAATACAAGGACACGGTCTCGAACATCACGGACATCATCCTGAAACCGACCGCGTATTCGCAGATCTGATCCGTTAGGGAGACCGAAGCGACATTCCGATCAAACAAGTTCCCGCCACACGAGGGTGAGGAACAACAGACCAACCCCGGCTTATGGAGAAACCTGATGACAAACAACCTCCGCCGTACCCTGCTTGGTGTCGCTAGCCTGTGTCTGTTGTGTTCTGGGGCTTGGGCAGGCGAGGGCGGGTTGGCTCCCGTCGTCGATGGAGTGCAGCAGGTGGCGCAGTACAGCTTTGCCATTCACATCCTGGCGATGCTGCTCGTGGGTTTCGGTTTTCTCATGGTGTTCGTCCGGAAATACGGATATGGCGCCACGACCGGCACCTATCTGGTAGTGGCGGTCGGTCTTCCGCTCTACTTATGGCACAACTATCTCTGCAAGATGTAAACATCGGTTACGGCGGCCCGCCCCTGCTGGAGGGGATTCAACTCCTCATAGAGAAGGGCCAGCATCTGGCCCTGGTCGGACGCAACGGCAGCGGCAAGTCCACCCTATTGAAGGTCATTACCGGTGAACTCGATACAGAGACCGGTGAGGTGGTACGGCAGGCGGGATTGGTCTTCGCCCGCTTGATCCAGCAGGTGCCGCAGGATATGGGCGGAAGTCTCTTTGAGATCGTGGCCACGGGTCTGGGCCGCGGCGGGGAATTACTGGGGCAGTATCATGCCCTACATGCCTGTGGCGATTTGAAAAAGCAGGACACCCTCGACCGTCTGGCCGAGATTCACCACCAAATCGACGATCTGCACGCCTGGCAACACCAGGCCGTGATCGAAGAGACGCTCTCTCTGATGAAGTTGGACCCGGACACGGATTTCGACACCCTTTCCAGCGGCCTGAAACGACGGGTATTGCTGGCTCGGTGTTGGGTACGGCGTCCGGATGTGTTGATCCTGGACGAACCGACCAACCACCTGGACCTGGAGTCCATCCTGTGGTTAGAGACTTTCCTGAGCACCTATCGGGGAACCCTGTTGTTGGTGAGTCATGACCGGACCTTTGTGCGGAAGATCGCCCATGGCATCATCGATCTCGACCGTGGCCGGGTCCGTCGCTACAACTGCGACTTCGAGACCTACCTGGAGCGTAAACAACAGGACCTGCAGGTCCAACTGCGTCAGGAGGACTTGTTCGACAAGAAGTTGGCCCAAGAGGAGGTCTGGATTCGCAAAGGTATCCTGGCCCGGCGCACCCGTAATGAAGGCCGGGTACGGCAACTCCAGGAACTGCGGCAACAGCGATCCCAACGACGCAGCCAGGTCGGCAAGGTCAACCTGCAGGTCCAACAGGCGCAACTGAGTGGACGTAAAGTCATTGAGGTCAAGAACCTGTCCTTTGGTTACGACGAGCAGAAACCCATCGTCAAGGACTTCTCCACCCTGATCCTGCGGGGGGACCGTATCGGACTCCTCGGTCCCAATGGGTCGGGCAAGACCACCTTGATCAGACTGCTCTTGGGTGAATTATCCCCACAACAGGGCACGGTCCAACACGGCACCAATCTGGAGGTGGCCTACTTCGATCAACTGCATGCCACACTGGACGAGGACAAGAGCGTACAGGAGAACATCAGCCCCTATCGCGACACCATCCTCTTCAACGGCAAGACGCGTCATGTGGTCGGTTTTCTCGGCGATTTTCTCTTTAGCCCGCAGCAGGTACGGGCCAAGGTCGAGACCCTGTCCGGCGGCGAACGCAACCGCCTGCTGCTGGCACGCCTGCTGATCCAGCCTGCCAATGTCCTGGTCCTGGATGAACCTACCAACGACCTGGACGTCGAGACCCTGGAGTTGCTGGAAGAACTGCTGCTGGAATTTCCAGGCACGGTCCTGGTCGTCAGCCATGACCGGAGCTTCTTGAACAACGTAGTCACCAGCACCTTCGCCTTTGAGGGCAGCGGCTTGGTGCGCGAATACGCCGGCGGCTACGACGACTACATCATCCAGCGCCAGCACGAGCAACCGCGGACAGCGTCCCCACCCAAGACTCAAGACCCACAACCAAAAACCAGACCCTCCCCCGACACCCATCGCGACGGCACGGCCAGACCCAGGAGACTCACCTGGAAAGAGACCCAAGAGCTTGCGGTCCTCCCTACCCGAATCGAACAACAGGAGGCCGACCTGGAGAGACTCCATGCCACCCTGGCGGACCCCCATTTCTACAAGGACCGCTCAGAAACCAAGGTCGTAGCATTGACCCAGCAGATGCAGCAGATAGCGTCTGAGCTGAAGGAGGCCTATTCACGGTGGGAGGAGTTGGAAGGAAGGAAAGCGGAGTGAGCGATCATGTTCCCCGAGGGCCAAGAAGGTATCGGCTCCCTCGTGTTCGGGCACCCAGACTCTGTTGAAAATACCCCGGGCTTCGGGTTAGGAACTCCGGGGTCGAGAAAGGGAATGAAGACGTTGAAGTCTTTCATTGTCTCCTTACAGGCTCAAGGCTGGTCTATACTGACGGCCGCCTTGTTCGTCCTGCTCCTTTCTACGGAAGAGCCGGATAATCCGTTCAGTCCATCGGCCGGAATCTCGGTCTAGGTAAATTCCTGACGCTAAGGACCCGTCAAGAGGTTCGTTGCCGCGTAGAGTGGCGGTGATTTCATTGGCTGGGTTACGGCCTTGTCGGCTGTTACCCCCTCACCCTTTCGCCCGCCAAGCCGCACAGATGACTGCCACAGATCGTAATGATATGAGAGGGCAATGGCGCCTGCACTGAGGAGGTGGGTCGATTGACCCACACGTGGCAAAGAAAGACGCTGGCTCTCGTAGGATAAAGGGTGATTTAAGGAGGATGGGTATGCTTGTGCTATCACGTCAACTAGCCCAAGTTACGCAGTTGGGGCGGTTTTCCGGGTATTTTCGAAGAGGAATCCTCGTTGGCAGAGCGAGGGAGAGGTTTTCCTGTCCAAAACCCGATGTAGTGAAGACCTACCCGCTTGAATCGCTGTCCGAACGTGAGATCCTTATGGCTGTTGAGGTCGTGACAGTCGGGGATCACAGATGTTCTTACGACGGTGCAAACGCAGGAAGAGTGGCAAGCAGCACACCTACTGGGCTCTAGTCGAGTCCTATCGCACCGGCCGTGGCTCTCGCCAGCGGGTGGTGGCGTACCTGGGTGAGCTGAAGAGATCCGAGCAAAGCGGCTGGGCTCAGTTGGGCCGGCACCTGGATAAGAAAGCTCGGCCCGAGCCGTTGCTTTTCGATCCCCCACACTATGATGATCCGACAGACGAAGAACCGGTGGAGGTCAACCTCAAAGGTCTTCGCTTGGAGCGGCTGCGGGACTTCGGGGATGTCTGGTTGGCGTTGGGGCTGTGGCGATTGCTGGGACTGGACGGCCTCTTGGCCGAGAAGATGGAGCCAGGGCGGGAGGAGGTCTCCTGGTCGGCGGTGGCGGCCATCCTGACGATCGCCCGATTCTGTGAGCCATCGAGCGAATTGCATATTGAGGATCACTGGTACGGCCGCACGGCTCTGGAAGACCTGCTGGGAGTTCTGCCGGACAAGATCCACACCGATCGTCTGTATGCGGGTCTGGATCGCCTGTTGGAACATAAGGAAGCAATCGAGCAACACCTCAAACAGCGGCTGGGGGATCTGTTCAATCTCAAGTACGATCTGCTGCTCTATGATGTCACCAGCACCTACTTTGAGGGTGAGTGCCTCTCCAATCCGATGGCTCAGCGAGGGTACTCGCGGGACAGTCGTCCGGATTGCGTGCAGGTCTGTATCGGCCTGGTTGTCACGGATGACGGGATCCCTTTGGGCTATGAGGTCTTTGATGGCAATACCCACGACTCCAAGACGGTCGAGCAGATCGTGCAAGCGATGGAGTCGAAGTACGGCCAGGCCAAGCGTATCTGGGTCATGGATCGTGGGATGGTCAGCGAAGAGAACCTGGCCTTCCTTCGTAGCCGGGATGGCTCGTACATCGTGGGTACACCCAAGTCAATGCTGCGTCAGTTTGAGCAGTACCTGACGGACAAAGACTGGCATGAGGTACAGGAAGGGGTAGAGGTCAAGCTGGTGGATGGCCCTGATGGGCAAGAGGTCTTTGTCCTGGCCCGTAGTCGGGATCGTCAACAGAAGGAACAGGCGATGCATCAGCGGTTCATCGAACGGATGGAGGCCCATCTGGAGAAGATGCAGCAGTCTGCTGCCAGCGGTCGATTGAGGGACTTGGCTTTGGCCCAGCGACGCCTGGGGCGGATCCAACAGCGTTATTGGCGTAGCGCCGGGGCCTTCGACGTGAAGATCACCCCCATTGATCATCCCAAAGGTAAGGCCAAGCTGGTGGTCCACTACACCCGCAATCAACGATGGAATGAGTGGGCTGCCTTATCCGAGGGCTGCTACTTGCTGCGAACGAACCTGACGGGTGTCGATCCCCAGACCTTGTGGAAAAGGTACATTCAACTGACCGAGGCAGAATGGGCCTTTCGGATCACGAAGGACGAATTGGTGATCCGGCCGATCTGGCACCACAAGCCGGATCGGGTCAAGGGTCACATCCTGGTCTGCTTCCTGGCGTATGTGCTCTGGAAGACCCTGGCCCAGTGGATGCATCGAGCGGGCTTGGGCGATGCGCCTCGCACGGTCCTGCTGGAGCTGGCCCGGATCAAGAGTGGCGACGTCGTCCTACCGACCCGCGGCCGAGCCGGTCAACCCGACAAGAGGATTCGGCTGCGGTGTGTGACTGCCGCCGATGAAGCTCAGAAGGTGCTGCTGAATCGCCTGGGTCTGACCCTACCCCAACGGCTTCGCCGCATCGACGAACTCGTGCAAATGTAGTGAAGACTTTTGGCAAGAATCGCCACTGGCGCTATCAAGAGGCCTTATCAACTCCTCGAACTGCGTAACTTGGGCTAGGTCAGACTGTAGTGATCGGTAATGACATCGAGGTCACAGTTGTGGGCATTGGAGGAGGTAAGGTCAAGCTGGGCATAGAGGCGCCACGCGAGATACCGGTTAACCGGCGGGAGATCTATGACCGCATATGCCAGAACGCGCAGACAGGTGGAGTCGGGAGCACTACACACAGCGGTGTATAGAGCTGCTTGGACCTGCCTTGCTGTCGATTCGGCCTGGATATCGTCTCCTAGCGGCAAATCTCTACATCCGGTCGTTTCAATTCACATCCTTCCCAGAAGTAATGAACTACCTCGCGGCAAGCCGCGAGGTAGTTCATTTATCGTATCAACAATGGGCGGCGTTCCCGGAATGCCTTTGGTGTCTTTCTCGAGAACAAGCGGCTCATCGCGGATAGCCTCTTGCAGTTCTACATCTCCGCTGAGTCGTGTGATAGCCTTCTCAAGCATGGATTCGATGAAGTCTCGGTTCGTTTCCTTGGGCGAATCGCTCTGCCAGGAGTAGAAGATGCTCAGACTCATCTACGGTGATCCTTTCTTTGTACTCAGGAGTCTTATGCCGGCATCATCCTATTGGCGATCCTGGAGGAACCTCATCAGCGGACATCGAACAGTCCGCTGCAACTCGTCAAAGTTGGGATGATCCAAGATCGCCACAAAAGCACCGAATGTGCGACTAAGCAACTCTTTTCGCTGCGAGCATTTCATCTCAGGCCCAAACTGAATCTTGTCTATGTAAGCACAGGGATCGGCGACATAGAACTCAATCTTTTCCCACTGGCACTCACTGGGCAAGTCAAACATGAATCTATACTCTCGTTGGTAGCTGTACGAATCATCCTTTCTAAGTGCCGGACCAAAAATGCCGTCGAATGGCTCATCCGGTTCTTCCGGCTTGCGGACTTTGCCATGTGTGAACTGTCTCTCTTGCCCGAGAAAGGCACACTTATTCTGTTCTTGAAAAAATGAGGTTACTTTATCCACAGTGGATACAAGTGCGATGCCATCTGTGCGTGCAAATCTGACTTGTCCACCTCCTCTATAAAGGTCCATCCATGCTTTTTCAGTGACATAGTCCTCGTCTATCATTGTCCAGCAGCTCACCATTATGGGTGCGCCGGTCTCACGGTGGCACACTCTTCCATTCTCTACGAACCGATGGTGTCCCTCATTCTTATCGCCAATAGTTGTATCCCTCTCTATCTCTTCCAAGAGCTGACAACTGCGAAGACTCCTTAGTGCGAAGGTGCCGTTTCCATCCTCACTTGGCCTGATTATGCGCTTAGCATATTTGAAAGGTACAAAGGTCGCGATATACATATTCTCCGTTTCCATCTCCGGATTGCCTTCAGACCTGCGCATTTCACATTTGCTCCCAACATTTCCAACATCTGGACCAAGAGATCTTCTGCATCACCCATCGCCACTTCGTTCCCAATTCACGGCCTCACTGTATCACCACGCCAACAGAAATGTCAAGAGCAACCTAACTGCGAGACTGTATTCAGGACAGCCACCGATTTCTATTGCCTGATTCCCATCTCGTTCTTCGGCCGCACCAGGCCGTGTGCTACCGGACTGGCGTCAGAGGTCTACTTCGGTCCCTGAAAAACCGATCATCTCGCTTAACCATGCGGGCCCATTCCGCTTCAAGGAGGTTCATGTAGAAGCGATAGAGGTCCTCAGCCAACTCGGGGGAAAACGCGGCGATCTCCTTCTGCACGGGGGCAGGGGTCAGGCTTTTGATTGAGCTATTTTAGGAACGTAAAACCTCACGAGGTAGCGGCTTCGCCGCTCTCACCGTCCTATGGTCTCACTGTCCTACCGTCGGACTGTCCAACCGTCCTACATCCCTGCCCCTCCAGCACCCTCGACGTGCAAAGATGTTTTCAGAAATACTGTAATATTTCTCTTGTTGCCTTCGACATATGTAGTAGAATACTTCTACGTTTGTAGAAGGAGACCAACGGATGAAATTGACTGAAGCAGAATGGCAGGTCATGAACGCCCTGTGGGCCAAGCACCCGGCCACGGCGAGGGAGGTCATGGACCGGCTGCCCCCAGGCGTGACGTGGGCCTATACGACCCTCAAGACCATGCTGGCCAGGCTGGCAGACAAGCACGCGGTCAGTGAGATCAAGGAGGGTAATACCAGCGTGTACGACCCATTGGTCTCCCAGCGCAAGGCCAGGCTCAGTGCGTTCCATTCGCTGCTGGACCAGGCCTTCGACGGCGCAATGGGACCGTTGGTACACTTCCTCGTCGAGGAAAGGCAGCTTACGCCCAGGCAGAAAAAGGATCTGGCGAAGGTCCTTCAAGATGCAGGCAAGGGAGAGAAGAGATGATCGAGTACATCAACACGATCGCCCAGGCGTGGTGGGTTTGGGCCTCGGCCATGTTCTGGCAGGTCGGCCTGCTTATGGTCGTGATCGCGTGCATCGACTTGGTGATCCGCACATGGGCCTGGCCCCAGTTGCGCTATGCCCTGTGGTCGCTGGTCCTGATCAAGCTCCTCCTTCCGCCCACGCTGGCGATGCCCACGGGCCTTGCGCAGCGATGGGTACCCTGGGTGGGTCAGATGTCACGCATGGCCGCTGACCACGGCCACGAGCGAGACACGGTCGCGATTCGCCAAGGGACCGCTGCATGGGCCAAGGTCCATCCCGCGCCTGGGCCAACCCCTACCGTACCAGGGGGCCTGTCGATGGATGACAAGGGCCAGGCGCGGGCCGTTGGACCCACGGCCTCGTCAATCACGGTCGAGCGCCTGCCGGTCGAGGTCAGCGAGATCCAACTGGCTGGGCCTCGTCTGGACTGGCGGGCCTACGCGATGGGTCTCTGGCTTGCGGGTGCGATCGTGTTGGGTGCCTTTCTCGTGATCCGGCTGTGTTCATTGAGCAAGGGGGCGTTGTGCGAACCAGCCGAGCCCTTTGTGCCCAAATCCTTCTACGATCAGATGCATCTGTGTGCGGACCGGCTGGGGTTACGAAGGCTGCCCCGCGTTGCGCCCACGCAGAGGCTCTCCAGCCCGGCCGTGTTCGGAGTGGTCCGGCCCGTGCTGCTGATGCCGGTCGGGTATCTGAGCCGCCTGTCTCGCCGGGACACCGAGCACATGCTGCTGCACGAGCTGGCCCACATCAAACGGGGCGACCTCCTGATGCACGGCCTGTACCTAGTGCTCCAGATTCTGTACTGGTATAACCCCTTGCTGTGGCTGGTCCGCCGCAGGGTCCACCATCTCCGGGAGCTGTGCTGCGACGCAACCGTGGCCGAGCTTCTCAGAGAGGACACGCCGGCCTACCGCCAGACGCTGCTCGAAACGGCCCGTCGATTCCTGGCCGTACGGTCTGAGCCGGGGTTGGGTCTGCTCGGTCTGTTTGAAGACTCGAATCTCCTGTTGACTCGTCTAAATTCACTTGAGAAACCCCTTTGGAGGTATCGAAAAATGAAACGCACGATCGTTGTCACCCTTATGGGCCTGATGCTCGCCTGTGTCCTGCCCATGGCCCAAGCCCAGTCCGAAGCTGCATCGAAGCCCAGCGACACACCGGCAACAGATCAGAGTGCGGAAGCGAAGCCCGGCGACGCCGTGGTGACCCATCAGGGCCCGGATTCGTTTTCACAGGAGATGGACCGTCTCAGGCAGCAGATGGAACAACTGCAACAGCAGATGCAGCAACTGGCCAAGCAGATGGCCGAGTTGGGCACCGAGCGGGCCAACCTCGCGAGGCAGAACGCGACGGGCAAGGGACTCACCAAGACCCACGCGGTCCAGCAAGGCGACAGCCTGGCGAAGGTCACTGAGAAACTGACTGCCCCCGACAAGCACAGGGCAGACTCCAATGCGGTCGAGGCAACTGTGGAAGGTGAGTATGCCGTCAAGTCCGTCAAGCCTGGCACCCTCCTCGAGATACAGAACCAGGTGGGCTCCGTTGCCATCACGGGCACCAGCCAGTCCGACTGCACGATCAAGACCGTCATTACGGCCAGGGCGAAGACCAAGGAACAGGCCGAGGAGATGGCCCGGAAGGTCCAGATCCGGGTTACGCCCACGGGCGACGTGGTGCGGATTGGGGCGGACATACCCGAGGACCTACGCCATGACGACGGCGAGGGCATCCAGGTGAGCTTCGAGCTAACGGTCCCAGAGCAGGTCCGCGTGCAGGTTGCACAACAGGTCGGCGACATCCGGCTCTCTTCTCTTGGCGGTGATGTAGAGGCCAAGACCAACGTGGGGGCCATCCGTGCCAGCGCCCTCAAGGGCGACGCTGCGCTGCGTACCCAGGTCGGGGACATCGACCTGGCCGTGCCCGCCGGAGCGTCGGCCAAGGTGAACGCCCGGACGGGAGTCGGGACCGTTACGAGCGATCTGCCGTTGAATGTCACAGGCACCGCCATCGTGCAGGGCGGCGACGTGAAGACCGCTCTGGGAAGCAGCGCCACCGGCACCCTCGGAGACGGCCGGCACAAGGTCGACCTTAGGTCCCAGGTGGGCGCCATACGAATCCGATCCGGGTCTTCGGCGTCCACTCTCCCGAGACCGTGAGGGGTAAGTCTTCAACCCTTGGTACTGCGACCAATGCAGAAGAGGTGCCTGAAGCCGCGGAGGAAGACCTGGCCGTCGCTGATCGCAGGCGAGGCGTAGCAGGACTCGCCCAGATCGTACTTCGCCACCCGGTCGAACGTCCTGCCCGGCCTGATGACGTTCACCTCGCCACTGTCGCTGATGAAGAAGAGCAGTCCGCCTGCCAGGACAGGTGAGGCGTGATGCCGGCCAAGTCTCTCCTGCCAGATCATCTTGCCGGTGGCGGCTTCGTAGCAGAACGCCACGCCTGCGTTGTTGACACTGATCAGGAGGTCGCCTGCCACGATCAGGGAGGGGATGTAGGGCGCCCCCTTGTCGTCTCGCCACACGACGTGGGTCCCGGTGACGTCCCCGCTCCCGTCTGGCCGGATCGCCAGCAGGACCTGCTTGGGCCAACTACTGCTGACGAAGACCAGACCTGCCTTTTCGCTGTAGACCGGTGTGGAAACGAACTCCTCCGAGGGGCCGTCCACCGTCCAAAGGGGTCTGCCGGTGTTAGGGTCAAAACTGGCCACGCAGCGGTCACCGCACTGGACCAGTTGGGAGCGGCCGGCCATCTCGCGGATCAGCGGTGCGCTGTAGCTGATCCCACGATGGGTGCGATTGACACGCCAGAGTGTTCGTCCATCATCGCGGCTCAATGCGACCAGAAAGGAGTCGCCTTTACTGTCTCCGTCGACGATGACCTTGTCTCTGAACAGGACGGGCTCGTTGCTGAACCCCCACTCACCTACGTGGCCTCCAGGCCAGACCAGCCAGAGCTGTTTCCCATCGGCCAGATCGTGCGCGGCCACAGCAATACGATCGCCGACGCGGAAGGTGACAAAGACCCGCTGGCCGTCCGTGGCCGGCGTTCCGGAGGCATAGCTGTTCTCGTTGTGGATCTTCTCCAACGGCCCCTGCACCACGGTTCGCTGCCAAAGGACCTTCCCGCTGGAGCGGTCGAGGCAAAGGAGCACCCGCTCCTGCGTGGCGGGCAGGGCGGTGACGGTGCAGACGCGATCACCCCAGACGATCGGTGAGGCGTGCCCTTGGCCGGGGATCTCGGCCTTCCAGATCGCACCGGCCGGGTCCCAGTTCCTAGGGACGTTCGGCTCGATGCAGGTCCCGTCTTCCCGCGGGCCTCGCCAGCCAGGCCAGGACTCCGCTTGGACTGTACCTACAAGGCTGCCGAGGAGACCGGTGATCAGGATCGTGAAGGTCAGCATTCGTTTCATGGTATTCAGGACTCCCTTTGCGACGGATGTGTAGGCGATTGCAGACGGCATCAGAGTGCGTGGACGGTGAATCGCCGCGATGACGCGGCGAGCGGTGAAGCACAGTGTCTGTTAGGCCGACTCATGGCCGCCAGTGTACCCGGTTGCGGAGGCCTGTCAAGCCTGGAGGGCCTCCAGGGTTTCTTCGATGTTGCGTATCGTATCCTTACGACTCCCGTCCGGACGGTTGACAACCGAGAAACCGAGCGTGGCTGGGCGCCACGTGATGCCGGCAAAGAAACTGAAGGGGGCCAGATTCACGAGGCCCTGGGCGCTGACCGAAGACACCCAGGCAATTGGTCGCGGGATGATGGCACTGGCCAGCAAGTCATGCGCGTCACGCGATGCAAGTGTGTTGAGATCGATCTCCGTGGTAGTACCATCAGGCGGCCTGGATTGCGGCCGCGATTCGCCTTGCCCACTCCGCTGCTCGTTCGATTTCGCCTTCTTTCAGCGGACCCTCTGTCCCCCTGACAAAGAACCCTTCAGGAGGAACCGTCAGTTCTCCTCCCCTTCTCTTGAGCTGGACTGAGATGGGCTTGGCCGCATAGCCGAACAGCCTAGCGAGAAGGCGCAAGAAGCGAGAGTGTGTGTCTTCCATGGAGATCCTGGTATCAAATGCAGCTACCTTGACGCCGCCTAGCCCATTGGCCGGGATTCTGCCCAGAAGCCTACTGATTGCCGGTGTGGGTCTAAATGCCCGGGTGGGAGAGCCAACGATGAACAGCCTCAGCGCCGCCAGTTGCTCTGGCTTGACGTGTTCTACCCGGAGCACCTCGACATCGGGCTGGGAACCCAGGGTATTGCCGATCGCCAGGGCTACCTGCTCTGTGTTGCCGAAGACTGAGTCGTAGACTATCAGTGTCTTCATCGAGATGTCTCGATACTAGGGCTTATCGTGCCCAACAACCACCAATCGGGCCATGGCTTCCGCCCGGGTGCATCATTGGACCTCTGACACTGATCCACCCAGGATCTCTTCTCTCACCTGTAAATCTCCACATCCGGTCGTTTCAACCCACACTCTTCCCAGAAGTATTCAAAGAAGGGTCTTAGCAGGACGGCCGCTTGGGCATCCAGGTTATCTATCGTACCGTTGTATAGGATATGCTCGTCTACGACGTTTCCGGCGTATCTGTCGCGGTCGCCACGTAAGCCCATCCGGTATCCTTTGACGTCAGTGGCACCCGCTATGAAGCGAACCGGCAGTTCAAGGTGGAGTGTCTCACGGGTGAACTTGAGGTAGCTCGTGAGGGTAAGCGTGAATATCTCCTCGACCGATGTGCTTGGGAAATGCGGAAGACCGGGGTCCGAGAACTTCTTGGAGAACTCCTTGATGCGCTCTGCATCGATCGCATAGGCATTGATTCCCCAGAGCTCTCCCGTCTTGAAGAGTTGAGACAAGGACAGGATCTTGCCCTCCTCCTGATCATAGGAGAACCCTCCGTAGTGATTACGACCATAAGAGATGCCACGAATACTGCGGTCCGCCATCGGATGCAATCCACTCGACTGCACGTACTCGAGAGCCATTTGGCTTGATCTGATTGTGGTGAGCGGCGAGCGGGGAATGAGGTGCAGGAAGAGACGTTGAACAGAGGGGAGGGTAAGTTCTTGGTCTCCACTTCCGAAACGTCCGCCAGAAGGGAATGTCTCTCCCTTCTTCAAGAAGGTCGACGGATTCTCAGTACTGGGTGTTCCCACAAACGGTGGAACATCCGCGGGAGAGGGGCGTTTGACGCTGAGAGCCAGTTTTAGATTCTGCGCCATCTCATCGACTAAGGCTTCTTCAATCCGCGACTTACCTGCTGGGTCGTCCTCGGTTCTCAGGCGATAGGTCGTAGGGTGCCGGAGATGGCGCATGTCGAATGGCATTGTCTTCTCGTCTGGTTCGCCGAAGGCGGCGTTCATCACGGGGACGATTGATGCATGGCCAAGTTCCTTCAACGCCCAGCCGTACTCGATCAGGACATTCGGATTTGAGACTGGCCTTCCGGCGTCGGTACGTCCAACGAAGGTCAGGTCAGGGACGAAAACGGAGCAGCTGGAGATCTTCTTGAGTATGGTATCAACAATCGGTGGGGTACCTGGAACCCCCTTGGTATCCTTGTCGAGAATAACTTCATCGCGGATCGCTTCTTGAAGTTCTACATCGCCGCTGAGTCGTGCAATAGCCTTCTCAAGAACGGACTCGATGAAGTCTCGGTTCGTCTCCTTGGGCGAATCGCTCTGCCAGGAGTAGAAGATGCTCAGACTCATCTATGGTTACCTTTCCCTATACTCAGGAGTCCTTTGCCCGTCTGGTCTGCAGGCTGGCTGAACATGATCATAAGTTCGTGACCAAAGGCAGCTCAACGAAGCTCGCCTGGCCGGGCGAGTGGTAGATCCGCTGCGTCGCCTTTCGGTAGTCCTCCGGCTTGGCCCAGAAGATGTTGGGTACGAAGGTCTGCGGATTGCGGTCATAGAGGGGGAACCAGCTCGACTGAACCTGCACCATGATCCGGTGGCCAGGCAGGAAGACATGGTTCACAGTGGGCAGGGCGAAGCGATAGGGCAGGGGCTTGTCGGATGGGATGGGCGTGGCCGTCTCGAGGCTGGCCCGATAGCGGCCGCGGAAGATGTCGGCCGAGATCATCAACTGATATCCGCCTAAGCCCGGTTGGCCGGCCACCTCGTCAGGATAGACATCGACTATCTTGACGACCCAGTCGGAGTCTGTGCCGCTCGTCGAGGCGATCAGATTGGTGATCGGTTGTCCGCTGATCTTCACGGCCGCCGTCAGGACGTCGGATACGAACGCGAGGACGTCAGGGCGCCCGGACGCCTCACGCTGGTCGTCGACAAGCCATTGAGACCAGGTCAGGCCGTTCTCGTAGCCCATCGGTTGAATGGGGCGTGCGCGGAACGGCACCGGTTTGGCCGGGTCCGAGATGTACTCCTCGAAGGCTGGGCCGCCAGGTGCCGGCGCAGCGAAGTCCAGCCTGAGACCGGAGGTGAGATAGAGCAGCGTGGGTCGGATCGTGCAGCCGCTCTCGCAGCCGGCCGGCCAGATGGGCAGGCGCCGCCACACGTTCGTCCCGGTCTCGAACGCCACAACGGGCGGCACGTCGGCTTTGGGCGAGCCGTCCTTGAGGTACTGATCCAGGAACGGACGCAGGATCTCTCTGCGGAAGTAGAGCGCAGTATCGGCATTGAATGTCAAGGGGCCCAGCCTGCTGCCGTCTTCGATCTCCTGGCCGTGATGCCACGGGCCCATGACCAGGAACACCTTGTCGTTCCCCGTGTCCTTGGGCTTGATCGCCTTGTAGACGGCGATGGCGCCGTAGATGTCCTCCTGGTCCCAGAGGCTGTGGACCAGCATCACCGGCACCTTCAGGGGTTGGGCGGCCAGCACCTGATCCACGGCCTGGTCGCGCCAGAATGCGTCGTAACTCGGATGATCGAGGATCTTCCTCCAGAACCCGAGCTGTTCGAGCCCGTGACGACGTCCGAGCTCGCCCGCAGATCCCGCCTGCATGAACATGTCATAGTCATCGAAGTGGCTTGTCCACCACTTGGTTTCTGACTTGCGGGTCGCTTCCTGGTCGTGGATGTAGGCCATGTTTTGTTGGCGGAAGGCGCCGTTGTGGAACCAGTCGTCTCCCATCCAGCCGTCGACCATGGGATTCATCGGGACGGCCACCTTGAGCGCCGGGTGGGGATTGACGATCGCCATCAAGGGTAGGAAACCGTCATAGGAGATGCCCAGAATGCCGACCCGGCCGTTGGTCTCCGGGATGTTCTTCACCAGCCAGTCGATGGTGTCGTAGGTGTCGGTGGCGTGATCGACCGGCGTTGGGTTCTGCGGCCCGTGCAGAGGGCGGTTCATCACGTAGTCGCCCTCGGAGCCGTATTTGCCGCGCACGTCCTGGACCACACGGATGTAGCCACCCTCGACGATGACTTCGGTCGCGTTGTCATAGCCGTTCAGGATCGGGCCGAGGTGCGAGCTTTGGGCATGGCTCGTGAGCTTCGTAGCGTCGTAGGGCGTGCGCGTAAGGAGGATCGGCGCGTCCTTGGCGCCCTTCGGCACCAGGATGACCGTGTGCAGCTTCACCCCGTCCCGCACGGGGATCATCACGTCGCGCCGGATGTGATCGAAGCCGTCGGTCGCCGGCTCGAACTGGGTCGGCGTTTCGCTCGGCAACTCGGGATAACCGGCGGCGGACTGCGGGGTCTGCCCAACCGATGATCCGACCCACAACAGGACACCGAACAAGGACGCCAGTGGGGTCGGCACGCGAACACGACCAGTGCCCTGTCCCGCAAGGGGTTCTCTGTTGCGTAGAACCTTCTGACGTGTCATCGTTACACCTCCATAATCCAGAGAGGCCTATGTCCACTTGCTTCCAAAGGTAAGGTAGCCTCCTGTCCCTGAACTGTCAAACCAATCCTCTAGTTCCCTTGACAACGCCGTCAGTGAAGTCAAGCAGGCCAACACGACAGTGACGCGCCGCCAAAGGTGGCCATGAGCCGCACAGAGGACCGCAACACAACGTATGGATATCAGATGGCAACGGCATACGCAGCCAGGAGTGACATGCAAGATCGTCCCGGGCCATGCGTATACAGGATCAGATAAGGATACAGCGTGGGCCGAAGGTTGGAGACAAGATGCAATGGGTGCAAGGAGTTCAACAACCATGGCATCGTTGACGGTCGGGACCGGTAGCGCTGGTCTTGGAGTGGTTAGGTTACCTGCGTGCTTCCGATAGGATCAAGGGCTGGGCAGCCGGTAGCCGCAGAGATGAGGAGTTTGGCCGGAACAGGCGCTGGATGTCTGGGTCTGGCCGGAGGAGCTTTGTGCAGTGTGGGGGCCTCGAGTAAAGGGGCCCCCGCATTATTGCGGGCAGAGGCCCCCCCCTGCCTTCCCAGGGTCTGGCCTTCTCGCCGTCTCACAGTCCTACTGTTTGACTGTCCAACCGTCCTGCCTTCTCACCTTCCCTCCTAACACCCGTGCCCATGTTGCAGATCGAGCGTGGCCTGCCTATAATCAGCCGGCATGACGCTGGCCAAGGTTGGCTTCAGCCTGTTTTGAAGGTGTAGACCTATCGACAATACGGGTCTCCAGACTCTCACCAGCACACTGGGGCGACTGGATGTCCTCATCGTAGCCCTGGGGGTCCTCCTGCTCTTTGTGATCTCCTATGTGTTCGCCCGCGAGGAGAGGGACACGAACGACTTCTTCCTGGGCCGCCGCCGCGTGCCCGTGATCGTGGCCTGCCTTTCGTTTGTGGCAGGCGAGATCAGTGCCCTGACGATCGTGGGGTTCCCGGCCACGGCCTACAGCGAGAACTGGGAATACGTGCAGTTCTTCATCGGCTCTGCTGCGGCCCGGATCTTCGTGGCCTTTGTGTTCATCCCCGTGTTCTACCAGTACAACTGCACGAGTATCTATGAGTTCCTCCGCCACCGGTTCGGGCCCGAGACCCAGTACGCCGGCTCGGTCTTTTTCTTCATAACGCGACTGATCGGCTCCGGGGTACGCCTGTACGCCGCGTGTCTGGGTGTGGCCCTGATCCTGGGTTGGAGCCTGGGCCAGACCCTCTTGATGTTCACCGTGGTCAGCATCCTCTTCATCGCCTTTGGAGGGATCAAGGCCGTGGTGTGGGCAGGGGCGTACCAGGCCTTGATCATCCTGGCCGCCGGTGTGGCCCTGCTCGTGTTTCTCTTCTCGCGGATCGAGGGTGGATGGGGGGCTGCCTGGACCCTGGCACACGACGCAGGTCGCCTGAGCGTGTTCCGGTTCGATCTCAAGCTCAACGACCCCACCACCTTCTGGGCCGGGAGCATCAATGCCTTTGTCACGAGCACGGCCTCTTTTGGCACGGACCAGGAGAACGTACAGCGTCTCTTGACCGTGCAGACCCGGAGGCTCAGCCAGCGGACGCTTGTTTCCACGATCGCGACCGTGATCCCGATCACGTGTATCTACCTGGCCATCGGGACCTTGTTATACGTGTTCTACCAACAGCATCCTTTGGTCCCCAGGCCGGAAGAGGCCAAGGAGGTCCTGTCGTACTTCGTGGCGCATTCGCTGCCCGCAGGCCTCAAGGGGTTGCTGCTGGCGGCCATCATCCTGGCCAGCATAGACTCCCCCCTGAGTTCCCTGTGCTCGTCCTTTGTCACGGACATCTATCGACCGTTGATCAAGCAAGACGCAAGCGAGAGACACTACCTGTGGGTTTCCAGATTGGCGATCGCTGGGTTCGGCCTGGTCCTGGCCCTGATCGCCTGGGCATGTGGCCCCGTACAGAACATCCTGTGGTTTGCCTTCCAGGTCTTCTCCCTGACCGGAGGGGCCGTGCTGGGTGTCTTCCTGCTGGGCCTGCTGACCCGACGCAAGGCCAACCGCGGGAACGTCGTCGCCATGATCCTCAGCACGGCGTTGACTATCACACTGATGATCCTGTCCAAGCGGGAGATCATCCCATTGGCATGGAGCTGGTTGATCGTGGTGGGCACTGCGACGACGATGGGGATAGGCTATGTGCTGGGGTCCCCTGCGGAGAGGTCAAAGGTGAACGAAGCCGGAATCCAGGGATTAGGAGCATAGGCCTTCGAGGGGGGCGATGACTCGGCTGACCTGAAGGCAAGGCCCTCTCGGGTGCCCTTTGGGCGGGGGCCGCTGAACCCATCCAAGACCACCCGTCGCCTCGATCCGCCCATTGATCAAGGCAAGAAGACGAGTCGCCGGTAGGCCGTAGGATGGGCTTCACCCATGCTGCTCCGCTACGCCTCTTCAATGATCTCGAAGCCGGTCAGGCCCGCGAGGTGCTGCACGGGTTTCTTCAGGTCACCGTAGAAGGTCACCCTGTGCCACCCCCAGGTATCCCAGAAGTTGAAGAGCTTGTTGATGTCACCCTTGACCTCAGCGGCCAGCTTGGTGCGGCAGGCCTTGTCCTCGTCGATGTTGGCCACGGTCCTGGCCTGGTGGAACAGGATCTGCTGCTTGTCCGCATCGATCTCCAGGGTGGTGGTCATCTCGCCCAGCGGCATGAGCGACCGGACCACTGCGCCCTTGCGGTCCTCGGAGTGACTGCGGATGTGGTAGGGGTTGGCCCGACCGCTGGGGCCGTAGACCTTGTTGGTGGACACGCAGTGCGCGTAGATGATCTGGTTCTTTGAGGTATCGATGACCGGATCGGAGATATAGCCAGGCCGTCCGGTCAGGTAACCCATCACGAGCATGGTCATGGCGGACTTCAGGTCGCCCTCGCACCCTCCTACGAATCCGTCGTTGTTCAACTGGAAGAATCCCAGGCAGGGATAGGCCGTGATCTTGCCGCCATAGAAGCCACCCAGGCAATTCATGGTGATGGCCTGGGCCTTGTGCTGGCCCATGACGTCCAGGAGGGCCAGATACATGGCCCCCGACTTCTGGATCTCTGCACGCGAGGGCTCCACAACCTTGTCCGCGCCCTTGATCCAGCGGTCGGCCCACCTCTTCGCTTCATTCTGGTCAGCCTTATTGTAGGCCTCGTTGATGGCCTCGAACGGGATGGGGGTGACAGTCGTGCCAAAGACCTTCTGGATGCCCTCAGGCCCACCCCAACCCCCTCCGACCTGCAGCATGGTCGATGCCTGAAGCCTCTTGAGACACTCGAAGGTCCGAACCGCCTCTACGACGTCCTTGAAGTCACTGGACGAGACGCCGGTCACCTTCCACTTGTTCCGCCGGGCAGCGGAGAAGCCCGTCAGGAATTCCCCAGAGCCGCCGTAGAGGTCGTCGACCAGGAGCGTCGGCCGACCTGATGAGGCAATGGCCTGGGGTGCACCTGTCCAGATACCCGTCATATAGACCAGGTAGCCATCCACCTCCTTGTCGTCTTCCAGGACCTTCTTGGCCTCCTCTGCATTGTGCAAGGTCACCGGAAGGAACTCGACGCCAGGACAGCCCTTGTTCAACCTCTCGGTCAGCTCCTTCTGCCGACCATCGTAGTCATAGCCGATGTTGGGCCACGTGGCCTGGTCCTTAGGAACATGAGTAAAGACCAGACGCACCCTGGGTCGGGCGCCAGGCAGGGTTGGGCCTGCCTCCTGACCATAGGCCTCCAGCCCGTGGAGGCTCAACAGGGAGAGCCCCGCAGCACAGGTCGCACAGGTTCCCAGGAATTCCCTGCGTGACAGGGCACACACTGACCCGGATGAGCACTGGTTCGCCGCCATCGTCTTCTCCTTGCCACGATCGAGTTGTCAATGAGTATGAGGTTGAGTGGGATATCACACGGCTTATACCATGAGACAGGGGAGGTGTCCAGACTGAATCCCGTGGCCGTCAGGTCACCCCTGGTCGTCGGGTGAGACGAGGTGTCTCTGGCGTTTTCCGGCGGCCCGAAGCTTTTTTCCTCTCAGGCGGCGTTCGCGAGAGGCATGGGTCGGCTTGGTGGGACGGCGATGGATGGGCCTCTTGCGGGCCTGGTCGATCAGCGAGGCCAGGCGATCCAATGCGTCCTGCCGATTCCGTTCCTGGGTCCGGAATCGCCGGGCCTCTATAAGGAGGACACCCTCTTCAGTAAGCCTCTTTCCGGCAAGGCGAGCGAGCCGCTCCTTGACCTCGTCCGGCAGGGAGGGGGATCGGCCCACATCGAAGCGGAGGCGGACCGCAGTGGAGACCTTGTTGACGTTCTGGCCTCCCGGCCCCGAAGACCTGAAGAACTCGAACTGAAGCTCCTTGGGATCGATCCTCATACGGCACGCCATGATAGCCCGTGTGCTCCAGAGCGGCAAGTCTGACGGTGAAGGGTGCACGACCGTTCGTACGGCGATGGCCGTTCAAGCTACTGACCCTGAGACGACAGAGACAAGTCACATCCACGCAGATTCGCAGGGGTAACAGAAGGTCTTGAACCACAGATAAATGGGATGCACACAGCCCGGCTTCGGGCTGCGCCCTCAGCCGGAACCAAAGAGAGTATGGTAACCACGAACCACACGAAACCCACGAACGTGCTGTCGCCGCAGCGGGAGTCCTCTCGCGATTTGGGCACCGCTGCACGGGACAGTCCCATGAGGTCCTCCGTCGCTTGCCGCTTTGCGCACTGCGCTTACCGCGTTCGTCTGAGCCGTCGGATCGTGGCCGAGCCTGAGCCGGCGCCGCAAGCTTGCTTGCAGAGCTGGCTCGGGCAAAGGCCACCCTTGGGCCAGCGTGCCCAAGGCACGCCTGCCTGCCGGCAGGCAGGGCGAAGCCGTGGATCAGACGGCGGACCTACGTACCCCCCAAACGCCCCGACCCGGCGCTAGCGTTCGTGGGTTTCGTGTGGTTCGTGGTTCAACATCTGGAGATTCCTTCCAGTTGTTGCCAGCTAGTAGTACCGATACAACGTGGGTAGGACGTCCCATGCGTGGTATGCACTCAGCCCCAGGCTTTACCTGCCTTGCCTGCATAGGGCAGGCAAGGGTGTGCTGCGCCAGAGGTCTCCATCTCTCCGACCCGCCCAACAGCGGTCATGCACCCGCCGGTGATTCCCCATTTGACGGCCGGGCGGAGTGTAGGTATGCTTTGGCGGCCTTTGTACTGGAACGTCCATTGACATAGGAGTACGCCATGCCGCAACTGGTCTTGAAGGACGGGTACAAGCCGCTTCTAGGGCTGCGAGAGACGGAAAAGGCCATCAAGTTCATCAAGGATCTCTTTGAGGTCCGTCTGGCCGAGGCCCTGAACCTCCAGCGGGTCTCGGCCCCGCTGTTTCTGAAAAAGGGCTCCGGGGTCAACGATGACCTGAACGGCGTGGAGACCAAGGCCACGTTTCGGGTCAAGGACGACAACTCCAGTGAGGCCGAATGCCTGTTCTCCCTGGCCAAGTGGAAGCGGATGGTCCTGGCGGACTATGGCTTCCAGCATGGGGAGGGGCTGTACACGGACATGAACGCCATCCGACCGGACGAGGAGTGCCTGGACAACCTCCATTCCGTGTACGTGGACCAGTGGGACTGGGAGCGGATCATCAGCCCGCACGAGAGGAACCTGGGGTTCCTCAAGTGGACCGTCACGCGGATCTACGAGGTCCTCAAACAGACCGAGCAGACCGTCCACTGGCGGTACCCGGAGATCCAGCCGATACTGCCTGCGGAGATCACCTTCGTGCACTCCGAGGACCTCCTGGCCATGTACCCGAACCTGGGTCCCAGACAAAGGGAGGACGAGATCACACGCAGGCACGGGGCCGTGTTTGTGATCGGTATTGGCGGCCAACTGGCGGACGGCACCCTGCACGACAACCGGGCACCGGACTACGACGACTGGACCACCCCGACCGGCGATGGCAAGAAGGGACTCAATGGCGACATCCTGCTCTGGTACCCGCTGTTGGACCGGACCCTTGAGATCAGTTCCATGGGCATCCGGGTGGACCAGCGAATGCTGGTGCAACAACTGGACATCCGCGGCGTGCCGCAGCGCAAGGAGTTCCAGTGGCACAGACGCCTGCTCAATGGGGATCTGCCCCTGAGCGTCGGTGGCGGCATCGGCCAATCCCGCCTGTGCATGTTCTTCCTACACAAGCTCCATATCGGCGAGGTCCACACCAGCGTCTGGCCCAAGGACATGGTCGAGCAGTGCCGGCGGGTCGGGATCAATCTGCTGTAGGCGCCCGGCGATCAGGGACTGGGCTCTGGGATCAGGCACCTGTAGGGTGGCTGTGCCAGCCGCCTCAATCTCCTGGATTGCTGCCGCTACGTCGGTACGGTGGATTGTGCGTATCACGGGCCGGCCTTGTTGAGGAGACGTGCGACCGATGAGATGGGTGAGTCCTGTCAGTGAAGGCCGGCCGGCACATGCCCTCCGGATCTGGGCGATATCGTGGCCCCTGCTCATCGTGGGTCTTGATGGGCGGCAGGTGGCACTCTCGCAGGTGAGCCTTGATGCCGTGGCGCGTTCCGTTGCGGCAACAGATCGTGACGGCCTCATCGCCTCTCCCGAGCCCGGCTGGCCGCAATGGCGGGGTCCACGACGCGATGGGGTCAGCCGTGAGACAGGCCTGCTTCCCAGTTGGCCCGAGGGAGGACCGAGGCAGTTGTGGAAGGTCGGTGGTCTAGGTCAGGGCTGGTCCTCGCCGATCATTGCTGCGGGGCGGGTGTATATCACGGGCGACGTAGGGGACGACCTCGTGGTGTTCGCGTTTGACCCCAACGGCAAACTGGTCTGGCAGGCCCGGAACGGCAAGGCATGGAAAGGCCCATACCCCGGTGCCAGGGCATGCTGCGCCTACTCCGAGGGCCGCGTGTACCACCTCAATGCGTACGGCCGTCTGGTCTGCCTGGACGCGGTCTCGGGCAGCGAGGTCTGGGCGGTCGACATCCTGGGGCGTTTCGATGCCAAGAACATCACCTGGGCCTTGAGCGAGTGCCTATTGGCAGATGGGCCGCACGTGATCGTCACCCCTGGCGGACGCAAGGCCCTGATTGCGGCCCTGGACAAGCGGACGGGGCAGACCGCGTGGACGACCGAGCCGCTGGGCGAGGATCGCACGTCCAACTGCTCGCCGATACTGTTCCGATATGGCGGGCGCCGGGTGATCGCCAATTGCTCGTCCGCCCACGGCTTCGGTGTGGACGCAGACACGGGTCGTCTCCTCTGGACGGTCCCGATGACCAATCAATACGGCACCAACGTGGCCACGCCCGTCTACGATTCAGGCCGCGTGTTCTTCATGACCCCCTACGCAGAACGAGGCAGGCAATATACACTCCGGGCTGCGGACGATCGCGTGACAGCGGAACTCATGTGGTCGGCCCCCATCGACGCAGTGACAGGCGGGGCCGTACTGGCCGACGGCACACTCTATGCGGCGGGCTATGAGAAGTCTAGGTGGTGGTTCGCTGTCGACTGGCAGACGGGCCGCACCAAGTACGAGTTCAAGGACCTGACCACCGGGGCGGCCATCTACGCAGACGGCCGGTTGTATTGTCTCGATGAACAGGGCACTGCGGCCCTTGTCAGGCCGGAGGGTGACCGGGTCGAGACCCTCGGGCGGCTCCGCCTGACCGAGCGACCCGTCAAGGATGCCTGGGCCCATCCGGTCCTGCTCGATGGCCGTCTGTATCTGCGTTACCACGACAGCCTGTGGTGTTACAGCGTCAGGCCGTGACCTGTCCCTTGTCATCGTTACACCCGGCACGGTAGAATTCGAGGCGAGTGCAGTTGATCCGGGAGAAGGGGTCGGGACGTCCCCTTCCTGAATCTGAAGGTTGTGCAAGGGTTATCGTGATATTCAAGGAACTGACGGCGGTCTTGCTGCCCAGCGGGCGTCTGGATCTGGAATGGACCGGGGTCGAAGAGGCGGTTGGCAAGGGCCAGCAGATCCTCCAGGAGGAGTTGTCTCGCCGATTTACACAGGACTACGGGTCCTCCCTGCTGTTCCTGGCGTTTTCGGATCCGTCGGTGCCCTTGTCCGTATCACTGGACTACTGGCGGACGGTCACGGCCACGTTCACGGACTTGCTGGTCAAGACCCCCGACCTGGAGGCACTCAGGCATGAGGCGTCCGTCGTGCCCTCGGACGAGCAGGCCGCCGGTATCCTCGACAATGCGCCCTTTGTGCCCGGCTTTGAGTACCTCAACGCTGACGTGCTCGACGAACTGTGGTCGGTCCTGAATGCGACCTGGCAGCAACAGATCGGGGCCTACGAAGGCTCGGTCGAGGAGTTTGTCCGCACCTACCGCCCACAGGTCCACCTCGTGGGCCGGGTGTTCTTTCATCTCGTCGAGAGCAAGAAGGACCTGTATCCCTTTGCCTTTCTGGCCACGTATTCCACGGGCGTAACCCATACAGGGACCTCCAGGCACGTGCCCCTCAAGCACGCCCTCACCGAGTATGGGCAAGACAGCAAGCGTCTGCTGGACCTGCTGGCCACGGTGCACCTGGCTGCGGCCGAGAGCCCCTTTGTCTCGGAACTGCTGTCATCGGGGGAGATCTTCCATCCCCTGGCCCTGTCCCCGCGAGAGGCCCACACGGTCCTGCAGGAGATCCCCTTGTACGAGAGGTGCGGGGTCCTGTGTCGCATCCCCAACTGGTGGAAGGACCGCTCGGCCGGCCTCCGTGTAGAGATTCGGATCGGGGATAAGGAGCCGGCGATGTTGGGGATGGATGCGATCCTGGACTTCAAGGCCGGACTGGTGTTGGGTGACACGGCCGTCAGTGCCGAGGAGATTCGCCGGTTGCTGGAGGAATCCGAGGGCCTGGCCCTGATCAAGGGCCGGTGGGTGGAGGTGGACGGCGACAGGCTCCGGCAGACCCTGCAGGCCTATGAGCAGGCCCAGGCCATGATGGCCAAGGGAGATCTCACCCTGCGAGAGGCCATGCGACTGCAGTTGCGAACCGGTCGTGACCTGGGCCTGTCGCAAGAGCAAGTCGATATATCGATCTCCCACGGCCAGTGGATTGCGTCGGTCATGGACAGGCTCCGCAGCCCGCAGCGGATCGACACCCTGCGCCTGCCCAAGGTCTTTAGGGCCAGACTCAGGCCGTACCAGCACCGGGGTCTGGATTGGCTGGGTCTGTTGGATTCCCTGCAGCTCGGGGCGTGCCTGGCCGACGACATGGGCCTGGGCAAGACCGTCGAGTTGCTGGCCCTGCTCAGCGTGCTCAAGGACCGTGGCGGCCGCAAGACGCCGGTGACCAGCCTCCTGGTCATACCGGCCTCGCTCATTGGAAACTGGGTCAGCGAGATCGAGCGGTTCTCACCGTCCCTGCGGTACATCGTTGCGCATCCGGCTTATGGAACCGCGAAGGCCGGCCATAAGACCGATCCAAAGGTCGCCCCGGACCTCGACGGCACAGACCTGGTCATCACCACCTACGGTCTGTGCCAGAAGGCCGCGTGGCTCAAGGACAGGGTCTGGGACCTCGTGGTCCTGGACGAGGCCCAGGCCATCAAGAATCCCGGCACCCAGCAGACGCGGGCCGTCAAGCAGCTCAAGGCCAGGAACCGGATCGCCATGACCGGCACGCCCATTGAGAACAGGCTCTCGGACCTGTGGTCCCTGTTCGACTTCCTCAACCCCGGCCTGTTGGGTACGGCCAAGGAGTTCACCGACCTGGCCAAGACCCTGCGACAGGACCCCAGCGGCTACGCCCGCCTCAAGAAGGTCGTCGGGCCCTATATCCTGAGGCGACTCAAGACCGACAAGGCCGTGATCGCGGACCTGCCCGACAAGATCGAGGTCAAGACGTATGCCGACATGAGCAGCAAGCAGGTCGTGTTGTACCAGGACCTGGTCAGACAGATCAGGGAGCAATTGCAGGAACAGCCCGAAGGCATGCGCCGAAAGGGGCTGATCCTGGCCGCCCTGATGAAGTTCAAGCAGTTGTGCAATCACCCGGATCAGTACCTGGGCCAGTCGGAGTTTGCCGAGGACCACAGCGGCAAGTTTCAGCGACTGCGGCCGATCTGTGAGACCGTGCTCGACAAGCATGAGCGCATGCTTGTCTTCACCCAGTTTAAGGAGATGACCGGTCCACTGGATCGATATCTCCAGGGGCTCTTTGGGCACAAGGGCCTTGTCCTGCACGGCGGCACGCCCGTGGCCCAACGCAGGCCGATCGTCGAGCGATTCCAGGGGGACGAGTACGTGCCCTTCATGGTCCTGTCGCTCAAGGCCGGCGGGGTGGGCCTGAACCTGACCGCTGCCAACCACGTGGTCCACTTCGACCGGTGGTGGAATCCGGCCGTGGAGAACCAGGCCACGGACCGGGCCTTTCGCATCGGCCAGACCCGGAACGTGGTCGTACACAAATTCGTCACCCGCGGCACGGTGGAAGAGAAGATCGACGCCATGCTGCTGGAAAAGGCCGAGCTCTCCCGGGAGATCCTGCCCGCGTCGGGCGAGTCCTGGGTCACCGAGATGGACGATAAGCAGCTCATGGAGCTGTTCTCACTCTCCCTTTGATGGAAAGGAGGTCCAGTGGCATACAACGATTACTACTCTCGCTACCCTCGCTACATCAGCGTGGCCGAGAAGCGGGCCAAGGCCCTGCGCAAGCTCCAGCAGCTCAGGAAGAAGAACCCCAACCTTCGTCCGGTCGCAGTGGAGGGCCGGACCCTTGCCCGTACCTGGTGGGGAAAGGCGTGGAACCAGAACCTCGAACGCTACGCGGACTTCAGCAACCGGATCGGACGCGGGCGGAGCTACGTGTGCCACGGTGCGGTCCTGGACCTGCAGATCGCACCCGGCGAGGTCCTCGCCCTGGTCCAAGGCACCCGGTCCACCCCCTACAAGGTCGCTGTGCGTATCCAGCCGATCGACCGGTCCGAATGGAAGCAGATCGCCCAGGCGTGCAGCGAACGGATCGGGTCCATGCAGGAGCTCCTGGCCGGGCGATTCCCAAAGGATCTGGCCGAGGTCTTCACCGCACAGGGAGGCGGCCTGTTTCCCTCGCCCAAGCAGATCACCTTTGAGTGCAGTTGCCCGGACTGGGCCTCCATGTGCAAGCACGTGGCCGCCGTCCTGTACGGCATCGGCACTCGTCTGGATGAAGACCCCCAGTTGTTCTTTGTCCTGCGCAAGGCCGACGTCAACGACCTCGTTGCCAGGACCCTGCGTGACACCTCGGAGAAGCTGTTGAAGCAGGCCCGCCGCAAGACCGGCCGGGTGATCGAGGACGCCGACCTGGGTGAGGTCTTCGGCATCGAGTTGGACGGCCCTGCCACATCCAAGACCACCAGCCGGACCGCCAAGGCAGTCAAACCAAGGACCCCTCGTACAACAGCTCGACCCGGGGTTTCAAAGAGCCGGACGCCTTCAAGAAAGGGATCTGGAAAAGATAGAAAGTAGGAGGTGGAAGACGACGGACAGGGCGCAGGCGGGTGAGCCTGACCGCAAATGCCAAGACCACCGCGATCGGGAATACGGTGGTCTTGGCGTGCTCCGTGTGACGTGACAGCAAGGCTAGGGCAACGGGTCTACGATCACCCCGACCAGGCCCTGGCCTCTGGGTCGGATCTCCACGTGTACGATGCCGTCCTCATGGGTTCCGTCCTCAAAGGTAATCTGGGTCTTGACCTGGGCGAACACCCCGGGGTCGCCGATGTGGTTGAATCCCGTGATCTTGAACGAGCGGATCGCGCCCTTGGCCTTGTATAGATCCTGCAGCGACTGCCACCGGGCCTCGGCCAGGATCGGTCGCAGGGTCCTGGCGGCCTGCCAGTCCTGGGCCACCATGGCCCGGCCATAGGCCTCGACCACCCTTTGGATGGACTCCGCAGCGGTGGACGTGACCTCCATCCCGCAATCGGGCATCAGGTCAATCTGCTTCCGGATCGCAGGACAGTCATACACCGTGGCGCTTGCCGGAATCGCGAAGGTGAAGAAGTCCGCCGGTATGTCCACGTTGTACTGGAGATCCTGGCCAGCCAGCACCCAAACCGCTCAGGGTCCCGGAGGCCCCGGAGCATGGTGCACGCCTTGGCCAGCGACTCCTGGGCCGCATCCTCGGCCAGGTGCTTGTCGCCCAGCACACTGTGGGCGATCGCCAACAGGGCCGGGTAATACCTGCCCGCCAGCTCCGTGAAGCTGTCGATCCGGCCCCCTTGGGCCTGAACGACCAGGTCTCTGTCGGTCTCTTCGTTCACATGTACCGTCCGTCAAAACGACATTGGCTGATCAGCGTTCACTATACAGACGCAGACCCCTATGCGAAATGGGCGCGGAAAATGGGGGGATGGGGTTGCGGGTTGTCAGTTGTCGGAAGGAGCAGGACGAACCGGCCTATCGTCTGTTGAGTTGGGATAACGACTGGAAACCTAGCCGGGTATCTGGTAAGGTACCGGGCATGGCTGAGAACCAGACACTGGCCCATATCGAAGATCGCATTCGAGAAGCCGTCTCGATGTATTGGAGGACTCGGGCTGCCCAGCGAGACAGGCAGCAGAAGAGTGGGGCCTCCGACCAAGGTCTTCGCAGTGCCGTCACGGGCGGTGCCCAGATGGACGGATTCGTCGAGTTCTTCGCCGACCTCATTGCCGATGCTGGGATGCCTAGGGAGTCAATTGCTCGCAAAAAGGCCGTGGAACTGCCTGGTTTCTTCAGGCCGACGAAGGAGTGGGATCTCGTTGTAGTCCACGACCAGGTCCTTGTGGCTGCCATAGAGGCCAAATCCCAGGTTGGACCATCCTTTGGGAACAACTTCAACAACCGGACGGAGGAGGCTTTGGGCAGTGCCGTAGATCTCTGGACAGCCTTCCGGGAGGGGGCATTCCTAGCCAGTCCCCAACCCTTCCTGGGCTATTTCTTCATGTTGGAGGAGTGCCCCGCGTCGAGTCGGGTAGTGAAGGTGCAGGAGCCCCACTTCAAGGTCTTCCCTGAATTCGTTGGAGCCTCGTATCTGAAGAGGTACGAGCTGTTCTGTAGGAAGCTGGTGCTTGAGAGGCACTACACGTCCGCTGCCTTCATCACATCCACTCAACCGCAAGGTGAAAACGGTACCTATGCCGTGCCAGCAGAGGACTTGTCCGTTGTTCGCTTTGTTCGGGCCTTGGTGGCCCATATAGCGAGTCTTGCATGACGGATCGACCGCACACGGTTCATAGACTCATCAACGGAGATGCTCGGGATCTCTCCTTCGTGAAGGACGAGTCTGTTCATCTTGTTGTGACCTCACCACCCTACTGGAATCTTAAAGAATACAACGACCATCCGGACCAGATGGGTCACATTGATGACTACGAACAGTTCGTGGCGGAACTAAAGAAGGTCTGGACCCATGTCCTCAGGGTCCTGGTTCCTGGCGGTCGTCTGGTCTGTGTGGTTGGCGACGTGTGTGTATCCAGGCGCGAGTTTGGGAGGCATCTCGTCTTTCCCCTCCATGCGGACACCTGTGTGACCTGCAGGCACATAGGATTTGACAACTTGAATCCCATCATCTGGCACAAGATCGCCAATGCCTCCTATGAGGTTTCGAACGGCTCCAAGTTCCTGGGCAAGCCCTACGAACCCAATGCGATCATCAAGAATGACATTGAGTTCATTCTGATGCAGCGCAAACCTGGGGGATACCGCCAGCCCACAGAGGAACAACGCGATGCTAGCAGGATAGAGAAGAAGGATTTCGACGAGTGGTTTCAGCAGATCTGGACCATCCCTGGGGCGTCCACCAAGAACCATCCAGCGCCATTTCCTCTTGAGTTGGCCAGCCGCCTGGTACGCATGTTCTCCTTTGAGGGTGACACCGTGCTGGACCCATTCTGCGGCTCCGGGACAACGATGCTCGCCAGCCTCAAGAACGCCAGGAACAGCATTGGAGTGGAGATCGATCCTGAGTACTGCCGTATGGTAGCCAGGGCCTTGAAGGAAGAGAATCAAGGACTGTTTTCCCACGCCGAACTGGTCTTCGAGAAGGCGATCGTCAAGTCCCGTGGTACGGTGACCATTGAGGATATCTCGTTAGGCCGGCCTCGCCCTTCTCGATCCAGGACGGAGAAGGTGAATCCGGCATAGAAGCGGTTGGTTGACACTCCTGACCCTTGCCTTCTGGGTCCTGCGTTCTGAGTTCTGCGTTCCTCTTCTGTCTTCCGTCTTCTGACTTCTGCCCCCCCGATCCCCACCTCTCTTCAACCCAAAACCAGCAACCAACAACCACGCTCCCCTTCCCCGCCCACATTGACACCCCCCGCCACCATGACTACACTGCGTTGCATAGTATGAGCTGCGACAGATGGCGTGTCAGGAGGACAAACATGCGACCGATGTTCTTGACGATCGTGGCGATCCTGGGATCGATGGCGGGTGCGGCTCAGGCCGGGCCAAGGGATGCCATGTGGAACCAGGTCAACGAGGCGATCCAGAAGGGGCTGCCCAAGACCGCGATCGAGTCCCTCGACCTGATCTATGCCAGGGCCATGGCGGACAAGGCCTATGCGGAGGCGATCAAGGCGATCGGGATGAAGATCGCCCTGGAGGGGGACATCGAGGGCAACAAGGCAGAGGAGAAGATCCTCCGCCTCCAGGCCCAGGTGGACCAGGCACCTCCACCAATGCGACCGGCCATGGAGGCGATCCTGGCACACTGGTACTGGCAGTACTTCCAGCAGAACCGCTGGCGTTTCCTCCAGCGGACGCAGACGGCCCAGTCGCCTGGGCCGGACCTGCAGACCTGGGACCTGGCACGGATCCTTGCAGAGATCGACCGGCACTTCAGGCTGGCCCTGGCAGACGAACAGACCCTCAAGGCCACGCCCGTGTCTACCTATGACGACCTGCTCGTCAAGGGCAGCCTGCCCGATGCGTACAGGCCGACGATGTACGACTTCCTTGCCCAAGAGGCCCTCCAGTTCTACTCGGCAGGCGAGCAGGGCGCAACTGCAGCAGAGGACACCTTTGTCCTGACTGCCGACGGTCCGATCTTTGCGCCAGTTGCGGAGTTCCTGGCGTGGCAACCGCAGAGCACAGACCCGAACTGGCCGACCGTGAAGGCGGTCCGGCTCTATCAATCTCTGCTGGCGTTCCACCAGAAGGACCAGGACAAGACCGCCCTTCTGGACGTGGACCTGGCCCGCCTGACCTTCGGCCACAACCAGGCCACGGGCGAGGACAAGGACGACCGGTACAAGGCCGGTCTGAGGCGCTTCGTGGAGGAATCTGCAGACCACGATGTCTGTGCCCGCGCACTACACGAGTGGGCCCAGGTCCTGCACTCGCAAGGCGAACTTGCTGCGGCGCACAAGCTGGCCAGGCGGGGCCTCGATACCTTCGCCAAGAACGCCGGAGCCTCCCTGTGCTTCAACCTCATCCAGGAGATCGAGGCCAGGTCCGCGAGCATCGAGACCGAGCGGGTCTGGAACGAGCCCCTGCCGGATATCCGGGTGACCTACCGCAATGTCGCCAAGGTATACTTCAGGGCCGTGCCGATGGAGTTTGGACCGTACGTGGAGTCACGGCAATGGGGTCTATACAGCATGAATGATGGGCAGTGGCGGGATCTGCTCGCCCGCAAACCCCTGCTCGAATGGAGCGCCAATCTCCCTGCCACCGCTGACTACCGGGAGCGGACCGAGAGACTCACTGCACCCAAGGGTCTGAGGCCCGGCTTCTACTTCATCCTGGCCAGCCACGACCCATCATTTGGCGACAAGGACAATCAGGTCACGGTCGCACCGGTGTGGGTCAGCGACCTGGCCTTGGTGGTGCGGGACCGACACACCGAGGGTGCGGTCGAGGGCCTTGCGTTGAGGGCCCTCACGGGCGATCCCGTCGCCGGCGCGCGGGTGCGGACGTGGGTCCGCGACCCTCAGGGCCGGTACAGGCCGGGCCAGGCAACGAATACCGATGAGAATGGCGGGTTCAGGATTCCGAGCCAGGCGGATCGATCCATGGTGATCCTCGTCGAGCACCATGGGCATCAACTCGCCACCTACGGCGAGCATGAGGTGTACCGCTCCAGAGGCAGTCGCCCAGGCACAAAGACCGTATTCTTCACCGACCGTTGCCTGTACAGACCGGGCCAGTCGGTCTACTACAAGGGCATCTGCCTCCGGTACGACCAGGACGCGACTGACTACGAGACGCTGTCCGGTCAGCGAGTCACCGTGGTGTTCAGCGACACCAACCACAAGGAGATCGCCAGGGCAGAGCACAGGTGTAATGACTATGGTGCATTCAGCGGCAGCTTCACCGCACCCCAAGGCCGGGTCACGGGACAGGCGACGATCGAGGTGGTCAATGGACCTTCCGGCAGTACGCGATTTCGCGTCGAGGAGTACAAGCGTCCCAAGTTCCAGGTCCAGGTCGATCCACCCAAGGAGGCACCCAGGCTCAACGCCGAGGTGGCGCTCCGCGGGCAGGCCACGGCGTATACGGGCGCGGCCATAGGCAATGCCAAGGTCCGTTGGCGGGTTGTACGGGAGGTCCGGTGGCCCGTGTGGTGGCACTATTGCTTCTTCTGGCGGCTGCCCCAGCGCACAGCCAGCCAGGCCATCGCCCATGGCACAGCGGTCACAGCGGCCGACGGGTCCTTCACGATCTCGCTTGTGGCCAGGCCCGATCCAGCGGTGACTGAGAAGGAGGAACCGACCTTTGAGTTCACTGCGTACGCCGATGTGACTGACTCGACCGGCGAGACCCGCTCCGGCCAACGCACGGTTCGGGCGGGTTTCACGGCATTGCAGGCTGCACTCGATGCAGACCCGTGGCAGACGGTCGACAAGGCGGTCGAGATGACGGTCGAGACCAAGTCCCTGGACGGAGAGGCCCAGCAGGCTGAAGGGACGGTGAGGATCTACGGACTCAGACAACCGGCCCGGGTTGTACGAGCCGATCTGGAGATGGTCTACCGGCCTTGGGATCGATGGCGAGCCCCGGCTGCAGGCGACCGACCTAAGCCAGATCCAGCAGATCCGAATTCGTGGGAACTGGGGGATCTCGTGGTAGAGAGGGCCTTCAAGACCGACGCCAATGGCGTGGACAAGGTCACCATCCCCCTCAAGGCAGGCGTCTATCGCGGGCTTCTTGAGACCCGGGATCGGTTCGGAAGGCCTGTCACTGCGCAGTTGCCGGTGCAGGTAATTGATCCCAAGGCCAGGGCCTTCCCAGTCAAGGTCCCCAACTGCCTCGCAGCAGCCAAATGGACCCTGGAGCCGGGCCAATCCATGGTCGCCCTGTGGGGAACCGGGTATGACAAGGGCCGTGCACTCGTGGAGATCGAGTGCAACGGCAAGGTCCTTCGCAGGTACTGGACCGCTGCTGACCGCACACAGGAGAAGATCGAGCAGGCAGTCACGGACCAGATGCGTGGCGGGTTCACGCTCCGCGTCACCTACGTGCGAGAGAACCGGGCCTACCTCAATGAGCGGATCGTGGACGTCCCCTGGACCAACAAGCAGCTCAGCGTCCGATGGGAGCACTTCACGTCCAGGCTCGAACCCGAGGCCAGGCAGTCCTGGACCGCGGTCGTCACCGGGCCCGACACCCAGAGGGCGGTAGCCGAGATGGTTGCCGGCATGTATGACGCATCGCTGGACCAGTTCCTGCCTCACAAGTGGATCACGGCATTCGATGTGTTTAGGCGTGAACAAGGGGGTCTGGGCCAGCAGTTCGAGAACTCTCCCCTGGCCTTCGAGTACCTCTTCTCGGGCTGGCGGGTCGAATCCCGCGACGTGGATCTCCGGTACCGGGCCTTTCCGCCCGAGATCACAGCGAGTCTGCCGCGCGTTATGTACTTCGACAAAATCAAGGCCCATCGAGGGCCCTCGATGGCCGCCGGCAACGGTCGCCTCGGAGAAGCCGCCGTCGCCATGGAGGCGGATGTGCGGTTCGCCCCCTCGCCGGCAGGCAAAGCGGTTGCACCGGGACTCCCTACGATGGCTGCTGCTGAGGCCACGGGATTCGGCGGAGGATCCGATCTCGCGAAGGAGCAGCCGCCGGCCCCTGACCTGGGCCAGGTCTCGGCACGCAAGAACCTCAACGAGACCGCCTTCTTCTACCCGCACCTGGTCTCTGACGCCAACGGCGTGGTGCGCATGGAGTTCACCTGCCCGGAGGCCCTGACCCAGTGGCGGTTCATGGGCTTTGCCCATGACCAGCAGCTCCGCAGCGGGTTCCTGACCGACACGGCCGTGACTGCCAAGGACCTCATGGTAGAGCCCAATCCACCTCGCTTCGTACGTGAGGGCGACGTGATCGAGTTCACGGTCAAGGTCAGCAACCAGTCCGCTACGCGCCAGACCGGCAAGGTCCGCCTGACCCTGGCCGATGCCAGGACCCTGGAGTCCCGCGACGTGGCCCTGGGCAATCTGTCCAAGGAACTGGACTTCGACGTGCCTGCCAAGGAGTCCCGCACCTACTCCTGGCGTCTGGCCGTCCCGGATGGATGTGGGTTCCTGACCTACAAGGCCGTGGGTGCAACCGACAGGCTCAGTGACGGTGAGGAGGGGCCCCTGCCTGTGTTGAGCAGGCGTATCCTGGTGACCGAGTCCCTGCCGTTGCCGGTGAGGGGCAGGCAGACCAAGCAGTTTGAATTCACCAAGCTCCTGGAGTCAGGGCAATCCGACACCCTTCGTCACCAGTCGCTGACCGTGCAGATGGTCTCGCAGCCAGCCTGGTACGCAGTCATGGCCCTGCCGTACCTGATGGAGTATCCATACGAGTGCAGCGAGCAGGTCTTCAACCGGCTCTACGCCAACGCCCTGGCCCGCCACATCGCCGGCTCAGATCCCAAGATCCGCCGGATCTTCGACCTCTGGAAGGCCACGCCCAGCCTGGACAGCCCGCTGGAGAAGAACCAGGACCTCAAGGCAGTGGCCCTGGAGGAGACCCCGTGGTACAGGCAGGCCCGGGCAGAGTCGCAGGCCCGCAGGGACGTAGGCATCCTGTTCGACGAGAACCGGCTCAACGACGAGATCGGCCGCGCCTTGACCAAGCTCACCCAGATGCAACTGGAGGACGGCCTGTGGCCGTGGTTCCCAGGCTGCCGCGGCAATGAGTACATCACACTCTACATCGTCACGGGCTCCGGCCGCCTGCGTCACCTCGGGGTCACGCAGGTGGACGTGAGCCCTGTCCTGCGATCGCTTGATGCGTTGGACAACTGGGTGGACCAGGAGTACCGTTCGATCCTGAAACATGGCGACAAGGACAAGGACCACCTGTCTGCGACCATCGCCCTGTACCTCTATGGCCGCAGCTTCTTCCTTGAAGACAAGGCCGTTGAGGGTGGGCATCGCGAGGCCCTGGACTACTGGCTTGGCCAGGGCCGCCAATACTGGCTCTCGCTGTCGCGCCAGTCCCAGGCCCACCTGGCCGTTGGCCTCAAGCGTTTCGGCGACAAGGACACGCCTGCGGCCATCATGCGGTCTATCAAGGAACGCAGTGTCAGCAGCGAAGAGATGGGGATGTACTGGCGGGACCTGGAACGGAGCTGGTGGTGGTACCGTGCCCCCATCGAGACCCAGGCCATGATGATCGAGGCCTTCGATGAGGTGAGCAACGACACCCAGGCAGTGGAGGACTGTAAGGTCTGGCTGCTCAAGCAGAAGCAGACCCAGGACTGGCGGACCACCAAGGCCACGGCCGACGCGATCTACGGCCTGCTCGTGCGGGGCACCAACTTGCTTGCCTCAGATGCCCTGGTCGAGGTGAGCCTGGCCGGACGGGCGATCACGCCGGAGAAGGTCGAGGCGGGCACCGGTTTCTACGAGGAGCGATTCCAGGGCAGCGAGATCCAGCCAGCCATGGGCCACGTCACGGTCAAGAAGACCGACGAGGGTGTCAGTTGGGGGTCTGTGCACTGGCAGTACCTGGAGGACCTGTCGAAGGTCACGCCCTACGAAGGCACGCCGCTGCAGCTCAAGAAGACCCTGTTCATCAAGGACACGACCAGGCAGGGCCAGGTCCTGCGCGCAATCGAAGGACCGCTGGCCGTGGGTGACGAATTGGTGGTGCGGATCGAGCTCCGCGTGGACAGGGACATGGAATACGTGCACATGCAGGACCAGCGGGGCAGCGGCACGGAACCGGTGAACGTCCTGAGCCAGTACCGGTTCCAGGACGGCCTGGGCTACTACCAGAGCACCCGCGACACGGCCACGCACTTCTTCATGGACTACCTGCCCAAGGGCGTGTACGTGTTCGAGTACAGCACCCGCATCCAACTCAGGGGCAGGTACCAGACGGGGATCGCGAGCATCCAGTGCATGTACGCCCCGGAGTTCAACAGCCACTCGCAGGGCTTTGAGTTGGAGGTGAGGTAGAGTCTCCCCAAGCAACTTCTACCACAGACTCGGAGTAGTCATGGGCGGCGGCACGCCATCAAGGCATACTCACCCGCTCCCGCTGCCAGATACCACCTTCGCCACTGAGGCTTCCGCCTGGCTGTAGGTCCGCCACGGCCCTCCCCCACTGCTTCGAGGGAGGGCCGTGGCTCTATGCGGCCGAGGTCCCCCATGTCCCGGCCCTACAACACGGCCGCCACGCAACGAACGCGTGACATCCGCGTTGCCTGGGCCTGCCGACGACTCTTCACCTTGCCTTGATCAAGGGGCGTGTCGAGGGGGAAGGCGGTCTCGGATGAGTTCAGCGGAGGGGTCGGGTGGCTTGCCCTTTCTGTGATCGAGTCCCCGCCCTCCTCGCACGCCGCCGGGAGGGCGGGGACGAAGTCTCGATCGCGGCGGCAGTCCGTCCGCGACAGGGAGCTGCTGGCTGCGGCAGCTATCTCCTTTTTGGGTTGCGGCCAAGGACCACGCTAGGGTAGGAAGGGATCGGTCGTGGGTCTATGAGGACCTGCGTCTGCCCTTGAGGCTCCAATAGATGTACCCAGGGATCCCCATGGCCACCCAGACCAGTCCCATCAGCGAGTTGATCAAGGGGGACGTGCCGTTCCGGAAGCTCAGGATGTCCGTGTACAGCGTGAACACGATGTAGACCGAGGCGAAGGCGACAAAGAGGATGGGCGTTGCCGGATAACCCCAGACCTTGTAGGGGCGAGGGGCGTCCGGCATCCGCCTGCGGAGCGTGAAGACGCTCGCCGCAGCCAGGGCGTAGAAGATCCAACTGACGAAGATGAGCATGTCCGTGAGCTGATCGAATGTTCCACTGAGCACCAGTACCGAGGTCCAGATCCCCTGGACGATGAGCGATTTGCCCGGGGTGCGGAAGCGGGGATGCACGTCACCCACCCTGCGGAAGAAGAGCCCCTCCCGGGCCATGGCGAAGTAGACCCTGGCCGACATCATCGTAGTCCCGTTCACTGCGCCGAAGGTCGAGATCATGATGGCCACGGCGATCATCGCCCCACCCCATCTGCCCAGGAAGCGGTTGGCCACGTCGATGGCCACGATGTAGCTTCCGCCGCTGGCCTCGGCCGCCCTGTACCTCTGGGCCATCTCGGCAACGGGGATGACGGTGAGGTAGGCCAGGTTGATCAAGACGTACACGGCGATGACGATGATCACGGCCACGGCCATGGCCTTGGGCAGGTTGCGCTGGACGTTCTTGATCTCGCCCGACATGTAGGTCACGTTGATCCACCCGTCGTAGGCCCAGAACGCCCCGGCCATGGCCATGATGACCATCAGGAAGACCGAGGGCGAGCCGGGTGCGCCGGTGCCGAAGTCCACTGCCGACTGGGTGAGATTCCCAATGCTCCCGTGCCCCAGCGTGAAGGCCAGCACGACAATCGCCAGGATGATGGTGACCTTCATCGTCGAGAAGACGATCTGGATCGTGCTGCCGAGCTTCACGCCCAGGTAGTTGATCCCGGTCAGGAAGGTGACCAGGGCGATGGTGCAGAGCTTGAGGCCGATGAACTTCAAGGGTGTCATCTGGCCGATGTAGGGGATGGGGATGGTCCACTGCTCCCAGGCCGCAGGCAGGCGCGGGAGCGTGACGAAGGTACCCAGCGAATCCGAGAAGACGTAGGCAATCGAGGCGATAGAGCCGGTCTGGATGACGACGAACACCGCCCAGCCGTAGAGGTAGCCGACGAAGCGGTTGTAGCCTTGATTGAAGTAGATGTACTGGCCGCCTGGGTCCCGGAACATGCCGGAAATCTCGGCGATCGACAGGGCCCCGAAGAGGGTCAGGATACCGGCCACGACCCAGACGACGATGAGCAGCTCGGGCGAGCCGAGCTGGGTGGCCATGAGGCCGGGCTTCTTGAAGATACCGGAGCCAATGACCGAACCCACGCCGCAGGCGATGGCGGCGATCAGGCCTAGCTCGCGGCTAAGCTCGTGGGTTTTCGTTCCGTCGGTGTCAGTCATGGCGGTTCTGTTGACAGGTTGGATCATAGTCCCTCTGGCGGGCCGGGTCAACTTCAGCAAGAATAGCTCATTCGGGCTAAGGACGAGCAGCAGCCGTCCCGCCACCAGGGACCTGAACGGCCACCTTGGCTATGGCCTCTGCAGGCAGCACCACCGCCTTCAAGGAATCCGGCCCTGAGAACCGCGTCACACACAATCCAACCACGGCTCCATCCTCGGCAAAGACCACCGAGCCCGGCGCAGCCGAGCGGACGTAGTACAGGGTCCTGGGCTTCTTCAGCACGCATGCGACCCGGTCCAAGGCCACCATCGGCTCGCGGGTGAATTGGGGATCTGACCGGCCCATGAAGATCACCGGATCCAGCACATCGACGGACCGGGTCCCGGCCATCTTGACAAAGGTGAACGCCCGCCGGTCCAGGGCCTTGTTCGGATCGGGCGTCACAAAGGCCAGGTCCAGATCCGGGTCCTTGAGGGCGATCCTGGCGGGGATCTCCGTGCCGTCGGCCAGGGTGATCTTCACGTCGCTGAGCGTCACGGTGGGCTTGTCCTCAATGCCCTGGCTCCGCATGGCGGCAACAATCAGGGCGCTGTGGTCCAGGCCGTTGAGGGGAAGCACCGTCAGGCCGCACGGATCGATCACCACGCCCGGGCACTCGGCCTTCTCTTCCTTGGTGCCCCGTCCGCCCAGGTCCATCTTCGCTACGGCATTGACCCATACGAGGGACTGGCCGTACTTCTCGACGATCTGCCTTCCCTGGGCCGCTGCGCCCTGCTCATCGGCCCACAGCGCCGGCGTCGCTGCGATCATCGCGATCGCCACTGCCACGAGGATCTTCACCATGCTGGTCCTTTCCGTTGAAGTGATGGCCGGGCCATCGAATCAGGGCAACGCGACGGCCTGCGGCCAGTTGGGTTCGACCTCAATGAACGACGTATGGACCCCTCGCCGGACGAAGAAGACCACGGTCCGGGCCCGGTCCCTCTCCGCCTGATTCAACGCCGCCTGGGCTGCGCCCACGTCCGCTGCGGCATGACCGTTGATCGACAGCACGATGTCGCCCGGCCGCAGCCCGGCCAGCGCAGCCCATCCAGCCGGCATCACGGTCTCCACCAGGACACCCTGCGTGTCCTCGCCGACCTGCAGGTCGATCTTGTCTTCAAAGGCAAGCTGCCGGAGCGTCAATTCGAAGTCGTCGTCCTGGACCTTCCTGAGCTCCGAGGCCTCCGTCATGCGAGGTTCCAGGGTGACCTTGACCTGATTCGGCTCGCCTTTATGGACCCGGTCCACTGTGACCTGGACGCCGACGTCCATCTGCCGGACCATCTCTGAGAAGACCTCCGTGTCCTCCGGATTGGAGGCCCGGATCGGCTCGCCGTCGATCTTGAGCAGGATGTCACCGACCGCGATGCCCGCCTTTTCGGCGGAATGCCCTCGAAAGACCTGGACCACCCGCACGCCCGGCTTGCCCTCCAATCCCAAGGCCTTGGCGAGGTCCCGAGTCAGGACCTGGGTCCTCGCCGGAAACCACGCCTTGCTGGAGAGCCTGGGCTTGTCCTGGTCCGGATCCTTGCCGATCTTCACCACCGTCAACACCTGATCCCCGGCCCGCTCGAATTCCACCACGGCCGGCACGCGGCCCTCGTGGCCTCGAGTCAACTCCTCGGTCACGGTCTGCAGATCCGTCACGCCATCGACCCGTTTGTGCTCAACGGCCACGATCACGTCGCCGGGCTCAAGGGCCGGCTTTGCGCTGTCGGCCGGACCTCCGCGCCGGACCGTGCCGACCAATACCCCGCGGCGATCGGACCGTCGGTGTTCCAAGGCGCTGAGCAGGGTGAAATCCCGCACGGTGACACCCCAGGCCTTGATCTCGTGGGCGGGGCCTTTCGCCTTGTCCCTGGCCCGGGTGGTCAGGGTCCGTTCCAGCCTCTGGCCGTCCCGCAGGATCGTCACGGCTACGGCCTTGTCCAGCGGCGTAGACAACACCAGCCGGTTGAACACGGGCAGGTCTTCGTCGATCCGGCAGTCCACCTCTGCACCGTCGAATCGGACGAGGATGTCCCCAGGCTGTATCCCGGTCTGATCCGCAGGAGAACCCTCAATGACCCCGCCGACCAGCACGCCTCGGCGGATGGGGCTGTTCCTCAGGCGAGGCTGACCCTCCAGGCCCGTCCAACTGCGTTCCACCGTCCCGGTCCGGATGATCTGCTCGGCGACGCTCCTGGCCAAGTTGCCGGGGATGGCCCCGCCGAGGCTCCCAATGCCGACCTCGTTGATGCCGATGATCCGGCCCGCGGCATCGACCAGGGGACCGCCGCTATTGCCCGGATAGATCACCGCGTCGTGGCCGATCCACCGGACCAGCGACCCCACGTCCTCTCCCTCCAACCGGAAGCCCTCGTCATCCAGACCCCGCGGCAGGATCATCGTCGTGTTGCTGACGACCCCTTGGGTGACCGATTGCGACAAGGCAGCGGGGCTTCCCATGGCAAAGACCGTGTCACCGACCTGGACTTTGTCGGAGTCCCCAAACTCAGCCACGGCCAGGGACCTGCCGACCGGGCGGCCGGCCAGGTCCAGTTGCACCACCGCGATGTCCGCCAAAGGGTCGGTGCCCAGGAGCCTGGCCTCGATCTGTTCGCCGTCCGGCATGCGACAGACGATGCGGATGGCGTTGCCGGCCACATGGTGGTTGGTGACAATGTGGCCTTCTCGACTGATGATCACCCCGCTGCCGGCCCCGGAGTGCTTCCGCATCCTGCCCTCCCCGGGCTCGACGATCACCACATCCAGACGAACCAGGGCCGGATACACCCGTTCGATGGCCCTGGCCAGGGACCGGTGTTCAAGGCCCTGCGGCGGCACGCCATCCATGTGGCTGCAGCCTGCCACCACGGCCATCCAGGCCGTCCACACCCAGGCCATCCCGGCCTTTCGCCCCTGCCCAATCCTTCCGTGCACTGGCATCTCCGGTCAAAGAACCATAACCCGTCGCCCGCATCTACCGGGGCGCCTGGCCCGTATGGTACGGATTCTCGGTTGCGGACGCAAGCAGACGATGAGAGTTGTCTCAGGACAGGTGGGCCCTGACCGCCCATCGCAGGCGTGCGGAGCTGCTGCGAGGGTTGGAGCGGACCTCCTGGCAGTCAGGTCGGATGACCTCGGATGCGACGGTCTGGTACAGGCCTGCCTCCAGGCCCTCTCGCAGGGCACGTTTGACCAGGCGGTCCTCCCCGCTGTGGAAGCTGATGATACCGATCCGCCCTCCGGGTCGCAGACACTGCGGGGCCACGCGGAGCAGCTCCCGAAGCGAGCCCAGCTCGTCGTTGACCAGCATGCGGAGGGCCTGGAACGTGAGGGCGGCCGGGTGGGCGTCCTGAAAGGTCTTGTGCTTCTTCCATGCCTTCTCCGTGGTACCCTTGGCCGCGAAGATCAGGCGGATCAGATCGCCGGTGCAGGCGATGGGCTTCACCTGTCGCTGGGCACAGATGAACTGGGCGATCCTCTCGTGGTCAGGCTCATCGGCGAGTTCCCATAGGGCCTGGGAGAGGGACTGCTGCGAGAGACTGGCCACCAGATCAGCGGCCCGCGTGGTCACGCGGTCGTCCATGCGCATGTCCAGCGGGCTGTCCGGGTGCTTGTAGCTGAAGCCTCGCTCCGGGTCGTCCACCTGCATGCTGGATACGCCCAGGTCGGCGAACACCACGTGTGCGGCGTCCAGGCCTTCCCTGGCCAGCACGGCCTGCAGTCCCGCGTAGTTGCTGTGGTGCAGACTCACCTGCCCGGCGATCCGGGCCAGACGCTGGGCCGCGAGCTGGAGCTGCGGGCCGTCCACATCCAGGCCGATGAGCCTTCCGGAGGCCCCGACGGCCTGGAGAAACGCCATGGCGTGGCCGCCGTAGCCGACGGTGCAGTCTGCCACGATCTCGCCTGGTGCGGGGCGGAGGCAGTCCAGGACCTCGCGGACAAGCACGGGCACATGCGTCCCGGCCGGGGTCCGCCTCCGCGTGCGGAGGTGCTCGTGGATGCCCGGGTACGCCTCTGGATTGAGCTCCTTGTATCGCTGGTGGAACCGGCGAGGGTGCGTGCCGGCATATCGCGGCCTGCGCCCGTGAGGTGACGAGGGATGGTCCAGGTCTTCTGCTGCCATCACGGTATGGTACTGGTCCGGCGGAGCCGAATCAAGCTACAGCGAGGCTGCCGACGACGTCGCGTCCCTGACACGGACAGACCGCCCTATTCTTCGCAACATCGTCATCGCCCCCCCATTGGCCATTGAGGGGGGCGATGACTCGGCTGGCCTGAAGGCAGAGCCCCCAGACTCCGGGGTCAGCAACGCGGCCGCCAAACCCGCATGCCGCAGTCATCCCCCTTCTTCCTCGGCAAGCCCATTGGCCTGCCGAGAACCGGCGGGTTTGGCATCCACCTTGCCGGCCCCCTGCTCCGTCTCTATCCGAGGTAGCCTCTCGCCTCGACACGCCTCTTGATCGAGGTAGAAGGACGAGTCGGAGGCAGGCCCAGGCAACGCGAATGTCACGCTGTCGTTGCGTGGCGGTCGCGTTGTCGGGCCGGGACATACGGGATCTTGGGTGGAAAGCCAAGGCCCTCCCTCGAAGGCAGGGGGGAGGGCCCTGGCGGACCTACGACTGAGATAGATGGTACTGGCGAATGGGGCTGCCTGTCAGGCCAGCCTTCACGCCCAGGACGGACGATGGACTTGACAGCGAGATGGTCTCAAGCGAACATGTTATGTGTAATTAGGCTAGGCTTGTCCGAAAGTGCGCCTGGTCCAAGAGGTCGGTTGTCCAAGTCACGCTGAGGCAGCACAGTTCACCAAGGCCGAGGTGGCACAGCATGATGATCTCTCGCAAACAGTTCCTGAAGACCGCTGCTGCGGGCGTGGCGTGGCCGGCAATCCTGGCTGCAGCAGACAGCGGTGCCAAGGGGGCCACTCGCTTCTCGGTCGGTCCCAGGCGTCTTAGGCTCCGCCATACCTGGACGATCTCCCGCAACTCGAGCGATTTCAAGGACAACGTATTCGTGTGCATCGAGCGGGATGGGGTCACAGGCTGGGGCGAGGCAGCTCCCAACGTCCGGTACGGCGAGACGGCGGAACGGACCGTTGCGGCCTTGGAGCAGGCCAGAGGCCTCTTCGAGTCCGGCGACTGGTTCGGCTACGTCGGTCTCCGCCAGCAGTGGGAGACCGCCATCCAGGATCAGAGCTGCGCAGGCGCTGCCCTGGACATGGCGATCCTGGACTGGGTCGGTCGCAGACTCAATGTGCCGCTCTACCGGCTGCTTGGACTGGACAAACGCAAGGCGGCAGTCACCTCCTTCTCGATAGGCATCGACACGCCTGAGGTCGTGCGCCAGAAGGTAAAGGAGGCCGCGGACTTCCCGGTCCTGAAGATCAAGGTCGGCCTGGACAACGACGCGGAGATCCTGGGCGCAGTGCGAGAGGTGACTGACCGGCCGCTGCGGGTGGACGCCAACGAGGCGTGGCATGACAAGGAGGTGGCGCTCGAGAAGATCCTTTGGCTGAAGGGACTGGGCGTGGAGTTGATTGAGCAGCCCATGCCCGCTGCCATGATCGAAGAGACCGCCTGGCTTGGCCAGCGAGTGGACATCCCGATCATCGCCGATGAGGCGGTCAAACGGGCCACCGACATCCCCAAGCTGGCCGGGGCCTATGGCGGGATCAATATCAAGCTTATGAAGGCAGGGGGCATCCAGGAAGCGATCCAGATGATCCACGTAGCCCGCGCCCTGGGTCTGAAGGTCATGCTGGGGTGCATGATCGAGAGCTCGATCGGCATCTCAGCAGCCGCGCATCTGGCTGCCCTGGTGGACTACGCGGACCTGGACGGCAACCTGCTGATCTCCAACGACCCCTTCCTGGGCGTTGGCGTAGAGCACGGCAGGCTGATCATCAGCGACCGGCCCGGCCTTGGCATCAGTGAGCGACCGGTGTGACCGTCGACGAAAGGACCTCTTCTGATGGATGCCAAGAGACGCGGCAGCAAACCAACCCTGGACGTGCGATGGCGGCCTGACGGCCAGAGCGTAGGGTCTAACGAGGTGGCCATCGTGGTGGACGTGCTTCGAGGCTCCACCACGATCGTCACGGCCCTGTCCTTGGGGGCCACCGCCGTGCTGGCGACCACGGACATCGACGAGGCCCGTCGCCTGGCCCGGGAGCAGGACGCGATTCTCATTGGGGAGCGCAAGAACCAACGCATCGAGGGCTTTGACTTCGGCAACTCACCCGTGGAACTCCAGCCTGAGCGTCTTCGAGGCCGCCCGGCGGTCTTCTCATCGACCAACTTCCCGTTTGCCCTGCAGGCCGCTGCAGATGCGGCAGCGGTCCTGATCGGGGCCCTGGTCAACGTTGTAGCAGTCAGCCGGGCGGCCCTCGACGTCGCCCAACGGTCCGGGGCCGACATCGCGATCATCCTTGCAGGAGAGCCCTCGGAGCCTCACGCCAAGGAGGACTACTACTTCGCCGGGTCCGCAGCCAAGACCCTGGCAGGTTCGTGTCTGCTCTCCGCCGAGGCAGAGGAGGCCGCTGCGTTCGCAGGACGGCACTCGCCTGCGGAGGCCATTGGCCAGTCCATCCACGCCCAGGAGCTGATCCATGACGGGTTCGAAGAGGACGTGACCTTCGCGTTCCAACTGGACCGGTTCAACGTGGTCCCTCGCCTCCGCGACGGCTGGATCGTAACTGAATGAAGTTACAGACGTGTGAGGCCAGAAGATGAAGATCGCCACGACCTGAACTGCAGGTCTCGCGATGACCGAATGGTGTCATTGCGAGGAGCCACCTTGGGGGCGACGAAGCAAGCTTCCTCATGATCGTGGCCTTATTCCCACGCAAAGTCATCTAGACCTCTGGATAGACCCACGGCTTTCGATACTCACGGCGGAGCAGCTTCTCGGCCTCCGGGTCACCGAGGATCGTCTCTCTTGCGCCGTCCCACTTGATGCTCCGCCCGATCTTGTACGAGAGCATCCCCAGCAGGCTCATTGATGTGGAGTAGTGGATGTCCTCTATGTCGCACACGGGCCTGCTGCCGGTCTCGATGGCCTTGAGGAAGTCCGCCCAAAGCTCCTTGATGTTCTGGTCGTCGGGCTGGTTCAAGTGGGGGTCCTGGTGGATCTCCTTCTCTCCCCTGCCCAGCGGAAAGAACGTCCAGCCCCTCTGCCAGCCCATGTGGAACGTCCCTTTGGTGCCGTAGAAGTAGCAGCCCACGTCTTCGGTCCTCTCGACCGGGTTGCCTGCAAAGTCGCGGTGCTCCCACGTCAACGTGAAATCATCGAACTCGTACGCCGCGATCTGGTGGTCCGGGGCATCGCTGGTCTGGTACTCGTCGGTCAGGACAGCCGGGCCCCTGATTGGACGGCCGCCAGTGGAGAAGACGGTCTTGGGCCATTTCACGTCCATGATCCACAGGACCTGGTCCAGCCAGTGCACGCCCCAGTCCCCCAGGGTCCCGTTGGCGTAGTCGAGGTAGCTGCGGAAACCCCTGGGATGGATGCCGCCTGCCCAGGGATTGTCCGGGTCGCCGTTGAAGGGTCGCAGGGGCGCAGGGCCGCACCACATATCCCAGTTCAGTCCCTTGGGCGGATTGATGTTCCTCCTCGGCTTCTCCTGGCCACCCTCAGACTGGACAAAACACCGCACCATGCCGATCTTGCCTGCACCGCCCTGGCGCAGGAACTCCCTGCCCGAGACATTGTGCGGTGATATACGCCGGTGTGTCCCAACCTGCACGACTCGCCCGGCCCCGCGTGCAGCATTGACCATGGCCCGGCCCTCCATCACCGTGTGACTGATGGGCTTCTCGACGTACACGTGGGCCCCGGCCCCAACCGCTGCAATCATGGGGAGGGCATGCCAGTGGTCCGGCGTAGCAACGATGACGATCTCCGGCCTCTCCTTGGCCAACATCTCACGATAGTCCTCATAGTGTTGCGCCTGATCGCTCGTCCACTTCGTGACCTCTTGGGCGCACCGGTCGAGCTGACGGCGGTCCACGTCCACCAGGGCCGCGATCCTGCATCGGCCCGAGGCCACCGCCTCCCTCATGATGTTGGTACCCCACCAGCCGCAGCCGACCAGTGCCGTGCGATAGGTCTTGTTGCCCTGGGCCTTCAGGATGTTGGGAAACCCAAGGGCAAGGCCTGACACCACGGAGCCCTTCAGAAAGGACCGACGATCCATACGCATGACACTGTCTCCCCTTTTCGTGTGTGCCGCTATGCCGGTCAGGCCCATCCGGGCCACGCCGGTCCATCGGAGCAGATGCTCATCTCTCGACAATCTAGCCGGCCCAGCATGGGCGTCAAGAAGAAAAGGCAGGCAGGAGACGGACGATCCGGGCATTGACGCGATAGCCCGGACATCGCATAATCGGTGATATGAGCACTGATCGCAGATCATTCATCAAGAAGGTTCAACGAGAAGATGTTCTCAGAGGTGGTCGGCTCCAAGGTCCGCGTAGAGGTGAGTGAGTCGATCCTCCGCGGGCACAAGAGCTGCAAGTACAGAATCGACCTCAGGCCATGAGAGCACATGTATTGCAGCACGTCCCGTTTGAGGGCATCGGCAGCATGGCTGCGTGGCTTGAGGCCCACTGTGCTGACGTGAGCACCACCCGCCTCTTTGCAGATCCGACCCTCCCGCAGTTGAAGGGCCTTGACCTTGTCATCGCGATGGGCGGTCCAATGAGCGTCAACGACGAATCGACCCTGCCGTGGCTCCGTGCAGAAAAGCGATTCGTGCGTGACGCCGTGGAGCGGGGTATTCCGGTGCTGGGTGTCTGCCTTGGCGCGCAGGTCATCGCCAGCGCACTGGGGGCGAGCGTGTATCAGAGCAGCCAGAAGGAGATCGGGTGGTTTGAGATCGAGGCAACGCCCAATGCCACAGACTCCTTTCACTTGCCCAGTAGATGCACGGTCTTCCACTGGCACGGCGAGACCTTCGACCTCCCTTCCGGGGCCGTGCGCCTGGCCAGGAGTGCGGCATGCGAAAACCAGGCGTTTCAGATAGGACGGCACGTCATCGGCCTGCAGTTCCATCTGGAGACGACCCCGGATGGTGCCAAGACCATGATAGACCACTGCGGTGCCGAGTTGGTGCCGGGGCCGTATGTCCAGACCGAGTCGCAATTGCGGGACGTGCCCGCTGCTGCCTATGCAGAGATCAACAGCCTCATGGAAATGGTCATGTCCTACCTTCTGGGGACAGACTAGGCAACGCTGATCGGCAAAGGAGAAACACAGATTGACGAACCCGCCGCAGGTATGCAGACTCGCCCAAGTGACCTAGCCGGATTGGTGACACGCAGGGAGACCCTATGATGGATTCACCGAAAACGACTGCCATCACGGTTTACCCAGACGAGGGCTGGGTAAACCGCGTTGGCGGCCTCGCCGCGTTCGCAATAGGCATCGCGTACGTCGTCATCATCGCGTTGTATGCATCCGTGGGTGTGCCGCCGGAAGGCGGCCAGGCCAGGCTGGACTACCTTGCTGGAAAGACGACTGCCTGGTGGGCCATTGTCGGCGTCTCTGTCCTCACGAATTTCCTTTATGTGCCAGTCGCGCTGTCACTCTACTTCGCACTGCGGGGCGTCAATCGGTTCGCGATGCTCCTGGCAATCGCGTTCATGGGTCTCTTCGTCATCCTGGAGAACGCCGTCAATTGGACTAGCTACGGTGCATTGATCCTGCTGAGCAAAGGCTATGCCTCCGCCGCCAGTGAGGGCCAGAGGGCGGTCTTCGTCGCAGCCGCGACCTATGTGTCCGCGGTGCTCGAGTCTCCATTGGCGGGTGTCTGGGCAATCGCTACCCTCTCATTCGCGGTCCTGGTCATCGGGATCGTCATGTTGAAGGGTGTGTTCAGTAAGCTAACCGCATACGTTGGCATTGTGACGGGGATCTTCGGCATTGCGGGAGTGGCGGGCATAGGCAAGGCCATCATCCTGAACGCCCTTGCCACCACCGTCTGGCTCTTTCTTGTAGGGTGCCGGCTGTGGCGACTTGCCGTATACTGATTGAAGCTGCGACAATCATTGATCCGGCGGGGTCCCCTCCCAAGCAGATCGAGGAGTTCGTGGGCCGCATCAACACCAAGACCGACGCCGTGAGCATCGCGCGCATGCGAAGCCCGACCGGATGGCAGGAACCCGGCCAAGTCTGCGGCCTCGATGAATACACGATTGTCCTGAAAGGGACGCTCCATCTGGCCTTGCATGACGGCCAGATGGATGTGAATGAGGGACAGGCAGTGCTTGTCCCCGCAGGAGAGTGGGTCAGGTACAGCACCCCCTATCCAGACGGAGCAGAGTACATATCCGTCTGCCTGCCGGCATTCTCGCCAGAGAAGGCAAGAAGGGACAGGTAGGAACACCCAACAGGGGCCGGCGGCGACGCGGTAGGCTGCATCCCCGCCCCAGACCCGAGTGAGGACTGGACAGGTATCTGTAGCGCTGGTGGTCGATGGTTGTAGCCTGTATAATGTCTCAGGACAGCCATAGTCAGCAGGGTTCGCCAATATGAGTGCTGCCGCGAATGGCACTTCCATAAGCCCTAAACTCCGCCGAGCAAACGTGCTTTGGCGATGGATCGGGGCTCGGTCAGGTAGATCTGTTTCTTGGGTCGTCTCTTCACGGCACGCGGTTCGACTCGATCCGGAC
>Ga0209777_10000296_pt1 | contig 84781 bp, 71 predicted proteins | sample FrelakmetHBP12HB_FD_187147 | JGI IMG/M metagenome (GOLD analysis project Ga0209777, IMG submission 187147) | Freshwater lake sediment microbial communities from the University of Notre Dame, USA, for methane emissions studies -HBP12 HB (SPAdes)... | ecosystem: Environmental > Aquatic >...
GCACGACGACGCGGTGCGGTACTCGGTGGGGACGCACCTCACGCTGCTGTGCGGGCACTACAAGGACGTGGACCAGCGGGTCGCCGATCACCTGGCCACGGAAGAGCTGTCGATCGGCGACGTGGTACTCTCGGGCGGGGAACCCGCCGCGCTGTGCGTCGTGGACGCGGTGGTGCGGCTCCTCCCCGGTGCCCTCGGCGACCACGAGTCGGCGCAGACCGATTCGTTCTACGAGGGGCTGCTGGCGCCGCCGTCGTACACGCGGCCGCCGGAGTACCGGGGACACAAGGTGCCGGAGGTCCTGCTGTCCGGCGATCACGCGAAGATCGCCCAGTGGCGGCAGGCGGAAGCGGAACGACTGACGCGGGAACGGCGCCCGGAGTTGTGGGACCGCCACACCGCACTGACGGGGGAGTGACGATGGACCGGCTAGCGAAGTTCGCGCGCGAGGGGATGCGGGAGGACCTGCCCGACTTCCGCCCCGGCGACACCGTGAAGGTCATGGTGCGCGTCCGCGAGGGGGAGAAGGAGCGCCTCCAGGCGTTCGAGGGCGTGTGCGTGGCGAAGAAGGGCGGCGGGATGAGCGAGACGTTCACGGTGCGGAAGGTGTCCGCGGGGGTGGGCGTGGAGCGCATCTTCCCGGTGCACTCGCCGAGCGTGGCGACGGTGGAGATCGTGCGGCACGGCAAGGTCCGGCGCGCGAAGCTCTACTACCTGCGCCGGCTGACAGGCAAGGCCGGCCGCATCAAGGAGCATCGCGAAGGTTGATGTGCAGGACCCGCCGGTCGAGCTGGCGTGGTTCGCCCGCGGCGTCCGCCGGCTCGCCGGCGTGGACGAGGCGGGCCGCGGGCCGCTGGCGGGACCGGTGGTCGCCGCCGCGGTCCTGGTGACCCCCGAGACGCCCCGGCTCGAGGGGGTGAACGACTCCAAACAGGTGCCCCGACGCCGCCGCGAGCAACTCGCGGCGGCGATCGTTTCCACCCTCGCCGTCGGCGTCGGCGCCGCGAGCACCCGCGAGATCGACCGCCTCAACATCCGCGTGGCGACGGCGCTGGCGATGCGCCGCGCCGTGTTGCGCCTCCCCGAAGGCATCGAGACGCTCCTGGTGGACGGGCTCCCGATGCCCGAGATCGGCTTCCCGCACGAGGCGCTGGTGGGGGGCGATTCCAGGAGCTACGCCATCGCCTGCGCGAGCCTCGTGGCCAAGACGGTCCGCGACCGGCTGATGCGTCTGCTCGCGGTGCGGTACCCGGAGTATGGGTGGGAGCGGAACTGTGGCTACGGCACCCCGCACCACCGCGCAGCACTGGAGCGGTGCGGCGTGACCCCCCACCACCGGCGCAGCTTCGCGCCGGTCATCCAGCGGATCCTGCTCTAGCGCCGAGCGGCGGGCTGCCGCTACCGCCGCCCGTAGGGCATCACCGACATGTAGCAGGGGTACTGGTTGCACCCGGTGATCGTGTATTCCAGCCGGAAGAACGCGCCGTCCTGCGCGACCGCCACGGTGATACGCGGCGTCTTCGAGCCGCTCGTGTCGGCGGCGACGATGTGGTCGTTCGCGTCGAACAGGCGTAGGGTGATCGCCGTGACGTCGTTGTCCCCGGCCGCGGCGATGACGTAGGTGCCGCGGGTCCAGTTGAAGTTCTGGTTCTGGGGCTCCGCCCTCGTGAACCGGCCGTTGATCATCTGCCTGGTCTCATAGTAGCTCGGTCCGAGCTCGCGCTTGACGCGACTGAGCTGGCTGTCGGATTGGGCCATGTACTGTGCTTGGGCGGGCGCCTTTGGGGCCGCTACGCACGTGACGGCGGCGGCGATCAGGGCGGAGGCGAACGCGGTTCGCATACGGTCGCTCCAGGAGAGAGGTGGGATCGTCGAGTGTCGGCCAATGTTCGAGCCCGGCGCCGCCGCCGCAAGGGTGGCCACCCCGTCATTCACGACTCTTTCGTGAGCAATTGCGCGAGACGCACGAAGGGCCGGCAACTCGCCGGCCCTCTGTGTTTCGGCCAAGGGTGCGCCGGTGCGTCGGTCAACGGTTCGCTAACAGTTGCACTCCCCACGCGCACGGATTCGCGTTGCAGCTGACCATCTCGACGGCGAGGCGGTAGCGGCCGGCCGCGGGGGCGGTGAACTCGAGGATGGGGGTGTTGTTCGGCTGCACGTCCTCGGCGAGCTTCACGGCGTTCGGCCCCCAGATGCGGAGGTCGATGTCGGTGCAGTTCTCGTCGCACACGCCGACGATGGTGTAGCGGACCCCGGCCTGGAGATCCACCGTCCTGTTCTCGGTCGTCTTGCCGTTGAGGACTCCCATCAGCGGCTCCCCTTCCGGGCGGGCGCCGCGGGCGCGGCCGGCGGCGGTTCGCAGGGCGGCGCGGATCTGCTGCTGGTAGGAGGCCTGCGCGGCGGCCTCCGGGGCGAAGGCGCAGCCCAGGGCGAAGGCCAGCAGGGCGGGGATGATCGCTCGCTTCATCGTGGTGCTCCGGCGCGGGTGCATGTCGTGGTGCTCCCGGCAATGTCCGGTCCTGCACCGGTACGCGCAAGGTGGTCCGGTGGAGAGACCGTGTACCGTCGTGAACGGCCGACGGTGCGCCGTTGCTTGTGCGGCGGGGGCCGCGCGGTGAAGTTTGCCTCCGGGACCCGGTAGCTCAACTGGTAGAGCAGCGGACTTTTAATCCGCAGGTCGTGGGTTCGACGCCCACCCGGGTCATATTGCGGTACAACGACTTGCGCACGCCGCGGCGTCCGCGCGGACGCCGACGTGGCAAGAAAACGTGGCAGAACGTGGCCGATGCCTGCCCTTCGGGTGGGCTCGGGTATGCTTCGTCCCGCAGCCCACCGGACTTATCGAGTTCTCCGCCAGGTTCCCCAGCTGGTAAGGGGGCAGTATGGGAACCCGCCAGTTGTCACACGGGAAGAGGACGACTCCGAGCGGTTCTAACGGCCCGCCACGGCGCGGGATAGGTTGGGCTAATGGCTAAGCGGGATTCGTGGTGGGACGAGGCGACCATCGGCGTGGTTGGCGCGGGCCTTGGTGCCTGGGTTGGGCAACTCCTTCAACGGCATCCTGTGATTGGGGCCGTCGTTGGAGCCATCGCGGGAACGGCGCTCGCGGCTGTTGTTCGCTGGCGGTACATCCGTCCCTTGGCGGAATGTGAAGAGAGACTGACAGTCGCACTGAACCGGGCCGAGTTAGCCGACCGCGAGCTGATACAAGCCCGGGCCGGGAAGCCGGTTCTGGTCGTAGAGCGCATCAAGTCGTTGCTGGTGGATGTGGGGAAGACGATGTGGTTCGTGGTTGTCCGTAACGACGGGGAGTCCGCCACGTTCACCGCGAAATATGGCATCCGTGGTGCAGCGGTGGAGCCGTGGGGCGACCAAACGGAGCACTGTGCCACCTGGGGTACGCTAACGGTCCTTCGACCCCCACAAATCGAGTTGTCAATTGCCAAGGGAGACCGCGGGGAAATATGGTTAGCGGAGACCGGCGAGCGGCACAACCCACCCAACTATCCGGATGGCACCGTCATTCGGTTCGTGCGCGTCGTCGGGTCGAACAAGATAGACCTGATTCAGCCATATTCCCAGAACCACATAGAAGGGGGGACAGTCAGTCCGCCGCCGTGCGTGGTGAGACTTAGCATCTACGCTACGCCGAGTATGGAACGTGGGCCCCTCCAGCATTCCTTCGTTGTCGGACTCGATGGAATCAAGCAACTCGATCTCAATGTCCCCATGCGCGCCATCCTACTGGAAAGCCGAGCCCTGCACGAACGTGTACGGGAAGCACGAGAGTGGTTCGCCGAGATCGTCTTGGCGGCAAAGGCTGGAGATACGGCAGCCAAGGAGGCGGTCCCGGATGCGGCCACGCTGTTTCTGAACATCAGCCGTGCTTACGGAGCAAGTGGGCCGCTGTTCGAGGCCGACTACCAGATGATCCGGCGAGCCCATGAGGACTTGCTGATGCGAGATCCACCACCCCCCGGCTGACAGGTCCCCCGGAAGGAGGCGGGAGTGTTATATTTGTTCAGGACAACTGAAGGGCCTTCGTAGCGGGGGCCAGCGGCTGACTGGGGGCGACGACAACCCGGGCCGATTACCCAAGTAGGATCGGGACGCTACCGCAACGCGTGGCGCGAAAGCCTCGAAAGCCGACCAAGGACGGGTCCGGTTTTCGGGGCCTTTTTGTTTTCCCGGACGCGGGAGATCGGCCGATGGGTGCGACGATGACGCTTGGCGAGGCCGCATTCCGGCTGAGGCTGAGCTACCAGGTGGTCCGTTCGCTCGTCACGAGGGGGCGACTCGGAGGCTTTCAGGTGGACGGCCGCTACTCGGCCTGGCGCGTGTCCCGCGCCTCGGTCGAGCGCTACCGTCGGCGGATGCTGCGGGCCGATGCCTAGCGACGCCTTCGCCGTCCTCGACGCGATCCCGCGCGAGACGATCCCGGCTGCCATCGCCTGGCTCGCAGCGCGGGCGATGGTGCCGGCGGAGGCGTTCGGCGACGACGAACTGTTGACTCCGGACGAGACCGCGCGGCTCCTGAAGGCCGACCGGCGCTACGTGTACCGGCACGCCGACAAGCTCGGTGTCGTCCGCCTGTCGCCGCGGAAGCTGCGGTTCCGGAAGCGCGCCGTGCTGCGCCGCGTGGAGTCCGGCAGGTGACCGTCCGGCGCGGGCCCGGGCGGGGTTTACAGGGGTGAGCTAGCAAGATATATTAATATTATGCTAGCATCCTTCAGGAGGTAGCGATGGAACTCGTCCCGCTGTTCGTCCGTGTCCCCGAAACTGTGCGTCGGGAGCTAAAGATCCGGGCCGCGAAGGAAGGTGTCAGTGTTCAGGTCCTGGTCGCCCGCCTGCTGCGTGCCGGCCTGAAGAACCCCGGAAAGGAGGCGTAGAGGCCATGACGACGAAGGAACAGGACCCGGGGGTCTACCGCGTCCGGAAACGCCTCATGATCCAGTGGTGCCATAGGGGGAAACGCCACCGCCTGCTGCTCACCGAGGGGACCACCTGGAAGGAGGCAGTACGCGCGCGGCGGCGGAAGCTCGTCGAGGCCGAGGACGGAAAGGCGCCCGCGCGCGAGCGCCGTACGACGTACGAGGACCTGATGGAGCGGCGCCGCGTCGCGCTGGCGTCCGACCACAAGGACGTCGCCGCGCACCCGAACCTCGACGACTACTTCAAGGGCTGGAAAGTCGAGGCGATCACGTACGCCGCGATGCAGGACTACGTCGCGGCCCGGCAGGCGGCCGGGGCCGCGGCGTCCACGATCCACAACGAGCTGGCGGCGCTCCGCCGCGCGTTCCGCCTGGCACGGAAGGCGGGGCTCGTGACCGTGGTCCCCGACTTCCCGATGCCGAAGGTCGAGAACGTCCGAGAGTCGTACTTCACGGTGCCCGAGCTGGCGCAACTTGTCGCAGCGCTACCGCCGTACCTCCGGGCCCCGTGCGAGTTCGCCGCGGCAACGGGGTGGCGCGCCGGAAATGTGTTCGGCCTGGAGTGGGGGCACGTGGACTTCGGGACCGGCACCGTGGGCTGCCCCATCGGGACGACGAAGACCGGCGAGCCGCTGTCGTTCCCGTTCGCCGTCGGGTCGCCGTTGGCGCGTCTCCTTCGCGAGCGCAAGGAAGCCGCCGATGGGCCGTACGTCTTTCACCGCGACGGGCGGAAGATCGGGTCCTACGCCGCGGCTTGGCGGGCCGCCGTGCGGACGCTGGGCACTGCGGGCTACGGGCGGCAGTACGACCCGGCGACCGGCGGGACGCGTCTGGTCCTGAAGCGCTGGCACGACCTGCGGCATACGTTTGCACAGCGCGCGACGGATGCCGAGGTACCGGAGGCGACGCTGCTCGCGCTCGGTGGCTGGAAGACACCCGCGATGCTGGGTCGTTATCGGATCGTCGACCAGCGCGCGAAGCGTGCCGCCGCGGCCAAGCTCGATGCCCACATGGAATCGGAGCGCGTCGACGCGGCGCGGGACGCGCGGAAGGATGCGGAACTGAAGTGGGCGGTGGGCGGACGCTGAGCGAGGATGGAGCTACAGTCAGAGCATGGTGTCTTCATCGAACTCCGTACCGGGAGGGGCACGAATGAGTTACCCGCAGACAACGATGCTAAGATGCGACTCTCGGACCGCTCACGAGCAAGCCGCGGAATGGGCAAGCGCCGTTACCACTGCCTTGGCATCGCTCGGCGTTCTTCGCGACAGTGAGCGCGTCACGCTCCTACACGAGTGGAACTGCGACAAGTACGTCACACCGGGCGCAGCGTGCGACTGCTCGCCAACGCTGGCCTATGAGGGCCCGGACGAATCCGAAGGAGCTTTCCGGAGGAGGCACACAGGATGAACCACGGTTCGGCTACGACGCTCCCTGCGGTTGACGAAGCACACGTAGCGCAGTCGGCGGCCGAGTCGCCAGCCCTGCCGCCCGGCTGGCGGATGGCGCTCGATGCATGCCTGGGGGCCGAGCAGGTCGAGAGTAGGCTCCCAGACGCACTGACGTTCGAAGCCGATCCCGCTCACGCAGCCGCGTTTGCGCGGTTCACCAAGGAGGTCGCCGAGCACGAGTGGCAACTCGTCGTCGCGAACCTCAGGGTCGAGTGGGAGCGGCTGCCCTCCACAACCCGCGAGGCTGAGACGTTCGAGCAGTACCTAGTGCGCTACGCGTTCGAGAACGAGTTCCTAGACATCGACTACGAGGACGCGTCCCGGCGTGAAGCGATGGAGGACAAGAAGCGCTCGATGGGTGATCGCGCGATCCTCGAAGAGTTCCATCGGGTCCATGTTCGCACGAACCAAGAACAGTGGCTCAAGAAGCTCTACGAGTACCTGCCGGCCGGATTCTACCGTCGGGGCTCCGCGTCGGCCTCGACGCACGTCCCGCCGCACGCTCCCGGAGGTCCGCGACCGGCGCCGACAGTTGATTCGGTGGGCACGCGCTCGCCTGCGAGCCCCAAGCCGCGCACCGCACCCGAACCAGAGCGGATGGCCGACTCGGTCCTGAAGTGCGTCACGGAGTACCAGAAGAAGCACGGACGGAAGCGGACGCGGCTGACGATGAACGATGTCCACGGCATCGTAGGTGGGAACCGAAAGACCCTACGGGAGGCCGTGCGCCTCCTGTTGAGGGACCGCCGCCTATTCGACGAGAATCTGGGGCAGACGAAGCAACTCGCCATCCGGCTGTGGGAGGATGGCGACGAGTGAAGATCCGGCCGGACCGCCTCCTCTCGCTTGCACGGGTGTGGGACCCCGGACTAGGTGGTACGGGCTTCTGTAGCCCTACCACTACGTCCGGGTGGGGTCCCACCCGTGGTGTAACTACCTAATACGACAACGCGTTGCGGTGGGACCCTGTGGGTCTGAAATGGGTCCCTCGGGACCCACACGGGTCCCAGTGGCATCGCGCGTTCTGCTAGCGGAAGCTGGCATCGCCGGCTCGCGCGTCGCCGTACCCTGAATGCCTACTTCCTCTTCTCGCCAAACAGGTACCCGAGTATCAGTGTGATGATCGGAGCCACGATCTTCAGGTACTCGAGCGGGGGCGTAGTCGTCTGAAAGAACGGCACTGCCACGCACGCGGCAGTGAGAGCGAGTACCACGAGCCCTGCGATGTTCGATGGCGCATTGGCCCCGCCGAAGAACCCGCCGACCTTACCGAGATGCAAGCGTTGCTGCGCCAGAGCGTAGTCGCCTTCCACGTCCTCGGCGGGCGCGATGTGACTCAGACCGACTTGTGGCGGCGTGGTCATGGGGTACCCCGCGTTAGGCCGAGTGGGCCGAGGGCGTGTTGGCTGATGAAGCCGCAGCGCTTGCACGCGACCACGACAACCGGGATTGACGGACCCCCGATCTCGAAGACGGACGGATCGCGCTGCAGAGGAAAGGCAGCCTCGCCTACTAGGTCGAATTGGAGGTTCGCGCACCGCGGGCACGGCTGGCTGACAGCGTGCGCTTTCAACGCGTCAATGATCGTACGGACTCGCGCTTCCGTGGAGCCTTGCAGGTAAGCCATGATTCCCCCGTTGGTGCGGTCACGTCTCGGTGGTCATCAGGCGTAGTTATCTCGGCAATTGGCCGGAGTCAAATCGACCTGAAGCTCGGCGCGTTCACTATGCCCGCCAGCTCGCCCAACACCCGCTGATCGTCGGTTCGTACGCCACAGTCCGTCGGTCGCAGCGGGTTCGGTCTATGCCACGTCCCATGCCATCCCTCCATGTAAAGCCACGCGCGACACCCCGTTCCGGCGGCCCGCGTCGGATTGTCAGTCCCCGGCGTCCTCGGACGCCGGGGGTGGGCTTCCCGTGGCCAGACTGGTGCGTAAGCCGTGGCACGGCGTGCGGAGGCCGTCGCCTCGGGGCCTAGCGTGACCGCAGAAGGCATCGCTGCCGCTGGCGGGGGGCGAAACCGCCTACGGTCTGGGTGTGGCCTACGGTGGCGTCCTCGTGCGCCGTGGCTTGCCACCGCTGCCCCCCGGCGGCCGTGGCGGGCAGGGCAGCGAGGTCTCGCGCCACAAGCGTAGCGGTGCAGTCCTAGTCGACCTTCCCGGCGATGCTGGCTGCCGGGTCGCCAAGAGAGACCCCCGGCCCATCCCGTCTCGTTATCGTTGCAGGTACAACTCTGCTGTCGTTTGACCGGGCTCCGCGCCGCCGCGCGGGGCCCGTGCGTTTCATCCCATCCCGACGAGACCAAGAACGTGCGCTGTCCGCCCGGTACGATCTCGCTCCCGGTGGCCGCGGTCCGCATGCGGCTGAACTACCGGACGGTCTGCGGCCTTATCCGGCGCGGCGCGTTGCGCGGCTGGCGGCGGGGACACCGTCGGCACTGGTACGTCAGCGAGGCCGACGTGGCCGCACACATCGCAGTGCGCGTCGCGGGCACGCTCGACACGCTCACAACCTCACAACAGGAGTCCGTCGCATGAGCACCAAGTACATCGCCTACGTCGAGGGCGAGGTCCGCTCGTACGTCCGAGCGAACCCCGACCTTTCGCAGCCGTACGCCGACTATCCCGCCAACACGGCGCGCGGCATCGAGTACACCGAGCGGTTGGCCGACGCGCGGCGCTTCGCGTCGCAGGCGGCCATCACAACGTTCCTCGGCACCCGGCCCGACACCCTCCCGGTCCGGGGCGGGGCGGGCACACCGGCGCTCACCGTGGTGGAGCCGTGACGGTCCCCGTCCCGACCCCGGCGCTCGACGGCCTCGACGAGGTGGATGCGATGTTCGCCGCCGCAGACACCGTGCGAGGCACCCCCGGCGCGCTCGACGCTGCGGTGCGCGCCGATGCGGTCGTTGCCGAGCACATCACCCAGGCATCCGAGCGCGGCACCCTCGACGCACGACAGCTCATCCTCCCGCTACGCACGGGGGTACTTCCTGCGGCGGAGGCTGCCGCTGCGCCGTACGTCAATCGGCTGCGCGAGAACGCCGACGCGCTGCGATCCGGCGAACTTGAGCGCCGGTTCGGTTCCGGTGACCTCGCTCGGAAGGTCCACGACGCGGACGAGGCGCGCCTTCGGGCCGAGATGCGCAATGCGGTCCGAGGCGCCCTCGTCCCGCTGCGGGCGCGACTCGACGAGCTAGAGCGGAACTACGAGGGGATCGTCGCCGCGGCCGATGAACTCCCTGTCCCCACCTCGGCAGCCCTGGACGCGGTCAAGGTGCTGCTCGGGTTGCTGCCGAACCTGTCGCCGGCCATCTCGGTCGCGGAGCTCGAACGCGCTGTCGGCGCCGCGGCACGCGACGCGGGGGCGCGCGGGAATCTGCGGTACCTGCTCCCCGTGACGCGGAGCTTGGCCGAGCGCCCGGAGTACGCGGAGACGACCGACGCCGGTATCGGGCTGCGGGTGGTTATCCGCCGCGCGGAGGCACTTGCCCGTGACCGGCGCCACGTTGGGGCCGCGGCGTTCGGCCGGTACGCCGGGCGCCTGCGGTACGAACTTGGGCTCGTCGAGAGCACGGTTGCGGCGCACGGGACCTGGGCCGGTTCGCACGATGCGGCGGTCACGGACTCGCACGGGGGCGGCGCCCTCAAGGCCATCATCGTGCCCTTGCCGCGCGGGGGCTAGGGGGTGGACAGCGACCGGCGCTGCCACGCCGTGAAGGCCGACGGGTCGCGTTGCGGCGTGGTCGCAGGCGTGAGCGCTGCGACGGGGCTCTGCCGGATGCACGACCCGGCCGTTGCGGCCGAGGTTGCGGCCGCCCGTGCCCGCGGTCGATCCAATCGGCAGCCGCGGCCCGCGGGGGCGGTCGTGCGGACCGTTCCCGCGGCCGACATCCCGTTCGGCGGGGAGCCCAAGACGCTCGACGAGGCCGCAGCTCTGTCCGGCTGGATCATCCAGGCGATCCTGACCGGGAAGGTCGACGCGCGAACCGGGCGCGAGGCCGTCCTAGCGGTGAACGGTCTAAAGGGGGTGCTGGCCACGCGCGATCTCGCCACCCACAAGCTCGCGCAGCTGAAGGCGGACCTCTTGGAAGAGCTGCGGGGCAACACCGCGTGACGACCCTCCACGACCAACTACGCGCCGAACTCGGCGACCTTCTGGCGGCGCACCACTCCGCGCCCGACCGGCTCACTGAGTGGGCCGCGCGGTACGGGTCGGACCCGCGTGCGTTCGCCCGCGATGTTCTCGGCATCACCTCGCCGGGCCTGTGGGCCAAGCAAGCGGAGCTTGTCGACTTCGTCGCCGCGAACCGCCTAACCAGCGCGGTGAGCGCGAATACTGTGGGCAAGACGTTCGCGCTTGCCGTCCTCGTACTGTGGTGGCTCTACTGCCGCGGACCGTCGGCCGTCCTGACGCTGTGCCCCACGGACGCGCAGAACCGGAACCTGTGGCGGGAAATCCGCGCACTTTGGCTGGGCGCGCGCGCGGAGCTTCCGGGCGCGCTGATGAAGCAGGGCCTAGAGATCGGCGAACGGCACTACGCGGTTGGCAGGGCGACCACGGAGGCGGGCCGCCTCACGGGACTCCACCACGCGCGTCTGCTGGTGGTGATGGACGAGGCGCAGGCGCTCGAAGACTGGACGTGGGGCGCCGCGTTCCAGCTCGCGGGCGGGACGGAGAACCGGATCGTCGCGTGCGGGAACGGTGGGCCGCGGGCCGGGAAGTGGTACGACGTGTGTCAGTCGCCCGCGTGGGCGCACGTCACCGTCAGCGCGCTCGACCATCCAAACGTGGTCGAGGGCCGCGAGGTCATCCCCGGCGCCGTGAGCCGGCAGGCGGTCGAAGACGCCGCCCGGGAGTTCGGCGCCGCAAGCGGCTACTACGCGGTCACGGTCCTCGGGCAGTTCGCTGACGACGCGACGGCGCAGCTAGTTCCCCGTGAGTGGGTGGACGCCGCCGTTGCGCGCTGGCACGCCCTCGCGCTCGCCGGTCCCGCCAGCGACGGGAACCCGCTCCTCATCGGCATCGATGTGGCGCGCGCTGGAGCGGACCGCACGGTCATCGTGCGGGCGCAGGCGACGGGGCACGTTGACGAGGTCGTGGCGCTCCGCATCCCCGACCTCAGCCTCGTGCGGCAAGCCATCGAGGCCAAGCTGACCGAGTGGACCGTGCGCCGCGACGGGATGGAGCCTGCGCTACGCCCGGGGCGGGCCGCGACGGTCACCATCGACGCGAACGCTCTTGGCGGCGGACCGGCCGACGAGCTGGAAGGGCGGGGCTGGCCGGTCGAACGGTTCTTCGGCCAGGGCGCGCCGAGCGAGTGGGACCCGGCGCTGAAGAAGAAGTTCGTGAACCGGCGTGCGGCGTCGGCCTGGGCCCTCCGCGACGCCTTCGCCGAGGGCCGCATCGCAATCCCGCCGAATCCCGAGCTCGTCGCCGAGATCCTCGCACACCAGTACGTCCACCGGCCCGACGGCCGCATCATCCTTGAGAGCAAGGACGAGATGCGGTCACGCTTGGGTCGGAGCCCTGACCTCTTCGATGCGCTGGTGATGGCGTTCGGTTGCGGTGGGGAGTCCTTCGCGCGCGTCAGCGCGAGCGAAGGGATCGTGGACTTCTAAGCTCCGGTTAGGAGGTTCGAGTCCTCCGCCGCCAACGCCCGGCCTAGCCGTGCCGGTTCGGGGATTCGGGTTGCTGCTCTTGCCCCGTCACTCGGCACGTTGCATAGGTACCGGAGTTAGGCTGCGGGCGGCGGGACGGCCCAGCAGCATTAGCGCCGGCTAGGTCGCTCCAACACGGGGGCGGGTCCACGATTCCTACCGTTCTTCTAGCCCTCTTCGGAGGGGCAGGCGCGACTCTGCTTTGGGAGCTTATCCTCAAGCCGAAGCGCGAGCAGCGTTCCATCGCAGAGGTACTCGCGGCGGAGCTTTCGATCAACATGCAGTACCTAGCGGCTGCGTTCGTCCAGCGGACTGCCAAGAAGGTCCCGCCCGACTTTCGCCTGTCAACGATGGTGTTTGACAGCGTCGTCGCCAGGATTGGAGAGCTACCCCCCGAATTGGTGGGTGAATTGGTGTTCATCTATCGCTATTTAAGCGAACTGAACGAAATACCAAAGACGTTTGTTCAATACGTGAGTGATCGCCGCGCGGCTACCGAGGTGTCTGACCCAGCTCGCATCGACCTAGACCGCGAGATTCAGTCGTGCGTCGACGTCTTCAACAGCTACGTCGACAAGGCCATCACGCGCGCAAACATCGTGCAGCCCCTGCTGCTTCAAGCGGCATTCCCATGGTGGTCGCCGCGACGCTGGAAGCGCAGGCCCTCCAAGCGCCTGAGCCTGGAGGACGCGGCTGCCAAAGTGCACAATGAGCTGGAGCACCGCGCCGCCATAGCCGCTGGCCTCAGACGTTCGAGTTAATTCTCGGGCTACATTGGAGCGACCTAAGAAGCGCGGAGACCGTTAGGCGGTTTGCGAGAGGTACTGGCCTTCATGGATTCATCCGCGGCCGACATTCTTGGAGACATTCACTCAGCTGAGGTCAGCAACCTCCTGTCTCGAACGATCCGGCTCGCGCGGCGACTCGGGGCAGCGGATCTTGAGCGTTGGGCGCGCTTGGAACTCGAGGGCTACTTCAACACGAACGCCGCTCTCCGAGAGTCAGATGTTGTCCCGCCCTACCGCACTGTGGTCGGGCGGTATTACGACAGTTACGGTCGACTGTTTCAGGTTACGGACCCGGACTTACAGTTCGTGAATGAGTATCGGCTTCGGACGGGGGCCGACGAACTGGAGGCGTACCTCGAACGCGGTGGCTATATCGCGATTCAGGACCTGACCTTCACTGAACTCATTCGCACCAATCTTGAGGTCCACGTCGACCGGTTCCGATTCGACACCACCCAACTTCGGGGTGTTCTGACTTCGATCCGCAACGAGATTGGCGACCGTCTCGATGCGCTTCCCTCGGCGCCATCGGTTGCTCTTGCCGGCATTGCTCTGCCGTCTACCCCCCAACAGGCGGACGAGATCATCGAATTCCATCCCAACCTCTGGGGCATCGGCCTTAACCTTCGCGCTGCTTGGCGACGTATCGCATCTTGGTTGCGCAGCCGCCACACGGCCGTCTAGCTCGCGCATGAAGCTGGCAGTACCCGCCGCTTTGCGGCTTGACTGGTCATGCGCTACCCCAGAGGGGTGGTCGGTGGTTTCCCGTTGGCGCGCAGTCTATGCGCGGGTCCGTTAGGCAGCGGAGGGCCTTGGGTGGCTACCGAACTCGTGGTACCCTACGGCGTTGACGCCTCCGGGACGCTCGTTTCTCCGGCGTCCGCGGATCGGAACGCGCGCTATCGGTGCCCGCAGTGTCGGACAGAACTCGTTCTCCGCGCCGGTACCCGACGGATTAGGCACTTTGCGCACAAGCTCGCCGCGCCATGCAACGGCGAGACCTTACGCCACCTTACCGCCAAGCTTCTTCTCGTTCAGACCATTCGCAACTCGCGCGGTGGCGGCGGTGGCATCCTCATTACACTTAGACGCCCGTGCGCTTGCTGTAGACGGGATGCCGACTTCCCACTCCCACCTGGTTCCTTCGACTCGGCGAACTCAGAGGTCCGCATCGGCAACTACATCTGTGACGTGGTTGCTCATTCCGCGCCCGGACGCGTTCTCGTCATAGAGGTGTGCGCCACGCACGAGGTCCCGCCCGAAAAGGCAGAGCAACTAAGCGTGCCGTGGATCGAAGTGAACGCCGAAGCGATCATCGAGAACCCCCATCACTGGCACGCTGTGCGCAGCCGCCTTCGACCGTCCCATTGCGACGAGTGCAAGAACCGCCATAGCCAAGTCGCCGCGCTTGCAGAGCGCTGGCACATCGAACTCCCGAGGAAGGCGGCGTGCCACGACCCCTCCGCGACGCCATATCTCGCGGCGATAGACAAGTGCTGGCGCTGTCACGAGGAAATCCTCCTGTTCTGGTGGAGGGGTGTCCCGTTCTGCGAGGCGGAGCCTCCCAAACCCCGGCCGCCCACAATTCAGCTTCGCTTCTCCAAGACACACGGCGGTAAGTACTGGGTAAACACATGTCCGAAGTGCCACGCCATACAAGGCGACAACTTCGTCTTTGTTGAGGGCCGCCTGTTCGCTGGCCTTCCACTCAGGCCCCTCGACGTGGACCCCGTGCAATGGCGCCGCGCGACTCGGGAGATGATCGCGCACATGCTTGGCCTGCCATCTCTGCGATACTAGGCCGCGTGCTCTAGGAGCAGGCCCTCTGTTGCCTAACTGGCGCACGCGGCTGACGGCGCGCGCGAAGGGTGTCCCGTCTTCCTATCGAAGAATCGGCAGCCGGAGGTGGTGACGAGAATCCTCGCGTTCTCAGACGTCTCTACCTGGGACGGGCAGAAGCGGCTTGTCGATCGCTACAGGCCGGCCGTTGTGGCGCTAGCCGGCGACGTCACATCGGACGGCGCCGCCTCGTTCTGGACCGCTGCGCTGGAACGGATTCCCGGGTTTCGCAGGAGCAGAGGATCACTCCGCCGTCGCCTTGGAGTGACGTACTCCCGAACCCGCAAGGTCGATGTCATTCCCGGAGCCGCAGTCGACGAGTGGCGAGAGGGCATGCGCGTTCTAGAGCAGCGCTTCAGGCACACACCCGCCTTCCTCGCAGCCAGGAAGCGTATGCATGTTGACAGGTTCTACAGCTTCCTTCGATACGCCGGGAGGGTGTCCCGCGTCCTCGTTGTGAAGGGGGATCACGACGACGAGTTCGCAGGAGACTACCACGTGGATCGTATCGAGAGCATTCAGGGTTGCGAAGAGGTTTCGGGAAGGACCATCACCATCCAGGACTGGACGTTCCTGGGCCTGGGGTTCGAGCAGGCGGCCAACCGGCGGACGCTACGTCGCCTCATCAGCGAATTGAAGGGCCAAGTAGATGTGGTCGTTGCCCACGTGCCTCAGGACAATGTTCGGCTCGTAGCAGGACTGAAGCCGAAGGTCCTGGTTCGAGGCCACTACGGCGGCGCGGCCTTCATCATTGACCGGACCCCAGCCGTGTTCACGTCCGCTGGTCACGCGGTCATCGACCTCCACAAGCACGCGCCTCCGCGCATTCGCTGCCCCGATACTGACGTTGATCTGTGGCGACGGGACCTCAGTCAGAGCTACCCGTGGTTGGTGCCGTACCCCACACCTACCCGCATCTCCTGAAGAGCCGACCTCTTATCGTGCGCCGGGAGGTTGGGAGTCGACATGAATGTCCAGCAGCTCAAGAAGCAGGTCGGCACGAACCTTCGGCTCATTCCGCTGCCGATCCGCATAGGTCCCGACGGCAAGCGGTTGCCGGATGCTGACGACCCGTGGCGGGTGGACGCGATCCTTGAACGTCCGTCCCGGGTCCGGTTGGTGAACGTACCGACCGGACACACCATCGAGCTACAGAACGACAACGTCCGTGAGTACCGAAGCCCCGACTACTTGCTGCTCAGGTGCCGGCTCCGTATCGAGGGCCGAACGGTCACCCCAGTGCCGATTCTCAACCCGGAACCGGGGGAGGCCGGGATGACCGTAAGACTGGGTCAGAGAGACCGGTGGTACGGTTCGACGGACCTTGTGGTCATTGAGAACGAGGGCCCCGGCGAGGCGCGCCAGGTCACATTGGAGTTCTTGGGGGGAAACTGCCCGGTGCCGGCCTCCGAACTCCAGGAGAAGCTACCGGTGCCAGTGATGCATCCCCACACTGACATCAAACTCATGGCGGCGATTTCGAAGGACTTCCACCCACCCTTTGACGTCGTCGTTCGGTGGGTGGATGCGGGCGGGAACCAGCGCCAGAAGCAGTTCCGGCTCACCTAACGCACTGACCGCGCCCCCACGATCCCGCTCCGGCACAGGTAGAGCACCCTGATACGATGGTAGGAGCCATCACCGCCGCGTCACCGCACCGTGACCGGGGCGCGGAGGCTGTGGGGCTCGCGCGCGGCCTAGTCCCGCTTTCGCGGGCTGCGAACGCGTCGGGGCTGGTCGAACGGTCGGAAGAACTCGGATAGGCTGATTGGCACAGCGGCGAGGATCGTGCAGAGCATGTCCACGGTCACGCCGCTTTCGCCTCGCTCAAGCCGGCCGATGTAGGTGCGATGGACCCCCGCCATCTCAGCCAGTTTCTCTTGAGACCCAATCCCGGCGGCCCGGCGAAGGTCCCGCAGGTGATACCCGATCTCACGGCGTAGGGACGCGCGAAGGTGGCTTGCCATACCGCCGCGACTCTATCGGAGCAGCATACAGGTGGCGACAGCATAGAAGTAGCGCGATATTCGGGCGCGGACTTCCACCCTACGCCTGAGGAGGCGGACATGAGGAACGTGCTCGGCATCGGGTTGTTGGCTGTCGCGCTCGCAGGCTGCGCCAGCGTTGGCGGGGCGATGGCGCGCTCGGTAGGCAATCTAGTACCCGGCTATGGCGTGACGCCGGAAGTAGCGCAGCGCCTTGGCTGCAACTACGACAGTCTCCAGGCGCGTGCGGCCTACTATCGCCAACTGTATTTCAGACGTCCCGAGGGTTCGACCGCTGCGATGATCCCAGTGGTGGGTATGGACCACTGCGAGGTGCTGGCGATGCTCGGCCTACCCGATGACCAAAGACAAACGCAGACCGTCTCGGGTACTACCCTGACGTGGTACTACAAGACGGGAAACACGATGGGAGTGAACACGGAGAGCTATCATCTGGTCGAACTGAGCGCGGGCGCTGGCGGGCGCCTGGCCGTGAGTACGGTGGTGTGGTAATCGGGCGATGACGGCGCGATGCGATGTCTAGGCCAGAACCCAGCCAAGAACTAACGTGGTCGGCGTGAAAGAGACGGGGAAGAACCACATGGCGCGACGGGGTGACACCGGACGCGTACCAAACGCTGGGGTATTGCGCGGGAGCGCCAAGGATGATGGATTGGAGGCGCGCGCATGTCCACACCTCACGCAACTTCCAAGCAGGTATTATCCGTCTTCGCTACCGTCATCTACGCGAAGGCCAGAGCGCTTAAGTCGTTGACCTTGAGCGATGCCCAACGCGCACGGCTCCTCGAATCTGTTTCGGATGACATTAAGAAGTGTACTGACCTCATCCAGCCGGAGGTTAGCCGCGCCGCCCGACGCGAAGCCCAACGGCGCGGCATTGATCTCTATGGCAAGGGTTGGCACGACCAGCCGGGATTCGACAAGCGTCGGCGGATCTTCCACCTGGAACACTTCACGCCGGTCTCGGCGATACGGGCGGCGTGCCTGGACCAGCGCACGCGTTCGGGCGTCCTTAAGGTTCTGATATCTAAGCTCCGCGTGGTGTGGCTCCTCAAGTCGGAGGACGCCATCCTAACGCGGCAGGGCCACCGCACTAAACGGGACGATCCCGCCGCCGCGTACAAGGCGGCCGGCATACGGGTAGTCGGTCGGGGTTGACCTCGGTCGGCTACGGGCGTGGGCGTGGCACGGGACGTGGCAGAACCTACGTCCCGACCCGGTACCAACGGTCGCTTCCCCTGCGCGTAAGTGCCTGTAGCTACGCGCTAACGCCATTTTGTTCCGACCCGGTTCTCGACTTTTAATCCGCAGGTCGTGGGTTCGACGCCCACCCGGGTCACCTGGGAACAGAAAGGAAGACATAGCGTTAGCGGTCACGCGGGTTGAGCGACCTGGGCGGGTGACTCAGAGTGTGTGGGGAAATGTGGGGCGAGGATGCTGCCCATCGTGGCGGCGTCCTTGCCCTTGTCCGTCTGCATCGCGTAGCGCCGGGTCATGCTGGCGCTGGCGTGCCGCAGGGACTTCTGGACGCTCGCTTCCGGCCGTCCGGCGTCGGTCAGCCATTGCCCGGTGCAATGCCGCAGGTCATGCAGTCGTAGCGTCGTGTCGGCGCCCGCCGCCTTCAGCGCCCGCTTCCAGTAGATGCGTAGCCACCGATAGCCGACCGGAGCCGGGACAGCCGCGTTCACCCACGGCCAGAGTTGGGCATCCACGCGGATGGTCGCGGACGAAGCCGCCGTCTTGCTCCCCGGAACGCGGAGCGCGCAGGTGTGTGGCAACAGGTCGGTATCCTTGAGGCGCAGGTACTCGCCGACACGAAGCCCCGTGGCAGCCAGGGTGATGAAGGCAGGACGGATGAACTCAGGAGCCTTCGCGACGATGGCCTGAAAGAGCGGCAGGCTGATATCGGGCACCCGTTCAATCTCCTTGCGGACGGGAAAGCGGAACTTCTTGTTCCGCTTGCCGAACAGCCTGACCCTGAACGGGTGATGGACGCCGGGCAGGTCATCGGTGTCGAGCGTCGCGGACAGGAAGGCGGACACGGAGCGGCGCAGGTTGTTCCAGTCAGCGGCGCTCCGCGTCCAGCGTATCTCCAACGCGACCCAATCCACGGTGCCGAGGTCGGCCACGGTGGCCGTCTCGGCGAGCACGCCGCAGCGGCGTAGCGCACCGAGGCTCACGTCGTAGCGCCTGCGCGTTGCCTGGGCCTTCGCGGACGTGGGCACCCATGCGTCCACCGCTGGCCACAGCGGCCGCCGGAGAATGTGTCCGTCCCCCGCCAAGTCCTGTTGCAGCGCCTTGAGATGATCGTGCAGGTGCGCGTCGTAGAGGTCAGCGATGGTCGTCTTCCCCTGCTTGAGCGCGAGCAATAGGTCGTACATCCCCTTGTCGTACAGCCTACTCAACATCGCATCGCGCTTGTCGAACTCTGCTCGCGTCTGGCAACCGCGGGAGACGGCGATGCGTCCCACGCCGCCGCCGAAGATGCGGTCGAGACGGAGCGTGCTGCCGGAGCTAGTGCGATACGGCATTGCGTCCTCCGGGCTTCAGGGTGCGCTCGATGGCGTCGGCGCTCTCCTGGCACGTTGAGGCCCACGCCCGAAGCCCCAGCATCACGCTGTGGGCAAGGGCGTGGGTGGCCTCGCGGTGCTTGGCGGGATTGTCGGCGCAGATGGAAACGAGGGTGCTGTGCGGCACCCCAGCCGCCCGCGCGAGCGCCCGCGTGGAGCACGGGGCAGCGCGGGCGGGCTTGCGGTGTGTCGGACTGAGCGCTACTCAAGGCGTGGAGCTGACAGGGTCGTGATTGAGTGTCACAGCCTACGCGCCAGACGGTCGCGCAGGCGATTCGCTACTTGACGCGGATCGCAGCGCATTCGTGCATGCTCAACCGGCATCTGAGATGAGCCCTCGACGCGGTGCCAGTAGATTGCGTTGGGTGGTGATTGTCGCCACGGCCGCGAGCGCCGCAACAATCCTGTCCTTCCTCTTCCTCGACGTGCCCGCGATAGTGGGCCCCTGGTTCTCTTCGCCAGATGGCGCTGTGGCCCCGCCAGCGATCCGCACGACGCCCCATCAACCGGCTGCGTCCTCGATAGATACAAGACCAGATTCTTGGACCTCAATCGGATGCCTGGACGTTCGTGTTGAGAGTCTCACGGTGTTCCCGGATGCAGCTAGGATTCAAGTAGCGTGGAGGCACGAACGGCACCACTTCTGCCGCCAGGCCTACCCAGCGCTACTCCCGATGTCATCGCCCTATGTTGCCGACAATCAAGGCTACGTGTCAGAGTTGCGCCGAAATGCCTGCGACGTCACGAATGACCCACGTCGGGGCGAGATCTATCGGTGCAATCTGTACTTCATGCCGCTTCGTTCGGGAACCGCCGCGGTCACCCTGCACTTGGGATCCAAGAAGATTCCTGCTCCGCTGCCACGGTAGAACGGGGAGATGGCCGCCCTAGCCGGCGCTTGATGCTGCCGGGCGCTGCCTCTGGCGAAGGACTATGACATCTCCTAGTTGCCTCGTGGTCGGCCGCGCCGCAGCTTTGGCGCAAATCCGTTGTCGGAGACGGCGGCCTGTGTCGATCCCGATGCGCTCGAGAACGTCGCCGCCGGCATGGAGTCAACAAGGAGGTCAGTGATGCCAGCGTTAGGCCTTCCCTACGAGCCGATACCCCAGCAGCTGTACACCCGCGACGAGTTGTTCCGGGGCTTCCACTCCAACGACCCAGCGTCCTGGGGACACACGAAGGACTTTGCCATCTACCAGCATTTCGTCAGAGAGGGCCGAGGCGCCCCAGCCAACCCATACGTCGGGATGATGCAAGCGCTGCACGACAATTCCATCACGCAGTCCACAGCCGTCCTCATTGCCGGTCGCAGAGTCGCCGCTATCATGGGTGACCACAAGATGGCTCGCGATTCGACCGCTTACAGGAACATCGCAATCCTCTCTCGTCGTCTAGCTCGCAGTGGCATCCTAGTGTGCACCGGCGGTGGGCCCGGGGCTATGGAGGCGAGTCACCTGGGCGCATCTCTCAAGGACCGGGAGGATGCGGATCTCGACAACGCGCTGGCCAAGCTGAAGGCTCAGCCTGGGGTCCCAGATCTCAAACAAATCGTCGACGCCCGGGGCGAAGTCAACCTAGCGTTGGTGGCTCAGGCACATGCATGGTTCACGCCGGCCTACGAGATCGCCGAATCGATCCCTCATCCAGGTGATAGCCTGGCGGTCCCAACATGGTACTATGGTCACGAGCCGACCACTCCACTTGCCACCCACGTTGCCAAGTACTTTCAGAACAGCATTCGAGAAGACGGGCTCTTGGCGCTTGCGAGGCAGGGCATCGTCTTCTCAGAAGGCAAGGCCGGGACAATCCAAGAGATCTTTCAGGACAGTACGCAGAACTACTACGGGACGTTTGGCTGCTTTAGTCCGATGGTATTGCTTGGTGCCCGGTACTGGACTACGGACTACCCCGTCGTCCCCGTTCTAGAGAAGCTGTTCAGCGCTGATGACTACAGGCACGTCTTGGTGACGGACGATGTTGCGGCTGCCGCGCAGTTCATCGAGCAGTTCGCGCCGTGAGGCGGGCTGGCAACCGGCTACAGCGGACGGCGCTGTGTGCCGTAGTGGGTTGGACTCAGTCGGCCGGCCTGGCGAGCGGCGTGAGTTGACAGCGCGCGCGGGCTCTCGGTTCGTCTAGAAGGGCGTTGCCCAGAGGGTTTGCGTTGCAGTACTCGGTTCGTGCGCTGGAACCTAGCCGCGAGTCCTCCAGCCTGCTCGTTGCAGTCATGGCCGTCTTCAAGTCGTTGCCCGCCGCCGCAGCCGGGAGTCTCATCTGGTTCAGATGTGCGACGTGACGGTCAAGAGGAAGAAAGGAGATCTTCAATGGAACTGCAGCAGAACTGTTGTCGTTACCTGATGGATGACGGGAGCCAGTGCTCGAACGTATCAGCAAGTGCGTCGCGCCTTGGTGAACAACACGCTGATTGGCTGAACGCTGACCTTGAAGTGTACAAGGCGGTCACAGAGCACTTCCGGCAGGATGTTCGTGAGTTCTGGTCGCGCTCGAGTCTCTACCTGATAGTGCAAGCGGGACTGTTCTCAGTATTTGTGTCTCTGAAGCCACACGCGTCCGCCCTCGAGAAGGCTGAGACTATCAGTCTGGGCGTACTGGGACTCGTTCTTGCAGTCGTCTGGTTCTTAGTTGCGAGAGGAAGCGTGGTCTGGATACGGCGATGGCGTGCGCAGACTATCGAGATTGACAACGTAGTTGACAGGCATCATGTGTACATGAAGGTGGAGGCCTTCCCCTCGCAGAATCCACTCATGAGTCCGTCGAACATCACTCAGTACCTACCAGCGTTCCTATGCCTTGGCTGGGCTGCCATGCTGTTCCTTCTGCTCTTGTACCCATAGACGGCCTTGAGTGGCGGCGTGCGGGCCGCGAGGACCGTCCCTTGGGCTTTCTGGCTGGCGGCACTTCCGCAGGCCGGACTAGGTATGGGACCCGGAAGGCTACCGGTGGCCGACTCGACGAGAGAACGACACGGCCCGCGCGGTGACACCTGACTGGGCTGCGGGCGGCTTGTCCCGCCGAAGTCCAGCTGAGGCAACGCTTAAGCCCGGCAGCCTACGTCGGGAACCTCGAGCAAGTCCGACCCTTCGCCGTTCTTCAGGACTTGCGACCCCCGAATGCGGCTTGCGCTGGAGGTCAGAAGCCCTCTGGCACAAGCTTCAGGGCATTGATGCTCGAATTCACGAATTCTAGGCTCTCATGGACGCGGAGTACGTCTTCGTAGTCCCAATAGCGGAGCTTGTCGCGCAGTTCTCTCACTCCGGCGGCATGCTTCTCAATCGTCGCCAACTGCTTCTTGTCAGAAACGGCGATCACCCCTTGAACCGCTGGGTTGTTGAGTGATTTCAGGAGATTCATCATCAGGCCGTCAATACTGCCCTTGGTTTGCACCTCAAACACATAGATCACCCGGCCCATGTTCCCGATTGTGGATTCCCAAACCGCGTCTACCTTCGACCCCTCTGCAACCTTACGCTCGATTTGCGCTGTGAACCCCAGCCACTGACCAACGTCACGGAGCTTGTCGCGGACGTCGTTGTGAATGAAGTCCGAGGTAGAAACGGTCTCTTCGGGTGGGGAGGCTGACGTGGGCTTCTTCGCGTGCAGCTTGGAGAGATTGTCTTGGACTTGGAGCTGCTCCCAAATGAAGTAGTCTACCGACAGAAGCGTCACGTCTTTGATTCCCGCTTCTGCGAGCGCAACGGATATGTCCCTGGTCGCGCCACAGAGGGTCTTGTAGACGGCTCCTGTCAACTGGTAGTCATAGCGCGGCACCGGCACGCCGAGGTAGTCGAGCCCCACGGAGGCGCGACGGTTCCAGAGCATGAAGTCGTCGGGGTGGGTCTTGCATAGGATCTCGCTTATCATCGCGGGCCCCATGCCTTTGACGGTGCTGCGGAAAGCGTCCCATCTCTTTGCGATGTCGGCCTTGGCCCACACAAGGTCGGCCAGCCGCTTCTGCAGGTGGTCAAGCCCGTTGTCCTCGATGACCTTGTCCACCACGTACTGCTTGTTGCCCCAGATGCGCATCGCCCAGAGCTTGGCCATGTACTCGTAGAGCGTGCCCGGTTGCACCGCAAGGAGGCGCTCTCGGGTGAATCCGCGGTAGTAGGCGACTAGCTGTGCGCGCTCCGCGAGGTCATTCTGGAAGCGATCTGGCTCACGCTGAGAGTCCGCAATATACGCATCGATGTGCCTGCGTAGCAGCTTCCTGTCCATAAGAGGAGAAGATGCATCTCGACTCCGGTATTGCGCCAGCGCGGGGATGTCCGAATGCCCTCGCGGGCTCTGTCGCACGGCTGGCGCTGCCAGGGCAGCGTCTGCCAGTCGCTCGCGGGAATCCGTGGCCAGAACGGTTGCCGTTTCTCCCGGCTGGGTCCGGCAACGGCAGCGCTCGCGAGCGCGGGGGCCGGCTAGTGTAGGCGAGTGCCGCTCCATGCGGGGCGAGTGTGACGCAAGGACCGTCCCTTAGGTTTACCAGTTCGCGGCACGTTTGTGCGCCAGAGGTAGGTATGGGACCCAGAGAGGGCCGGTGTGCACGGAAGGATGCAACGACGGTGCCCAGGAGGCGCCCTAGCGTCCCGCTTGAGGCACGAACGGCGCCCGTGGCTACTCCGGTGTCCACCTGTGCGCTGTGGCGACGGCGGACGCGGCAAGGGCGCCAACCCTCCGAAGAGAGCCAGCGCCCACAGCGTCCTGCTACGTCACGGCGTGGTGAGTGGTCGTGCGAGAGTGCTGAGCTGCTCGTCAATCTGGCGCCGCAGTCGTGCCAGTCGTGCCAAGCACGAAGGAACGGCACAATTGGCACGATTGAGGGGAGAATCAGGTCGGCGGCTCGCCCTCAGCACCATCGTTCCCACGTTCCGTCCCACAGTCTCGGCGCCCCTCTCGGGAACTCCATTCACGATGCGGGTTTCCAGTCTGGCGCAACGGATGCCGCGTCCGTAACGCCGGTCTACACGTAGTGCTCGACACGCCCGTCCGGGAGTGTATGAGCGGTGACCCCGCTCTCGCTGGCCGCGCGGGACGGCAAGCGATAGGTTAGCACATCTCCAATCGGCGGTGGAGCGGTGGACGTCCCGGAGACCCTTCGCTCGGCCCTTGCGGACCGCTATGCCATCGAGCGCGAGCTCGGGCAGGGCGGGATGGCCACGGTCTACCTCGCCGAGGACCTGCGCCACCACCGCAAAGTCGCGCTCAAGGTGTTGCGCCCGGAGATCGCCGTCACCGTCGGCGCGGGCCGGTTCTCCCGCGAGATCGAAGTCGCCGCCCGGCTCCAGCATCCCAACATCCTGCCATTGCTCGATTCCGGTGAAGCAGCGGGCTTCTTCTTCTACGTAATGCCATACGTGGAGGGGGAATCGCTGCGCGATCGCCTGGCGCGCGGGGGCGAACTCCCCGTTCAAGATGCCGTGCGGATCCTGATGGAAGTGGCGGACGCGCTGAGCGAAGCGCACGCCCACGGCGTGGTGCATCGGGACATCAAGCCCGACAACGTCATGCTCCGGGGCCGGCACGCCCTCGTGGCGGACTTTGGGGTGGCCAAGGCGGTGACTGAGGCGACGGGCCAGCAGCTGCTCACGTCGACCGGCGTCGCGCTCGGGACGCCGATGTACATGGCGCCGGAACAGGCCATGGCGGACCCGCACCAGGACCACCGGGTGGATATCTACGCCCTGGGGCTGCTGGGCTACGAGTTGCTGACGGGCCGGGCGCCGTTCTCGGCGACGACGGCGCAGGAGATGTTGGCGGCGCACGTGACGGCGGTGCCGGACCCGGTGGAACGGTACCGGCCGACGGTGTCACCGGCGTTGGCCCAGATCATCATGAAGTGCCTGGCGAAGAAGCCGGCCGACCGTTGGCAGACGGCGGAGGAGGTGCTCGCCCACCTGGAGCCGCTCGCGACGCCGAGTGGCGGGACGACGCCGACGCAGACGCAGCCGGTAGAGGTAGCCAGGGCGCGCCGCCGCTCGCTGGCCATCGCCGCCGGCGGTGGGGTCCTCGCTGTGGCTGCGCTGGCGCTGCTGGCCTTCCAGCTGCTGAAGCCCAAGCCGCTCAACATCACCGCATCGGACATCACGCACGTCACGAATGATCCCGGCGTCGAGTTCCAGCCAGCCATCTCGCCCGATGGGAACGACGTCGCGTACGTAGCGGGACCGATACTAGGTGCGCAGCACCTCTTCGTCCGGAGCACGAGCGGCGTGACCGCCGGCGCAGCAGTCCGCCTTGGCGACTCGACGTTTGCATGGGAGAGGTTTCCGACCTGGAGCCCGGACGGCCAATCCGTCCGGTTTGTAGGCCGGCGGGTCGCCGGGGGCGGGGGGATGTTCGAGACGGGGAGGCTCGGAGGTGCCGTACGATCCTCGCCCATGGCGCGCGGCACGCGGTCTCCGGATGGCACCCGCACGGCATTCATCCGCGGCGACACGCTCTTCACCACCCTGATGGCGGACACCACGACCCGTGTTGCGGCGATCCACCCGGAGCGGAACACGGCGCTGCATTCGTTCTCCTGGTCGCCGGACGGCAGGCTGATCGCGTACGTCAGCGGGAACTCGGATTGGACGTTGATCGGCAACGTGGCGCCGTCTTCGATCTGGATCGCCAGTGTCGACGGCGGCGAGCCTCGGCGGGTGACCACCGACAGCCGTCTCAACGTCAGCCCCGCGTGGCTCGACGCCCGGCATCTGCTCTTCGTTTCGAACCGCGGCGGGCCGCGCGGCGCGTACGTCGTCGAGGTGGGGCCGGAAGGCGCGCGGGGAGAGCCGCGCCCCGTTCCCGGCGTGGCAGAACCCCACTCGATCTCATACTCCACCGGCCCGAGAAGGCTCGCGTGGGCGCAGTTCACCCTGCGCCAGAACATCTGGTCCTACCCGCTCGACCGGACGGGGCCCATCTCGATCCGCGACGGTCACCCCGTCACCACCGGGAACCAAGTGATCGAGCAACACGACGTGTCGCCCGACGGGCGATGGATCGTCTTCGACGACAACGTGCGCGGGAACCAGGACCTCTACAGGATTCCGGCGGCGGGAGGCACTCCCCAGCCGCTCGCCGACTCCCCGAACGACGAGGAAGGTCCTCGCTGGTCGCCGGACGGGAAGGAGGTCGCGTGCTACGTGAGGGTTGGCCCCAACCGCGCCGAGCTGGTGGTGATGCCCGCCCAAGGAGGCGCGCCCGTCCGGCTCGCCGACGGCCCGAGGCAGAGCATTCGCCCGGTCTGGTCGCCGAACGGTCTACAGCTCGCCTTTGTGTCGAATCGGACCGGACCTTCGACGACGTGGCTTATCGCGCGCGACAGCGTCGGTGGTGCGTGGCACGCAGCCGCCCCTGCAAGCGCCACCGCCTGCAGGGGTCAGCCCGATTGGGCGCTAAACGGCAGCGCGCTGGCGTGTCTCGATAGCACGATGAACCTGCTCCTGGTCTCATCTCGCGACGGCCGGGTGCTGCGCAGTGACCTCCTGACCGCGAATCGCTTGGCATGGGCGAGTGGCATCATCCGCCTTTCCCGTGAGGGCAGGACCGTCTATACCGCGGCAGCGCATCAGAATGGCAGAAAAGGAATCTGGGCGATTCCCCTGGCGGGCGGCCCGGCACGCCTGGTGGTGGCGTTCGACGACCCGGCGTTGTTCGCACTCGGGTTCATGAGTGTCGGCCCTGACCGCCTCTACCTCACCGTGTCGCAGTACGAGAGCGACATCTGGGTGGCGAAGCTGCGCTGGTGAGGGGCATCCACGCCCGAGGGGGCGTGGATGAGAAGCTGGGCTGTGTCAATGGCGTACCAGAGTTGTCTACCGCGTGCGTCCCCTCACCCTATGCAGCAGGAGCGAACTGCAGGGGGCCGCTGCCGGCGGCCCCCCGTACGATGAGTGTGTGGTGGAATGTGGGGCGGCACCTTGAAGCGGCTTGTGTCGGGGTGTACTACTCGCGACGGCTCGTGCCGACGTTGAGAGCAAGCGGTGCTGAGTGGTGCTGAGTAGTGCGGAGCCAGCGCGAGCCCCGCACGTTCTCTTGATCCGCAGGTCGTGGGTTCGACGCCCACCCGGGTCATCAGGCACTGCAACGAGTTAGCCCCGGCCATGTTTGGCCGGGGCTTTGGCATTGTGCCCAAATTGTGCCAGTTCGCGGTGCAAGGGCTTTCCCCGCGCGCGATGCGAGGCTCAGCTGGCCTACATCGGGGGTAACGTCATGAGGATTCGCGACCCCCGAATGGGGTCCGGGGGTCGCAGGTTGAGCTGCGGCCGCTGGGCGGCCTCGCTCTGCTCGCCGGGCTGCGCCCGGCGCCGGCCGCACGCGTCGAATCCCTCCGTCCCGACTTGGTGGGCTCCGACCTGGCAAGCAGATGCCAGGTCGGGGCTGCTCGCTGCCTGGGGCGGAGTTGACGCCAGAGGTGACGACAGCCGTCAAAGGAGATTGCAGGCTTGCGGTATCCTTGCGTGCACGGACAGTTAGTTGCACGCTCCGAACTCAGGGCCTTGCTGACGCACGAAGCTATGAAGCAAGGAGTACTCTGGCCCCAGGTCGAGGAACACCTCATGAGCCGCCCTCGCTGCTCCGATACTGGTTTCGGCTGGATCGAAATTGACGGCGAGCGCCACGAGCACGATGTCCTGATCCGCCTCGACGGGACAATCAAGAAGCGGAAGAAGCAGCTCTCGAAGCGGATCTATGGCACGTCGCACACCATCTCGCTCGACGAGGCGAAGCACGTCTGCGAAGAGGGGGCCCGCGTCCTGGTCGTCGGCACGGGCCAGGACGACAACGTCCGACTCTCGCCGGAAGCCGAGGGGTACTTGGAGCGGCGCGGGTGCAGGGTGCAGCTCCTGGCGACGCCCGCCGCGCTCAAGGTGTGGAACGAGGCCGGCGAGTGCGCCATCGGTCTGTTTCACGTGACCTGTTAGACGGGCGCTGGCGCGCCGAGTGGCTGGGCGGGATCGACGGCAGCCGAGGCCTACCCTTGCGCCGGCCCCAAGCGGCGACGCAGTATGGCCATCTGGGCCCCCTTGAGGCGGTACCCGTGCCCCGTCATCCGACGACAGTCCCGTTCACGTGGGCGCTCGCCGCCCTGCTCCTGCTCCTTGCGTCAGAACCGGCCGGAGGCCAGCAACCGCCGATGCGCACCGTTTCGCTCCTCGCCCCGCGGCACCAGGGCGCCACCTCGCTCGACTCGGCGCTCTGGGCGAGACGGTCCACCCGCGAGTTCAGCGACCGCACGATCTCCCTTGCCGACGCCTCGCAGTTGCTGTGGGCTGCGCAGGGCGTCAACCGCCCCGGCGGCCAGCGGACGGCCCCGTCGGCAGGTGCGACCTATCCGCTGGAGATCTACCTGCTGGCTGAGCGTGTGGACGGATTGGAGCCCGGCATGTACCGCTACCGGCCCGCGACGCACGACCTCGTGACGACGGGCGTGACGGTGCGCCTCGCGGATGTCCCTGGCGCCGCCGTACGCCAGGAGTGGATCACGGGCGCCGCCGCCTTGGTGGCGTTCGCGGCCGCCTACGAGCGGACCTCCGGGCGCTACGGCGCGCGGGCCGAGCGCTACGTGCCGATGGAGGTCGGCCACGCCGCGCAGAACCTCTACCTGGAAGCCGCTGCCCTCGGCCTCGGCACCACGTTTCTTGGGGCCTTCAACGACAGCGCCCTGGCCCGTGTCCTTGCGCTGCCCCCGGAGCAGCGCCCGCTCGGCCTGATGCCGGTGGGACACCCTCGCTGACCGTCGAGCGGTGGCGGCGAGTCGACCTCAGCCAAGTGAGCGCTGGATGAATGGCTTGGGAGAGTTGCCGTAACGGTTGCCGTTTCTCCCGGCAGAGTACGGCAACGGCAACGCTGAAGTCCGGCACCGACGCCCGGAACCTCGAGCAAGTCCGAGATTTTGCCGTTTCGCATTTTGCCCGACCCCTGAATGGCGTCCGGGGGTCCAAGCTCCCCGTCCCGGCTCGCTTGGCGCCTGCTCGACGGCGCCTGTGAGTGAGCCACGCCACTGGGCCAGTAATCGCCGAGCCCTCCAGTCGTCCTTCGCCGTGTGATCCTCAACTGACGCGACTCGCCTGCCGTTGTGTCCCGGCGCATTGACGCAAGTCCGTGCGCGGAGCACATTCGCACAATCATAGGGGCTTGACGATGCAGGTCGACATCGGACGCCGAGGTGTGCGCCGTGGGCACCGGCAAAGTCCTCTGCGGCTCTTGGTAGCATGAACTGCTACCGCTGCGCCACGCCGCTCCCAGATGATGCCCGGTTCTGCCTCTCGTGCGGAGCGGACGTATCGGGGGAAGCTGCGCAGCGCACGCTGCCGGCGGAGTCCGATCCCGAACTACAGATCGAGCTCCAAGCTGACATCGGTACCGACTTCCTCATCGAGCGCGAACTCGGCCGCGGCGGGATGGCTGTTGTCTTCCTCGCGACGGACGTCCATCTCGGCCGCAAGGTGGCGGTCAAGCTGCTCCCGCCGGAACTCACGTTGCTCTCCTCGGGGGGAATGGTGGAGCGGTTCAAGCGTGAAGCTCGGACTGCTGCGACGCTCGACCACCCACACATCATCCCCATCTATCGCATCTCGACCGGCGGGAAGCTCTTCTGGTACGTGATGAAGTACCTCGAGGGGGAGTCTCTCGATGGCATTCTCAAGCGTGAGCGCCAGCTTCCGCTCGAGCGGACAGCCGAGATTCTCAAGCAGGTCGCGGAGGCGCTGGGCTACGCGAGCCGCAAGAACGTGATACACCGTGACGTCAAGCCGGCGAACGTGATGCTCGACGCGGACGGCTGGGTGACGGTCATGGACTTCGGGATAGCCAAGGCCCTCGACACTGTGTCGCTCACAGGTTCCGGCTCCATAATCGGCACGCCCTACTACATGTCTCCAGAGCAGTGCTCGGGAACCAAGGTCACCGGCGCATCGGACCAGTACTCGCTCGGGGTGATGGCCTACCAGATGGTCAGTGGCCACTTGCCGTTCGCCGGCGAGACGGTCGTCGAGATCATCAAGAAGCACTGTATGGAGGTGCCGCCTCCCCTCAGCATCCTGCGTCCGGATCTGCCGCCCCTCGCGGTCTCTGCTATCGAACGCGCATTGTCCAAGGACCCCGGGAGCCGCTTCGGCACTGTCACCGAGTTTGCGGACGCTTTCGGGCAGGCCGCGGAACGGCGGTCGATTCCCACCACGGTTGTGGTACCGCGGCGGCCAGCAGCGAAGCGCACGTCCCACACGGTGGAGATAGCACCCTCCTCCAAGGCGACGCCGGTTACGTCGCCGGGAGTTGCAGGCAAGAGCGGCTCGCGGGGGCTCGCCCTCGTTGTCAAGCTCGCCGTGGTGCTTGCCATCGGAGGCGTAGTCTCCTGGCCGACCATTCGAGGGGCGCTGCCCACGCGGTCCTCTCAGGCTGCGGCCCCACCGCATGCAGCCCGGCCTGCGAACGCCGTCCGCGCGGACAGCAACGCAGCGGCCGCTGGGGCCTCGAGGCCAACAGACACGGTCCCAGGGCCCGTTGCCGCCGCGCCGAGCAACTGGGGGACGATCGTCTTGAGGGGGGCCGCTCCTGGCATGGTTCTGTCGCTTGATGGCCGTCGGGTCCGGGGGGCACACCACGCGATTGAGGCAGGACGTCGGCATGTGCTCACTGCAACGCTGGGCGGGTACCAGACCTGGATTGACACCTTCACGATCCGTGGGGGAGAGACGCTGACTCAGAGGGTGCGGATGCGGCCAAGTGCGCAGCAGCAGGTCGCAGCCGCAATTCCTCCGCCGTCGGCGCCTCCGCTGGTGCAGCCGAGTGTCCCGGCGCAGGCTGCTGAGTCCGCTTCTCGGCCACCGGGCGTGGCGTATCTCAGCGTCGGCAGCCGTCCTCCCGTTGCGATGAGCATCAACGGTCGTCCCGCCCCCGGGAACCCCGTTGTCGGTTTCGAGGTGCAGGCTGGAGTCGTTCGGCTACAGTTCGCGGCCACAGACAGCACTGCAGCTCTCGATACGACGATTTCGGTGGCGATTGGGGAGCATCGAAACCAAGGTCGGATCGAACTGCATAAGAAGCACTGAGGAGGGGCCAATGACGCGGCGCTGGCTGATGAGCGTCCTGCTGACTTCGGCGTTCGGCGCACTTGGTGCCCCGGCCGGTGCGCGGGCGCAGATGCCGCCGGCTGCCCTCATCGCCGAGGCACGGAAGCAGATCGATGCCCTGAACGTCGACTCCGCCGGCCGTCTGCTCGTCCAGGCGCTCGATCCGCGCGCCGGCGCTACCAAGCCGGAGCGTATACGCGCGTTGGTCCTCCTCGGGGCGGTCGAGGTCATTGTTGGCCGGCCCGAAGGTGCGCGACGGGCCTTTCGCGAGGCCTTGACGTTGGACCCCGACCTGCGCGTGGACAGTCTGGCTTCCCTGCACACGTATCTGGTGACGGCGTTCGACGCCGTGCGGGCCGGGATGACTGCCTCGAATCAGCCTCCCCCTTCCATCCTTGAGCTGACGGGACTGCCGGACCGCGCCCGCATCGTGGTTGACGGACGCCCCTGGGTGGGAACTCGCCAAGAGGTCGAGCCTGGGTTGCATCACATCGAGGCTACGGCGGACGGGTTCGCGGCACTTCGCGATTCGGTCTTCGTGGGCCCCGGCGTCACGGTGATCAGGAGCATCTCGCTTACGGCAATTCCGATAGTGCCACCTGTCCCGGATTCTACGCACGCTGGGGCGCCATCTGCCGAAGCCCGTGGTGCTCTGGGCACGCGGGCGTCCCCTGTGGCGCCCGGCCGTTCAACACCGGGCCTGGAATACGGCTTCGCGGCGTCACTTACCAGTCTGGACCAGGCACTCACCACCGACTCGATCTCTGACTTCTTCGTCGGCGCCAGCGCCCGGGTTGGCTACGCGTTCGGTGGGGGCCTTGGCGCTCGCGCGGCTGCTACCTACGGCTTTAGCGCTAGTGCGAGTCTAGTCTGGGCGAGCTTGTCGTTCACCTACACGTTCGAAGCCGGGGGCACGTCAAGCCTCGTCTTGATTGGCGGCGCGGGCACCACGTGGATACTCTACACTGGGGGGGGCGAACGACATTCACGGGTCGGCCTTCACTACGGCCTTGGCTGGCGCCAACGTGTCTCGAACACCGCAGCGGTCCAAGTCGAAGCTATCTCGACACGAGAGAACTTCACCAACGGGTTTGGAGCGGCGAAGTCGAACTGGATGGCAACGGCGGGCCTTGCGGTGCAGCCGAGTCTTCGCGCGACGCCCTATGGCGCTGGCACCGCGTCAACGTCCAGCGCCCAGACTCAGAGCCGCCCGGGCCGGATTGAAGTGACGATGCTGGCCACTGGTGTCTATGCAGACAAGTCACTTGCGGATTGGACCAGGTCGGGTGGGTATGTGGGCGCCACGTTGGCGGTCGGTGCCTACTTGGAGCGGCACCTCGGCGTAGCAGCTGGGATAACGTACGGACAGGGTCACGAGGGGAATCTACTGATGCCCTGTGTGTCGCTGTCCGCGTACCCCTTCCCGGACCTTCGGACTCTGAGTCCGTACGTGATTGCGGGCCTCGGTCTTTCGCGCATATCCACGAATTACTGGGGGAAGTTCTCTTCTACTGAGACGTTGCAGGCCGGCCTTGGCCTGCGGAGCTTCGTCTCGAGAGATGTCGCCATCCGCTTGGAAGGACGATTGTTGAGCGGTAGCTACCTGGGCTCGAATTCGTACTCGACGCCGAGCACTCTGAGTATTGCAGCGCTAGTTGGCACCTCCATCTCGTTCGGGGCAAGGCGCTGACCGTAGGGTCACTGCGAGTCCCATGCTGTGCCGGGCACGATCTGCGGAAAGCAGGTGCGCGGGGAGCCGCATGTCTGAACCATCGACACAATTGGATGGAGAGGTGACGTAAGGGGTGACGTTTCTCCCGGCAAGCTACGTCACCCCGGGCCTTGGAGTCCGGCACCGACGCCCGGAACTCCTTGAAGGTCCGGCATTTCGCCGTTTCGCGTTTTGCGCGACCCCCGAATGGGGTGCAGGCCGGTTCGATTGCCCAGGCGTGGCGGTCGGCACGCCACAGGCCGCGACGGAGCTTCGGGACCCTCGCTGTCATCACCCTGACAGGTTGACGGTGTAAGTTCGCCTGGAGGATAGGGCGGGCCCCGGCGGCAGAGTGATCTGTCCTCATTCCCGAGGATCGCGCGTGCCGTCCGTCCCGGAACCCGATTGGAGAGCTAACATGCTTCGCGTATGTGCTTCCGCATTCGCGTCATTCGCCCTGGCAACCCTCGCCGCGGCGAGTCTCGCCGCCCAGACCCCGCACTATCACGTGGTCAAGCGCACGGTCCTGGGGCGCATGCGGGCGGACTACATCATCGTCGATCCGGTCGGCCGGCGGCTCTATGGGCTGGGGGACAGGGTGATCGACGTCGACCACGACAGTGTGATCGGGAGCGTCGAGGGCGGGGGCGGCGGGTATGCGATCGCGAGGGACCAGAACCGCGGACTCGTCCGCAACGGTGTCCTCTTCGACCTGACGACGCTCGCGGTCACGGGGCACGTGGACGCCCGGGGCGACGGGATCCGCTACGACCCCGTCACGCATCGCGCCTTCACGTGGGCGGACAAGGACGCGTGGGTGGTCGACATGAGGACCGGGAGTCTCATCACGAAGTCGACCATCGGGGACGGGCTCGAATCCGGCGTCGCCGACGGGCGGGGGAAGCTCTTCCTGAACGTCGAGGACTCGGGGTTCGTCCAGCGCGTCGACGCCGCGACGCTGCGGATCGAGGCGACGTACCGGATCGCGGGATGTGGAAGGGCGCAGGGCCTGTCGATGGACACGGCCACCCGCCGGCTCTTCATGGCGTGCGACACCAACATGGTGGTAGTGAACGCCGACAACGGGGACGTCGTGACGCGCTTCCGCGTGCCGAGCCGCGCCGACCAGAACTGCTTCGACCCGGTCACCAAGCTCGCCTTCAATCCCAATCGCATCGACAGCAGTATGACCGTCGTCCACGAGGACTCGCCCAGCGCATTCTCGGTGGTTGAAACGGCTGCCACGGGTGGCGGCGCGCGCACGTGCGCGGTCGACGAGAGGACCCACAAGGTGTACGTCTTCTACTACGAGGGCGCCACGCGGGAGACCGCGCAACTGGTAATGGCCGTCCTGGCGCCGTGAGCGCCGGCCGGCCGGAGCGTTCGCGTGCTCATCAGGGAAACGCAGGCGACCTGAGGCCCTAGTCCGCAGGTCGTGGGTTCGACGCCCACCCGGGTCACCAGCAATGGCAACGAACTAGCCCCGGCCAGTCATCGGCCGGGGCTCGTCATTGTGCCTGAATCGTGCCACTTCCGGGCGGGAGGCGCTGCCGTCCTCCCGATCCGAGGCTCAATCGGCCGGCAATCGGGCTGGTCATCCACCCGGCGGTCGGACGGGAGGGGATTCACCGGCCTCCCCTCCGCCTCTCGCGGAAGCCAGCGCCGACCCGCTCTACGTACTGAAGTAGTGGGCTTCGGGGTGGTGGACGACGAGGGCCGCCGTGGATTGCTCGGGAACCAGCTGGCCCGCCGAAGTCAGGCTCATGCCCAACTCCAACTCGGCGGGAAGCAGGCTGAACACCTTGCGGTGCTCTTCCACATCGGGCAGCGCGCCGAAACCCCAGGAATAGCGCCTGCCGCGGCCGCCGGGGAGACCCAACTCATTCCGGATCTGCTCGAACAGGAGCTCGGTCGCCGCCTCGGCTGTCTGCGCCGCCAACCCGTGGAGGAAGTACGCTTCGCTGTACTTGTCGCACCCGTCCATGGCGTCGAAACGCTCGGTCGCGGCGGAGCCCACGGTGACGACCTGCAGCGCGGCGACGTCGGGCTGGGCTGAGCCGACGGGCAGGAAGAAGTCGGACAGGCAACGGCGTTCCCGGCTCTTCTGGCGCGGGAACGAGAAGCGGACGAGCATCTTCTGGTGGTCGTCGGGATCGAAGAGCAGCAAGTCGTTGCCGTCGGACCGGGCGGGGAAGTACCCATACACCGCCTGAGGGGCGAGCCAGCGTTCGCGGAGTGCGTCCTTCTTCATGCGCTCCAGTCGCGCGCCGAGTTCCCTGCGCAACGCCTCCCACTCCGCCCCGAGCCTGTTCTTCGCGCCCCACGACAACCTGAAGAGCCTCGTCTCGTCGAGATGAGCGAAGACCTCCTCGAGGGGCATGGTCGCCACCGTGCGGGCGCCCCAGAACGGCGGCTTGGGTACGTCCTCGACTCGGGCGGCGACTGAGGAGCGGACGGCGGCCACGGGTGTGTCCGCGCCGGGTGACCGGCGGTGCTCGCGTGCCGCCTGACGCTCACGATCGAGCAACTGCTCGTGCGTCGCCGGGTTGACGAGGCGGTCGACGCACTCCAGGCCTTCGAAGGCGTCCTTGCAGTAGAGGACGCCGCCGGCATAGGCGCGGTCCTCTTCGACGTACGCGATCTCACGCCCGAAATCGCGGTTGATGGCCGCGCCGCCGACCAGGACGGGGATGGCCAGACCGCGCCGGTCGAGCTCGCGGACGACGAGCGGCATCTGCCGCGAGGTGGAGACGAGCAGCGCCGACAAGCCGACCGCGTCGGCCTGGAGCTCGACCGCCCGGTCGACGATGGCGTTGGCCGGCACCTGCTTGCCCAGGTCGTGCACGCTGTAGCCGTTGTTCGCCAGGATGGTCTTGATCAGGTTCTTGCCGATGTCGTGGACGTCGCCGTAGACCGTGGCCAGGACGACCGTGCCCTTGCTCACGCCCTCGGTCTTCTCCAGGTACCTCTCCAGATGCGACACCGTCGTCTTCATGACCTCCGCCGACTGGAGCACGAAGGGCAGGATGAGCTCGCCCGTGCCGAACTTCTCGCCGACCTCCTTCATCGCCGGCAGGAGCACGTGGTTCAGCACGTGCACGGCGACGGCCGACGTGTCGGCGTTGGGGTAGCGGTACCCGGGCTCGGTGGTGAAATCGGCGATGCCGGTTCTCTCGCGCACGCCGGCCACGACCGCTGCGTCCACGTCGGCATCCGCGCCCTCGGGGCTGCGGTGCAGGATGCGCCAGTGCAGGCGCTCGGCTGGTGAGAGGCCGGCCGTCGGATCGGCCCCGACCGTCTGCTTCGACTTCGCGCCTTCATAGAAGCTGATGAAGCGAGCGGTAGCGTCTGGCCTGCGGTTGAACAGCAAGTCCTCCGCCATATCACGTTGCGCGGCAGGGATCTCGGCGTACGGGGTGACCTGCTTGGGGTTGACGATGACCATGTCGAGGCCGGCTTCCACCGCATGATAGAGGAACACGCTGTTCAGCACCCGGCGGGCAGCCGGCTTGAAGCCGTAGGAGACATTGGACACCCCGAGTGACGTCAGCACGCCGGGCAGGGTGGCCTTGATGCGCCGGATACCCTCGAGGGTCTCGACCGCCGTGTTGGCGGTGTCCGGATCGCCCGTGGCGAGCGTGAAGGTCAGGGCGTCGAAGATCAGCGCATCCGGGAGGATCCCGTACTCTCGCGTGGCGATGTCGTGGATCTTCTGCGCGACCTCCAGCTTGCGGTCGGCGGTACGGGCCATCCCGATCTCGTCGATGGTCAGGGCGATGGTGGCCGCGCCGTAGTCGCGGACCAACGGCAGCATGCTGTCGACCCGCTGGCGGCCGTTCTCCATGTTCACGGCGTTGACGATGACTCGTCCCGGGGCCGCCTGCAGCGCGGCCTCCAGGACCCCGGCCTCGGTGGTGTCGATGACGAGCGGGGCTTCCACCGTCTGGCTGAGCTTCCTGACCACCTGGGACATCAGGTAGGCCTCGTCACGCCTCTCGGTCATGGCCACGCAGATGTCCAGGGTGTGGGCGCCTCCTTCGATCTGCTCGCGCCCCAGCGCCGCGATGCCATCGTAGTCCTCGGCCAGGAGCAACTGCTTCATCCTCTTGCTGCCTTGGGCGTTCAGACGCTCGCCGATCAGCATCGGGGCCGGGTCCTGGACCAGGCTCGCGACGGTGATGCCCGACGACACGAGCGACAGGGGCCTGGTGGTGCGGACCCGCGGCGGCGTGCCGGCCAGCCGCTCGACCAGTTTCCGGATGTGCTCGGGTGTGGTGCCGCAGCAACCGCCCACGGCGTTGAGCCCGAAGCGCTCCACGAAGTCCGCCACGTCCCGCGCGAAGTCGTCCGCCCCCAGCGGATACACGGCCTGGCCGTCGACGTTGAGCGGCAGGCCCGCGTTCGGCATGCAGGAGATGGGGAGGGACGAGTTCTCGCCCAGGTAGCCCAGCGGCGTCCGCATGTGCTCGGGGCCGGTGGAGCAGTTGATGCCGAGCGCATCCACGGGCATGCGCTCGAGAGTGGCGAGCACGGCGGCGACGTCGGTGCCAAGCAGCATCCGGCCCGTGGTGTCCAGCGTGACCTGTACCTGCAGAGGGATCTTCCTGCCGGTCGCGGCGAAGGCGTGCTGCACACCGATGATCGCGGCCCTGACCTCGACCATGTCCTGGGACGTTTCGAGCAGCAACAGGTCGCAGCCCCCGCCGATCAGAGCCTCGGCCTGCTCGCCAAACACGTCGGCCAGGTCTTCGAACGAGATCCCGGACAGGTCGGGATCGGACGAGGACGGCAGCATCCCGCTGGGTCCCATGGAGCCAGCCACGAAACGGCGTCGGCCCTGAGACGCGAAACGGTCGGCCACACGGCGCGCCAACGCCGCGGCCGCGCGGTTCATCTCAGGCACCCGGTCCGCGAGGCCGTACTCGGCCATGGTCAGCCGATTGGAGCGGAAGGTGCACGTCTCGATCACGTCGCAGCCGGCCTCGAGGTACGAGGCGTGGATGGCCTCGATGACCCCGGGCTTCTGGATGACGAGGTAGTCGATGCAGCCGGCGTACCTCTCGCCTCCGAAGTCGGCCGGCCTGAGGTCGTACCTCTGGATGCTGGTACCCATGGCGCCGTCGAACACCAGGACTCTCTCCGCCAGGGCATCCAGGTACCGCCGATCGGTGTGCTCCTTGGGCGGCTCGGCGGCAACGCGGAGAGCGCCGCGCGGCCTGGCATGGCTCGCCCCCATTCGTTCGGTGGTCGGCGTCTTGCCGGGTGGAGACTCCTTGAGCCCCGCCTCCCGCACGAGGCGCGGCACGATCAGCTCCCAGCCCACGGCCATGATGTGGATTCCGCTGACCCCGGGGAGGCGCCGGACCTTGTCGATGATCTCAAGGGCGATCTGCAGACCCTCTTCCTCCGGGTCGACCGACTTCTCCAGGCGGTCGATCACGGCCGGCGGGATCTTCACTCCCGGCACCAGGGCCATGGCCCGAGCCGCCCTGGCGTTGCGCACCGGGGTGATGCCGGCGAGGAACGGTGTCCTGCCCAGGACACCGCTCCCCGCGAGGGCTTCCAGGTACCGCTCGAAGTCCTCGACGTCGAAGACCAGATTGCTCTGGAAGAACTGGGCGCCGGCGTTGGACTTCTTGAGCTCCCGCGCGGCCTGGATCCGTGGCGTCGAAGCGGACGGCGACGCCGCGGCGCCCAGAAAGAGCGCGGGCGGATTCTCGATCTGCCGGCCGTCCAGGAACTGCCTGGCGTCGCGCATGCGGCGCAGTATCCAGAGCATCTGGATTGCGTCGAGATCCCAGATGTCCATACGCCCCTGCGGCGCAGGTCCCAGGATCGAGTGATCGCCGGTGAGGCACAGCACGTTGCGGATGCCCAAGGCCGCGGCGCCCAGCACCTCCGCCTGCAGCCCCATCCGGGTCCGGTCTCGCGCGGCGATCTGCATGACCGGCTCGACGCCCTGAGCGAGGGCGATCACCGAGCAGGCCAGGGAGGACATGCGTGGAGTGGCCGAAGGATTGTCGGTGAAGTTGGCGGCGTCGATGCAGTCGCGCAGCAGGCTCAGCGTCCTGACCAGTTCGTCCGGCGCGGCGGACAACGGTGGCGCCACCTCCGCGGTCACCACGAACTGCCCGGCGGCCAACCTCTGCTCGAGCTTGGAAACGGGCGGGTGCGGCGGCGGCGGGTGCGCTCGGCCGTCGCCTTGCCACCAATCGGGCTGGCGGATCTCGTGGAACAGGCCGTTCCAGAACGCCCGCCGCCGTTCCCGGCCGGCGAACAGAGTGGCCACGGCCTCGCCATACCCGCGGCGGTGGATTCCCTGGAGGACTTCGAACCAAGTCTCGCGGCCGACGCGCGACCAGTCGAGCGGCGGCAGCACCTCCATCAGGCGGTCCGTGCGGCCCATTCGCTCGGCTCGCTCGTAGATACGGTGCCAGATGCAGGGCCGACTGGGATCCACATAGCAGCCCTCTGGCGTGGAGCCGCCGCAAGGGCCGTTGCGCAGTCCTTTGGGGCAACCCATGGGGCAGATGAAGGCTGTTTCCTGCAGGAGGCAGTTGCCGCACATGCGGCAACCGAACAACAGGCCCTTGACCTGCCGTTCCGCGAACGCCAGCAGTCGCTCCGGCACCGGTCGGCGGCTGAAACTGAAATACGCCGGCTGGAATCGTCGCCCCGGAGTCAATCCTGGCATCGGCTTCCTCGCTCTCGTCGGCTCCGGGCAATAGAACACCGGATCCCGGGTCCAACAACCGCAGCTGAAGGCTGGCTCTCGGCAAGCCCCGGCCGGCCATCGCCACGTGCTCCGAACGGCCAGCAGGCGACGAGTCCCACCGCGGCTCCCCGGGACAGGGCTCGACGACACGACCGGGTCGCGTGAGCTGAGGCTACTCGGTCCGCTTGATCTCGCCGCGCCCCGCAACTGGAGGACGTCATGGCGCCTCGGCATGGTGCTTCCGACTGCGCGCGGGGCCGAGTGTGCGGAATGGAGGCGTGTGAAGCGGGTGGAGCAAGGTGACCGCCAGGCCGCACAGGAGACAGCGACTGTGCCCAGATCTTGTCACGTCTGGGCGAGAGAGCTTTCCGCTCGCGCTCCGATGCTCGGACGGCGGGGATCGGAGAGAGCGTCAGCCTCTCCTTACGCCACTCTCCGGAAGTCGATGTACCCGCGCTGCACGTCCGTGCTGACGAGTTGCACCCGGAGCCGGTGGCCGACGTCCAGACCTTCAACGCCGCTTTCCAGCCTTCCTTCGACCGGCGGCCGCAGGAGTCGGACCCACGTGCCCTTGTCGGACGCGCCGGTGACGATGGCGTCGAACTGCTCGCCGATCCGTGTGTCCAGCAGCATCGCGGCTGCGGACTTCTCGACCTGCCGTTCGACCTTCTTCGCGGCGTCCTCCGCTTCGGTGCAGTGCCGCGCGAGCGCCGCCAATTCGTCGTTCGCGTAGGGCAGGGCACGCCCCGCCAGCGCGGCCTTCAGCAGGCGCTGGGTGATCACGTCGGGAAACCGGCGGTTCGGGGCGGTGGAGTGCGTGTAGTCCTTGACCGCAAGACCGAAGTGCCCGGCCGCGCCGCCTCCCGGCAGCTCGACGACGTATTCACCCGCACCGAGGAGCTTGATGACGCTGAGGGAGAGATCGGGGAAGCGAAGAGGATCCTCGGCCTTCGCCGACACTAGGAACTGGTCCAGGGCCTTCGCGTCGGGGTCCTTGGGCAACCTCGAGCCCCGCTCCGCGGCAAGCTCGACGATCCGGTCCCAGCGTTTGGGCACGCGGACGACGCGCCGCAGCGACGGCAAGTGCTTGGCCGCGAGGTAGCGCGCGGTGACCCCGTTGGCGGCGATCATGAAGTCCTCGATGATGTCCTTGGCCCTGTTCTTCGTGTCGGCTTCCAGGTCTGTGAGGGCATCCCCATCGAAGACCGGACGTGCTTCGATCGTCTCGAGATCCAGCGCTCCGTGCAGGTGCCGGAGCGCTTTCAGCTTCTGCGCCACGCGGTCCTGGAGCCGGAGATCCTCGTCCAGCCCGCTGACGGAGGCGATCCCTTGTGGCGCCGGGCCGTCGCCCTCGAGCCAGGCGGCGACGCCGTTGTAGGCGAGCTTGGCGCGATTGCGGACGATCGCTCCGTACAGGTCCGACCTCTGAAGCGAGCCATCGTCGCCGAAGACCATCTCGACGACGACAGCCAGGCGGTCCGCGTCGTGGTTGAGAGAGGTGAGATCCGTGGAGAGCCTCTCGGGCAGCATCGGGAACGTCTCGGCGGCGGTGTAGACCGAGGTCGTGTTCTGCCGCGCATGCTCGTCGAGGGGCGATCCCTTCGTGACGACGGCGTCCACGTCGGCGATGGCGACCAGGACCTTCGCGCCGCCGCCGGGCAGGGCTTCGGCGACGGTGAGTTGGTCCAGGTCGCGCGAATCGTCATTGTCGATGGAGCACCAGGCCAGGTTCCTGAGGTCGCGCGTCGAGTCCCCGGTCCGCGTCGCCGGCCCCTGGATCCCGTCGAGCTGCGCGAGCGCCTTGGGCGGGAAATCCGGAACGAGGCCTCGCTCGAGCATCACGCGATGGGCGATGTCCCGCAGTATCGAGCGGTGCGGCCGGTCGGCTGGAACCGTCATGATGTCACCTTCGTGGAATGCCGTGTCGGGATGTCGGGCTCCCTGCATGCACCCTACTCGCCGTCGTCGTGATCCGCCACGTCGGAGTTCCCTGGGCTCCCACGCGTGCGAAGGGCGGCGCGACGCGCCGCCCCTGACCCGCGACCGCCGTGCTTGGGGCTATGCTACTGGCACACCGGGTTGCCCGGGCTCTGGCCTGCGATGACGGCATCACCCATGTAGATCGAGCAGGTGTGGCTCGGGGCGCCGCTGTGTACGCCCGTGGCCGACCAGCCGGTCCCCGACGCGCCGGAGATCACGACCGTGACGCCGGCCGACGTGTTGAAGCTCGACGTGGCGAGCGTGTTCGAGTACGTCACGTTGTCGGCGTAGTACGACTCTTCCGCCGTCACCAGATTGCGGAGGTCCGACTTCACCGCCGTGATGTACGCCCGCTGCTTCGTGGCCCCGAACTTCGGGATGGCGATGGACGCCAGGATGCCGATGATGACCACCACGATCATGAGCTCGAGCAGGGTGAAGCCTTTGCTGTTCCCCACGCTGCCACCTCTCGCGACAGGGCACCCGCGGCCCGCCGGCGGATGAGGATTCCAGGGGTCCGGATTCGCCCTGGATCGTTCGATACCAGAGTTCTACGCCGCGTGCGGTCCGCCGTCAATGGGGCCGGCGGTGGCTCGGCGCCGAGCGGACCCGCTGGTGATCGCGATGCGGGATCTGGCGCGTGGCCCCTGCCGACACGAGGCCCTTTCCGGGTCCCCGATGCTCCCGCGAGCGCGAAGGGCGGCGCGCCGCGCCGCCCTTCGCCAGGCGAACCGCTTGCCTAGAGCCCTACTGGCACTTCGGCTCGCCTTCGTTCTGACCCGCGATGGCGGCCGTGCCCACGTAGATCTTGCACGTGTTGCTCGGCGCACCCGTGTGCACGCCCGTCGCCGACCAGCCGGTCCCCGACGCGCCGGAGATCACCACCGTGACGCCCGCGGACGAGTTGAACACCGACGTGGCCAGCGTGTTCGTGTACGTCGTGTTGTCCGCGAAGTACGACTCTTCGGCGGTCACCAGGTTGCGCAGGTCCGACTTCACCGACGCGATGTACGCCTTCTGCTTCGTGTTCGCGAACTTCGGGATCGCGATGGCGGCCAGGATGCCGATGATGACCACCACGATCAGAAGCTCGATCAGAGTGAAACCCCTGCTGTTTCTCATAGCACAATCCTCCGGTCGAGTACGCTCTGCTGGTTGACGCGATCTATCTGGGGTGCCCCGCGGGGCCTCGCAGCTATCGACCCATGTGGATACCAAGCAATCAATGTACCACGGATTCGGGAATCCCGAATCTGGTTGTCTTGCAACGGATTGGCTGTTCGCTGGGCGCCCTTGGGCACGGACCTCCGGCCCGGCAAAGTGCGACCGCCTCGCACATTGCGAGGGTCGTTCGCCGGGGTCGGTGCCGGCGAAGATGGTCTGGAGGCGGTGGCCGGCTCGGACAACGCGGCAGCGGGTGTGATCGCGGCGCCCGTCGCCCGGCGCCGGATGGTGCCCGCCCTGCTTCGGTGTAGCTTCTCTGCGCCCGGTGGACGGACCGCCGGCCGCGCAAGGAGCACGGAGTGAAGAAGATCATCGTCCTCGGGGGTGGGCTGGTCGGCCGCGTGATGGCGCTCGACCTCGCGCGCGAGAAGGACCTCCAGGTCACCGTCGCCGAACGCGACGCGGCGACGCTCTCCCGCCTGCGCGCCGAGGGACTCGCCACCATCCCCCTCGACTTCGCGGACGACGCGGCGGTCCGGAAGGCCATCGCGGACGCCGACGTGGTCGTCGGCTCGGCCCCCGGCCATATGGGCCTGCGCCTCCTCCGCCTTGTCATCGAGGCCGGCAAGCCCTACGCCGACATCGCCTTCATGCCGGAGGACTTCCTCGAACTCGACGCCCTGGCCAAGTCGCGCGGCGTGACCGCCGTGGTGGACTGCGGCGTCGCCCCCGGCATCTCCAATCTCCTCTGCGGCCGCGCCGAGCACGAGTTCGACAGCGTCGAGCGGATGCTGATCCTCGTCGGCGGGCTGCCCAAGCGGCGGCTCTGGCCGTTCGAGTACCGCGTGGTCTTCTCCGGTGTGGACGTGATTGAGGAGTACCTGCGCCCTGCGCGCTGGGTCGAGCACGGCAAGCTGGTGACGAAGCCGGCCCTCACCGACGTCGAGCCGGTGGAGCTGCCCATCGTCGGCACCGTCGAGGCGTTCAACACCGACGGCCTGCGCAGCCTCGCGCGGACTCTCCACGCCCCGTTCATGAAGGAGAAGACGCTCCGCTGGCCGGGCCACGTGGAGAAGATGCGGATGCTGCGCGATTCGGGCTTCCTGTCCCTGGAGCCGATGCAGGTCGCCGGGACGCGGGTGCGCCCGTACGACGTGACCACGAAGCTCCTCTTCGATGCCTGGCGCCTCCCGGAGGGCGAGGCCGACCTCACGGTGATGCGCGTCGAGGCGACGGGCCTCGTGGGCGGCGCACGCAGGACGTGGACGTGGGACCTGTACGACGAGGCCGACCCCGCCACGGGCTATCACTCGATGGCGCGCACCACCGGCTTCCCCTGCGCCATCGTGGCGCGGATGCTGGCCCGCGGCGAGCTCGCGCGCCCCGGCGTCCAGCCCCCTGAGCTGCTCGCCGGCGACGACCCCTTCTTCGAGCGGATGATGGAGGAGCTGCGTGCGCGAGGGGTTACGGTCACCAAGTCGGTCGCGTAGGCCCTGGCATAGGGTGGCCGGCCGGGACGATGGGGCGGCGCCCGCAGCGACTCCGCCGCCTGTTCCGTAGTACTCCATAGATACCCATCCGCGGGGCCGCCGAGGCCCCGCCTGTTCCCACGCTTCGGGGGTCCGTATGCGCGCTCGATCGCTCCTCGCGCTGTGCCTGGTGGCCGGCCTGGCCGCCGCTCCATCCACCGTGTCCGCCCAGGTCTCCAGGACAGCCGCCGCAGCGCCCGACCGCGCCGTCCGCCGCGACATCCCGCTCACCAACATGATCCGCCGCGCCTTCGCGGCGGGGACGCGGGACTCCACCGGCCGCCCCGGGGCGCACTACTGGCAGCTGTGGACGGACTACGCCATCGAGGCCCGGCTCGACGCCCCCGCCGGCGTGGTGACCGGGCACGAGCGGGTGACGGTGCAGAACACCAGCGACTCGGCGATGCGCGTGATCGTGCTGCGCCTCGACCAGAACATCTTCACGCCGAATGTCGGGCGCGACGCCGCCGCCCCCGTCCTCACCGACGGGATGCAGGTGACGGCGCTCACGGTGGACGGGCAGGCGGTGAACCTCAACCCGCCGCCGCGCTTCGGCCCCCGGGGCGGGGGGCCCAACGCAGCGCCGCCGCAGGTCACGCTGGCCGCCTACAACCTCACGCAGACCTCGGCGACCATCACCCTCCCGACCCCGGTGCCGGCGCACGGGAGCTTCACCCTCACCGCCGATTGGCATTTCACCGTGGGGAGGCTCGGGCCGAACACCCGCGGCATCCGGATGGGGGCGTGGGGCGACTCCCTCTACCAGGTGGCGCAGTGGTACCCGCGCGTCGCGGTCTTCGACGACCTCCGGCAGGGTGGGTGGGACACCGACCCGTACCTCGGCTCCTCCGAGTTCTACAACAACTTCGGCCACTTCGACCTCAAGCTCGACCTGCCCGCCGGGTGGCTGGCGGGAGCGACCGGCGTGCTCCAGAACCCGCAGGAGGTCCTCTCGCCGATGGTGCGCGAGCGCCTCTCCCACGTGCTCGAGTCGGATTCGGTGCTGCACATCGTGGGACCCGCGGAGATGGGGCCCGGCACCGCGACGGCGACGGGGGACCGCCTCGTCTGGCACTTCGTGGCGGACACCGTCGGCGACGTGGCGTGGGCCGCGTCGGACCGCTACGTCTGGGACGCGACGCGCGCCACCATCCCCGGGAAGGGCCCGGTCCCGGTGTACATCCTCTATGCGCCGTGGCGCGCGCAGCAGTTCGCGCAGGCAGGGCCGACGGCGCGCCACGCCCTCGAGTTCTACTCCCGGATCTGGATGCCGTACGCCTTCCCGCTCCTCACGCTCGCCGACGGCCCGGAGAACGGGATGGAGTACCCGATGTTCATCATGTCCGCCGCCGGCGCCGCCGACCACGAGACGGGGCACGAGTGGTGGCCGATGACGGTCGGCACCAACGAGACGTGGTACGGCTTCATGGACGAGGGGTTCAACCAGTACATGAACGCCCTCTCCCGCTTCGACCGGATGAACCAGCCCGCCAACCTCGACGGGATGGGCCAGGCGTACGGCCGCACCAGCGGCGACGAGCGCGAGGCCCCGCTGATGTGGGACGCCAACTACGGCGGGCCGATGTACCAGTTCCAGGCCTACCAGAAGGCGCCGATGATGCTCTCGATGCTGGGCGGCGTGGTGGGCGACACGGCGGTCTGGCGCGCGCACAGCGAGTACGCGAAGGCCTGGCGCTTCAAGCACCCCTCGCCGTGGGACTACGCCTTCTCCATGAGTAACGCGCTGCACCGGGACCTCGGCTGGTTCTGGTACTCCTGGCTCTTCACCACGGACGCGGTGAACGGCTCGATCCAGGGCGTGCGGACGCAGGGTCCGCGGACGACCGTCATCGTGCGCGAGGACGGCCAGATGCCCTCGCCGGTGGTGCTGGCGGTGCACTTCGCGCCGCAGGGCCCGGCCATCCGCCGGATGGCCAACGCGCAGCAGGTGGACGACTCCACGGTGATCGTGACGTACCCGGTGGACGTGTGGTTCGGCGGGAGCCGGACCTTCGAGGCGCGCATCGACTTCGGCCCGCGGCGGATCGAGCGCATCGTGCTCGACCCGCACTGCCGCTTCCCCGACCGCGTGGTGGAGGACAACTACTGGCCGAGGGACACCGCGCCCGTCGCGCCCGAAGCGGGGCCCGGCGGCCCGGGCGGTGGTGGCCGGTTCGGCGCTCCGGTGTGCAAGGGATGAGGTGAGTTCACGTCGGGCTGACGCTCCACGCTGAACGTGACGAGCCCCGGTCGAGATCGGCCGGGGCTCGTCGCAACGCTCCGTGGCGAGCGACCGGGGTCGCTCGGTCGCCCTAATAAACGTCCCCGCCCGACGAGAAGCGCGGGTTCACGATGTTGTTGTAGATGGACCCGAAGCGGTAGCTGAAGCCCGTGCTCACGTAGTAGCGATAGTCGGTGGCGAGGGCGCGCTGGCGCGCGATGATCTCGTCCGCCGTCGCGCCGGCCGCCGGCAGGTAGAGCTGGTCGCGGACCCGCGCGTAGCTCCCGCTCACGTTGAACGACACCCCCTGCCAGACGCGCAGGTTCAGCCCCGCCGAGATCTGGTCGCTCAGTTTGGACAAGTCGTGCAGGTACTGGGAGTGGAAGACGCTCACGCTGATGTTGCCCCACGGCTGGCGCACGTAGTAGGAGACCGCCAGCGCGTGGACCGGCCGCGTCTCGCGGGTCACGGCGTAGAGCGTCGTGTCGATGTAGCGGGAGTACTCCACGCCCACCGTGTAGCGGACGGTGAGCGACCGCTGCTGGGCCTGCGCGTAGGGGAAGACGTCGTACTCCAGCGCCGGCGTCGCGCGCAGCCGCAGCGCCAGGTTCGTGTAGCTGTTGTGCGATGCGCTCGCGCTGGCGCCCACCGACCAGTGCCCGCCGAGGCTGCGCACCACCAGAGCGCTCCCGCCGTAGCTCTCCCGGGTCGCGATGAACGTGGTCACGCTGTCGAGGTCGTAGCGGGAGCGGCTGGCTGAGGCGTACGCCGAGAGGGCGATCTTCCACCGCTCGGTCGTGCGGTTCGCCGAGAGGTTGCCGTAGAGGTTCTGGTCGGAGGTCGCCGTCTGGCCTTGGAGGTAGCCGTTCACGCCGATCTGGTAGACCCAGTAGTCCCACGGGTCGTGTCCCTGGCGGGACGGCGCGTCGGTGGCGGGCGGCTCGTAGCGGATCGCCAGGTGCGGGGCGAGCACGCTGTGCTCCGCATAGCGCATCAGGCCCAGGCTGACGGTGCGCACGAAGACCGCGCGCCGTTCGACCGGCGTGCTGGTGGCGCTCACGAAGTACGTCAGGGTGTCGGTGCGCCCCTCGAACGGCCCGTGCCCGAAGAACGCGACGGTGTAGACGCGCCCGCCGCCGCCGGTGCCCATCGAGGTGACGAAGACCACGACGTCCGCTACCTGCCGGTCGCGGACGTAGTTCACGAAGGTGACCTCGGTGCGGAGGTAGTCGAAGTCGCACTGCGTGCAGTCGAGGTACACCCGCACCGCCTCGGCCCTGCCGGTGTCCGGCGCGGCCAGCGGGGCGGTGGCCTGCGAATCCTGGGCGAGGGCGATCGGGAGGACGGCGGTCACGAGCAGCGTGGCGATCACGGCAGACTCCGATGTGGGTCCGGTGCGCCGGCGGACTGGGCGTGGAATCTACCCAGGTCGGTCTTCAGCGCGCCTCGCGGGGGTGCGGCGCGTGGAGGCGATGGGGGAGCGCCGGCGTGGTGGTGGTCCCGTGGGGGGCCCCGGGGGGCGGGACCGCGGAGTGAGGGCCGTTCGATACCCGAATGACGCCGCGCTGACGGGGGGGAGCTAGACTGGGCCCAGGTCGCGCCCGGGCAGGCGCCCGTGGCCACCCGGCATCCCGGATCGGGCACCCACCTACTCGCTCGTCGGCAGAGGTCTCCGGCGCTGGCCGCGCGGACCCCGCGACGCAAGGTCCTCCGGGTCCGCGGTGTCCCCCGCCCGTTCCGGGCGCGGCCGTTCCTCCCGCTGTCTACCCCAGCACCCCCGTGAACCGCAGGACCAGGAGCGTCAGCAGCGCCAGCAGGTAGATCCGCAGGAAGTAGAGGGCGGCCTTCGCGACGGGGGTGAGCCGGAGGCGCGGCATCGGCTACCTCAGACCTTCACCCGCGTGACGACGCCACGCATGATGTCGCTGTAGTGGATGACGCCGAGGAGGTGGTCCTTCCGGTCGGCCACGGGCAGCATCCGGAAGTGGTACTTCGCGAACAACGCCTCGAGGTCCTCGCGCAGGTCCTCCTCCTCGGCGGTGATGACGGGGGCGACCATCACGTCGATGACGGGCGCCTCGTCCGACGCGAGGATCAGGTCGCGGAGGTCCACCACCCCCGCCAGCGTCTTCTGCTCGTCCCCGAGCACGTACACGTAGGAGATCGCGTCGGCTTCCCGTCCCGAGCCGCGGATCTGCCGCAGCACGTCCCCCACCTTCACGTCGCGCGGCACCGCCAGGTAGTCGGACGACATCAGCGCCCGGGCGGATGCCTCCCGCTCCGAGAGGATCGCCCGGAGGCGGGTCGCCTGCTCGGCGGGGAGGAGCCGGATCATCGCCTGGGCCTGGTCGTGCGGCAGGACCGACAGGAGGTCGGCGAGCTGCGGCACGCTCATCTCCGAGAGCACCGTCTGCGCCCGTTCCTTGCGCATCCCCGCGATGAGCTGGCGCTGCGCCCGCGGCTCCGCCTCGACCAGCGTCTCGGCCGCCTTCTCGGAGTCGAGGGCCGAGAAGAGCGCCACCTGCTCCTGGCCGGACAGTTCCTCGAGGGCGTCGGCGAGGTCCTCGCTCGGCAGCTCCTTCAGCTGCCGGCGCGTGATGGAGAGCGACACCTTGTCGGTCGCGACGGCGTCCTCGACGGAGAGGGGCTGCACGTACTTCCACGAGATGAAGTCGTCCTTCAGCAGGTGGAACCGTCCCAGCCCCCAGCGCCGCAGGAAGCCGTTGAACGACGTGTCCACGTGCACCACCGCCAGGCGGTTGTTGGAGTACACGAGGTGCACGTCGTTGACCGCCTCGATGCGCCTGCCGTCGGTGTCGAGGATGGTGCGGCCGACGACGTGGCGGTCCAGCATCATCCACCCCGGCTGGTCCACGAAGGGCGGGTATGGCCCGCCCCCCTCCGCCGGCTCGACGAAGATCGCGTCGTCGTCAATGCGGCGGACCCGGGCCCAGGGCACGAACTCGGTGGGCTTCCCCCACCCGTGCTCGAGGTAGAGCCCCACCGCCTCGGGAAGGTGCTCGCTCACCGAGACCACCAGGTCCTCGAGCCGGCCGATCTTGTCGCGGATCTTCCCCGCGCACACCCGGCGGCCCACGAGCTCGGAGAAGAAGAAGAACTCGAACCCCGGGCCCGAGGTGAGGTCCATGCCCTTCACGCTCGTACCGCTGTTGGGCGTCATGAGCCCGTCCCCCCGCCCGAACGGAGCAGGTTGGGAAAGAGGATCGTCAGGGCGAATGCCGTGGACACCAGGACGATCACGACCGTGATGCCGATGTTGATGACGTTCTGGCTGCGGGTGTTCACGTGCTCGCCCATGAACCCCTTGTCGTTCAGGAGCAGGATCAGGAACACCAGGCACGCCGGCAGGAGCGTGATCGCGACGATCTGCACGTACATGGTGATGGTCACCAGCGGCGCGCCGGGGATCAACACGACGGCGCCCGCCGAGAGCAGCATCACCACGTACGCGATGTAGAACCAGGGCGCGTCGCGCACGCTCTTGTTGAGGGAGTGCGCCCAGCCGAAGATCTCGCCCATCGCCCAGCTGGTGGAGAGCGAGATGCACAGGGCGCCGAGGAACCCGGCGTCGAACAGGCCGATGGCAAACAGCCGCCGCGCCAGCTCTCCCTTTCCCACGGGCATCAGCGGGACGAGCGCCTCCGCCGTCTGCTTGGCGTCCTCCACCACGATCGGCGGGTGGTGGAAGTGGAACGCCGCCGCCGTCGTGATGATGATGAAGGCCGCCACGATGCAGGTGAGGAAGGAGCCCACGAGGGTGTCCCACTTCCCGAACCGGATGTCGTGGATGTCGAGCCCCTTGTCCACCACCGACGACTGCTGGAAGAAGATCTGCCAGGGGGTGATCGTCGTCCCGATGATGGCGAGCAGCACGAAGAGGAACTCCGTGCTCAGCCCGCCCGACGCTCCCGGCCGGAACAGCCCCTCCGCCACCAGGCCCCAGCCCGGCGCCGCCGGCGCCTTCATCGCCCAGAGCGCGGCGGGGATGTACACCAGGTTGAAGACGCAGAAGACGAGCGTGAGCTTCTCGAAGGTCCAGTAGCGTCCCGTCATCACGATGGCGAGGAGCACCGCCGTCACGCCGACGTAGGTGACGAGCGGCGGGACCCCGAAGAGCTTCATCGCCTCGACCATCCCGATGTACTCGGTGATGAGCGTCAGCCAGTTCACCACCGCGAGGTCGAAGACCGAGAACCAGCCCCAGAACGGCCCGAACCCCTCGAAGATCACCTCGGCGTGGCCGCGCTTCGTCACGGCGCCGAGGCGGACGGTCATCTCCTGGATGTAGTAGGCGACCGGGACGAGGATGACGAGGATCCACAGCAGGGAGAAGCCGTACTTCGAGCCGGTGACGGCGTAGGTCGAGATGCCGCCCGCGTCGTTGTCGGCGACCATCGTGATGATGCCGGGGCCGAGGACGGCGAGGAAGATGCCGGCCTGACGGCGATAGCGTCCGACGAGGTGGAGGGTCTTGCTGAGCCAGTACACGGGGTCGCTGTCTCCGGGAGCGACGGGGAACCTGCCGTGGGCGTGCGGTAAGCTCGCTCGCGGCGCGTCACCGCGCAACGCGAGGCGGCGGATCCCCGGCGATCTCCCGGACCGTGCCGCGCCCGGAGGAGCGGGTATCGATGAAGCGGTGGGACGTTACGGCGCGTCGGGCGTCGTCGTCGCCTCTCGCGCGTCCAGCGTCTCCCGCACCTTCTCGCCCAGCGTGCGCGGTGTGAACGGCTTCGCGAGGAAGGCGAGGCCGGGCTCGAGGATGCCCTGCCGGACGATGACACGGTTGGGGTAACCCGACATGTACACCACACGGAGCCCGGGCCGAAGCCGTGTGAGCTGCTCGGCCAGCACCCTGCCGTTCATCCCCGGCATGACGACATCGGTGAGGAGCAGGTCGATCGTCCCCGGATGGCTGCTCGCGACCCGCAGCGCCGCGTCACCGCTCTCGGCCTCGAGCACGCGGTAGCCGAGGCGGCTCAGCACGGTGCGGGCGGCGGCCCGCACGCCGGGCTCGTCTTCGGTGATCAGGATGGTCTCGGCGCCCGCGGCGGCCCGCGGGGTGGGCGTCGCCGGTTCCGGGCTGGCGGGCGCGACCTCGACGCGGGGCAGCGCCACGTGGAACGACGCGCCCCGCCCCGGTTCGCTCTCCACCCAGATGAAGCCGCCGCTCTGCTTGACGATGCCATAGACCGTGGAGAGCCCCAGGCCCGTTCCCCTGCCGACCTCCTTGGTGGTGAAGAAGGGCTCGAAGACGTGGGTCCGTGTCTCGGCGTCCATGCCGACGCCCGTGTCGGTGACCGTCAACTCCACGTATGGGCCGGGGCCGGCCGTGCTCTGCTCGGCGGTGAACGTGACGGTGGTGGGGTCGAACGTCCGGTCCTGCGTGGCCAGCGTCAGAATGCCGCCCTCCGGCATCGCGTCCCGGGCGTTGAGGGCCAAGTTCAAAATGACCTGCTCGATCTGACCGGGGTCCGCCCGCACCGCTCCTAGGGTCCGAGCGAGCCGCGTCACCACGCGAATGTCCTCTCCGATCACGCGTCGCACCAGCGTCTCTGCGCCGTACACGATCGTGTTGAGGTCCAGCACCTTGGGTTGCAGCACCTGCCGGCGGCTGTAGGCGAGAAGCTGGTGCGTCAGGCCGGCGGCACGGTCGGCGGCACGGTGGATCTCCTCCACCTCCGCGCGCCGGGGGTCCCCCTCGGCCAGCGCGGGCAACAGCAGCTCGGCGTGGACGTTGATGGCCGTCAGGAGGTTGTTGAAGTCGTGGGCGATGCCGCCGGCGAGCTGCCCCACCGCTTCCATCTTCTGCGACTGGCGCAGCTTCTGCTCGAGGGCCGTGCGCTCGGTGATGTCCCGGGCGATGCCAAGCAGGCTCACGACCCTGTCTCCCACCCACTCCGCGTTCACGCTGGCCTCCGTCAGGCGGAAGCCCCCGTCCTTGGTGCGGACTCGAAACAACTCGAGCGGCCGCGGCTCGCGGGCGATGGCGCGCCGGAGCAGCCGGGTTACCACCTCCACATCCTCCGGGTGCACGATCTCCAGGATGGAACGACCGAGCCATTCGTCCCGGGCCCACCCCGTGGACTCCTCGAAGGCGCGGTTGAGCGCGGTGAGGATGCCCTCCGCCGTGACGGCGAAGATGGTGTCACGGACGCCGTCGACCAGGGCGCGTTGCTGCTCATCGACGCGACGGAGCGCTGTCTCCGCCTGCACGCGCGCGGAGATGTCGCGGATGGTGGCGAGCGCTGCGGCGCGGCCGTCCCAGACGATCGGGATCGCGGCCACCTCGGCGTCGATCACGGATCCGTCGGGCCGGACGAACCGTTCCTCCGACAGGGGCACATCGACCCGGGCCACGACGGTCTGCCGCATGCGCGCGAGAACGAGCGGGCGGGAATCCGGGTGCACGAAATCCAGCACCGGCCGCCCCACTAGATCGGGCGGTCCCGATACACCGAACAGCTGGGCCGCGGCGCGATTGATGTAGCGGATCGTTCCCTCGGAGTAGACCACCATCGCGTCGGGAGAACTCTCGACCAGGCGGCGATACCGGTCCTCGCTGTCGCGCAGGGCGGTCTCCGCCTGCTTGCGCTCGATGGCGAGCGCGATCTGCGTGGACACGAAGCGCAGGATCTCGATGTCATTCTGGCCATAGTGCTTCCCCTCGGTGTAGCTCTGGACCGCCAGCACGCCGATCGTGCGGTTCTCGATGACGAGTGGGATGCCGAGCCAGGACACCGAGGGCGCGCCGCTCTCCGTGACCTCCCCGCGGCGAATCAGATCCTGCACGTCATCGGCCGTGACGAGGGTGGGCTGCCCGGTCCGCAGCACGTACTCGGTCATGCCATGCCCCAAGCGCCGCGGCTGGCGTGGAGGATCGTACTCGTCGACGGAATAGGGGAAGGAGACGGTCTCGGTCGCGGGGTCGTAGAGCGCCACGTAGTAGTTCAGGGCCGGCATCAGGTCCCCGACGATCGCGTGGATCGCCCGGAGGAGTTCGGTCAAGTCCCGGGTGGCGTTCACCGCCTCGGCGATGCGTTGCGTGGCGGCCCGGACCTTCTCGGCACGGACGCGGGTCGTCGCGTCGCGGGCGACCAGCAGGACCGTGGTCTCGCTCAGCGGCGAAATACTGGCTTCGAACCACACCTGCCGGTCGGCGATGGGCAGGCTGTACTCCAGGCGCTGCGTCTCGCGCGTCCGCAGCGCCGTCCGGACCTGCCCCAGGAAGAGATCGGCTTCTGCCTGCGGGAAGACCTCGTGCAGGGTCCGCCCGAGCACGGTCTCGGGCGGCCGGTACAGCAGATCCGCCCCCGACGGCGCGATGCGGAGATAGCGGCCGTCGGCGTCGAGGACGATCATCACGTCCCCGAGCGCGGCGACCAGCGCGCGCATCTCCTCCGCGAACTGGCGATGCCCGGCCCGCTCCAGTAGATGCCGGAGGACCTCGGCCACCCCCGGTCCGCTGCCGTCCGTGCAGGCTATGCCGGCCACGAGCGTGCCCATGAGGGCCTCGACGGCCGCGTCGGCGCCGCCGCGGGCGAGGAGGATGAGGAACGGGAGGTCCGCGGCGCGGGCCGAGAGGGCCGCCACGATGTCCCGGAAGGGAGCCCAGCTGAGCCGGGTATCCGCCAACACGGCGTCGAACGCCGGCGCCTTCAGGGCTGTGTCGAGCTCGGCGGCCGTCCGGACCAACTGGACGGTCAGGTCGGGGAACGCCCCGGAGAGTTCCCGCGTCAGGCGGGCGGGCTCGTCGGGGTCGTCACCGAGCAGAAGAACGCGGAGGGTCGAAGGCGTGGTCACGGGTGTAAGGAAGTATTGGCGGGTGTGGCACCTCGCGATAGGCCCGATACCCTGACAGCAAGAGACCCGATATCCTCACGGCGTGGCGCTCCTCTCGTGGAAGCGTGCGTCCGGCAGTACGTTTCGCCTCGGCGATTGGCGCCGCCCGGCTCCTGGAGGCACGGGATCTGCCGTGCCGCCGACGGGCGTGGGCAGACCCTTTCATCCACTATCACAGGTGAGAAGACGTGCCCAAGATCTGGATTGACGGCAAGTACTACGAGAAGGCGGAGGCGAAGGTCTCCGTCTTCGACCACGGCCTCCTCTACGGCGACGGGGTCTTCGAGGGCATCCGCGCCTACAACGGCAGGATCTTCCGCCTCGCGCAGCACATCGACCGGCTCTACGCCTCGGCGAAGGCCATCTGGCTCCAGGTGCCGATCCCCCTCGCCGAGATGGCGAAGGTCTGCGAGGAGACGGTCCGCGTCAACGACCTGAAGGACGCCTACATCCGCCTGATCGTGACGCGCGGGGTGGGCGACCTCGGCCTCGACCCCCGGAAGTGCCCGAAGGCGAGCGTCATCTGCATCGCCGACCGGATTGCTCTCTTCCCGGCGGAGGTGTACGGCCGCGGCCTCACGATGATGACCGCCGCGACGCCGGTGCACCACCGGGAGGGCGTCTCCCCGCGCATCAAGTCGCTGAACTACCTGGCGCACATCCTCGCCAAGGTGGAGGCGATCGCGGCCGGCGCCGACGAAGCGCTGATGCTCGAGGCGGGGAGCGGCGTCTCCGAGGGCGTGGGGGAGAACGTCTTCTGCGTGCGCGGGCGGACGATCGTCACCCCGCCCGCCTACGCCGGGATCCTCCGCGGCATCACCCGCGACGCGGTGCTCGAGATCGCGGCGGCGGCGGGCTACACCGTCCACGAGGGCAATCTCACCCGCTACGAGCTGTTCACCTCCGACGAGGTATTCCTCACCGGCACCGCCGCGGAGATCGTGGGGGTCGTGAAGCTCGACGGGCGGGTCATCGGCGACGGGAAGGTCGGCCCCGTCACGAAGGACCTCGCCGCGCGGTTCAAGGAACTGGTCGCCAAGGAAGGCTGAACGCCCTCCGGAACGGCCCCGGCCGGGCCTGCGCCCCAGCGGCGCTCGCCCGGCCGGCCTGTGTCAGAACCCGTTGATTGCCTTGACCATGCGCGGCCGGACCGGGCATATTGCGCTGTCACCCCCAGCGGCCCGGACCCGGGACGGCTATGGCGTGGAGGACGATTGCGCACCACGGCCGGTCGTGGGATGTGCGCCCGGCGGCCGAGCGCCGGTCCAGCACCGCGGACTGGCAGCTGATCTTCGCGTTCCGGCCCACCGGCGAAACGCGGACGGGCCAGACCCGCTGGGCACTCCACCCGTTCACCGGACACGACAAGGCCCGCCTCTTCGTGCGGGCCGAACTCGTGACCGACGAAGCGCTCCTGGCGCTCCTCGAGAGTGCCCTTTCCTCCCACGGAGGCTGATGGCGTTCCCCCGCACGGCACTGGCCGCACTGGCGGTCCTGGGATGCGTGGGCGTCGCCTCGTGCGCGCACCGCGCCCCGGCGCCCGTCGCGCCGGCCGCGCCGCCAGCCGGGGGGCAGGCCATGCCCGCCTCCGCGGCGGCGGAAGCGCTGCCAGCGGCTGCGCCTGCGCCTCAGGACGCGGCGCCGCGTCCCGCGAACGCCCAGCGCTCCGGTGCACCGGCCGCGCAGCCGCAGGTCCCCCGGGCCGCCGCTCCCGCTGCTCCTGCCGCCCACGCGCCCGGCCCCGCCACCGCTGACTCGACGCGCGTGGCGGTGCCGCGGGTCCCCGCCGCGGGCGGGACGGGCGATACCGCGTCCGATGAGGAGTTCCTCGACACCCTTCGTGCTCTGACCGCTGATTCCACGGGCCGCCCCAAGGCGGGCGTGACGCCGGACATCGTGCAGCGCGAGGCCACGGCGCTCTTCGGCGCGCCGCCGGCGCTCGCGGCAGCATCCGCTACCTGGGACATCGACGTCGCCACCTACGCCGGCAACGAGCGCGTCCAGGCGTACATCGAGTTCTTCACCACCCGCGCCCGCGGGCACTTCGAGATCTACCTCGCGCGGCTGGCGCGCTACGAGGCGATGATCCGCAGTCGGCTGCAGGCCGGCGGCCTCCCGCAGGACCTCGTCTACCTGGCGCTCATCGAGAGCGGGATGAACCCCAACGCCGTCAGTCGCAGGCGGGCGGTGGGGATGTGGCAGTTCATCCAGGGCACGGGCCGCCGCTACGGCCTCAGCATCGACCCCTGGGTGGACGAGCGGCGCGATCCCTTCCTCGCCACCGACGCGGCGGTCCGCCTCCTCCGCGAGCTCAACGACCGCTTCGGCTCCCTCTACCTCGCCGCCGCCGCCTACAACAGCGGCCCCGGGAAGGTCAGCCGCGGCCTGAGCCGCTACGACTTCGGCTCCCTCTCCGGTGACGACGTCTTCTTCGCCCTCGCCGAGGAGCCGTTCCTGCGGCGCGAAACGAAGGACTACGTCCCCAAGCTCATCGCCGCCGCCATCATCGCCAAGCAGCCGGAGCGCTACGGCTTCACCGCCGTCGCGCCGATCCCGCCGCTGCTGTACGACTCGGTCCAGGTGACCGACGCCGTCGGGCTCGACGTCCTCGCGCGCCTCGCCGACACGACGCAGGCGGCGCTCGAGGACCTGAACCCGCAGTTGATCCGCCGCGTGACGCCCCCGGATCGCACCGTGTGGGTCCGCGTGCCGTCCGGGAAGGCCGACGCGGTCGGCTCCCGCCTCGCGTCCCTGCCGCCGCGGGAACGGATCACCCACGTCCTGCACCAGATCCGCCGGGGCGAGACCCTCAGCACCATCGCCCGGCTCTACCACGTGAGCGTGGACGACATCACCAGCGCGAACAGCGGCCTGCGGGCGAGGAGCCTGCGCGTCGGGCGGGAGATCACCATCCCGACGGCGGGTGTCCCCTCGGCGGCGCGCGCCGCCTGGCGTGCCGAGGAGCGGACCGCCGCGGCCTCGGACCGGCCGGCGCGGCGCCGGGGCGCTCGCGGCGCCCGGCACCCCTCGGTGGCCGCCGCGCCGAGCGCCCGGCGTCCTGTGCTCCTCGCGACGGTGGCTCCGGCCCCCGGTACGACCCGGCGCACCGTACACATCGTGAAGCACGGCGAGACCCCGTGGGACATCGCGCGGCAGTTCCACGTGCCCCTCGCCGCACTCCTCCGGGCCAACCGCCTGACCGCGCACAGCCGCATCCACGCCGGGGACGCGATCCGCATCCCGAGCTGACGCCTACGCAGGGAAGGGAAGCGCGCGCGCCCGCCGGCAGCAGCCGACGGGCGCGCGATCGTTCGGGACGGAGGAACGCGGCCGCCGCGGCCGCGCGGCGCGTCTCAGCGCTGCTTCACGCGGGCCTTCGCCTTGGCGGGCGCGCGGCGCTCGCGCGGGGCGCGCGCGGCCGGCTCGGCGCGCCACGTCCCCGAGCGGCCGCCGGACTTCAGCAGCAGGCGGATCGGGCCGAGGACCATCCCGCGATCCACCGCCTTGACCATGTCGTAGACGGCGAGGAGCGCGACCGCGCAGGCGGTGAGCGCCTCCATCTCCACCCCGGTCCGTCCGGTGAGCCGCGCCTCGGCCCGCACCCGCACCCCCGGGAGCTTCGGGTCGAGCGTCGCGCGGACCGCGACGTGGTCGAGCCGCAGCGGGTGGCAGAGGGGGATGAGATCGGCCGTCCGCTTCGCCCCGCCGATCCCCGCCAGCTCCGCCACGCGCAGCACGTCCCCCTTCGCGACGCGATTGGCCTTCACCAGGCGGAACGCCGCTGCTCCCATCGCGATGGAGCCCTCCGCCACGGCCCGCCGCGCGGTGGCCCGCTTGGCGCCGACGTCCACCATCCGCGCCCGGCCGCCGGCGTCCACGTGCGAGAGCGATCGCCGCATCACAGCCCCAGCTCCCCGAGCGCGCGGGTGAGGTGCGCGACGATCAGCTGCGGGTTCACGTTCCCCCGCGCCCACCCCTTCGCGCGGTCCAGCTCGCGGATCGCCTCCAGCAGTCGCTCCGCCGGCACCTCCGCGTGCGCCTCAGAGCCGGCTCCCCTCAGCCGCTGGGCCAGGTCGTCGCGCAGCAGCTCGGCGGCGGCATCGAGGGTCTCGCTGAAGTCGCTCCGCGCGCCGAACCACTTCACGCCGAGCGCGTAGCGGTAGCGCGCCTCGGGTCCGCGCCGCGCCGCCTCGAGCAGCCGCTCGGCCGCCGCCGCGGCGTCCCCCGACTCCTCCCGCTGCTCCAGCGCGTCGCCGATCGAGCCGAACGCGGCTTCGGCCCGCCGTTCGGCCTCGGCGTCGGCGACCGGAGGCTTCGGCACCTCGCGCAGGAACCGCGCGACATCGGCGGCGGCGAGGCGCCGCACCCGCAGCGGCACGAGACGCGAGCGGATCGTCGGCATGAGCGCCGCGGCGTCGGTGGTGGTGAGGATGAAATGGGTGTCCGGCGGCGGCTCCTCGAGCACCTTGAGCATCGCGTTGGCCGCCTCGGGGCTCGAGGCCTGGGGCACCAGGCGCTCCGCATCGCCCACGAGGAAGACCTTCGCGCGGCCCATCACCGGCCGCATCATCGCCTGGCGGTGCAGGAGGCGCACCAGGGGGAGGAAGATCCCGTGCATCCCGTCGGGGCGGCCGTAGAGGGGGCTCTCGCGCCGTGCCGCCACCGCCTCGCCCAGCAGATCCTCCGCCTCCTCGACCTGCTTCGACTCGTCGCCCTTCGGCCGGGCCACGGGGAAGAACCAGTGGACGTCAGGGTGCTGGAGCGAGTTGACCAGTCGACAGGAGTGGCAACTCCCGCATGGTGCTCCTGGGCCGGACTCGCACAGGAGCCCCGCGGCCAGCCACTGGCCGAGGCGCTGCTTCCCCACGCCCGGCGGGCCGAGGAGGAGCAGGGCGGGCGGGAGCTTGCCGGCCTTGAGCGTGCCGGCGAGGCGCGCGCGGAGCGCCTCGTGGCCGTAGACGGGAGGGAGAGGCACGACGGAAATCTAAGGCGTGAGAGGGTAAGACGTGAGGCGTGAGAGGTGAGAGGCGACGCGGGAGCGTGGCAGATAGCGTCGCGTCCGGCGCCGAACCGCTCCCCCTCTCGCTACGGCTGCGCTGCGAACAGCGCGGGGAGCCGCGCGGCCAGTTCGTCGCGCACGGAGCGGAAGGCGGCGAGGCGCTCCTCGTCCGAGCCCGTCGCTTTGGCCGGGTCGGGCAGCGGCCAGTGCAGCTTGCGCACCGGACGGGGGAAGAGGGGGCAGACTTCCTCCGCGCAGAGCGTGACGACGAGGTCGATCTCGCCCAGGGGGATGGCGTCGAGCCCCTTCGAGGCCTGGCCGGCGGCGTCGATGCCCGCCTCCGCCAGGACGCGTACTGCGAAGGGGTTGATCGTGCCGGGTTGGGAGCCGGCGCTGTAGACCGCCACGCCCGGCGGCACCAGGCGGCGCGCGAGGCCCTCGGCGAGCTGGCTGCGGGCGGAGTTCGCGACGCAGAGGAAGAGGATGCCGCGCGGCTGGAGCGCACGGAGCACTGGCGCGCCTGCGGCGTGCGGGCGCCCCCCGGCACCGGGCACCTCGATCGGAACCGGGTCCGTCGCCATCAAGCCGGTGACGTCGCGGGGCCGTAGTACTTCCGCCCCAGCCACAGCGCCACGTTGACCAGCCCGATGAGGGCGGGCACCTCGACGAGGGGCCCGATCACCGCCGCGAACGCGGCCCCGTGGTTGATGCCGAACGTCGCGATCGCCACCGCGATGGCGAGCTCGAAGTTGTTCGACGCGGCGGTGAACGACAGGGTCGTCGCCTGGCCGTAGGTCGCGCCGATCTTCTTCGACATGAAGAAGGACAGGAAGAACATCGCCACGAAGTAAATCAGCAGCGGGATCGCGATGCGCACCACGTCGAGTGGGAGCTGCACGATGTACTCGCCCTTCAGCGAGAACATCACCACGATGGTGAGAAGCAGCGCGACGAGCGTGATCGGGCTGATCTTCGGGATGAACCTGGCGTGATACCAGTCCTTGCCCTTGAGCGCGATGAGCGCGAACCGCGTGACGATGCCGGCGAGGAAGGGGATGCCGAGGTAGACGAAGACGCTCTTGGCGATCGCGCCGATGGTGATGTTCACCGCCACGCCCTTGAGGCCGAACCAGGTCGGCAGGACGGTGATGAAGACATAGGCGTAGACCGAGTAGAGCAGCACCTGGAAGATCGAGTTGAAGGCGACGAGGCCCGCGCAGTACTCGGCGTCGCCCCTGGCCAGGTCGTTCCAGACGATGACCATCGCAATGCAGCGCGCGAGGCCGATCAGGATGAGCCCCACCATGTACTCGGGCTTGTCGCGCAGGAAGAGGATGGCCAGGCCGAACATCAGGATCGGGCCGATGATCCAGTTCTGCACCAGCGACAGCCCGAGGACCTTGGTGTTGCGGAAGACGCGGCCCATCTCCTCGTAGCGGACCTTGGCCAGCGGCGGGTACATCATCAGGATCAGTCCGATGGCGATCGGGATGCTGGTCGTCCCGACGTTGAACCGGTTGATGAACGGGACGACGCCCGGAAGCACATATCCGCCGCCGACCCCCAGGCCCATGGCGAGGAAGATCCAGAGCGTGAGGTAGCGGTTGAGGAAGGACAGCCGCCTCGCCACGCCGGCCGTCTGGCTCAGGGCTTTACCGCCCGCACCTTCGCCGAGACGACGGCCCGCGCGGCCTCGCGCATCCACTCCGCGCCTCCGAAGAGGTCCGCGTCGCCGTAGCTCCGCTCCTCGACCACCTCGACGTCGCGGAACCCCGCGTCGCGGATGGCCCGCAGGTAGTCCTCCTTCATCGCCGCGCCCGCCACGCACCCCACGTACGCCTCGACGGACGCGCGGACCTCCTCGCTCAGGGGCCGCAGGAGCACCAGGTCGCTCACCACCATCCGGCCGCCGGGCCGGAGCGCCCGGAACGCCTCGCGGAAGACCTGGTCCTTTGCGGGCGAGAGGTTGATCACGCAGTTCGAGATCACGATGTCCACCGAGGCGTCCGCCACCGGGAGGTGCTCGATTTCCCCGAGCCGGAACTCGACGTTCGCCGCGCCGACCTTGGCCGCGTTCGCGCGCGCCCGCTCCAGCATCTCCGACGTCATGTCCACGCCGATGACCCGCCCCGTGGCGCCGACCTCCCGCGCCGCGAGGAAGGCATCCATCCCCGCGCCCGAGCCGAGGTCGAGCACCACCTCGCCCGGCCGCGGCGCGGCGTGGACGAGGGGGTTGCCGCACCCCAGGCCGAGGTTGGCACCTTCGGGGAGCGCCGCGAGCTGCTCCGGCGTGTAGCCGATGTACTCGGCCACCTGATCCACCGCGCTCCCTCCGCAGCAGCCCCCCGCGCCGCTGTCGCAGCCGCACCCCTGCTGGTTGCTCTGGGCGATCGCCCCGTACTTCTCGCGGACCACGTTCCGGATGTCGTCGGTCTTCGTCATGGCGTTCCTCCGTTCCCCGCCAACCTAGTCAAGACATTGATGACTGTCAATATATACCGACCGCGGACCCGCGCGGCCCCGCGCGCCGGGCTCCGGCTGCGACAGGCCGGGCGTGGCCCTGCGCGCAGGGCGGGGGCACTCGCTGACGGCCGACGGCTGCCGGCTGCCGGCCCTCAGTAGCTCGCTTCGTTCAGGACGGTCTTCCCCTTGAAGACGCGATAGATGATCGCCGTGTACGCCACCACGAACGGCATCCCGACGAGGGCGATGATCAGCATCGTGGTGAGGGTGCGCGGCGTGGACGAGGTGTTGTAGATCGTCAGGCTCCGGGCCAGGTCGGGCCGCGCCGGCACGAGGCGCGGGAAGAGCGCCACGGCCGCCAGGCCGATCTGGGCGGCGATGGAGACGCTCGACGCGACGAACGCGCGGCCGAAGCGCCGGTCCTTGAGCGAGACGGGGAGGAAGAACTCCGCGGCGAGGAGCGCGGCCGCGCACACCCACGTCAGCGCCGAGGGGCCCGCTCCGCGGAACAGCCACGGCGCCGCGGCGAAGGTGGCGACCGACGCCACGACGAACATCACGACGTACACCACCCAGAGGCGGCCCGCCCACCCCGCCATCCGCTCGCGCAGCGCGCCGTCGGTCTTGAGGGTGAGGTACGTGGCGCCGTGCATCAGGAACATCGCCAGGCTCAGGAGCCCGATGACGAGGGCGTAGGGGTTCAGCAGACTGAGGAGGTTCACCTCCAGGTTGCCGTCGGCGTCGAACGGCAGGCCGCGCAGGATGTTCCCCACCGCGACCCCGAACACCACCGCCGGCACCAGGCTGCCGAGGCCGAAGGCCCAGTCCCAGGCGTGCCGCCACGCCGGCGACGCCACCTTGCCGCGGAACTCGAACGACACGGCGCGGAGGATCAGCGCCACGAGGACCAGCATCAGGGCGAGGTAGTAGCCGCTGAAGACGGTGGCGTACACCACCGGGAACGCCGCGAAGAGCGCGCCGCCTGCGGTGAGGAGCCACACCTCGTTCCCGTCCCAGACGGGGCCGATGGCGTTGATGTGGATGCGACGCTCCTCCTCGCCGCGGGCGAAGAGGTGCAGCACCCCCACGCCGAGGTCGAAGCCGTCGAGGATGGCGTAGCCGGTGAGCAGCACGCCGATCAGCAGGAACCAGACGGTGTTGAGGTCCATCGGTCAGGCCTCCTGCGCGCGCGCGGGCTCGGGGGCGGGGCCGTGCTTGACCTCGCGCACCATCAGGAACAGCCAGAGGGCGCCGAGGGCGAGGTACACGAGCGAGAACAGGATGATCGTGGCGAGGATGTCCCCCGCCGGGACGCCGTGCGACGCCCCGTCCGATGTGCGGAGCAGGCCGTACACGATCCACGGCTGGCGGCCCACCTCCGCGGCCACCCAGCCGAGCTGGCAGGCCACGACCGGGAGCGGGAGCGACCAGACCAGCAGCCGCAGATAACGCCGCCGCTCCCACAGCTTCCCTCGCACCAGGAGGAGCATTCCCCACCCCATCACGGCGATGAAGTAGAGGCCGAGGACCACCATGTTGTGGAACGAGACGAAGGTCAGCCACAGCGGCGGGATGTTCTCGGGCGGGAACTCGTTGATCCCCTTCACCGGCGCGTTCACGTCACCGAACGCCATCCAGCTCAGGAGGCCCGGGATCTCGATCGCGGCCTTGAGCTGCGGCGGCTTGGTGAAGGGCACGGCGAAGATCGCGACCGGTGCGCCCGTCTGGCTGGTGTAGAGCCCCTCGATGGCCGCGAACTTCTCCGGCTGGGTGCGGGCCACCTGCTGCGCGTGGAAGTGCCCGAAGGGGAACACTTCGGCGAGCGAGGCCAGCAGCCCCAGCGCCAGCGCGAGGGAGAGTGCCTTCTTCGCCAGCGCCTCCTCGCGGCCGTGGAGGAGCAGCCACGCGGCGACCCCCGCCACGACGAACGCTCCGGTGATCACCGCGGCGTCCACCGTGTGGAAGTAGCGCGGCAGCGTGGACGGGTTGAACACCGCGTCCCAGAAGTTCGCCAGCTCCGCGCGCCCGTTCCGCACCACGAAGCCGGCCGGCGTCTGCTGCCACGAGTTGGCCACGATGATCCAGAAGGCGGAGATCGTGGCGCCCACCGCGACCATCAGCGCCGAGAACCAGTGCGCGCCCTTCGAGATCCGGCCGCGGCCGAACAGATACAGCCCGAGGAAGCCGGACTCGAGGAAGAAGGCGAGCACCCCCTCGGCGGCGAGCGGCGCGCCGAAGATGTCGCCCACGTACTTGGAGTACTCCGCCCAGTTGGTGCCGAACTCGAACTCCATCACGACGCCGGTCGCGACGCCCAGGGCGAAGGTGAGCGCGAGCAGCTTCGCGAAGAACTTCCCCATCCGGACCCACGTGTCGTCGTTGCGGCGCCACCCCATCCATTCCATGGCCACGAGGAGCCAGGCGAGCCCGATGGTGATCGGCGGGAAGATGAAGTGGAAGCCGATGGTGATCGCGAACTGGATGCGTGCGAGGAGGACTGCGTCCACGGGCCCTTCTCCTCCGGCGAGGTTCGGTGCGGCGGGGCGGCCTGCCTGCCCCGGGGCCTAACTTCGCCCCCGGCCGCGCGCCGGTCAATTCACCTCGGCGAGTCGAAGGAGCACTTCGCTGGCCCTCGCGCCGCCTGCGGCGCACGGAAATTGCAGTTTCGGCTGCGTACTCTTACTTACCTCAGCGGTTCGCAGCGCGACCGGACCCGCGAGCACCAAGGAGGCAGGAGTGCCAAGTCAAGCGAAGGCAAGTACTTCGAACCAGAAGCTCCTCGCGTGGGTGGAGGAGTTGGAGAAGCTCTGCAAGCCCTCACAGGTGCACTGGTGCGACGGGTCCGATGAGGAGTACGACCGTCTGTGTGAGGGGCTGGTCGCCGCGGGCACCTTCGTGCGGCTGAATCCGGCGAAGCGGCCGAACTCGTACCTGGCCCGCTCGCACCCCAGCGACGTGGCCCGCGTCGAGGAGCGGACCTTCATCTGCTCGGCGACGAAGGACCAGGCCGGCCCGACGAACAACTGGGAAGACCCGGCGAAGATGCGCGCCACGCTGCGCGGCATCTACGACGGCTGCATGAAGGGGCGCACGATGTACGTGATCCCCTTCTCGATGGGCCCGATCGGCTCGCCGATCGCGCACATCGGGGTGCAGGTCACGGACTCGGCGTACGTGACGGTGCACATGAAGATCATGACGCGGATGGGGCGGAAGGTGCTCGACGCGCTGGGGACCGACGGCGCGTTCATCCCGTGCATCCACTCGGTGGGCGCGCCGCTCGCGCCGGGGCAGCAGGACGTGCCGTGGCCGTGCGAGGGGGAGATCGCGCGGAAGTACATCGTGCACTTCCCCGACACCCGCGAGATCTGGTCGTACGGGTCGGGCTACGGCGGGAACGCGCTCCTCGGCAAGAAGTGCCTGGCGCTCCGCATCGCGTCCGTGATGGCGCGCGACGAGGGGTGGCTGGCCGAGCACATGCTCATCCTGGGGCTCCAGTCGCCGGACGGCGAGCGGACCTACGTGGCGGGTGCCTTCCCGAGCGCGTGCGGGAAGACCAACCTCGCGATGATCGTGCCGCCCAAGGGCTTCGAGGGGTGGAAGGCCTCGACGGTCGGCGACGACATCGCGTGGATCAAGCCCGCCCCCGACGGCACCCTGCGGGCCATCAACCCCGAGGCTGGCTTCTTCGGAGTGGCCCCCGGTACGAACCGCGAGACCAACCCCAACGCGATGGACTCGCTGAAGGCGAACTGCATCTTCACCAACGTCGCGCTGACCGACGACGGCGACGTGTGGTGGGAGGGGATGGGCCCCGCGCCGTCGCACGCCATCGACTGGAAGGGTCGGGAGTGGACGCCGGAGACGAACGAGCCGGCAGCGCACCCCAATTCGCGCTTCACGGCGCCTATCACGCAGTGCCCCTCGTACGACCCCGCGTGGGAGGACCCGGCGGGCGTGCCGATCAGCGCCTTCCTCTTCGGCGGCCGCCTCTCGACCACCTTCCCGCTGGTGTGCGAGGCGTTCGACTGGCAGCATGGCGTGTTCCTCGCCGCCACGATGGGCTCGGAGGCCACGGCGGCGGCCATCGGGCAGGCGGCGATCCGCCGCGACCCCTTCGCAATGCTCCCCTTCGTCGGCTACCACATGGCCGACTACTGGGCGCACTGGCTGGCGATGGGCAAGGTCGCCGGACTCAAGCTGCCGCGGATCCTCCGGGTGAACTGGTTCCGGAAGGATGACAGCGGCAAGTTCGCCTGGCCCGGCTACAGCCAGAACATGCGGGTCCTGAAGTGGGTGGTGGACCGCGTCCACGGGCGCGCGACGGCGGTGGAGGGCCCCATCGGCTTGATGCCGCGCTACGAGGACCTCCGCTGGGACGGGTTGGCCTTCGACCGCGAGGCCTACCGACGCATCACGGACATCCGGCGCGACAAGGCCGAGCGCGAGGTGGAGGGCGTCGCGACGTGGTTCGCGAAGTTCGGCGATCGTCTCCCGGCCGAGATGCGGGTCGAGCAGGCGGCGCTGGCGAAGCGCGTGGCCGCGCAGCCGGAGGTGTGGAGCGTGAAGTAGCCGTCAGACGTCGTTCACGGCGCGCTCCGCGCGATGGCTTCGAAGCGCTTCCCGACCCGATCCAACACGCCAGGTGCGTCCCGTGCATCCGGCAGCGCGCCGGCGATGACATCCTCCGTCACGCCTGAATCCAGGAAACGGCGGGCTTCCGCCGCCACGAATGCCCGGACGTCCCGTTCGGTCGCGACGATCTCCCCCTCGATGCTCGGCCGACCGGCAACGACGCGTACGACGTCCTCGATGTCGGCATCGCCGTACCAGGCCATCCCACCGCGCTCGTTGTGCGCCTCCCACTTGGTGGCGAGGAAGACGGGGGCCGCGACCACGCGGATCGAGACTCCGGGCTCCAGTTCGACTCGTCCGCTGAGGCGCATCGCGTGAGCAAACCACACGTTCCCGAAGCCGAGAACTGCGCCCTCGACAGGCATGACGTCCAGTAGTTCGCCGGCGGCACGCCATCGGCAGATGGGGGCGCCGGGCGTGGTATCCTCCACGAAGCCAAGCGCGCGCAGGCGCTCACCCAGGCGATGGTAGGCCACCCGCGTCGCGGCTTCACACACGCAGTCGGTGTCGTCCGTGGGCCGGACGTGCAGGCCGACCGGATCCGTCATCAGCAAATCCGCCACGCGGCCACCGACGAACACCAGTTCATCGGCGAGAGGACCGAGCAGCCGGGCGAGCCGTATGAGCACCTCGAGATTTGCCGAGCTCACGCGATCTCCAGGTCAGCGCGAAGCAGTCGTTCGGCGATGCGGCGCTCGCGCGCCGGGCCGATCCGCAACGCGTCTACCAGCGCGAGCAGCCGGTGGAGTCGCGGGTCCGCGAGCGCGGCGGCCGCTGCCCCCTCATACAGCGGTACGACGCTCGGCCCTCGTACCGTGCCGTCCACGCTTGGCCACACGGCGCCGCTCCCCGCCGGCATCTCCCCGTGCAACTCCGCCAGTCCTCCGGCCGTCGGCACGCCCCGGGTCTCGGCACCGAGCTGGGCTGGGAACGCATAGCGAATCCCGTGGGCGAGGAACTCCAACAGGGCCGACTTGTTTGGGTGGCGATCCCTCGGCAAGAGCAGGCCTGCGGCCTCCAGTCGCCCCACGGCACGATGCGCCGCGCTCAGGCTGAGCCGCAGCGCCCGCGAGAGCGCTTCGTACCGCTCCCCCGGTCGCAGAACAAGTTCGAGGGCGACCGCGATGTCGCCTGGCTTGAGCGCCGCCTGCCGCTGCCGCATTAGATCGACTTTCCCGTTTCTGGAAACTGGAAAGTACTGCGGCAATTGACGTTGTCAAGCGGCACGGTCAGTCACTCACGCGCCCGATGCCGCACCGCCTTCGCCCTGCCTGTCTGGGGTGTGCCCCAGCGTAGGACGGCGACGGCCGAAGTGCGTGACCGAAGTACTGCGGCACGGCTAACGGCCGACGGCTGACGGCTGACGGCCGTCGTGAAGGAGACACGCGGCCCGGGACACCCATCCCGGGCCGCTGCCGTAGCACGTGTCCTCCGGGGTCCCCGTGCGGAACGCCGCCGGCAACCCGTGGTCCTCAGCGCTGCGTGGCCTTCACGCGGTTCGCCTGGGTCATCGCCGCCAGGCGCTTCACCTCGTCCGGCTTCAGCCCGAGCCCCTGGGCCACGCGCTCCCCCCACTCCGGGTTGGCCTTGTAGAAGAGGGCGGTCTGCCGGAGCTGCAGCCGCTTCTGGGCGTTGCCCAGGTGTGCCACCAGGTTGTCCACCAGGTGCGTCCGCTGCTCGCCGTTCATCACCCGGGCGTAGAGGTCGCCGGCCTGCACGAAGTCCACGTCGCCGGACGGGTAGACGTGCCGTGCCGCCATCCCGGTGATGTCCAGCGCCGGCGGCGCCGCGCCGGGGTCGGGGGCCGGGCCGCCGAAGCTGTTCGGCCAGTAGTTCGGTCCGCCGGCGCCGTTGCCGTCGGTGCGCATCGAGCCGTCGCGCTGGTAGCTGCGCTCTGCCGCGGCCTTGGGCGCGTTCACGGGGATGAGGTGGTAGTTCGGCCCGAGGCGGTGGCGGTGGGTGTCGTGGTAGCTGAAGAGGCGGCCCTGCAGCAGCCGGTCGGGGGAGGAGCCGATTCCGGGGACGAAGTTGCCCGGCGAGAATGCGGCCTGCTCGATGTCGGCGAAGTAGTTGCCCGGGTTGCGGTCGAGGACCATCCGGCCGAACGGTTGCAGCGGGTAGTCCTTGTGCGGCCAGACCTTGGTGATGTCGAACGGGTCGAAGCGGTAGGTCTTCGCCTGCTCGGGGGTCATGATCTGCGCGGACACGGTCCACGACGGGTGCTCGCCCCGCTCGATGGCACGGGACAGGTCGCGGGTGGCCTGGTCCGGATCCTCGCCCGCGAGGCGTCCGGCCTCCTGGCGCGTGAGGGTCTTGATGCCCTGGTCGGTCTTGAAGTGGATCTTCACCCAGCAGTGCTCGCCCTTGGCGTTGTACCACATGAAGGCGTGGCCGCTGTAGCCGTTCATGTGGCGGTAACCGAACGGCGTCCCGCGGTCCGAGAAGAGCACCGTCACCTGGTGGAGCGACTCCGGCGTCAGGGACAGGAAGTCCCAGAACATGTCGGGGTCCTTGAGGTTGGTGGCCGGGTGGCGCTTCTGGGTGTGGATGAAGTCGGGGAACTTCATCGCGTCCCGGATGAAGAACACCGGCGTGTTGTTGCCGACGAAGTCGTAGTTGCCTTCCTCGGTGTAGAACCTCACCGCGAAGCCGCGCGGGTCGCGCTCCGAGTCGGCCGATCCCCTCTCCCCGCCGACCGTCGAGAACCGGGCGACCACCTCGGTGCGCTTGCCCACTTTCGAGAGGAACTTCGCCCGCGTGTACCGGGTCACGTCGTGCGTGACCTCGAAGGTGCCGAACGCGCCGGCGCCCTTGGCGTGGACCACGCGCTCGGGGATCCGCTCGCGGTCGAAATGCGCGAGCTTGTCCAGTAGATGCACGTCCTGCATCAGCGTCGGGCCGTGTTCGCCGGCGGTGACCGAGTGGAGGTCGTCGTCGACCGGCATCCCCTGGCTCGTGGTGAGCGTCTTCTCGTCCATCAGGTCCTCCTCGTTCCGTGGTGTGATCGCGTGGGCGCACCGGCGCGCGACCGCGGGGCGGCGTCCGGTGCGCAGGCGGCGCACAGGCCCCTGACCTCGACGGACGTCGACACGATGCTGCCGAACGCCGTCGCGGCGTCGGGGGTCCGCAGCGCGGAGAACTCCGGGCTGTCGAAGTCCCGCGTCAGGCCGCATCGCAGGCAGACGTAGTGGTGGTGGGTCGCCAGGTTGGCGTCGAACCGCGCGCGCTCCCGACGGGGGCCGAGCGTCGTCACGAGCCCGAGGTCGCTGAGCAGCCACAGCGTCCGGTAGACGGTGTCGAGCGACACCGTCGGCATGCGCCTGCGGACCCGCCGGAACACCGTCTCCGCGTCGGGGTGCTCGCGGCTCGCGGCGACCGCGCGGAAGATCTCGAGGCGCTGGTGCGTGAGCTTCACGCCCGCGCCCCGGCACGCTGCCTTGAACCGCCCGAGCCGCCGGCCGACCTCGAGAGCGCTCACCTGGGTCATCAAGAGCTTCCTCTTGTGGATTGATTCTTAAGTAGGAATTAAGTGACATTTACGATCTGCGTCAAGACCGGCCGCGCAGCCCGAGGTGTGGAGCGTGAGGTAGCCGTCAGATGGGACGAGAACGCGGCCCGGGAGAAGATTCCCGGGCCGCGTAACGTCCTTGGAGCCGGCCGGCGGGGGCGCTAGCGCCGCGTGGGCGCGGGCGCCGGGGTCGGCGGCGCCCCCGGCACGAACGGGTAGGTGTCCCCCCGCGGGGGCGAGGGGGAGGTCACGGGCTGCCTGGTGGGGGCGATGCGCGGGGCGGTCCCGGGCTGCGGCCCCATGTTCCCCACGATCCGGCCGACCACCGCGGCGGCGACCAGGAGCAGCGCCGTCACGGCCACGCGGATCACCCGCTTGCGCGTTGTCGGGACGAACTGGAGAAGGCGCCTGTTCTCCCGGCGCAGGTCCGACTTCTCGATGGCCCGCTCGACGATCGCCGTGAGGTGCGGGATGTCGGGCGGCTTGGCCAGGAAGTTCTCCGCCCCGAGCTGCATCGCCTTGACGGCGGTGGGGATGTCCCCCTGTCCGGTCAGCATGACCACCGTCGCGTCGTACTTCCGCAACTCCGCCAGCACCTCGATGCCGGTCATGTCCGGAAGCACCAGGTCGAGGATGACGAGGTCCGGGGTCCGCTGGCGGTACGCCTGGATCCCCGCGGCCCCGGTCTCGGCCCGCGCGACGCTGTAGCCCTGCCGCTCGAAGAACGTGGACAGCGAACTGAGGATCCCGGTGTCGTCGTCCACGAGGAGCAGGTGACGGTCTTGATTGAGCACGGCATCGCTGCGCTGGTTCATGGGGTCCGACCTGGCTGCCGTCCGCGGCGGCCGGTGAGAGGTGTGCGGGCGGCGCTCACTTGAGGACCCGCGCGACGGTCTCCCGAAGCTGGCGAGCGGTGAACGGCTTGTCGAGGGTGGCGGCGGCGCCGCACTTGCTCGCCAGGTCGAGGACGTCGTCCGCCGAGGCGAACCCGCCGCCGGAGATCACCACGATCGGGATCGCCAGGCCCTTCTGCTGGATGCGGGTCAGCAGCTCCATGCCGTCCACCGCGGCCATGTAGACGTCGGTGATGACGAGATCGAAGGGAACGATGTCGAGGAGCGGCAGCGCCTCCTCGCCGCCGGGTACGTCCCAGACCTCGTGGCCGATCCGGGCGAGGGTGCGGCGGACCGCGGTACGGGTGCCGGCATCATCGTCTACGACAAGGACCTTCGCCATGGGTACCTCGCGCGGTCATGCGCCCAGCGACTGTCGCTGGATCGCTTCGACCGCCTCGCGGGAATCGAGAAAGACATCCAGCACGGCCGGATCGAAGTGCCGGCCCCGCTCGGCCTGCATCATCTCCCACACCGTCGGGTTGGGCAGCGCGTCCCGGTAGTGGCGATTGTTGGTGAGGGCGTCGAACACGTCGGCCACCGCGCAGATGCGGCCCGCCAGCGGGATGTCCTCTCCGCTCAGGCCGGCCGGGTACCCGCTGCCATCCCACCGCTCGTGATGCGAGCGTGCGATCATCTCGCCGGCCTGGAGGACCGGGGAGGGCGATCCGGCGAGGATGCGGGCCCCGATGGCCGGGTGCGTCATCATGATCTCCCACTCGTCGCGGTCGAGCGTCCGTGGACTGAGCAGGACGGCGTCGGGGATTCCGATCTTGCCGACGTCGTGCATCGGGCTGGCGTGGCGGATGATCTCCACCTCGCCCGGCGGCAGCTTCAGCGTCCCCGCGACCAGCTCGCAGTAGAGGCCGATGCGCTCGATGTGGGCCGCCGTGTCGCGGTCCTTGAACTCCGCCGCGATCACCAGCCGCCGGATCGTATCGAGGTGGGCGGCGTAGGTGCTCCGCTGCGCCTCCGCCATCCGTCCCAGTGCGACCCGCAGGTCTGCGGTCCGCTTGGTCACGACCTGCTCGAGGTCCACCTGATGCCGCTTGAGCTCGTCGGTCGCGGCCTTGAGACGGAGCAGCGAGGTGCAGCGTACCCGGAGCTCTGTCAGGTCGAAGGGCTTGGCGATGAAGTCGTTGACGCCGGCCTCGACGGCCCGCAGGCGGTCCTCCCGGCTGTCGAGGCCCGTGACCATGATGACGGGGAGGTCCAGGTATTCCGGGTCGGCGCGGATGCGGCGGGCGACCTCGAAGCCGTCGAGGCCCGGCATCTCCGCGTCGAGCAACACCAGGTCCACGTCCAGCGGGAGCTTCGCCAGCGCTTCGATCCCGTCGGCCGCGACCTCGACCTCGTAGCCCAAGGCCTTCAGCGCGCGGGTGAGGGCCTGGCGGACGTCTTCCTGGTCGTCGGCCACCAGCACGCGTGGCACGTCCGAGCCCGGCACGCCGCGGCGCGGCGACTGAGGGGTACGTGCCGTCCTACGGCGCATCCAGGGCCTCGCGCACCTTCCTGCCGAGGGAGTCCGGCGTGAACGGCTTCTGGAGCAGCGCGACGCCCTGCTCCAGCACGTGGTGCTGGACGATGGCGTCGTCGGTGAAGCCCGACATGTACAGCACCTTCACGCCGGGGTGCGAGGCGAGCACCGCGTCGCTCACGGCGCGGCCGCTGCCGCCCGGCATCACCACGTCCGTCAGCACCAGGTGGATGACGCCCTCGGCCTCGGCGCTGCGCCGGGCCTCCTCCAGGCCGCTCGCCTCGAAGACCCGGTATCCCATCTTCCGGAGGGAGCGGGCCGCGTTAGCCCGCAGCTGAGCATTGTCTTCCACCAGCAGGATGGTCTCGCCCCGCGCTACGGAGATCTCGGGCACGGTGGCGGGGTACCACGCCTGGGCGTCGGGCCTTTCGAGGGGCAGGTACAGGGAGAAGGTTGTCCCGCGGGCCACCTCGCTGGACACGGAGATGAGGCCCCCGCTCTGCTGCGCGATGCCGTAGACCGTCGAGAGGCCGAGCCCCGTCCCCCTGCCCAACGGCTTCGTCGTGAAGAAGGGCTCGAACGCCCGCGCCAGGATCTCCGGGTCCATCCCGCAGCCGGTGTCCGCGACGGTGACCTTGGCGTACCGCCCGGCGCTCTTGCCGCCGTGCTCGCGGGCGTACGCTTCGGTTACGTCCGCGGTCTTCGTCTCGAGGGTGAGCGTGCCCCCCTCCGGCATCGCGTCCCGGGCGTTCACCGCCAGGTTGACGATCACCTGCTCGACCTGGCCGGGGTCGGCGCGCACGAGCCCCAGGGCCGGCGAGGGCGTGAAGAGGATGATGATGTCCTCGCCGAGGAGGCGGCTCAGCATCTTCTGCATTCCGCCCACGAGCGTGTTGAGGTCGAGGGTCTGTGGCTGGAGCACCTGCCGGCGGCTGAACGCCAGCAGCTGGCGCGTGAGCGTGGCGGCGCTCTGCGATGCTTCGAGGATCGTGCGGAGGTCCTCGCGCACCGGGTCCGCCTCGCGAAGTTCCTCTTCGATGAAGCTGCAGCTCGTGTTGATGACGGTGAGGAGGTTGTTGAAGTCGTGCGCCACTCCCCCTGCGAGCCGGCCGATGGCCTCCAGCTTCTGGGACTGCCGCAGCTCGCCCGTCACGCGGTCCCGGTCCTCCTCCGCCTGCGCCATCGCTGCGTTCTGCACGATGCCGTGGAGCGCGTAGGCCACATCGCCGGCCACCTCAGCGAGCAGCGACTCCGCTTCCGCGTCCGCGCCGAGCACCCGATCCACCGACACCGCCAGGTAGCCGTACGTGGTCTGGCCGTGCCGCAACTGGATGCACGAGGCGTCGGTGCTGGCCGACTTGTCCCAGATCGGGCAAAGGGAGCAGACCCCGGCACGGTCCGTCACGTGGCAGACCCCCTCGTGCTGTTGCGCCATCCGGCAGCACTCAGGCAGCACTGCTTGTTGCAGGCTCTCGGCCAGGGGCTGGAACGCATCGCCCATCCCCGATTCGGCCCAGGCCCGCGGCACACGGGCCTCGTCGGCGAGGACGATCATCGCGCTTTCGTAGGCCCGGCTCTCCACCAGGACCCTGCACGCGTTCTCGATAAGGCGTTGGCGGTCCCGCTCCCGGACGATGAGCTGGTTGATGTCCCGGAGGGCGCGGAGGATGCGGTTGAGGCGGATGATCCTCTCCTCCGCCCGCTTCCGCTCGGTGACGTCGGAAAAGAAGCCGACGTTGCAGAGCCTGTTGTCGAGGACCATGCTGGTAGCGGCGATGTCGGCGTACATGACGGAGCCGTCCTTCCGCCGGCAGGGGAGACCTGGCGAGAGGAGCCTCTCGCCGCGGACCTGGGCGTCGAACTCCGCGAGCACGTGCTCCAGAGACTCCGCCGGGTGGATGTCGGCAACGCTGAGGCGCTTCATCTCCTCCTCGGAGTACCCCAGCATTTTGCAGATGGCGGGGTTGGCGAGAGAAAATGTCCTCGCCTCCAAGTCGGCAACGAGGATCCCCTCGGCCGCGCCCCGGAAGAGGGCGGCGTAGCGCTCCTCGCTCTCCCGCATCGCCTCCGCCGCGCGCCGCTCGTCTTCCGCCGCGCTGAGCAGTGTCCGGCGGGACAGGTCGGACGCCGCCAGCAGCCTCTGCGTTTCGGCTGCGGCCGCGCGCGCCTGTTCCTCGGCTTGCCGGCGCGCGGTGACGTCCAACACCACGGCGCGACATTCCTGCCTATCTTCGGATCGCTGGCCCTCGATCCGCACCACGAGGGGCGGAGAACCTTCCCGCCGCAGCGTCACTTCGCAGCGTTCCTTGGCCGCGCTCGCGAAGACGTTCACCAGGAAGTCGCTGAAGGCGCGCCGGTCGCCCTCGGCCACGAACAGACCGAAGCGCCGGTTCACCAGCCCGGAGCGCTCGACGCCGAGCAGGAGTGCCCCAGTCAAGTTCACCAACCGGATCGTCCCCTCGCGGTCGAGGGTCAGGTAGCCCGCCGGGGCGAAGTCGTAGAGGTCGGTGTATTGGGCCAGGAGCCCGTCGGTCCTGGTGCGCGCCTGCTGGAGTTCCTCGTTCTGCATCTCCAGTTCGATCTGGTGAACCTGCAGTTCGTGGACGAGCCGTTGTTCGGATTCCGGATTGCGGATTCCGGATTGCGGAGTTTGCTCGCGCGCCTGCAGTCGCTCTTCGGCGATGCGCCGCAGATCCGCGGCATCCGAGGAAGTGGAGGTATGGGAGCCGGCGCTGGGTCCCGGCTCATTCCCCGTCTTTCCGGTCTTGTCTGTAATAGCCATCCCCCCTCCGTCCAAGCGCTTGCCCTGCTTAGTCCTTGGCGATGCAGGGTCCAGTTTCCAGCGTCCATCCGGCCGTACTGGTCACTGCTCACCCGATCACTGCTTACTGCTCACTGGCCCCCCGCTCCGTGGACGCAATCGCATACATCTGGCCGGCCTCATTCACCAACGCGGTGGAGATGATCGAGACCTCCTTGACCGTGCCATCTTTCGCGATCCGTTGGGTGCGATACGGCTCCAGAATCTCAGCCCTGCTAAGTTGCTGCAACTGGGCCAATGCACCCTTGCGCCCCCGCTCCGGGATCCGGTCGCGTACGTTCATCTCCAGCGCCTCGGCTTCGCTCCAGCCATACATCCGCACCGCGCCGGGGTTCCAGGCGATGATGCGGCCCTCCAGGTCCTGCGCGGTGATGGCGTCGTGCGTATCGCGCACCACCCCGGCCAGGCGGAACAGGTCATTGGCTTTCCGCAGCGCCTCCTCCTTCCGCCTGGTGTCCGTGATGTCCGCAAAGGTGATCACCACGCCGTCAATCATGTTCTCCAGGGTGCGATAGGGCCTGATCCGCACCAGGAACCAACTCCCGTCGCGCGTGGCAGCCGGTTGCTCGTGAAGGGCCAGCGTCCGCAACACCTCGCGCGCATGGTCGGCCAGTTCCGGGTAGGCCAGTTGCGAGACGATATCGGTGATCGCCCGGCCCACGTCGCCCGGGATGAGTTTGAACACCCGGTTCGCCCCGGCCGTGAACAGCCGCACGCGCAGCGCGGTGTCCAGGAACAGGGTCGCGACCTCCGTGGTATCGAGCAGGTTCTTCTGGTCGTTGTTGAGCAGGGACAGGTCTTCCACCTTGTGTTGCAGTTCGGCGTTGAGCGTCTGCAGCTCCTCGTTCATGGACTGCATCTCTTCCTTGGAGGTGGTCAGCTCCTCGTTGGTGGACTGGAGTTCCTCGTTGGTGGATTGCAACTCCTCGTTGGCGGATTTGGCTTCTTCCTGGAAGGTCTGCATCTCCTCGCGGGTGATCTGCAACTCCTGGCGGGCCTGCCCGAGATTCCGCTCCTGTGTCGCCAGCCGGGCGTGGCTGACGGACGGGCCTTTGGCCTTGGCCGGCTCTTTCGTTTCCGGAGGCGTGGCCACGTCCGTAAAGACGACCATCACCATGCCGCGCAATGTCACCGGCTCGGTGATGGCCTGCACGGTGAGGTCCACCGTCTGCACGCCGGCATCGGTCGTGACTCTCACGTGCTGGCGGACGACTGCGTCTCTTTGCCGGAGCGCCATTCGGAAGGCATCGGTCAGTTCGTAGCGCAGACCCTCGCGGGCCATGGCGAAGAGGTTCCAGTTGGCTTTGCCCGCCGCCGGTTCCAGGTATTTGCCCGTCCGCCCGTTGATGAAGATGAGGTCACCCTTGTCGTTGACCAGCACGGCGGCTGGGGAATACCGCTGCAAGAGCAGTTGCTCCGCCTGCGACTGGAGGCTGGCCGCCGGTGGCAACGCCGGCGGCACACTCTTCCGGGCGGGCAGGAACAGGGCGGGAAGCTCAACCGGCTCCGCCCGCTGGCCGGATTCGAGCCGCCGGTAAAGCTGCGTCTTGCCCGCCAGCGGCGCGAAGAGGTTGGTAGTTCCGGCGACGGTCTCGGCGCTCCCCAGCAACAGCAGGCCGTCGGGATTCAGGCTGTAGTGAAAGAGCGGCAGGATCTTCTTCTGCAACTCCGGCGTCAGATAGATGAGCAGGTTGCGGCAGCTCACCAGGTCGAGCCGGGTGAAGGGCGGGTCCATGATGAGGTTTTGCAGCGCGAAGATCACCGTCTCCCGGATGGGCTTGCTGATCTGGTAGCCGCCCGCCACCGGGACGAAGAACCGGTTCAGCCGCTCCGGCGACACATCCGCGGCGATATTGGCCGGGAAGAGGCCCGCGCGGGCTTTCTCGATGGCGTCCCGGTCCAGGTCGGTCGCGAAGATCTGGAGTGTGTATCTGCCGGCCGGCCTGAGTTGCTCCAGCGCCTCTTTGAAGACGATGGCCATGGAATAGGCTTCCTCCCCGGTCGCGCAGGCGGGGATCCAGACCCGCATCGCCTGACTGGGCGGACGGTCTTTCAACAGCGCCGGGAGGGCCTCGGCTCTCAACTCCTCCCACACCGCCGGGTCGCGGAAGAAGCTCGTGACGCCGATGAGGAGTTCCTTGAACAGCAACTCCAGCTCCTTGGGATTCTCCTGGAGAAACCGGACATAGGAGGCGATCCGGGCAATCTGGTGGATGCCCATGCGCCGCTCGATCCGGCGATAGACGGTCTGCTTCTTGTAGAGGGTGAAATCGTGGCCCGTTTGCGCCCGCAACAGGATCACGATCTTTTCGAAGCCACTGTGGGCTTCGTCGTCCTTCTCGACCAGTCCGGGCTGGGCGATGAGGGGAGTGTGCTGGAGATAAGCGATGATCTTGCCGGGCAACGCCTCCACCGGGGCGATGACGTCCGCCAACCCGGCGTCAATGGCGCTGCGGGGCATGCCGTCGAACTTGGCCGAAGCCGGGTCCTGCACGAAGACCGCGCCCGCCTTCCCCTTGATGGCTTTGAGGCCCAGCGTGCCGTCGCTTCCCATGCCCGAAAGAATGACGCCGATACTGCGCTCCTCCGCGTCCTCGGCCAGGGAGCGGAGGAAGAGATCAATCGGCAGGCGCAGGCCGCGAGCCAGCACCGGATCGAGCAGGTGCAGGACGCCGTGCAGAATGGACAGGTCTTTGTTCGGCGGGATCACATAGACGCAGTCCGGCTGGACGCGGGTGCGGTCGTTGACCTGGCTCACCTTCATGGCGGTGGTGCGCTGGAGCAGATCCGCCAACATGCCCTTGTGCGTCGGGTCCAGGTGCTGGACGATGACAAACGCTATGCCGCTGCCCGCCGGCACGTTCCGCAGGAACAGTTCCAGTGCCTCCAGCCCCCCGGCGGACGCGCCGATGCCGACGATGGGGAACGTGCTGCGGCCCGCGCTACGCGCGTCATCCGCCGGCGGGGCGGGCGTCTTCTGGGGGATCGCGGCGGCAGGCTGATGCTTCCGGCGGGCGGGCTTGCTGGGCCTCTTCATGGTCCCATTGTCTTTGTCACGGTTCACTGTCCGCTCTCCTGACTCGGATAGCGGACCGGCTCGCCCAGGCGGCGGGCCAATTCGTTCACCTCGGCCTTGAGTTTCATGGCGCGGTCCTCGCGCCCCAGCATCACGGCCTGCCACCGGCGCAGCTCGTCCAGTTGCTGCTGGATTTCCGCCTCCGCCCGCTTCCGGTCCTCGATCTCCACCGTGAGCGCGGCCGTGCGCTCCGCGACCCGAACCTCGAGCTGCTCGTTGAGGATTCGCAGCTCGTCGCGGGCGCGGATGAGCTCGCTGTTGCGGTTCACCGCGTTCTCGTATGTCGAGAGCAGGAGATCGAGGATCTGCAAGCGGTCGGCGGTGATGAAGAACCGTTGCCCGGCGAAGAAGATGTTGATCCCCATCTCGGAGGGCGTGGCCCTGCGGATTTCTTGGTTTGTGAGGACGTTTTGCACGCGCGCGAGCAGCGCACGATCGTCGTAGGGCTTGCAGATGAAGTTGTTGGCTCCCGATTCGAGCCCGTGGATCACGTCGCGGGGGTCGGCGAGCGCGGTGAGCAGGATCACCGGCACGTGCCGGAGCGTCTCGTCGGCGCGCAGCGCCTTGCAGAGCGCATAACCATCCATCTCGGGCATCACGATGTCCGAGATCACCAATTCGATCGCGTTCGCCTTGGCCGCCGCGAGCCCTTCCTTGCCGTCGGTCGCGGCGACGACCGAGTAGCCCGCCTCTGCGAGGAGGAACCGCAGCGCCTCGAGCTGCGTGGGGCTGTCCTCGACCACGAGGATCCTCACCACCTTCGGCGTCGTTTTGGGAGTGCTAGCCATCGATCCCCCCCCTGCTCGCGCCGCGCCGAACGGTGGTGGTCAAGAGCTCAGCGATCTTGTGCGGCGGAAGCACGAATCTCGCCGCACTCAGCGCTATCGCTTCGGCCGGCATGCCGAAGACCACGCAGCTCTCCTCGTCCTGCGCGACGGTGAGCGCACCTCGGTCGGCCATGAGCTTGAGCTCCTCGGCGCCGTCTCGCCCCATGCCGGTCAGGAGCACACCGATGGCCCGGCTGCCGAAGCGCTCGGCCACGGAGCGGAACAGGACCCCCACCGAGGGCCGCAGGCCGTTGTGCGGCGCTTCCGCGGTCGTCTGCAGCTCGCCTCGCAGGCCGACCTGCAGATGCAGGTTGTCGGGTGCGACGTAGACGTGGCCGGGGAGGGGGATCTCGCCGCCCTGGCCCACGTGCACCGGCAAACCCGAAGTCGCAGCGAGCCACTCGGCGAAGCCGACGGTGAAACCGGCAGACATGTGCTGAACCACGAGGATTGGCGCCGGGAAGGCGGTCGAGAGACCGGACAGTATCTGCAGGATAGCCGGCGGGCCTCCGGTGGAAGCCCCGATCGCGACGACGGCCGCATCCTGGCCAGCGGCGTCGTGCGGCGTGGGCTCGGCAACGGCCGAGGCCACAGGCGTCGCGGCAGCCGCGGGCCTGTTCCACCGCCGCACCACCTTGATCTCGGACATCAGCTTGAGGGTGTTGATGACCGCGGCAGCCTCGGCCTCGGCATCCGGGTGGCCGAGGCCCCTCGGCTTCTTCAGCACGGCGAGCGCGCCCGCTTCCAGGGCGCGCATGGCGGTGTGCACCTGGTCGAACTGCGTGCTGGCCGTGCACACGACGATGGGCATGGGAATCGACGACATGATCCGCCGGGTCGTCTCGAAGCCGTCGATCCCCGGCAGATGGATATCCATGAGGATCACGTCGGGTCGGTGCTCGCCCAGGAACTCGAGCGCAGCTTCCCCGCTGTCGGCGGTGCCCATGACCCGGATCTCCGGATCGGCTTCCAGGACGTAGACAAGGTAGTCCCGGATCACCCGCGAGTCCTCGACCACGAGCACGTTGATCACCGACATCCCTCCGGGCGCGGATTCACAGCAGCCTCCGGATGATCTCGATCAGGTTGCTCTGATCGAAATCGCTCTTGACGATGTAGGCGTTGGCGCCGACCTCGATGCCGTATTCGCGGTCCTTCTGCGAGCCGAGCGCCGAGACCAGCACCACCGGTAGCTCGCCGAGCTTCTTGTCGGCGCGGATCTTGGCGGTGAGCTCGAAGCCGTTCATGCGCGGCATGTCCACGTCCGAGACCAGCAGGTCGAAGGGTGCGGTCTTGAGCCTGGTCAGCGCGTCCAGGCCGTCCACAGCGGCCTCCACCTCGTAACCGGCCCCCTCGAGGATGCTCTTCACCAGCGTCCGGGCGGTGATGGAGTCCTCGGCGACGAGCAGACGCCGGCGCCGCTCGGGTGCGGCGTCCTGCATTTGCGCGGCGTCTATCGGCCCCGGCGCGCCTGCCGTGCTCGCGGATGCCACGAGGTCGACGACATTGAGGATGGGGATGACCGCGCCGCTGCCCGAGATGGAGGCGCCGTCGATGTTGCGGACCCGGGTGAGCTGCCGGCCCAGGCTCTTGACCATCACCTCCTGCTCGCCCTGCACCTCGTCGACGACGAACGCCAGCTGGCGGTCGAGGGCGCGCAGCACTACGACCGGGCGAGCCGCCCCGTTGGTGCGCCCGTCGGGTCCGGAGAGCTCGAGGACGTCCCGCAGGCGCACGAGCGAAACCGCGCGCTCGCCCAGCGTGATGGTCTGGCGGTTCTCAACCGTCTTGATCTCGTCGGGCTTCACCCGGCTCACGCGTACCACGCTGGCGGTCGGGATCACGAAGCGTCGGCCGGCGACGTCGACCAGCACGCCGCGGAAGGTCGCCAACGACAGGGGCACGAGCATGCGAAACGTCGCGCCGGCGCCGGGCGTCGAGGTCACCGTGATCGTGCCGCCGAGCTTCTCCACCTTCTCGCGCACGATCGCCAGGCCCAGTCCCCTGCCTGACAGCTCGGTGATGATCGGGCTCGTCGACAGCCCGGAGTGAAAGATGATTCCGGTTACATCAGCCTCGGTCAAGCGGGCCGCTTCGTCGGCAGAGACGAGTCCCAGGCGGACGGCGGCCTTGCCGACCTTGCCGGCATCGATCCCGGAGCCGTCGTCAGCCACCGTGAACTCGACCCGGTTCCCCTCGACCGGCTTCGCCGTGATCGTGACGGACCCACGGGAGGGTTTGCCCAACTCACGGCGTGCGTCCGGCTTCTCGATGCCGTGATCGACGCAATTGCGCAGCAGGTGGATGAGCGGGTCCTTGAGCTCGTCGAGGACCCGGCGATCGATCTCGATGTCCTCCCCGCTCACGACGAGGTCGGCCTCCTTGCCCTGCTCCCGCGCCAGATCGCGTACGACCTTGGGCAAGGTGCCGAGCAGGTAGGAGCAGGGGAGCAGGAGCACTTTCTTGGTGCCCTGGAGGAGCCTGTCGATGATCGCCGCGAGAGAGAGCACGTCCTGATGGGTGGAGACAGCGAGCTTCCGGAGCGAGTTCTCGAGCGTCCTCGTGTACAGCAACTCGGACTCGAGGAGATCGGACGCGGCCGTCGTGCCTTCCTGGCCTCGGCGCCGCCGCGCCGCCTCGCGGACCCGCCGTTGGTTCCAGTGGGCAAGGTCCGCGGCGAGCGCGCGGAGCTCCGCGGCGCGTCCGTATCCGGCGATCTTGGCGCCAACCAGCTCCTCGGCTTCGAGCAGGATCGCGCCGAGCTTCTGCGTGGAGACGCGGACGGTGTCCGGCGCGGCCGTGGCCGCAGCGATCCGCGGGGCAGGTGCATCCGGCGGCGCTGGAGGCACGTCCGCAGCCAAAGCCGCTTGTGGGCCCGGGGCCCCCCGGACGATGCGCTTGAGCGCCGCAAGCGCGTGCTGCTCCTGTTCCTGGCCTTTCGCCGACGGTGGGGCGCCAGGGCTCGAGCACAAGGTCGCAAGAACACCGAGCGCGGGATGCACGGCGTCGAGCATTCCTGTGGACAACCTCAGCTCTTCGCGCTTCATGGCCGCGAAGACGCTCTCCAGTTCCTGGCACAACGCCTCCACGCCGGCGAGGCTCACCGACCGGGCCGCGCCCTTCAGGGAATGGGCTTCCCGGAAGATGGTTTCGGTGATCGGCGGCCGCTCGGCATCGCCGGCGCGCTCGAGCGCCACGAGGCCGGCCGTCATGGCCTCGATGTGCTCTGCCGCCTCGACCCGGAAGGTCTCGCGCAGCTGCGCCAGGAACTCTTCCTTCTTCTTGTCCATGCGCTCCTCTGCCCCGCTTCAGGCCTCGACGCGCTGCCGTTCCACCAGGACCTTTAGCCGTCCGCCCAGCTCCTGGAGACTGCGCGCCGACGCCTCGAGCTGCTTGGTCCCCGCCATGTTCTGGGTGGTGGCCTGCTGGATGTTGGCAATGGCCGAGGCGATCTGATCCATGCCCACGAGCTGCTGCTGGCTCGACGCGGCGATCTGGGTCGCGGCCTGCGCCGCCTCGCTGACGGTGCCGGTGAGCATGCGGATCGACTCGCCCGCGTCGCTGGTCTGCTTGACGCCGGCGGCCACCGCCTTGGTCCCCTGCTCGGTGGCCATGACCGCGGCGCTCGTGGCCTTCTGCACCTCCATCAGGATGGTGCGCACCTGCGTGGTCGCCTGCCGCGACTGCTCGGCCAGGCTCTTCACCTCCTGCGCCACGACCGCGAACCCCTTGCCGTATTCGCCGGCGCGAGTGGCCTCGATGGCGGCGTTCACCGCCAGGAGATTGGACTGCTCGGCGAGGTCATTGACCGTGGCGATGATCTCGCCGATGGTCTGGCCCTGCTCGGAGAGCCGCACCACGCTCTCGGCGATCGACTCCATTTGCTCGCGAATGCGCTCCATGCCCGCAATGGTCTCGGTGACAGCCTTGCGGCCGGTCTCGGAAACGGCAGCCGCTCTCTGGGCGGTCTCTTGGACCACCTTCGCCTTCTGGTTGGAGAGGTGGGCGGTCTGCTTGACCTCCTCGGCGGTGGTCGAGGTTTCGCTTACGGCCGTGGCGGTCTCGGACGCGCCCGCGGCCACCTGCGACACGGTGGCGAGGATTTCCGAAGAGGAGGAGGCGAGGGTTCCGAACCCCTCGCGGAGCTCGTGGTGCATCTCGCGCAGGTTCTCGACCATGATCCGGAAGGCCCGTTTGAGCCACAAGCCTGCCGCCACCAGGGAGATGAGCAATAGCAGGGTTCCCAGCCCGATCACCCGTCTCGCGTTCGCGGCGCTGGATTCGTACGCCAGGCGCCGCGTCTCCAGCAGTCGCTGCTCCTCGGTCCTGATCTCACCGACCAGAGCGCGGATCTCGTCCATGATGCGCTTGCCGCGATCCGAGCGAACGACTGCGAGGGCGGCGTTGAACCCATTCGTGCGCCTGAGATCGATCGTCGCCTGGAGCTCGGCGAGCTTGGCCGCCGCCAACGAGCGGAGCGAATCGGCGCGTGCCTGCTGCGCGGGGTTGTCGGCCGTGAGTTCCCGGACTGTGCCCACGTCCTTCGTCGCTTCGGCCTTGCCTCGGACATACGGCTCGAGGTACGTGTCGGTTCCGGTGATCACGAATCCGCGCTGGCCGGTCTCGGCATCTACCAGTGCAGCCATGACCCCATCGAGAGCCTGGAGCACGTCGTAGGTGTGGTTCACCCACCCGACTTGCTCGCCGCTCTTGACCAACCCCCGATACGAGCTGATCGCCACGGCAGCGGAGAGCACCACCGCAACGGCGAATGCGGTGGCCAGCTTCATTCCGAAGTTCCAGCGCATTGAGGTTCTCCCGCTGACTCTGTCAGCTCATCGAGCTACCTGTTCGTCGACCTTGAGCCCGGCGTCGTCGAGGAGGCGGCCGCCGTCGAGCACGGCCAGCATGTGGCCGGTAACTCCTTTGAGAAACCTCTCGCGGATGCCGGTGAGCGTGGGCAGGCCCTCCTGCAGGTCCGACGCGGCCACCGGGCGCACCCCGTCGATGGAGTCCGCGAGCAACCCGAGCTCGTTGTCGCCGCCTCGCAGGACGACGACTCGGTTGAGGTCCGTGAGGCCCCTGGCCGGCAGCTGGAAGAACTCGCGCAGTTCGATGATCGCAATGATCTGGCCGCGCAGGTTCATCACGCCGGCGACGAAGGGCGGCGTGCAAGGCACGGCTGTCAGGTCCTTGAGCTGGCAGACCTCGCGGACATGGCAGGTCTCGACGCCATAGGTCTCGCCGGCCAGGGAGAAGGCCAGGACTTCGAGCCGCTCCGCGTCGTCCGGCTTGACGGGTGGCCTGGCGGCCGCTCTCGCGCGTACCTGGAGGATCCGACGGGTTTCTTCCGGACCGTGATCGAGTCCTCCGGAGATGGTGCCCGCAGCGACCGCGAGGCGGCGGTGGATCGCTTCCCAGTCGATGGCGCGCGCTTGCATGGTCTAGGCTCCCGTCATGGCTCGAACCGACTCCACGAGCCGGCCGCACGTCATCCCGTCGGACTCGGGCACGATCTCATCCCTGCTGCTGGCCGAAAGGAGATCGAGGGCGACCGCGAGGTGGCGCCTGGACTCCTTCTGCTTGCCGAGCC
>Ga0209777_10000297_pt1 | contig 84495 bp, 64 predicted proteins | sample FrelakmetHBP12HB_FD_187147 | JGI IMG/M metagenome (GOLD analysis project Ga0209777, IMG submission 187147) | Freshwater lake sediment microbial communities from the University of Notre Dame, USA, for methane emissions studies -HBP12 HB (SPAdes)... | ecosystem: Environmental > Aquatic >...
GGGGAACGTCGGGCCGCCGCGAGCAACCGACGAACAATAACTCGTCTCGCAAAGGGACCGGTCAAGACGAAGACGGTCAAGAAGATCCACAAGGAGGAAAATCCGGCGTTGACGAACTCATAGGTACCAGATGGGTCTACGTCAGGGGTCGACGCACTCGGGCGCGACGCACTCGGGCGGGGACGCGAGAGGCCCTTCCGGGGGTCCGGGCGGGCCTTCTCAGAAGCCGGTCAGCCCCCCCGGGCGAGTTTTCGCGTTGTGGAGGCTCACGTGTAGGAAAAGCCCAGCCGGGAATCCCCGGCCGGGCCAGTCTTTGGAGCTGAACGGGATCGAACCGTCGACCTCATGACTGCCAGTCATGCGCTCTCCCAACTGAGCTACAGCCCCGTCGGGGTCAGATGTGCCGACACCCGTTACGGATCGTATCGGCCAAAGCCGAGAGGTGTCAACCAAAAGCCGCCCCACCTGCGCCCCACCGCGACGGACGGATTCGCTACGCCGGTCAAGCAAGGGGCGCGGGGTCGAGCGAACCCGCTAGATCAATCCGCTAGATCATCCCGCTAGATCACCCCGCTGGCGCGGCAAATGCCCCTTGCCCGGCGGCCCCGGGTTGCGCATATTCGATCCAGGCTGCTGCCCTTCCGGCGACTTCGGTCGCCGAAGAGCACTCCTTTCTTGAGATGCCGGAGTGGTGGAACTGGCAGACACGCGGGACTCAAAATCCCGTGGGGGCAACCTCGTGTGGGTTCAACTCCCACCTCCGGCACAGACCTCCCGCGATCCGTCCCAGGCCGCCGGCGAGTCCGCGCTTTCCAGGTTCCCCGCCTTTTCGCCGCCTCGACCGCATGTTAGGCTGCGACGAAACGCGCGCTCGGCGCGCACGCGGGGGGTTGATTGTCCCACATCTGGCTGTGGATCGGGTTCAACGGTATCGCCGCAGCGGCTCTCACGATCGATCTCGGCTTCTTCCACCGAAGGCCGCACGAGGTCCGACCGCGTGAGGCGGCGATCTGGACGGCGATCTGGGTCGGGCTTGCGCTTCTCGTCAACCTCGGGATCCTCCTCATTCTCGGTCATGCAAAAGCCCTGCAGTTCCTGACGGGCTACTTGATCGAAGAGTCTCTCTCCATCGACAACATCTTCGTGTTCGTCCTGCTCTTCCGGTACTTCGCCGTTCCGAAGGAGTTCCAGCACCGCGTCCTGTTCTGGGGAATTCTCGGGGCGATCATCTTGCGCGGCGCGTTCATCTTCGGCGGAATCGCGCTGCTCAGGTACTTCGAGTGGGTATCCTATCTCCTGGGTCTCCTCCTGATCTGGGGAGGGATCGGGATGGTGAGGAAGCAGGAGGTCGCGGTCGATCCGTCGAAGAACCGCGTGGTCAAGCTCTTCCGCCGGTTCTTCCCGGTCCTTCATGATTATGACGGCGCCCGTCTGATCACCCGGCGCGAGGGACACCTGCTTGCGACGCCGCTCATGATCGTTCTCATCGCGGTCGAGACGACCGACCTCGTGTTCGCATTCGATTCAATCCCCGCCGTGCTCGCGATCTCGCGCGATCCCTTCATCGTCTACTCATCGAACATCGCCGCGGTCCTCGGCTTGCGCAGCCTGTACTTCCTCTTCGCGCACGTCGTGGACCGGCTGCGATACCTTCACGTTGGACTCGCCGTCGTGCTCTGCTTCGTGGGTCTCAAGATGATCACGGGACACTGGTTCGAGATCGGGATCGGCCTTTCGCTCGCGTTCGTAGCGCTCTCGCTCGGGACGTCGGTCGCGGCATCCCTCCTGATTCCCGTGCGCACGCCCAAGACGGAATCGGGGTCGGATTCGGGGCCGCGGTGACCGGTCCCCTCTGGATCGAAGGGGTATCGCTCGCCCCGATGACCTCGTGGCGCATCGGCGGCCCGGCGCGCGCATTCGCCGAACCTGCGACGCCCGAAAAGCTGATCGCGCTCAGGCGCGAGGCAGAGAAGCTGGGATGGCCGGTCTTCCTCATCGGCGGCGGGAGCAACATCCTCATCGCAGACGAGGGCTACTCGGGTCTCGTCATTCGTTACGCGGATCGACTTCACAGGATCGACACGCGCGGATCAGAGGCAAGGATATGGGCTGGAGCGCGCATGCCCCTCGCGCGCCTCGCGCGGGAGTCGGCTCAACAGGGCTGGGCGGGACTCGTGTGGGCGGAGGGGATTCCGGGAACGATCGCGGGCGCGATCGTCGGCAACGCCGGAGCCTACGGGGGCGACATCGCGAGCGTCCTGGAGGAGGTCGAGATCGTTCTGCCGGACGGCGCGCTCGAGACATGGCCGGCCGCCCGATTGGCCCACGGGTACCGGCGCTCGATCCTGAAAGGACAGGAGCCGACCGGTCCCGTGATCACTGGAGCCGTTTTCCGGATGGTCCGGGACGATCCGGTTCGTTTGAATCAGGAGGTGCAAAGGATCGCCGCCGAGCGAAGGGCCAGGACGCCGGTCGGCGCCTCATGCGGCTCGGTGTTCCGCAATCCACCCGGCGGGCCGAGCGCCGGGCGGCTGCTCGAAGAGGCGGGGTGCAAGCTCATGCAGTGCGGCGGCGCGGTCGTGAGCGACATCCACGCCAACTACATCGTGAACAAGGGCGGCGCGACGGCCCGAGACATCATTTCGCTGATCGACGAGATCCGCTCGCGCGTCCGGGCCGCTTCCGGGATCGAGCTTGATCTCGAGATTCAACTCGTGGGCTTCCGCGATTCCTGCTGAAGCGCCGTGCTGCGCACCAATCCTATCGATAGATCGTCTTGATCTTCCCCCACGTCCGGTGGCCGGCCGGCGTCGGCAGCACGTCCACGGTCCCCGTCATCCCACTCAGGCAGTGATAGTTGCAGAAGTACGGAAACTGCCCGAGCGACGAGAAGACACGGGCAAACGACTGCCCGGCGTTGAGGTTCCCCGAATCCCACAACCCATCCGGGGTGCAGTTCGTCCCGCTCGTCACGGTATGGGGCATGGCGGCCTCATTGTTCGTCCAGATGACGCTGTCGCCCACGGCAGCCTGCAGCGTCTGAGGGCTGTAGAGACTGTTATGCATTGATACATGATGGGTCGTTGCGAAAGCGGGCGCCGCGATCGTGAGGACCGAAAGGAACACCGAAAGCACGATATGTGACCGCATCTGCTCCTCCTTCCCTGTCGAACGTATTGCGGCCGATCTGTCACTATCTCGGACTCTTGGCATCACGATAGCCCGTCGCACCCGGGGATTCCAGACCCTGTTGGATCCCTTGTGGGATCCCGGCTCACGGGGCAACGAACTCGCGAAGCCAGCGGTCCTCGCGGGCGCGCAGATCGGGAATGTTCATGCGCGCGTCGCCCGAGCTCTTCTGCAGGATGCAGAATGCATAGCGACCGGCGGTGGGATGGTCGATGTAGCCTGCGATGCCGCTCACCCCGATGTCACCGAGCGTTCCGGTCTTCGCGCGGATGGCGGGCGCGTCCCCCTTCAGGAAGCGGCGCTCGAGGGTGCCGTCCTCCCCCGGGCGTGGAAGCGACGCGTAGAGATCGGGAAAAATCCGTTCCTGCCCTTGGGCCCACGTGAGGAGGCGGACGATCGCGCGCGCGGAGATCCGATTCCGGGGGGACAGCCCGCTCCCGTCGTGAATCGCCGGCAAGGGATCCAGCGCCGGACGCTCCCGCAACCAGGCGCGCAACCGATCGAGCCCGGACCGCGCGCCTGTGCGATCCCCCAGCGCGGTCAGGACCACGTCCGCCATGAAGTTGTTGCTGAAGCCGTTCATGCTCCGGATCAACGTGCCGAGCGGGAGGGAAGGGAGCGAATCGATCAGCGCCGCGGCGGCCGGCGTACGGCCGGAGCGTACATCCCCCGTGATCGTGATCCCGTTCTGCGCGAGAAGTCCGGCGAACACGCCCCCCGCGAGCAGAGCCGGATCATCGGCGGCCTTGTAGATCCAGACGGGCGGCGATCCGGCGGGGATCGTCCCCCCGATCGTCCAGACGGCACCGGCGCGGGTCATGGTCAGCGACGGCGACGATGCGGGCGCGCCGGTCGTCGCGTGGTTCACGATCGAGAGACCCGGGATCGGAAAAGGGTCGAAGGCCGCGGCGGCCGCCTCGCCCGGCCGTTCCGCGGGCCGCACAACAAATGTGAGGTCATTGAAGTTCACGGCGAGCATCGAGACCGGCGCCGTGTAGGGGCTGTCCGACCTCTCGGCCGCCCGGATCGAGTCGAGGTCGGCGATCACCGTCGCGTCGACGACCAGGTCCCCGGTGACGCCGCGGACCCCACGCGCGGCGACCGCGTGCGCAAGCAGCCAGAGGCGCTCCGTCACGAGGAAGGGGTCGCCGTTCCCCTCCAGGTAGAGACTCCCTTCGACGCGGCCGTCGCGGATCACGCCGTCCGTCCACGCGCGCGTCGTGAAGTGATACCCCGGGCCGAGCACGTCGAGGGCGGCCGCGCTGGTGACGATCTTCTCGACGCTTGCGGGAGGAAGTGCCTGATCGGCATCGAGTGAAACGTCCGGACCGCTTCCCTCCACGGGCGCGAACAGCACGCTCACCTTCACGGCCGGATTCCGCTGCCCGTCGGCGTCGAGAGCCGATTGGAGCGATGCCGGCGACGCCGCCACGCCGGCGGCGCAGATGATGGATATCGCGGCCGCGACGAGGCCCGCCCTCGGGAGCCCGGCCGGATGCGGACCCCGATCGGGTCGCCGCATCCCGGAGAGAGATGCGCTCATTCCTCGAGCGTGAAACGGAGCGCGGGCGTCCACCCGGCCAGGGCTTCGATCGATAGCTCCGCCATCACGAGCGGATTCTCGAGCCCGAAGCGCTCGAGAACCGCGGGATCGATCTCCCCCAGGATCCCAATCTCCGTCGTTCCGTCGAGCCGCACGCGCGCGCACCGTCCCATGAGGAAAGGCGCATCCTCGGCCGGTTCCCATACCGGCGCGACACCGAACTCGCGGGCGATCGCCTCGACGACGGCCCGCGCCTCCGTGAAACCCACCTTCGGGCCGATCGCCGCAAACGCGATCCGGCGATGCTCGGTGGCGCCTGTTTCCGCGGTCGGATGGAGGCGCGTCACATCCCCGACCTCGAAGATCTGTTGCGGCAGGGGTTGGTGGAGGTTGTGCCGCAGCACCTGGAGGAGCCCCGGAAGCAGACGGGTACGCAATCGCGTCTGCTCCCCCGAGATCGGGTTTTCCAGGCGCACCGCGCTCGAATCGACCTCGCGCCCGAGCGCGACATCGTGCTCCTCGTCGTCCGTCAGAACCAGGGTCATCACTTCCATGAAGCCCAGGCCGCACAACACTTCGCGGACGCGGTTCGTCAGGTCCTCGAGGGGTCGGGCCCGACCGACGGTCCGGGCGGGCAGCAGCTCTGGAACGATGTTGTGATAACCGTGAGCGATCGCGATGTCCTCGATCAGGTCGCGCTCGTGGAGGATGTCGTTTCGATACGCCGGGACCTCGACCTCGATCGTGTCGCCGTCGCCGCGAATGCGCGCGCCATGACGCATCTTGAGCAGCAGCGACGCCGCCTTGCTCGCGTCGAGCGGAATCCCGATCAGGCGGGACGCCTCGGCCGCGCGCACGTGCGCGGCTTGAGGCGTGAGATCGGGGGTGAGGCGCGCATCGGCGCGCGCGCCCTTCCCATCGGCCGTGCTTGCCCCCGCAATCGCGACGGAGCGCAGGAGCACGCCGGGCAGGTTCTCGGCGATCGACGTGACGAGGATGTTCAGGGTCCTCTGCACGACGCGCTCGCCGAGGCCGGTCACGTCGATGAAAAGCCGCCGGCTCCCCGAGTGGACCTTCGTCTCCTCGCTGTTGATGATCGGCGGCATCGACAGCACACGCCCGCCCTCGTCGCGAAGCAGCGGATACCGGGCAAGGCCCTCCAGCAGGTGTTTGTACGCGCGGCCTTTCGGGTGGGCCTCGAGGATCGCGCGCAGGGAACGGGGGACGCCGTCGGTCGCGCCGAGCGGCACGAAGGAGGTCCTGTCGGGATCGGCGGTCGTGTAGACGAGGTCGGGACGCACCGTGTCGAAGTCGTAGACGCCGATCGATGCGAGCTTCCGATTGCGGCCGAGCGCCCAGTGGAGATTCTCCTGCAGCTTCATCAGGATCTTCACCGCATCGGCGTCGAGCGTGACGTTCTCGACCACCGCGCACGCGATGAACGGGCGCAGACTCTTCGGGTCGCGCACGCTCGGGTCGACGATCAGGCGCGCCGCGGGATCTCCGACCTCGTACTGCGCGGGTCCCGCCTCGACGCCGAGATAACCTCGCAACGCGCGCGCGAGTCCGCCCGGATCGAACATGTCGGGGCGCACGGCGAGCAGCTCCATCCGCACGACCTCGAGCGGGGGCATCTCGTCCAGGGTCGACTGATCCGCGCGGTGGTCGGTGTCGCAGCGATCGCAGCGCGCGGGCGGCTCCTCGGACTCGGTCCGCTCCTCGATCCATTCGCAGACCTTGCAGCGCGTGCGCGGCAGGCGGGCGAATCCCTCGACATCGCACCCGATCTCTTCCAGGACGCTCAGCAGCCGATCCCCCGGCAGGTCGGCGCCGATTCGCCGCCGCAGCGGCTCGAGCGGGATTCCGATCACCGGCATACGGGCACCCCCTTCAACCACTCGGTGTCCGGCAGGTAGAGATCGCGGATGTCGGACAGGTCGTATCGCATCATCGCGAGGCGATCGAGCCCAAGTCCCCACGCCAGCACGGGGACGCGACAACCGAGCGGTTCGGTCACCTCGGGCCGGAAGATGCCGGCCCCTCCCATCTCGACCCAGTCCTTGCGCTTCTCGTACCAGATGTAGACCTCGACGCTCGGCTCGGTATACGGGAAGAACGCGGGGCGGAACTGGAACTGCTTGAACCCCATCTTGCGATAGAACGCGGCGAGCGTGCCGAGGAGGTTCGCGAACGAAGCGTCCGCATCGACCACGATCCCGTCCACCTGATAGAAAACGGGGAGGTGCTTGTAGTCGATCGTCTCCCGCCGGAAGACGCGTCCGACGCAGAAGACGCGGCGCGGACCGAGCGGATCGGCGGCGAGGGCCCGCACGGTGGTCGCGGTCGTGTGCGTTCGCAGAACGGCGCGGCGCGCCTTGTCGGGATCCCACCGGTACTGCCAGCCGATCGAACCGGTGTCACCGCCGTCCTCGTGCACGCGGCGGATCCGGTCGACGAGCGCGGGGTCGGCGGGGAGCGCGCACTCGCCCGGGGTGCGGAGGTAGAACGTATCCTGCATCTCGCGGGCGGGATGGTCCTGGGGTTGGAAGAGCGCGTCGAAGTCCCAGAACGACGACTCGACGATCGGCGAGACGATCTCCTGGAATCCCATCTCGAGATAGGCGTGTCGCGTCTCATCGAGGACGCGCTGCAGCGGATGGATCTTCCCCGGATACACGGGATCCGTCGCGAGACGGACATCGTAGGAACGGAGGATCACGTCGCGCCACTTGCCCGATGCGACAAGCTCAGGGGTGAGTTGCGTGACCTCGACGCTCTCCTCGACCCCGGCGCTGAGGAGCGCGCGCCCGTCCTTCTCGATCTCGATCCGGCGGTGGATCTTCTCGCGGACCTCGCACCACGAGGCGCGTCCTTTGAGAAGTTCGAGCGCCTCCTCGACGGCGAGGCCGGCGGCGCGCAGATCGGCCTCGGTTCCCCGCTCGCGCTTGCTCAGCTCGGCGAGCAGATCTTCGTCGGCCGTGCGCGGCGGCATCGCGGAGACGGCGGCCGTGAGCTTCGGCCCGTCCTTGCGGGCCCATCCGCGCGACATCAGCCACTTGAGCGAGCTGCCGACCTCCTTCGGCTCGAGACCTGTCGCGGTCGCGACCTCCGGCATCGTGAGCGAGCCCCCTGCGCCGATGAGCGACTTTAGGATTCGGCGCTCGGGAAACCCCTCGGTCGCGAACCGCCGGCCGTCCGGCCGGACCACGACCTCCCGGTACGGTTCCTCGATCATCCGGACGAGCCCCTGCTGGACGAGGCTCACGGCCGCAGCGGCGATCCGGGCCTGGTCGATCCCGAGCCGCGCGGCAATCTCATCCACCCGCTCGCCGCCCTCGGGCCGGTCCGCCAGCGCCTTCAGCAGCAAAAGGTGTTCTTTCGGCAGTCGCACGAGTTATGCCCCTTCCTTCGAGTGACGCTTCACATTCCGGACCGCGCGGGCGATCCCATGGCAGCCGATCACGACCGCCGTCTCCGCGCGCAGCCGATCGGGTCCGAGCCCCCAAAGAACGGCGCCCTGTGCGAGGATGCGCTCACGTTCCTTTTCGGCCAAGCCCCCTTCGGGTCCGATCAACAGCCGCACCTTCCCGGCTCCGCTCAGGTCGGGCAGGTCCTCTTCCCCTTCCGGATCGGCCAGGATCCAGCGCGTCCCGGCCGGGCGCACGAACGGCGTGTGATCGACCGCGATCTCCGGTAGCCACACGCGCTCGCTCTGCTTCATCGCCTCGCGCGCGATTCGCTCCCAGCGCCTGAGCGCCGACGCCGATGCTTCCTTGAGGCTCCGTTCCCACGGGATCGGCACGAGAACGTCCGCGCCCGCCTCGACCGCCTTTTCGATCAGCCAGTCGTTCCGCGCGTGCAGGCGCAGCACCGGGAAACCGACCTCGACGATCGCCCCCCGGGCGGGCGCGCGGCGCGATTCCAGGATCATTCCGCGCAGCGCATCGTCGTTCTTGCCGCCACCGCCTTCGGTCTCGAGCCGCACGCGAAACAGCCCGCCTTGGCCGTCGGTGACGCGGCATTCGTCCCCCGCCCGCAGCCGGATGACGTGCAGGATATGGTGCGCCTCGTCGGCGGGGAAGCGGATCGTTGCGCCTTCCTCGCCACCGGCCTCGATGAAGCTCGACGGGACGTGGAACGGATGCGGGTCGCGCGCCATTCGACAGGCCCGGCTATCCCGCGAAGGCGTCGCGGACACGATCGAAGAAGCCCTTCTCTGCCTTCGGCGGATGGTCGCCCTCGAGCCGCTTCAGCTCCTCGTAGAGTTGGCGCTCTCGGGCGGACAAGCCCTCCGGGACGCGCACCGCGACGCGGATCAGCTCGTCCCCGACCTCGCGCGAGTGCAGCCCGTGGATCCCCTTGCCGCGCAGGCGCAGGACCTTCCCTGGTTGGATCCCGGCCGGCAGATCGACGAGCGCGTGGCCGCCGAGCGTCGGGACATCGACCTTCGCGCCGAGCGCCGCCATCGCCGGCGTGATCGTGATCTTCGTCAGGATGTCGTCCCCGTGACGCTCGAAGACATGGTGGGATTTCTCCTCGACGATCACGATGAGGTCCCCCGGAGGCGCGCCGCGAAAGCCGATGCTCCCCTGCCCACGCAAGGTCATGTAGTTCCCCTCCATGACCCCGGCGGGGATCTTCACCGTGACCGTCTCGTGACCGTCGACGCGCCCCTCGCCCGAGCAGGTACGGCACGGCCGCTCGACGGTTTCTCCTTCGCCGCGGCAGCGGGGACACGTCGTCACGTTCACGATCTGCCCGAAGAACGAGCGCTGGATCTGCCGGACCTGGCCCTGGCCATTGCACTGGGAACAGGTCGTGACCTTGCTGCCCGTCTCAGCCCCGCTCCCCTTGCATGCGGAGCACGCGACCTTCTTCTTCAGGCGGATCGTCTTCTCGACGCCGGTCGCTACTTCCTCGAGCGTGAGCTTCAGCCGGATCTGGACGTCGGGACCGCCCCGCTCGCGGGTCGCGCGACCCACGTCCTCACCCTCGAAGAGGGAGCCGAAGCCGCCAAGCCCACCGAACTCACGCATGAAGGCGCGGAGGGCATCGGAGATGTCGAAGCCCATCCCGCCGGCGCCGGGCGCGCCCGCCCCGGCGCCCATGCCCTCGGGGCCGAAGCGGTCGTACTGCTCACGCTTCTGCGGGTCCGAGAGGACTTCGTACGCTTCGGTCACTTCCTTGAAACGCTCCTCGGCCTCCACGTTGCCGGGATTGCGATCGGGATGGTGCTGGAGGGCGAGCTTGCGGTACGCGCTCTTCATCTCGTCCGGAGTCGCCTTCTTCTCGACGCCCAGGACCTCGTAGAAATCCTTCTTCGGCACCTACAGGACCTCCTTCAGACGTTGTCCCAGCCAGCCCACCAGCGCGATCGCGCGAGGATAATCCATCCGCACCGGGCCGAGCAGCCCGAACACGAGGATGCCGCCGGCGCCCACGCCCCCTCCAACGCCCCCGTCGGAGCCGATCGTCACGCTCACCGTGCTCATCTCCTCGAGGCCGCGCTCGGCAAGTTCGGCGCCGATTCGCACGCGCAGACCATCCTCGCCCGGCACGGCGGACAGACTGCGGACGATCGGCTTGCCTTCCTCGATGAGTCGCAGCAGATCGCGGAGCCGTTCCCCCTGGGCGAACTCCGCCTGCATCGCGATCTCGCCCGGAGGACCCACGATCAGGTCGACGCTGGGCTCGTCCACAAGGAGCTGCGGCAGCTGCGCGGCGAGCCGTTCGAGCGCTTCGCCGCGACGGCGCAGCTCGGGTCGGATTCGCTCATCCAGAACGCGTCGCGCCTCGGCAAGATCGCGTCCGAGGATCCCCTCCGCGAGGATCGCGCGGCCGCGCGCGACATCCTCTGCGGCGAGATCGTGGTCGAGGGAAAGGAGGATCGTACGGATCGTCCCGTCCTCCAGACCGAGAATCGTGAGGACTCGGCGCGGTGCGAGCGGGATCATCTCGATGGTCGTCACCCGGGCCGCGCCGACGTGCGCAAAGAGGGCCAGCCCGAGCTGGCGGCTCACGACCCCGACGACGTGCGTCAAGTTCGCAAGGAACATGCGTCGATCGACGATCTCGCGGCGCAACTCCTCCTCGAGGATGCGGCGGGCTCGCGGGCCCGGCTCCTCGCACGGCATCAGGTGATCCACGTAGTACCGGTATCCGTGCGCCGTCGGCGCCCGCCCCGCGGAACGGTGCGGGCGGTCGAGGAGTCCCTTCTCGGCAAGCGAGAGCATCACGCTGCGGACGGTCGCCGGGCTGACCTTCAACCCGTAGTTGCGTACGAGATGCTGGCTCGCGACGGGCGTGGCCTCACGCACGTGCGTCTCGACGACGAGACGCAGGACGGCGGCCTCGCGGGGCGAGAGCAAGGGCCCCGGACCGGGGCCCGAATCGAGGATCGGGCTGCGTTCCATTCGACGTGATCGTAACCGATGCGGTCGGCCCATATCGACCGCCGCCTTGGAGCCGGATCGGACGGTCTCAGTCCCGGGAAACGTCCTTGCGTGAACGGACCGCCTGGTAGGCCTTCGACGGGAGGGGGTGCGACAGGTGCGGTTCGATCCGGGCCGACGCTTCGACGACCTTCTGAAGGTCGACGCCGGTCTCGATCCCCATCCCGTCCAGCATGTAGAGGAGATCCTCGCTCGCAAGATTCCCGGCGGCGCCGGGGGCGTATGGACAGCCGCCGAGACCGCCCGCCGAGGAATCGAAGACCGCGATCCCTGCCTGGAGCCCGGCGTAGACGTTCGCGAGGGCCGTTCCGCGCGTGTCGTGGAGATGGAGGGCGAGGCGCGCGAGATCGAGGCGGTCCCGCGCGGTTTCGAGGAACGCCGTGACGTGGCGCGGCGTCGCGACGCCGATCGTGTCGCCGATCGAGACCTCATCGCAGCCGATCTCGAAGAGGCGGGCCGCAACGTCGGCCGCGCGCGCGGGCGGGACGGGTCCCTCGAAGGGGCAGGCAAATGCGGTCGAGACGTAGCCGCGAACGCGGATCGGGCGTTCGGAAGCGCCCGGCGCGCGCGCGAGATCGATCACGGCGCGGAAGCGCTCGATCGATTCTTCGATCGTGGCGTTCGTGTTCCGCATGTTGAAGGTCTCGCTAGCCGCCGTGAAGACTGCGATCGACCGGACGCCGCTCGCGAGCGCGCGTCGCATCCCCTGCTCGTTGGGGACGAGCGCGGTCAAGGTCGGGCCGCCGCCCTCATCCCTCCGAACCGCGGCGGCGACCGCCTCGGCATCGGCCAGTTGCGGGATCCAGCGCGGGCTGACGAAGCTTCCGAACTCGATCTCGGGCAGGCCGGCGGAGATCAGCGCCTCGATGAAGCCGACCTTCACGCCGGTAGGGATCGTCTCCTTCTCGTTCTGCAGGCCATCGCGGGGTCCGACCTCGACGATCCGCACCCGTTTCGGAAGACTCATTGCGCCCGTCCCTCCCGTCCTACTCGCACATGAACATCTGGACGAAGCCCGGATTCCGGCCACGCGTGTCAACGGCGGTACGGCCGTCTCTCAGCCCGATCACGAGAAACTCCCCAAGGAAACTGATCGGCGGATCGAGAACGGACAGGGGTTCGTCGCTCACGTCCATCCCGCCCCGATTCATCATGACGAGCGAGCCATGCGTGCCCGTTGCGTCCGTCTTCCGCAGGGTGACGGCGTAAGATGCACCGGACGCCGAAACAGCGACTTCGCCTACGGTCCGTGGCCACCAACCCCGCTCGGCGATCTTGACCGGCGCGCACGGATCGGCGGTGTTGTAGACGGCGATGTTCTGGCCCGCGGCGTCAAGCCGGACCAGCATGTGGGATCCATCGGCGGAATAGTCCCGCGGTCCCGCCGGCAGTCCGCTGAGCTCGCGCGGGATGCTGTCCCCTGCGGACTTGCAGAAGAGCTTCGACGACCCATTCGAGACGATCGAGTAGTGGATCGTCGCGCCGTCCGGAAAGATGTGGATGCCGGCCAGTTCCGCACGCGCCCACGGACCTGCCCACAACAGATCGCCGGACCAGCTCATCAGCGCGATCCTGCTCCGGAATGCCCGCGAGCTCTTGCGGCCACCCGAAGCGCCCTCCTCCCGTTGAACGGCGACGAAGACGTTGCGCTCCGGCGCGCTCTGGAGATCGGTCGTCCGAACGAAATCTGTCCGCGAGATCCGCCCGCCCGCGCGATCGAAGAGCACTGTGCGGTCCGCCCCACACAGAACGATCCGATTCGTGTCGGGTCCCTCGTACCACCGCAACACGCCGCCCGGAATCGTCGTCGGCATGTCGAGCGTCACGGTCGGGACCCCGGCCCCGGCGGCGAACGGCGACCCTTGCTCCTCATTCTTCGGCACGAGAAAGACGGGCGCGTTGTCGCAAAGCCGCGAGCCCGGGTAGAAGCGGATCCGGTCCGTGAGCAGATCGCCGAGACGGGAAACATGAATCAACGCCACCTCGTTCCCCACGACTAAGTCGGGCGTTCCTTCCCGGGAGACCGACACGTAGCTCGTGTCGCGCTCGACCTCGAGCCAGCTCACGGGAAACGTGAAACCCCGCCGGGTGAACATGTTCTGCGTGACGACGAGCGAGTCCCGCTGGATCTTCAACTCCCAGATGAGCGAGTTGCGCGCGGGACACGGGCGGGCGATTCCGATGGCGAGAATCAATGCAGCGAGAACGAAACGCTTCACGGGCGGTGCCTCCGACTTCAGATCCACCGCCTACTGCGGTTCCGTGGATTCAGCCGGGACCGGCCCCAACACCACCAGGATACTCCCCTGGTCGATCGCCCCACCCTCGTGACAGCGAACGTCCGTCACGATGCCGGCCGCCGGCGCACGCAGGGTCAGCTCCATCTTCATCGCCTCGACGACGACGAGCCCCTGCCCCTCTTCGACAATCGCGCCGGGCGCGACCAGGACCTTTCGGACGGTGCCGATCATCGGGGACTCGATCGGGCCCAGCGCGCCGTTCGCGGGGTCCCCGTTCGGGCGCGGCCGCTTCGTGCGGCGCTCGAACACGTGGACCCGGCCGTCGATCTGCACCCAGGCGCGGCGATCGCGCGCCGCGGCAAAGGCCGTGATCACGCGGTCGCCGTCCCGGAGACGCACGCACCCGGCATCGGTCGAGAGGATCTCGTAGCGATGCTCGGCGTCGCCCGTCCGCAGGACCAGGATCCCGTCGTCGCGGAGCTCGGCGCGCACGGACGCCTCGCCGCCCTGCCATCCGTAGAATCGGTCCGCCTTCATCGCCCGCTTCTCCACGGCGAGTGGGGATCCGCCTCGGCGGGGACCGCGCCCGTCGCCGCACTGGCGTGCCCCGGCTGCGCGGCGCTCTCCGCGAGGATGGCCACCGCGAAAGCTTCCGGCGGCGGCGCATCCGCGGCGTGCGTCTGCCAGTCCCCGAAACACTCCTCGACGAAGCGGGTTGTCGCTCCCCCCGCCGCAAACGTCGGGTGCGCGAGAACGTCCTGCAGAAACGCCAGGTTCGTGTACACGCCGAGGATGGCGGTCTCGCGCAGCGCCAGGCGCAGGCGCGCGAGCGCGCCCGCGCGCGTGGCATGGAACGCGATCGCCTTCGACAGGATCGGATCGTAGTGAACGCTCACCCGACCGCCAGCGCGGATCCCGCTGTCGATCCTGAGACCCGGCATGCGCGGCTCGTGCAGCAACAGGATCTCCCCCGCCGAGGGGAGGAAGCCGTGCTCCGGGTCCTCGGCATAGACGCGCGCCTCGATGGCATGGCCGCGCCACATGACGTCCTCCTGGCGCAGCGGGAGCGGCTCGCCCGCCGCTTCGCGCAACATCAGGTGGACCAAGTCGAGTCCCGTCACCCATTCGGTCACGGGGTGCTCGACCTGCAGGCGCGTGTTCACCTCGAGGAAGTAAAAATGGCCGGCCGGGTCGAGCATGAACTCGACGGTCCCGGCGCTGCGATAGCCCGCGGCGCACGCGATCGCGACCGCGGCTTCCCCCATGCGGGCACGCAACGTGTCGTCGACCGCGGGGGAGGGCGATTCCTCGACGATCTTCTGATGCCGGCGCTGGACCGAGCAGTCGCGCTCTCCCAGGTGGATCACGTTCCCATGCGAGTCGGCGAGGATCTGGATCTCCACGTGGCGGACCGATTCGAGGTACCGCTCGAGAAGGAGCCGACCGTCGCCGAAGGCGGCCTCCGCCTCGCGGCGCGCCGCTGCGAGGGCGGCCGGGAGTTCATCCCCGCGCGTGACGAGTCGCATCCCCTTTCCTCCGCCGCCGGCCGAGGCCTTGACGAGCAGCGGGAAACCGATTCGCTCCGCCTCCTTCGCCATGCGCGCATCGTCGTCCGATCCGCCCGAGTAGCCGGGCACGATCGGCAGGCCGGCGCGTGCCGCGAGATCCCGCGCCCCACGCTTCGCACCCAGGGCGCGCATCGCCTCGGGTGGAGGACCGACAAAGATGATCCCGGCGTCGCGGCAGGCCTGCGAGAATCCCGCGTCCTCGGCCAGGAAACCGTACCCCGGATGGATCGCGTCGGCGCCCGTCTCGCGGGCGGCCCCGATGATCGCTGGGATCGACAGGTAACTCTCGCGCGCGGGCGGCGGACCGATGCGGACGGAACGATCGGCGGCACGCACGTGCGGCGCATCCGCGTCCTCGTCGGAATGGACGGCGACCGTTTCGATCCCCAGTTCGCGGGCGCCGCGCAGGATGCGGACGGCGATCTCTCCTCGGTTGGCGACCAGGAGCCGGCGGATCACGCGCGGTCCCCCGGCCGGCGCCACGCGGGCGCCCGGCGCTCGAGAAACGCGCGGATCCCCTCGCGCCCCTCGGCGGAGGCCCGGAGGCGCGCGATCCATGCCGTCGTCGTCTCCTTCGCGGCATCGGGATCGAGAGGGGGGATCTCGCGCAGCAGCCGCTTCGCCTCGGCTTGCGCGCCCGGCGCACCCTGGGCGATCTCGGCAACGAGCGCATCCACTGTGGCATCGAGGTTCCCGGCCTCGACCACGATCTGCACGAGGCCGATTCGCAGCGCCTCGTCGGCGTCGAAGCGCTCGCCGGTCAGGAAGTAGCGCGACGCATCGCCCGCCCGGACCTTCGCGAGGACGTACGGCGAGATCACCGCCGGGACGAGCCCTAAGCGCACCTCGGAGAAGCCGAAGACCGCGTCGCGCGCGGCGATCGCGATGTCGCACGCGGCGACCAGCCCCACCCCTCCGCCGAGGCACCCGCCGTGCACGCGCGCGATCACGGGACGCGGGCAGGAGGCAATCGACTCGAACATGTCCGCCATGCGGCGCGCGTCCGCGCGGTTCTGCTCCTCGCTTAAGTCCGCCGCGCGGCGCATCCACTCGAGGTCCGCGCCCGCGCAAAACGCTTCGCCCTCCCCCGCCAGGATTACGACCCTCGCGTCGGGGTCGGAGCCGGCGCCGCGGAAGGCCTCCGTGAGGCCGGCGATCATGGCATCGTTGAATGCATTTCGGCGATCCGCCCGGTCGAGGACGATCCGGTGGATGCTCCCCGTGCGATCGATGCGAAAGTCTGCCATCCTGTGCCGTCCCTACATCCGGAACACCGGGAATCGCGTCGTTCCGACCGGAGCCGACAATACGACCGAGAGCGCGAGCGCAAGCGTCCGCCGCGTCTCGATGGGATCGAGGATCCCGTCGTCCCACAATCGGGCAGTCGAATAGTAGGGGTTCCCCTCGCGCTCGTACTTCTCGAGAATCGGCCGCGCGATCTTCCCGGCTTCCTCGTCGGTCAACGTCTCGCCGCGGGCCGCGAGCTGGTCCCGCTTGACGGTGACGAGGACGCCGGCGGCCTGCTCCCCACCCATCACCGAGATGCGCGCGTTCGGCCACATCCAGAGGAAGCGCGGGGCATACGCCCGCCCGCACATCCCGTAGTTCCCCGCACCGAACGACCCGCCGATGATGACCGTCAGCTTCGGCACGGCGGCGGTCGCGACGGCCTGCACGAGCTTCGCGCCGTCCTTCGCGATTCCGCCCTCCTCGTAGCGGCGCCCTACCATGAATCCCGTGATGTTCTGCAGGAACAGGAGCGGGACGTTCCGCTGGCATGCCAGCTCGATGAAGTGCGTCCCCTTCAGCGCGCTCTCGGAGAACAGGACCCCGTTGTTCGCGAGGATCCCGACCGGATAGCCGTGGATCCGCCCGAATCCGCACACCAGGGTCGCGCCATACAGCCGCTTGAACTCGTGGAAGCGCGAACCGTCCAGCAGGCGCGCGAGGATCTCGCGGACATCGAAGGGACGGCGCAGATCGGCCGGAAGCACGCCCAGGATCTCCTCGGGGTCGTAGGCCGGCTCCTCGGGGGGCTCGACCGGAACCGCGAGTCGCCGCGCCTGGTTCGCGTGCGCGACGATCTCGCGAACGATCTCGAGCGCGTGGGCATCGTCTTCCGCCATGTGATCCGTGACCCCCGAGATCTTGCAGTGGACCTCGGCACCGCCCAGGTCCTCGGAGCTGACCTCCTCGCCCGTCGCCGCCTTCACGAGGGGCGGGCCGGCGAGAAAGATCGTCCCCTGGTTGCGGACGATCACGCTCTCGTCGCTCATCGCGGGGACGTACGCACCTCCGGCCGTGCACGAGCCGAGGACCGCGGAGATCTGCGGAATCTGCGCCGCGGAGAGATGCGCCTGATTGTAGAAGATTCGCCCGAAGTGCTTCTCGTCGGGGAAGACCTCTGCCTGCAGGGGCAGGAACGCCCCGCCCGAGTCGACAAGGTAGATGCACGGGAGGTGGTTCTCGAGGGCGATTTCTTGCGCGCGCACGTGCTTGCGGACCGTGATCGGGTGGTACGTGCCGCCCTTCACGGTCGCGTCGTTCGCGACGATCATGCACTCCGTGCCGCTCACCCGGCCGATCCCCGTGATCAAGCCCGATGCCGGGACGTCATCGTCGTACATCCCCCAGGCGGCCAGGGGCATCAGCTCGAGGAAGGGCGTGTCGGGATCGAGGAGGTGCGCGATGCGGTCGCGCGGGAGGAGCTTGCCGCGGGCGACGTGGCGATCGCGGGACTCCTGCGGTCCTCCCAACGCGACGCGCGCGCGTCGCTCGTGCAGCTCGGCGCGAAGGCGCGCGTGGTGCGCGTGATTCTCTCTGAACTCCGGGTCGTTCGGGTTGACCCGGCTCTGGAGGATCTCCAACTCAAGCCTCCCAACGCGGCCCGCGTGCAGAAGACTCGGAACGGTCCGTGATTCATGACACTACGGGATGGATCCGGGGTGTGGCAATGCGGAAGGGTGGGGCGCCGGTCAGCGTGCGACCACGACCGCCTTCTTCAAGCTAGGGCATTCGAATCCCCCGGGCTATACTGTCGGGTTGCCGCATGCAGGGAGAGTCATGATGAAGAATCCGGTGTTCCGCCTTCCCGCGCGGCGGCCGACGTACGTGCCAGTCGCCCTCATCCTGGCGGCCTGTGTCGTCGTGTCCTGGGGCCTGCTCGTCAGCGGCTGTGGGAACGGCTCCAACCCGACACAGCCCAAAGTTCCGGGCAACGCCGTCCCGGATTTCGCGATCCAGGACGTGAACCCGAACTCGACCACACACGGAAACACAATCTCCCCGAGAATCTACATCGGGCAGATCTCGTGCTGGTACTTCGGTCACTCGACCTGAGGCTATTGTCGTAGCCAGTTCGGCTACCTCGATCAGATGCAGCACGAGATCGACGCCGCGCATCCGCGCCGTGCCGTCCAGATCCTTGGAGTCAACAAGGTGGGCGAGGAAGCTGAGAACGATCTCATCTGCCAGGGCCGGACCCTCCCCTGGCTGCAGGAGACGGCGAGTCATCCCGTGTGGATGCCCTGGAACGCGACGTGGAGGGACGTCGTTATCCTCGATCCACAGAATCGCCGGGCCGGCCTGTACAACCTGACGCCGCATGACCTCGCGGTGCAGGCGAACTACGATACCTTGAAGGCGATGATCCTGCGGGTTGCAAATCAGTAGGAAGCACGCGGCCGGCGTAAGCTTGGCCCGTCACGCATCCGCAGGGCGGAGCGCCCCCTCGCAGAGGGGGCGCCCCTATTTCACCAGGATCATGGAACGACCTGCCTGGTTCTCTCCTGCCCTCACAACGTAGTAGTAGACGCCGGAGCCAACGGGATGACCGGCGCCGTCGCGGCCGTCCCATTCCACGACATGGAACCCTGCGGCACGTCGGTCATCCAGCAGGGTCCTTACCTTTCGGCCCGCTGGATCGATGACCTGGACCGTCACGGGACCCGCCGCCGGAATACCGAAACGGATCGTCGTGCGCGGGTTGAACGGGTTCGGCCGATTCGGGTCCACTCGCAACCCCCTGGGGAGGGTCGCGTCTTCGGCCGCTTCCGATTCGCCCACACCCACTCGGATCTCGATGTCATCGATTGCAGCCTCTGCACACGTCGTCTGCTGGTTCAGGTCCTCCATCTGGAACCGCACGCGCATGCTGTCCGTGAATGCGAATCCACGTTGGTCCGCCTGGCCAATGTAACCCTTGTAGAAGCTCCAATCGTTGAACCCTTCGCCTGCCAACTTGAACACGTCGCGCCAGGTCCTGCCGCCGTTATCGCTGATCGCGCAACGGAGCGTATCGTCCGTGGGGATCACATCCGCCAGGAATGCCCAGAAGCGAACTCCCACGACCCCGCGGTCTCCCCGCCAGTTGAAGAGGGGGGAGACGACCGACGTCGTGCCTAGGTCCACATCATACGCGGACCAGATTCCCCCGCGGGCGTCGGTGACGAAGCACCGGGTCCCCGAAGGGGTGTGATCGTCTTCGGGCTGGGTCACGCCGTACTCGCTGCTCGACTTGCCGGTCGGATCCGCCCTCTCGAACCATCCCGCAACCGCCGTATCATTCTGCGGATGGATCGTCCATCCCCGATCCTCTTCGAGGTCATCTGCGAAGGATGTGTACGGGCCCGTCATGAACTCATAGACGTTTCGGTACGGGGCAAGGGACGGCGCAGTGGCGTACTCGCCTGTGTATTCCGCGGCTCTCACGTAATAGCACACGTGCTTCCCCGGCCCCACGTGCGGGATTTCGCCCCGATATTCATCCGGATTGCCCGTCGGTTGCATCGGCACCTCGATCCAGACCGGAGGCGGCGCGGCGGGACGGGCCATGCAGTAGATGCGGACCGCGCTTGGATCGATCTCCCCTCCCCCGATCGCACGGGCCACCGCGGTCACCGGGTACTGCCCGGTCCCGTGCGGTTGATCATCGAGCGGTTCAGAGGTGATCTCCACATAGTTCGTCACCGGCGGACACGGGAGGTTGTGCTCGGCGAACGCATCGCAGATCTCCGCATAGTCGGGCGTACCGTTTGTCAGATCATCGTCGTCATCATCGTTCATCAGGAGATGAAGCAGGAAATCGGGCATGGTCCTCGTCTTGTTCTTGATGGTCTCGACCGTGAGATGATCGTACAGGTTGGCGTCGCCGTATTTCCGGACAAGGTTCACGCGCGTACCCCACATTGCTCCGGTCAGGATCTCGCTCAGACAGAACAGGTCACCCTGGCACTCGGCCCCGGGATACTGCCGATCGTTCAAGCCGGTCCGGATGTACATTCCGTTCGAGAAGAAGTTCTCGCCCAGGATCGGGTCGCCATTGATCGTCATCGCGTAGATGTCGGAGAACGCCTCGCTCATGCCCGACATGACCGGCGGGGGCTCGGGGTAGTACTCGCAGTCCGTGATGCCGTGGCCGTACTCGTGAATGACGATGTCGGCGATGCGGGCGGCGTTGTTGCAGCCTCCGCCCTCCTTGAAGAAGTAAAGGGAGCCGCCGCTCGTATACGCGCCGCACGTTCCGGTCGTCAGATTCACATTCGCGATGACGGGGTGATCGAGACAGGTGAAGTTCGGGTCGAGACTGCAGATCCAATCGTGCGCGACATTGACGTGGTAGTAGACATCGCGTTCGGCGGGCTGCGAGTTGGTATCATCGAACATGAAATCGACGGGGGCCGAAGGGCTCCCGAATTCGGTGATCGAGGCGTCCGGTCCGTCCATCCGCCTCACCCGGCAGTACCGGCCGGAGAGCTTCGCATTGACGTCGTAGGTCGTGTCCATCGGAACGTCGATCGCGTACCCGCCGATCTCATCCGTGTATGAGCCGAAGGCCCCACCGCCGGCGGTGATCCAGTCATCCTCCAGGCCGCATTCCGTGTACTGAGGCGGGTTGTAGACGCTCTTCATCTCGACCTGGGCCCGCACGCTCCCCGTGAGCGCGAAGAGCCGGGTGTTCCCCCGGCGGCCGCGAAATGCTCCGTCCCGTCGAACTTCAAACGCCGGTATTGACCAGGACGCGACGCCACCGGCGTCTCTGGGAGAAGACAGACCGATGAATGAGATTGCCGCCGAGAAGATCAAAGGCAGCGCGGATTCCAGCCTGATCACGGCATGTCCAGGTGGCATGCGACCCCCTGTCCGTCGAGAGCGGGATTGCCGCGGCGGGCAGCGTTTTCGGACGCAGCGAGTATAGCGCACGGCGGTAGGCGAATGCGCTAGAATACTGGGTTTGCAGCGCTGACCACGGGAGGAAATCATGACCGTCGACAATGCACCCGTCACGTCAACGGGACCACCGCCGAAGGCAACGATTGCCCTCGTTTTGCCGTGGACCGGCATGATGCTCGATTACACCGATCAGGTAGCCGCCTTGGTCCCCGAAACCCTTCTCGACTGGCGGCTCTCCGATCCTTCGGGCAAGTGGCACTTCAGCCTGGCCGAGATCGCCATGCACATCGCGGACGCGCGGCAGATGTTCGCCCGCCAGCTGTCCGGATCCGACAAGGTGGATGACTACTGGTCGACAGGCCCCGGGACGGACGGCGTCTGGCCGTTTCGCGCTTACGAAACGAAGCAGGCGATCCTGGATTCACTCACTAGAGCGCGAGGGGAGCTTCGGCCCTTCTTCGAGCGGCCCGCCGCCGACCTGACCGCGACGACCGACGGCACGGTTCTCCTGTACGAACGAGCGCTCGGAAAGATACGCGACAAGGGACAGGACACCGCAGCGATGGAGGTCCGCGGACCCGCGAATCTCGTGCGCGTGATCATGGCCATGATCGTGCACGAGTCGGGTCACCGGAGCAGCCTGCAAACCCTGCTCCGGATGCATGGGCTGAACGTTCCGGAGGATTAAGGGCGCCCCGGTTCATGACCGAGGCGCCCCCTGTACAAACTGCCGGCCCGGTTCGAACCTATGCTACCTCGCCCGGATGACCTTCACGCTGCGGGTGGCGCCGGGGCCGGTCCGCAGTCGAACCAGATAGACCCCCGCGGCGACCGAACGTCCGGCATCGTCCCGGCCATCCCACTCGCTGCGCAGCGTCCCCGAAGCGGCGGGAGCCGCCAGCCCTCGCCATAGCGTTCGCACCATGCGTCCTTGAAGGTCATACACCTGCAACGTCGCGATTCGCTCGCCGGCGCTGCTCGCTCCGGCTGCCCCGGACGCGCGCGGCATTTCGAACACCACGCTCGTTCGCGGGCTGAATGGATTGGGACTGACCGACCGGATTCCCCACGACTGGGCCAGACCCTCCGCACCCGGCTGGCCGCCACCGACCGCCATGGTCGCGTCGTGACGAAGGCCGATGCTGCAGTACTGGCCCGCCGCGATGGCGAGGTACCGCGTGTTCGGTTCGGGCACATCGCACTGGCCGTAAGGATCCCATCCCCATGCCACCACCGAGCCGTCCGATTTCAGACCCAGGCTGTGATACCCACCCGCCGCAACCGCCACGAAATCCGCGTTCGGCTCGGGAACGTCGCACTGGCCGTTGGCGTTCCCCCCCCACGCTACGATGGTGCCGTCGGACTTCAATCCAAGGCAGTGGACATCCGCCGCCGCAATCGCAGCGAACCCCGTATTCGGCGATGGTATGTCGCATTGGCCGGAGCCGCGGTATCCCCACGCGACGATTGAGCCGTCGGACTTGAGCCCCAGGCTGCAGTACTCTCCCGCGGCGATCCCCACGAACCCAGCGTTTGGCGCGGGGATGTTGCATTCCCCATCGTAGTTGAATCCCCACGCCGCGATCGATCCATCGGACTTGAGCCCCAGGCTGTGATACGCACCGGCGGCGACAGCAACGAACCCCGTGTTCGGCGCTGGGACGCGACACTCGCCGTCGTTGTTGTAGCCCCACGCCGCGACGGAGCCGTCGCCCCGGATTGCAAGGGTGTGATACCAGCCTGCGGCCATCGCCGTGAATCCCAGGTTCGGCGCGGGCACGTTGCACTGGCCATAATCGTTGCTGCCCCAGGTCGCGATCGATCCATCCGACCGCAGGCCGAGACCGTGAGAGTAGCCCCCGGCGATCGCAGAGAAGCCCATGTTCGGAGGGGGCACGTTGCACTGGCCGTAACCGTTCCCACCCCAGGCGACGACCGATCCATCGGACTTCACGCCCAGACTGTGGTAGTAGCAGGCCGAGACCGACACGAAACCGGTGTTTGGCGACGGCACGTTGCACTGGTTGTAACCATTCCAGCCCCACGCGACGATCGAGCCGTCGGTCCTCAGCCCATGGCTGTACAACCCGCCTGCGGCGATCCTCGTGAAGCCGGTATTCGGGGTGGGTACGGTGCACTGACCCTGGCTGTTGTCCCCCCACGCGACGATCGAGCCGTCGGCCTTCCGAGCCAGGCTATGCCGTCCCCCCCCCTCAATCTCAACGAAGCCCGCATTCGGAATGGGGAGGGTGCACTGCCCGTACGTGTTGTCCCCCCAAGCAACGATCGAGCCGTCGGCCTTCAGGCCCAGGCTGTGCTGTCCGCCGCCTGCGGCCGCGACAAAGCCCACATTCGGCGAAGGGACATCGCATTCCCCGGATGCATTCCAGCCCCAGGCCACGATCGAGCCGTCGGCCTTCACTCCAAGGCTGTGGAATTCACCCGCGGCAATCGCCACGAATCCGGTGTTCGGCTCGGGGACGTCGCACTGCCCGTTGTTGTTCCGGCCCCATGCCGCGATCGAACCATCGGATCTCAAAGCCAGACTGTGGGACCAGCCTGTTGCGACCGCAACAAAACCCGCGTTTGGCGCGGGCACGTCACACTGTCCGTATCCATTATCTCCCCAGGCCACGATCGAGCCGTCGGACTTCAGACCGAGACTGTGTCTCAAACCCGCCGACACCGAGACGAGATGCTCGAGCGTCTGGGGCGCGAGCACCTCGGTCATCCCCCAGCCCACGATCGATCCGTCCGCCTGCGCAAACGCGGTCCCTGAGAGCCCCACCATTAGAATCAGGGCTGCACCGAGTGTAAAGCGCACCAGATTCCTCATCGCTGTCCCCCCATGCCCCAGCGTAAATCGGAATGGACTGACCCATGCGCACTGGACACTGACATCACCGATCCGGAGACAATCACGGGGGCGAGCAGAAGTACTGGGCTCGGATCGCGATCGTTGGTGGATGCCCAGGTGTTCTAGTACGACATGTGATCTTATCCCCAACGACCCAGCTTTTGCAAGTACCTATGATCGCCCCATCTACACGACCTGACGATGTTGCCGGGCCGTCACTGGGGCGAATCTCACCAGTGCTCCGTGTGCCACCCGACGACCTGTCATCCGTGCGTCCTCACACAACCTCCGGGCCGTGCGGCCGGGCGGCAAACAAGCTACGATCCCCGGGTTGGCTCGCTTCCCCGAGGTTTGATCCTCAGTTGGAGGCCCTATGACGCACGCGACGATCCCATTCTCCACGATGCCTTGGCAGTCCGGCACCCACCCGCTGGAGCGCAAGAAGCATGTTCCGAGCCATTCAGTCACTATTCTGGAGTTCGAACCTGGTTTCCTCGACCCGAACTGGTGCGCGCGGGGGCACGTGGGGTATGTGCTCTCGGGATCCGTGAGGCTGGAGTACGAGAAGGAAGCATCGTTTCTGGGCGAGGGCGAGGCGTTCGTCATCGGGGCCGGGACCCGTCACCGGGCATCCAATCCGGGGACGGTCACGGTGCGGCTCTTCGTGGTGTCAAGCGAGGAAACCCCCGAGCCGGCCTAGTGCACCGCCTCGGCGGCGTCGAGGGAGGGGGACCGCAAAACCGGAGCTGCCGGCCGCCGGCTACCCGCGCACCCCGACAAATACAGGGCGGCCGATAGAAGGGCGACCGGCAGTATCCGGTTCCCGCACAAGCGCCTTCACCGCGAAGGACGCAGGTTGACTCACGCGGATGCTTGGCATTGATGCTCAGACAGGTGACCCTTGGGTCCGCATCGCTCCATCGGATAGGGAACTGTCAGATCGAGCAAGCAGGAATCTACCACCGGGCACGGGATCGAGCAATACCAATCTGTCAGGGGTCGCCCGCCGCCGGATCAGGCCGGGCGCGTTTCATCTCCCGCCGCCTCGAACTGCTCGCGGCTCACCCGCCACCGGCGCCCACAGCGGGGGCATGTGGTTTCGACGAACAGCTCTCCCTGGAAAAGCTCGTCGGGCCTCCGGCCGAAGATCCCGCGAAGGGCGCTCAGCATCTTGCGGGGCGTGCACCCGCACTCGAAACGCATGACGCGTTCCTCGAGAAGGCGCGCGCCCGGGCGCGGGATGACATCCCCGTTCGAGGCGGGATCGAGTCCCTCGATCTCCTCGCGCGTGAGCCCGGCGATCCATGCACGATCGGCTCCCGGCATTCCGAGGAGCATCCCGAATCGATCCGAACTCGACTTGGCGCCGCCCGGCCCAACTCCGTCGCCGCCATAGTCGACGAAGCGCGCGGGGCTCTGCTCGGACCGCGCGTAGTACTGCTCGAAGATCTCGAGCACGTCGAACCCGCTCACGTCGATCGCGCTCATTGTCGGCTCGCCCCGTGCCCGAAGCGTCTGCACGTAGAGACGGCTCGATCCGGAAGTGCGAATGTTCTCCGAGAATACCCGCCCCGTCACGATCCCCCGCCGCGCCTCGCCGGTGAGGAACAGGTTCGTCGGGGGATCCCTCAGGTTCAGCGTCCAGGCGACCGCCTCATCGCGAGGCCGGTTTGCGAGGTGCAGGACCGCCGCGGCAAGGCCCTGTCGCATCAAGGCCTCGGCCAGTCCGTCGAAGCCCCCGTCCCACAGGCGCGCGTGCGCGCGCCACGCCCCGACCAACGGCGCGAAATCCCCTGTCGTCAGAAGGACGGAATGCGCGTCGATGAGCCAGCGGCGCACGGTGGCGCTGCCCGGCGGTCCGAATCCGTCTCCGACAGGGAGATCGCCTGAAGCTCCGCCACCCGCTGATGAGTCCGGGGACCCATGTCTATCACGGCGTCTAACGAAACATCCCCTTGATTCTCCCCCAGCTTGTCGATCGTGTCGGCGTCTGCGGGCAGGTGTACGTGTCACACGTCGTCCCAACACCTTCCGGCGTCGAGCCATATGCTTGGCAGACGACCGGAGGGTAGAACCAGCAGCGGCCGTCAGGCAGGCAGCACGCTTGCGGAGGCTCGCACGGGTTAGGATCGCAGGTTCCACCCATCTGCCAGTAAATATGCAGGGTGACGCGGCACGCAGGCCACGTCAGGACCTCGCAATGCCCGTCATCGGGAAAGCAGCAGGATCCGGTGGACAGCGGACACGAGTAGGTCGCACATGTCGTGCCCAGCCCCTCCGGGATCCCGTTTCGCGAGATACATATGGGTGCCTGCAGGTCCTCGCAGATCGGGGTGTCGCTGCTCGGGAAGCAGCAGACCTGGGGTTGTGGGCAGTTGTTTGGGACGCAGGTCAAGGTGTTCCCCAGATACGAGCCGCTCTGCGCATAACATTCGTCCTCGGTCATGACACGGCACGCGCCGTCCTCGAAACAGCATGCACCGATCGCGCCGCAAGGGTTTGGATCGCAGCCTGCGTACGGGGCCCAGTTAAAGCCACCCTGGTTGTTGCACTCGATCAGGGTGAGTTCCGCGCAGTGATTGTCGCTGAAGCAACATCGCCCCGTCGGTATCGGGCAAGCATTGGGGTCACAGGTCGTGAGCGCCCCCTGCCACGCTTCACCTTCCGCACTGCAGCCGGCCTCTGCAAGGAAAGTGCAATGGCCGTCGAGGTAGCAGCAGGCCCCGAAGGGCACGCAGGGGTTCGGGTCGCAGCCGCTCCATGCCGTCCATTCGAGCCCTCCTGCACCGGTGCAGTCGGAGTGATTCGCCTCCGTGCAGTGCCCGTCGGCGAAGCAGCAGGATCCGGTCGGCTGCGGACAGGGATTCGGCGCGCACAGTATTTCAGCGCCCTGCCAGTCGCCGTCGGAGGCATCGCAGCTCTCTTCCGGGGCGACGAAGCAGCTGCCGTCCATGAGGCAGCATGCCCCGCCGATCCCGACGCTGAAACTCGCGTAGCTGCGTCCCAGTTCATCCTCGGTTCCGGCAGCGGCGATCCTCACCTTGTAGCCGAACACCTCACCTCCGCATTGCGCGGCGGTCCATGGGAATGAGTTCGCGCCGGTGACATTGGTCACGTTCTGACCGATCGTGAGGCATTTGATTTCGTTCCGGAACAGATCGATGTCGATCTGGGCCGCACACCCGTCGGAGGTCCACGTGATCTCGTAGCCTTGGCCGACCATCCAGGACTCGGACCCGTTCGGCGACGTGACGATGAGCGTGCACGAACGCGGCGCCCCCGGCGGACTCGCCTGGTGAGGTTCCACGGACGCCCACGCTGGTCTCGGCGCGATCGCGAAGTATGCAAATCCCAATAGCAACAGAACGGCTTCGGTCGAGAACCCGATCCCGGATCTCATCTCATGCCTCCGCGAGGATGCGACCCCCGCATCGAGTAAATGGTCCGTGGAGCACGGCCGATCACAAGCAATCATCGTGACGGCTGCACGATAAGCGACGTTGATCTTGCCGCAGGACCGACGTCGAAGCAACCCCTAAACGGCAGATCCGCGTGGCTCAGATCCGATCCACTCGATGGCTTCGATGCCGGCAAAGCGGCGGCACATGACCTCGAGTGCGGACGCGTTGTTGTCCACGAGGATGAACCGGCGGCCGAGCTCGATGCAGGCGGCGCCGGTCGTTCCGCTCCCCGCGAAGAAATCGAGAACGAGATCGCCCGGGTTGCTCGACGCCACGATGATCCTTTTCAGGATCCCGAGCGGCTTCTGGGTCGGATATCCCGTGCGCTCCGTCCCGTTCGTCGGCACGATCGTGTGCCACCAGGTATCGGTCGGGAGTTTGCCGCGCTCGGCTTTCTCGGGACCCACGAGGCCCGGCGCCATGTACGGGATCCGTTCGATCGCATCGACGTTGAACGTGTACCGGTCGGGATCCCGCACATACAGGAGGATGTTGTCGTGCTTCGGCGGCCACCGGTTCTTCGGGCGCCCCCCGTAGTCGTACGCCCAGATGATCTCGTTCAGAAACGATGCCCGCCCGAAGATCCGATCGAGCAGGACCTTGCAGTAGTGCACCTCTCGGTAGTCGACGTGGAAGTAGAACGACCCGTGCGGCGCCAGCACCCGATGGGCTTCCACGAGACGCGGCTCGAGGAACGCGAGGTAGTCGTCGAACGCATCGTCGAAGGCCTGCGTGCCCACGACAGTTGTCTCGTACCGGCGCCCGGCGAAACCCGTGCGATCGCCCGTGTCGCTCCGCATGGTCTTGATCCGCGTGCGGGATTGCGCCTTCCCGGTGTTGAAGGGCGGATCGACATAGATCAGGTCGACGCTCCCCTCCGGCAGCTCCTTCAACACGTCGAGGTTGTCCGCGTGGTGGATGTGGCCGATCACGGGGCTTCAGCTCCCCTTGTGGGCAATGACAGCCCTGGCCGTCAGGAAGAGGATTCGCAGGTCGAGCCATAGCGACCAGTTCTCGATGTAGTACAGGTCGTACTTGGTCCGCTCCGCGATCGGCGAGTTTCCGCGCAGTCCGTTGACCTGCGCCCAACCGGTCAGACCCGACTTGATCCGATGCCGCCCCCAGTAGTCCGGCACGTTTTCCAGGAATTCCTCGACGAACCGCGGCCGTTCGGGCCGGGGACCGACGAGGCTCATCTCCCCGACCAACACGTTCCAGAGCTGCGGCAACTCGTCCAGACTCCAGGTCCGCAGGAACGTGCCGACCCGCGTGCGGCGCGGATCATTGTCCTCGGCCCACACGGGTCCGGTCGCCACCTCCGCATCGACCTTCATCGATCGGAACTTCAGCATCTCGAATGCGCGCCGGTCGCGCCCCATCCGTGTCTGGCGGTAGAAGACGGGGCCTCTCGAGTCGAGCTTCACGGCAATCGCGCACGCCAGCAGGATCGGGGACAGGAGGACGAGGAGGAAGCCCGAGACGACGATGTCGAGCGTCCGCTTCGCAACGTTGTTCCATCCCGCGAGGGGCAGGCGCTTGCCCCTCACGATCGGGAGCCCCGCGACCTCCTCGACCTGGATCCCCTGGCGGAACGGGAACGCCAGCCCCGGCAGGACGTCCAGGTCGATGTCCTTCTCACGGCAGATCGCCGCGATGCGCTCGAGGGTCTCGCCCTCGGAGGCGGACAGCGCGACCAGCACCCGATCGAGCCCGATCCGGTCGGCCGTCTCGGCGAGTCGATCGACCGCCCCGAGATCGGCGACGCCCTCGGGCACGGGCGCATCCTCCCCGACGTGCACGACCCCGCAGAGTTCGTGCGGCACCACGCCCGCCCGCGGCAGGGCCGCGGCGAGCCGCAGCCCCGAGTCATTGCATCCGACCAGCGCGAAGCGGATCGGGGGCACGCCGCCGGCGGCGACGAGCATGCGCAGGCCGGTTCGGCGCAGCGTGCGCAGCAGAATCAGCGTCACGATCCAGATAAGCAGCGCCGCGAGGCGCGAAAACGCCTGCTCGCGGTAGAAGAACGCGATTCCGGCGTTGATGAGCATCCCGAGCCCGGACGCGCGCGCAAGGACCGGCGTGCGCAGGGCGCGGCGCGTCCCCTCCGCGCGGTACAACCCGAGCGCGTGAAAGAGAAGGATCCACAGGACGGCCGCCGCGAGTCCGGCCGCGAGATAGAGCCGGAGCGGGGGCACGCCGTGGCGAATCCGGAACATTAGGGAGAACGGGGGCGAGAATCGGATCAGGTGCCCGATGACGAATCCCCCGACGACGGAGATGACGTCGGTCGCGTGCCAGACGGCCTCGATCCGCGTGACCCGCTTGCGACGATCGATCTGTCCCACGACTCAGCCCGCGGTACGGACCGGCCGACCGGGTCCCTCTTCGAGCAGCCAGTGATCGATCTCTTCCTCGAACCGGGGTCGTCCGAAACGCGCCGACTGGGCCCGGATCGCTTCGGGGTCCCAGTGGAGCCGTCCGAGCCGGTCGATCGCATCAGCCAAGGCAACCGGAGTCGGTTCATCAAAGAAGACGCCGGTCACGTTGTCGATCACGGTTTCGAGGACGCCGCCCCGGCGGAGCGCAACGACCGGCCTGCCGCAGGCCATCGCCTCGACGGGAACGATTCCGAAATCCTCCTCACCGGGGAAAACGAGCGCGCGGCAACCCTGCACGAGCCGCACCGTCTCCTCGGAATCGAGCCATCCAAGGAATCGAACATTGCGCGGCGCCATGCGGATCAAGCGGTCCCGGTCGACGCCGGTTCCCGCGATGACGAGCTCCATCGGGCGGCCCCGGTATGCCTCGATCGCGATGTCGATCCGCTTGTACGGAACGAGGGCGGACAGGATGAGGTCGTAGTCCCCGCCCATCGTCGCTCCCGCCGCGGGGCGGAACCGCTCGGTGTCGACCCACGGATGGATCACCCGCGCGTCGCGGGCATACCAGCGGCGGATTCGCGCGGCCACGTGCGCGCTGTTCGCGGCAAACGAATCGACGCGCAGCGACGACGTCGCGTCCCATGTCCGTAGCCACGTCGCGACGATCGGCATCAGCCACGAGGCGGGGGCGCCCAGTTTCCCGTCCCCGAAGTACTCCTCGTAGGCGCGCCAGACGTACCTCATCGGGGTGTGGCAGTAGCAGAGGTGGATGCTCTCCGGATGGACCCGCGCCCCCTTCGCGACGCAGTGGCTCGTCGAGAGGACGAGATCGTAGCCGCGCAGATCGAACCGCTCGATCGCGGCGGGCATCAGGGGGAGATAGCGCTGGTAAGAGCGCGCGCCATCCGGGAGTCGCTGGATGAACGACGTGTGGATCGGGTGCTTCTCGATCGCCGGGCTCACGGAGCCGGGACGGTGAACGAGGGTGTAGACCGGGGCTTGCGGGAAGCGCTCGCAGAAGGCCTCGAGGACCTTCTCCCCACCCCGCATTCCCGTCAGCCAATCATGGACGAGAGCGACCCTCATCCGATCCCCCCTGCCGCGCTATATGGCGCCCAACAACTCGGCGATCAACGCGTTCGAGACGAAGAGCCCTTCATCGCTCAACCGCAACCGGACCCCATCGTCCTCCATGAGCCCCTTCGCCGTCCAGACGGACGCGCGCTCGCGCACGCGCGCCGCGGCCGAAGGGTCGAGGTCCTCCTCGACGGCTTGCCAAGACACCCCGTCGCGAAGGCGAAGACCGAGCATCAACCGCTCCTCGGCGCGGGCCGTGCGATCGATCCGCTGGATCTCGTGGGGCGCATCGACTCCCGACTCGATCGCCCCGAGATAGGCGGCAAGATCGGGTCGGTTGGCGCGCCGCACCCCTGGCTCGTGCCCGTGCGCGCCTGGCCCGAGACCGAGATAGGTCCCCCCGATCCAGACGTTCACGTTGTGGCGGCACTCCATCCCGGACCGCGCCCAGTTCGAGATCTCGTAGTGTCCGTATCCCGCCTCGCGAAGGAGTCGCCGCGCGAGATCGTACTCGCTCCGCGCCCGCTCGTCGCCGGAGAGTTTCTCGCCGCGTCGCGCCATCGGGACGCCGGGCTCCAGCGTCAGGAGATAGCAGGACAGGTGGTCGGGTTCGAGCCCGATCCCGCGCCGGATCGTCTGCTCCCATGCCCCGCCGGCGGGCATCAACCGGCCGTCTGCCGGTGGATCCCCCGCCGCGGGAAGCCCGTAGATCAGGTCGATGCTCGCGTTCGCGAACCCCGCCCGGCGGACGCGGGCGAACGCGCCGGCCGCATCGACCGCATCGTGCAATCGATCCAGCCCGCGAAGCTCCCCGTCGTCGAACGACTGCACGCCGAGGCTCAGGCGATTCGCACCGCCCCGCAACGCGGCTTGGAGCAGCTCCTCGCTCGCGGACTCGGGATTCGCCTCGATCGTGGTCTCCGCTCCTGGGAGGATCGGCAGGCGCTCCCGCAGGCCGTCCAAGAGGCGAAGGAGAAGAGCCGGGCCAAGGTGCGACGGCGTCCCGCCGCCGAGGAAGACGCTGTCGAAGGGGCCGAGCGTCCATGCGGGCCCCCGCGCGGCGGCCTCCGAAAGGATCGCGCCGACGGTCCGCTCGTGCAGATCGCCGGCGCCGGCAACCGAGTAGAAGTCGCAGTATCCGCAGCGCGCCCTGCAGAAGGGGACGTGGATGTAGAGCCCCGGCCCCATCGGTTCACGCCGCCTCAGTGGATCAGCCGAAACATCCGTCCGAACCGCGGGAAGTGCTTCTCCCCGTCCCACGAGAAGTAGATGAACGACGCCTTCCCCCGGATCAGCTTCTCGTTCAGGAACCCCCAGTAGCGGCTGTCCATGCTGTTGTCGCGATTGTCCCCCATCATGAACAGGTCCCCCTGCGGGACGCGCACCGGCCCGAAGTTGTCGCGCCTGGGATCGGTATTCGGGTCGACGTGCTTGATGTACGGCTCGTCCTTCTTGATACCGTCGACGTACAGGTCCTTGTTCCGAACCTCCACGGTCTGCCCGGCGACCGCGATGCAGCGCTTAATGTAGTCCTCCTTCGGGTTCATCGGGTTCTGAAAGACGATGATGTCGCCGGGCTTCGGGTGGCGCAGCCCCGGCAAGCGGGTGTGGGTGAAGGGGATGTTCGGCCCGTACGTGAGCTTGCTGATGAAGAGGAAGTCGTGGACCAGGAGGGTGTCCTCCATCGACGGCGAAGGGATCCGAAACGCCTGGAACGCGAGGCTCCGGATGATGAGGAAGAGGACCACCGCCCAGATGAGCGAGTTGAAGGTCTCCCGGACCTCCCGCTTCAGGCGGCTCTCGGCCGGTGGACGGGCCTTCACGCTGGCGCGCGCCACGGCCTTCACTCCGTCGTCTTCAGGAGAGCGAGAAACGCCTCCTGCGGGATCTGTACGTTTCCGATCTGCTTCATCCTCTTCTTCCCCTCCCGCTGCTTCTCGAGCAGCTTGCGTTTCCGGCTGACGTCCCCCCCATAGCACTTTGCCAGCACGTCCTTGCGCAAGGGGGAAATCGTCGAGCGGGCGATGACCCGAGAGCCGATCGACGCCTGGACCGCGATCCGGAAGAGCTGCCGCGGGATCAGTTCCCGCAGCCGGTCCACCAGGTCGCGTCCCCGCTCATACGCCTTCTCCTCGTGCACGATCATCGAAAGCGCGTCGATCGGGTCCCCGTTCAGCAGGACATCGAGCTTCACGAGCGTCGAGTCGACGTAGTCATAGAACTCGTAGTCGAGGGTCGCGTAACCGCGACTGCACGACTTCAGCCGATCGTAGAAGTCGTAGATCAACTCCGAAAGTGGGATCACGTAGACCAGCCGGGCCCGCGTTGCGTCCAGGTACTGGATCTCCTGGAAATCCCCGCGCCGCTCCTGACAGAGTTTCATCACGTTGCCGACGTAGTCGGTCGGCGTGATCACGGTCGCCAAAACCACCGGTTCCTGCAGCCGCTCGATCTGGTTCGTCGGCGGGAGCTCGGCCGGGCTGTCCACCTCGAGCTTAGTCCCGTCGAGCCGCCAGGCGATGTAGGGCACGGTCGGGGTCGTCGCGATCACGTTCAGGTCGTATTCCCGGTGAAGCCGCTCGACAACGATCTCCATGTGGAGGGGCCCCAGGAAACCGGCGCGAAAGCCGAACCCGAGGGCGAGGGACGTCTCGGGTTCATAGACCAGCGCCGCGTCGTTCAGCTGGAACTTGCCGAGGGCGTCCTTCAGCTTGACATAGTCATCGCTGTCGATCGGGAAAAGCCCCGAGTAGACCATCGGCTTCATCGGCTTGTAGCCGATCAGCGGGGTCACGTTTTCGACGTCGGCCGCGTGGGTGATCGTGTCCCCGACCTTCGCGTCGGCGACGACCTTGATGCCTGCAACCATGTACCCTACGTCGCCGGCCTCAAGTTTGTCCTGAGGGATCAGCCGGAGCTGGAAGATTCCGACCTCGAGGACCTCGTACTCCTTGTCCGCCGACAGGAAGCGAATCCGGTCCCCCGCCCGCAGGGTCCCGTCCACGACCCGGATGTAGGCGCAGACCCCCCGGTAGGAGTCGAAGGTCGAGTCGAACACAAGGGCGCGAAGAGGGTCCTCGGGCTTCCCCAGCGGGGGCGGCACCCTGCGGACGATCGCCTCCAGGATCTCGCGAACGCCGATCCCTTCCCGCGCGCTGGCGAGCAGAATCCCGCTCCTGGCCTCGCCGGTCAGGCTGACGATCTGTTCGCTCGCCTCCTCGATCCGCGCGTTCGGCAGATCGATCTTGTTCAGGACGGTCAGAATCGTGAGGTTGTGCTCGAGAGCCATGAAGAGATTCGACAGCGTCTGCGCCTCTACCCCCTGCGATGCGTCCACGAGAAGGAGCGCCCCCTCGCAGGCGGCAAGGCTGCGCGAGACCTCATAACTGAAATCGACGTGACCGGGGGTGTCGATCAGGTTCATCCGATAGGTCTCGCCGCTGTCCGCCTCGTAGAACATTGTGATCGCATGGGCCTTGATCGTGATCCCGCGCTCGCGCTCGAGGTCCATCGCGTCGAGGACTTGCTCGCGCATCTCCTTCTTCGAGATGGCCCCGGTGATGTCGAGAAACCGGTCCGCGAGGGTCGACTTCCCGTGGTCGATGTGCGCGATGATGCAGAAGTTCCGGACGTGTGCGCGGTCTGCGGAGGGCGACGCCATCAGAACCGGACCCTGTAGGAGAGCTGCACCGCCGGACGGCCGGAGCCGGGACCGTCGAGGGCGCTCGCGGAGTCCCCCGCCTGCTCGAACTCGACGTTGAATCCCCTCAGGTGCGCGTCGACGAAGGCGTCCCCCATGCTGAGGAGGAGTGAGAAGGCGCCCCACCATGTGTAGTCGGTTCTGGTGGCGCGGTGGTTGTTGGCGATCACCTGCCACTCGTATCGAAGGTCCGGCTGCTCATCGGCCTTCCTGGAAGCCTGGGAGGCGAGATGGGCCTCGTGGACGACGCCGTAGATGAAGCCCGATTCCACCCCGCCGAAGAGGATCATCTTGAGCCACCTGCGGTTGTACGCCTGCCCCCATCCGGGAACCGCGGCCGACCGCATCATCACCCAGAACGGACGGCGGAAACTCCCTCCCCGGCCGAGGCTGGTCGAGTCCACCCCCGCATGGACCGCGCCCTTCCGCGTGATCGTCGAGGGCGCTCGCACCGTCTGCGCGCCCGGCGTTTGCGCACCGGCCCCGGCTGTAGCGACAACCGCCATGATGACCGTTACGAGAACGACGCAGGCGAAGATTCGGAAGAAGATTCGGAAGAAGTGGCGGGAACGTGTGGGAATCGAACCCACCTCGGACGCAGATACGCCCGACAGAGGATTTGAAGTCCTTGGAGTCCACCAGGACCCATGCGCTCCCGCGAGACTCTGCAGCATTAGCGGACGATACGCGAGGATCGGAGCGCCGGTCAACACGCCCCCTGGGGGATCACCCCCGCGTCGCGACGAGATCGACCTCGATTCTCGCGCCCTTCGGCAAGGCCGAGATCTGGATCGTGCTCCGCGCGGGGAGAGTCCCGCCGATCCTCTCTGCGTAGATCTTGTTCACGGCCGCGAAGTCCGCGAGGTCTACCAGGTAGAAGGTCGCGCGCACGACCCGGTCGAGCCCGGAGCCGGCCGCAGTCAGCACGGCCTCGAGATTGTCCAGCAGCCGCCGCGTTTCCGCCTCGGTGCCGCCGGGAACCAGCTCGCCCGTCCGCGGGTCGAGACCGACCTGCCCGGCGGTGAAGACGAGCCCGAGCTCGGTCACGGCAACCCCCTGGCTGTACGGCCCGAGCGCCGCCGGGGCATTCTCGGTCGTGATCCTCTCGTGTGTCAGCTTCATGTCACTCCACCGTCACGCTTTTCGCGAGATTTCGCGGCTGATCGACGTCGCAGCCCCGGATCACCGCCATGTGATACGCGAGGAGCTGCAGTGGAATCACCGACAGGAGCGGCGTCAGCGGATCGAGCGTCTGCGGGATCGAGATCACGTGGTCCGCCTTCTTCGCGAGGTGCGCGTCCCCTTCGGTCGCGATCGCGATGATTCGCCCGTGGCGGCTGCGGACCTCCTCCATGTTCGAGAGGATCTTCTCGTACGCCGAATCGCGCGTGCAGATGAAGACGACCGGCATGTTCTCGTCGATCAGCGCGATCGGCCCGTGCTTCATCTCCGCGGCGGGATACCCCTCGGCGTGGATGTAGGAGATCTCCTTCAGCTTGAGCGCTCCCTCGAGGGCGACCGGGAAGTTGTAGCCGCGCCCGAGGTAGAGGAAGTTGTTGTGCTTCGCATAGACCTGGGCGATCTCGCGGATCTTCTCGCTCCCCTGCACGCATCGTTCGGCAAGGGCAGGGATGTCCATGAGGGCGCGCGCCAGGGCCGTCGCCGGGATCGGCTGCCCGCGCAACCGCGCGAGGTGGATCGTGAGGATCATCAGGACCTCGACCTGCGTCGTGAACGCCTTCGTAGAAGCGACCCCGATCTCCGGCCCCGCGTGGGTATAGATTCCGCCGTGCGCCTCGCGCGCGATCGTCGAACCCACGACGTTGCAGATCCCGAGGACCCAGGCGCCGCGCCGCTTGGCCTCGCGCATCGCGGCCAGCGTGTCGGCGGTTTCGCCGCTCTGCGAGATCCCGATCACGAGCGTCGTCTCATCGATCACCGGATTGCGGTAGCGGAACTCCGAGGCGTACTCGACCTCGACCGGGATCCGGCAGAATTCCTCGAGCATGTACTCGCCGATCATAGCGGCGTGCCACGACGTCCCGCACGCGGTCAGGATGATCCTCTGGAAACGCTGGATCTCCTCCGGCACGAGGTTCAGGCCTCCGAGCTTCGTCGCGCCGGTAAGGTCGGACAGCCGTCCGCGCATCGCGTCGCGCAGGGCGCGCGGCTGCTCGAAGATCTCCTTCAACATGAAGTGCGGGAAGCCGCCCTTCTCGATCTGCGACAGCTCCCAGGTGATCTCCTCGACCGCCTTCTCGACGGCGACTTCATCCAGGGTCTGGGTGTGATACCCGTCCTTCGTGATGATCACCATCTCATCGTCGTCCAGGTAAACGACCTGCTTCGTGTGGGAGAGGATCGCCGAGACGTCGGACGCGAGGAGATATTCGTCGTGCCCGACGCCGAGGACGAGAGGGCTGCCGCGACGGGCTCCGATCACCTTGTCCGGGTCGAGATCGCTGATGACCGCGATTCCGAACGTCCCCTCGACGAGCTTGAGCGCGGTCGCGACGGTCTCCTCGAGCTTGCCGTTCCACGAGTCCTCGAAGAGGTGGGTCAGAACCTCGGTATCGGTCTCGGTGACGAACTTGTGGCCGCCGCGCTGCAGTCGCTCGCGCAGCGCGTCGCAGTTCTCGATGATCCCATTGTGAGCGACCGCGAAGTGGCGGTTGCAGTCAGTGTGGGGATGGGCGTTCGTCTGGCTCGGTTCCCCGTGCGTGGCCCACCGCGTGTGGGCGATCCCGACCCTGGGCGCTCCCTCGATCGGGCTTTTCGCCATCAGGGCTTCCAGGGCGCTGATCTTGCCGACGTCCTTACGGATCTGGAGGCCGTTTCCATCCAGGACGGCGATCCCGGCCGAGTCGTAGCCGCGATACTCCAATCGCTTCAGCCCGTCGATCAGGATCCCCACGCAGGGCCGGTGTCCTACGTAGCCGACGATTCCACACATCGCTCATCTACCTCCTGCCTTCGCCGCGACTCACCTCGATGACACGGTCGATCAGTTCACGGGCCTGCGCTTGCGAGGGCGCTTCGGCAATGATTCGCACGATCGGCTCCGTTGCCGACGCGCGCACGTGAAGGAAGCCTTCCGTCGTGCCCCACCGGAGGCCGTCTCGGCAGTCGCTTTCGGCTCCGAGCCTCGTCCTGAGGCGGTCAAAGAACTCTTCCACGGTCCCGCCCTTCGGCAAGGGAAGTTTCGCCTTCTCAAGGTACCGCGGCGGAATGGCGGAAGCCAACCCCGCAAGTCCATCCGGATGCAGCGCATGGGCTTCCAGGAGCCATGCGGCGGCCACCGCGGCGTCCCTCCCGAAGTGGATCTCGGGATCGATGACTCCGCCGTTCCCCTCGCCCCCCAGGACCGCGTGTACCTCGCGCATGCGGGCAACTACGTTCGCCTCGCCGACCGGGGTCCGTTCGACCTGCGCGCCGAAGCGGGCGGCTACCGCGTCCAGACGGGTCGACGTGCTCAGGTTCGTGACCACAGGCCCCTTCCTGCGGGAAAGGAGGTAGGAAGCGACGAGCGGCAACGTCCACTCCTCACCGACGATCGTGGTGCCGGGAACCGCGAGGGCGCAGCGGTCCGCGTCCGGGTCGACCACGACCGCAAAGTCGACGCCCCGGCGCCCCGCCTCGAGCGCGATCTCATCGAGCGCGGCCCCGGTCGGTTCGGGCGCGCGCGGGAACCGTCCGTGCGGCTCGCCGTTCAGCACCTCGACCTTCGCGCCCAGCTCGGAGAGAAGGTCCGGGATCAGGACGCCCCCCGCGCCGTTCACGCAGTCGATCAGGATGCGGACCGGCCCGCGGGCGCGGATCGCAGCGACGTCGAGCTTGGACGCGATCATCCGCTTGTGGAGCGCGATCGCCTCCGGACCGCGGCGGCCCCGCTTCCCCCACCGTTCGAACGGGACGAATCCCGCCGCATCCGCTACCGGCGCCTCTGCGCGCCCGCGCAGCCGGCCGAACGGCTCGACCGTCAGGAAGGATCCCTCCGGCCCGACGAACTTGCAGGCGTTCCACTCGCCCGGGTTGTGGCTCGCGGTGAGGATCAGCCCGCCGGCCGCATGCCACGCCTCGACCGCGATCTCGACGGTCGGCGTCGGGACGATCCCAAGGTCCCAGGTCTCGCGGCCGCAGGCCTCAAGGACGTCCATCGCGGCGCAGGCCAGGCGCTCGCCGCTCGGCCGCGAGTCGCGTCCGACGACGATCGGTCCGGCGCCGAGGACCGCGGAGAAGGAGGCAGCCCAGCGGCCCACCAGCGCCGGGTTGAAGTCGGGCCCCACGATTCCGCGCACCCCTGAAATGCTGACCATGAGAGGGCTCATGCGATGCTCTACCTCCACGGCGCCCGGCCTCGCCGTCCGGTCGCATATATGCCGTGAAACCCTCCCCGGGAGACCGGGAAGGGCTTCATCGGATCATACGAATGGAGCTGGTGAGCGGAATCGAACCGCTGACCTGCGCATTACGAATGCGCTGCTCTACCGGCTGAGCTACACCAGCGTCACCCATTGCCAATGTGTGGGCCCGGACCCAACGGCACAAAAAAACTGGTGCTGGCTCGCAGAGTCGAACTGCGGACTTCCAGATTTTCAGTCTAGCGCTCTACCACCTGAGCTAAGCCAGCACTGGCAATCATGATCCCCGACCGTGCGATCGGTGGTCAAGGCTTTTCGCTAGGCCGCCCTGCGCGTACCGAGCGCCTCGCGGACCGCGGTCTTCAGCCCTCCCATGTCGGAGGACTTGACGACGTAACTCTCCGCAGCCCAGGTCGAGAAGTCCGACTTGAAGCTCGTGTAGGCCGAGTTCAGCACGACGGCGAGGTCCGGCCGTTCCGCCAGGAGGTTCCGCATCACCTCGATCCCGTCCATGCCGCCGAGGCAGATGTCGATCACCGCCCCGTCGAACGCGCCCAAGCGCGCGAGGTCGATGGCCTTCTCCCCCGACTCGCAGACAAGGACCTCGTACCCTTCGTCCTCGAACTCCTCCTGGTAGAGGCGCCGGAGGTTCGGGTCGTCCTCGACGATCAGCAGCCTTTGAAGCCTGGGCATGGCTCCTCCTATGCCGCGCGCCGGCGCTCTCGGGTTCGCCGTTCAGTCGTGCGGCGCCTGTCCTGGTTCGTTCGGATCGGGAAGCTCACGGTGAAGATCACGCTCCACTCGGAATCCGAGCGCACGCGGATCTCGCCCCCGTGCTCTTTCACGATCTGATCGGCGACCGCGAGCCCGAGGCCGCAGCCGCTTGACTTGGAGGTCGCGAACGGGACGAACAGCTGCTCGAGAATCTCCCCGGGGAGCTTCTCGCCGTCGTTCGCGATCTCGATCTGCGCCCAGCCGTCCGCGGCGCGCGTCCGCACGCGGATCCTCTGGCCCTGATGCGTCGATTGCCGGGCGTTCTTGAGGATGTTCAGCAGGACCTGCTTCACGCGGGCGCTGTCGAGGAGCATCCCCGGAATGCGGGACTCGTACGCCTCGAGGAGACGCACCCCGCCCGCCTCGCATTCAGGGCGAACGAGCTCGATCGTCTCACGGACCGTCGCGTTCAGGTCGACGATCTCCAGGCGCGGCGGCTGGATCCGCGCGAAGTCCAGGTGCTCGGTGAGGATCGCCTCGAGTCGTTGCGTCTCCCGGGCGATGATTGTCGCGTAGGCGCGGTTCGAGTCCTCTTCGGGGAGGGCCTTCTCGATCCTGCGCGCGAAGCCGCCGATCGAGGACAGCGGGTTCCGGATCTCGTGGGCGAGCTTCGCGCTCATCTCCCCGAGAGCGGCGAGCTTCGCCGTGTGGACCAGCTGGATTTCGGCCTCGTGGAGCCGTCGCTCGGCCTCGCGCTGCCGCTCGCTGACGGAGGCGTTCTGGATTGCGAGCGCGGCGTGGGCCGCAAGGAGCCGGAGAAACGGCTCGTCCTCCGCGCCGAAGTCGGCCATGGTCCTACCGGGTCGCCCCGCGAGCCCGATCGCTCCCAGGACCTCCCCAAAGGCGATGACCGGGACCGACACCGCGGCGAACGTTGCTGCGCTTCCCTGCTTGCCGGCCGGGCGACGGAGCACACCGCGCCCGCGGATCGCCTGGCGGGCATGAGAGGCGAGGATATCCAGGCGATCCTCCGCCTCGTTCTCGCCGGTCGTGGCGGCGGCCACGCCGAAGGTCGCCGCCACGCGCAGATCGTCGTATTTGCTCCGATCGACGACCCAGGCGGCGCCCCACGCGGCGCCGAGGGTCTCCACGGCCGCACGCACACCGCGGGCAAGGACCTCATCGAGGCGCGTCGAGTTCAAGATCGCGTCCTCGAGACGGGCCATCGCCTCGATCCGCGCCCGGACGGTTTCGCGGTCCCGTTTCGCGCGGATGCGCATGAGTGTGCAGCCGGCATCACGTGCCGCCTCTTCCAGCAGGCAGAGGGGCCACGGATCGATCCCGTCCTTCATGTCGGGACGGGCCTCGACCACGATCGCCCCGAGCGCGCCCTCGCCGCAGACGATGGGAACCGCGGCTTGCGGACCCACGCCCGGGAATCCGGGGATCGGCTCTCCCTCTTCCACGGGCGGGCCTGAGGTCAGGACGGTCTGTGCATCACGAATCGCACGCGCGACGAGCTTCGGCGCGCCGTTCGATGATGGCGAGGACAGGAATACCTCGCCGTGCGGGAACGCGAGATCGGTGAGCGCATACGCTTTCAGACCGGCGGCGACCGATTCGGCGTCGCACTCGTGATTCGCCGCCCGCCGGAGCTCGATCAAGCGCGACAATTCCTGGATCCGCGATTCGATGCGTCGGATATACTCCATCTGGCTTTCGCGTCCGGGTCCCGGACTGAGGTGGTTCGGATCCGAGGATGCGGGTTTCATGATTGATGGAAGGTCGGTTCGTGATGCGCTGGGCTCGAAGAGGTTTCGCCCGGGGAACGGGAAGGAGTCCGATGGAAAACAAGCAGGGGCCACCGCCGCCCCCTCCGCAGCAGGTTCAGGTCCAGATCGATCCCGCGGAGGCAGAGGGGATCTATTCGAATTTCGTGCTCCTCAACCACACTCCCTCCGAGATCATTCTCGATTTCGCCCGGATGCTCCCCGGTCCGCCGCCGCCGCGGGCGAAGGTCCACGCGCGCATCGTGTTGACCCCGCACAACGCCGTCCTCTTCATGAACGCCCTCAAGGCCCGGATCGATGCATTCGAGACGCAATTCGGGAAGATTGCGACGTACGGGGAGCCTTCTCCCCCTCGTGATATCGGCTTCAAGACGGAGACTCCTTAGGCCGATTTCCGGCCGGAGTCGTTGGGGGGTGCAGTGATGGGTGGGTTGTCGATCTCGAACCGGGGACGTTCGGTTCCACCGTCCCCGATCCGCAAGCTGGTGCCGCTGGCCGATGAGGCCCGGCGCCGCGGGATCCATGTCCACGGCCTCAACATCGGGCAGCCGGACATCCCGACACCCGAGGTGATGTGGGAGACGCTGCGTGCCTCCCTGCCGCGAACCCTCGCCTACTCACCGTCGGGCGGGATTCCCGAGCTACGCGAGGCCTTCTCCAAGTACTACGTCCAGTACGGCATCAAGCTCTCCGCGTCCGAGATCCTGATCACGGCGGGAGGGAGCGAGGCCCTCATGTTCGCGATCGCCGCGGTCGCCGACGCCGGCGACGAGGTGATCATCCCGGAGCCGCTCTACGCGAACTACATCGGTTTCTCGCGCTTCCTGGGCGTGGAGGTGCGGCCGATCACGTGCGACGCCGCAAACGGGTACCATCTTCCGGGCGTCGATGCGTTCGAGAAGGTCCGTTCGCCGCGCACGAAGGCGGTCGTCCTCTGCAACCCCGGGAATCCGACGGGCACCGTGTACGAGGAAGCAGAAATCTCGATGGTCGTCGAGTTCGCGCGCAGACACGGGCTCTTCCTGATCGTCGACGAGGTCTACCGCGAGTTCTGTTACGACGGGCGGAAGCACAAGTCGGTCATGACGATTCCGGGTCTCGAGGATCGCGTGATCCTGGTGGATTCGATCTCGAAGCGCTTCAGCGCGTGCGGCGCGCGGATCGGCTGCCTTGCGACGCGCAACGCCGAGCTGTTCGAGACCGCGATGAAATTCGCGCAGGCGCGGCTGTCCCCGCCGGGGCTCGGCCAGATTGCCGCCGTGCCGGCGCTCTCCTTGCCCGCGAACTACTACGACGGGTTCGTGAAGGAATTCCAGGCGCGGCGCGATCTCGTGGTCGACCTCCTCGGGAAGGCGCCGGGGGTAAGTTGCCGCCCGCCGCGCGGCGCGTTCTACGTGATGTGCAGTCTGCCGATCGACGACGCCGAGGTTTACGTTCGGTGGATGCTGAACGAATACCATGAGGACGGAGAGACGGTGATGGTCGCTCCCGGGGATGGCTGGTACGCGACCCCCGGGAAGGGGAAGCAGGAGATCCGGATCGCGTACGTCTTCGAGGAGAAGACCCTGCGGCGTGCGGTATCGATCCTGATCGAGAGCCTGAAGCACTACCCGGGAAGGCGCGGCTAGGCGAGCCGCCCGGCATCCGCATGCGAAACGGGGTGACCGCCGCAGCGGTCACCCCGTTCGTCTTCCCCATTGGGAAGCAAACCTACTGCACCAGGATCATCTTTCGCGTCTCGCTGCGGTGATCCGCGTCGAGCCGGTAGAGATAGATCCCGGAGGGGAGCGCATGGCCCGCGTCGTCGCGGCCGTCCCAGACGACGGTGTGGCTCCCGGGCGCCGCCGGACCATTCAGCAGGCGCCGGACTGCGCGCCCCGAAACGTCGAAGACGGTCAGGCTCGCGGGGCCGCCGTTCACGAGCGAGAAGTGGATCGCCGTCTGCGGGTTGAAGGGGTTCGGTCGGTTCTGCGAGAGCGCGAATGTCGAGGCGGCCGCCTGTCCGGCGCCGACGCCCGCGATGAACTCACGCTTCGGGATGAAGCGAATCACGCGATTCGCCGAGAGGGTCGCCGAGCCGGGCGTGTAGCGGTTGAAGAACGTCCACAACAGACCGACCGACTGATCCTGGTTCTCGATCCCGACCGTCGCGTTCCCGTCGATGCTGTCGCCGTTCGTGACGGCTTGATACTGGATCACGATCTCGCCGTCGCCCGTCCCGGTCGGCCAGAACGAGGGATCCCGCAGGATCACTTCGAACGTCTCCTGCGCTGAGTTGTACGAGTCCTTGAAGTGGCTCCACTCGACGACCCACTGGTGGTTCGCCGCGTCATACTTCTGGAAGGCCTTGGAGGTCCCGCTCTGCTGGTAGAGATCGTCCCAGAACGCGGCGATCATCGCCTCCGGTCCCCCGGCGCCCGGGATCGTCCAGTTCCGGTATTCGGTGTTGGGCTGCGAACCCATCGCGACCCATCCGTTCGAGCAGATGGTCGCCTTCGAATAGGTGAGCCCGTAGTACTTGAATGGGAACGGCAAGTCGACGACGGCAGACTTGTCCTGGTAGTCCCCGTAGTCTCCCAGAACGATCTCCGTAGCACCGCTCCCGCCGTATGCCGGATCACACTCGATCCAGTTGTACGTCGGGTGCTCCGGATAGAACAGGTCGCCGTTGTCGAACGCGTAGTAGCCATAGGCGTCCGGCCCGGTCGGATCGGACTCCATCCGCGTGCCGATCGGGACCGTGAACAGGGTCGTGTCCGTCATGCCGCCCGAGAAGGTCAGAACGAGGCGGAGCGTCGCGACATAGCCCCGATACGTGTCCAGTGCCGCGTGAATCGTGAACGTGTCGCTCGCGTTTTCGGCTGTGCCGCCCATCGGGATCGTGGCGTACGAGCCGTTCCGGTCGACGATGTCGACGTACTGGCTCTGCGTGAGCAGCATCGCCTTCGGGCTTGCGGCGTCCGCGCCCCCGTTGTTCTTGAGGATCACCGAGATCTGCACAAGCTCCCCCGGATCGAGCAGCCCGTTCGTCCCCGCGTTGTAGAGCGTGTAGCTGGTCGCGGCGAGGTCTGCCGAAACGACCGGGACATCGATCAGCGAATGCCACTGGCCTTCTCCCGTCGTGACATCGAGGCCGAAGCGAATCCTGTGTCCGTTCGGGCACGTGCGGTCGACCACGAACGCGTACGCGGTGTCCGACCAGGCGGAGGCGCCCGGCGCGATGTCGCCAAGTTGCGCCTGCGCGCGATCGATCGTGACGTACGGATCCGTGGTGGTCAGCGTCGCCGCGACGCCGTGGGCGATCTGGGTCCCGAAGTTCTGCAGCTGAATCGTGAGCCCGATCATCTCGCCCGGATTCACGATGCCGTCGCCGTTCCCGTGGCTCGCGCCGGCGTTGTCATCGTCGATCTGCGATGCCTGGTAGCCGACGAACTGGTCCTGCGCCGCGATGTGGATCGTCCCCTGGTGGGTGGCATGATTGTGCTTCGAGACGGTGACGAGCATGTCGCCCGCCGTCAGGGTCGACACGGGAAGCTCGACGTTCCCCCGTGCATCGGTGTAGCCGACGGCGTAGGTCTCGGTCCCCTTCCAGAGGCAGACGAGCGCGCCCACCGAGGACAGCCCCATCTCGTTCACGTTCAGGGTGACCGAGTTCGTCCCGATCGGGATCGTGGAGGGATAGCTCGCCGTCAGAGGGGCCGGATAACCGGTCCAGCACTCGAGCGCCGGGTCCCCCATCAGGTTGTTCCAGGTCGACCAGATGATGACGTGATTGGGATCGTTCTGCTGGTAGTTCAGGTACATCTCGAGCTTGCCCCGCGTCAGCGCGGCGCCGAGGTTGTAGTCCTCCTGATAGAGCAGGCCGTAGAAGACGCCATAGTGAAAGCAGTTGTTGAATCGGGTGTGCGTCCCCGACGTCGAGGTCCCGATCGCGCCGATGCCGCCCTTGGGCGCGTCGATCGCGCCCGCGCGCAGGAATCCCTCGCTCGCCGCGACCTGGTCAGACTCGAAGGACCCGCTGTCGCAGGTGATCGCGACGCAGAACGGCATCCTCCAGCCGTTATGAAGAGTGTTGGTGTTCGAGTTGCGCCACCCGCTCAGTCCCTGAATGCCTCGATAGCTCACGATCACGTCCCCGCGGTTCCATGCGTTCGTCCACTGCGACACGAATGGAGAGCTGAAGACCGTGTCGATATTGGCGTTCACGAACCCGAGCGCGTGCAGGCGGTGCTTGATCCACTGCTGGACCTGCACCGTGCTGTATCCCGAGTCGCGGGGATCCCCAACCAGGCAGGCGCGCTGGAACCAACCCGGATCGTCCACCGGAGGCGCGCTCTCATAACCGGTGATCTTCTGGACGACGAGCTGGAGCTCGTCGTAGCTACTCACCGAGAGACGGCCGATGTGAATGTCAGCGAGGACGTCGTTCCCCTCCAGTTGGGTGTAGGGGTGATCCCCCTCGCCGTTGTACCCGGAGACGGTCTCATGCCAGGTCGGGCACAGGACGTTCGAAGACGAAGCGTCGCCGACCAGGCAGACGTACTCGGGCGGGACAGGCCAGGTGTCGTACGCGTTCTGAATGTAAGCCTTGATCCCTTCCTTCGAGGTGCCCGTATCCGCGAAGGTCACGAGGCGGGTCGGCATCCCCTTGCGCATCCGCCACTGGACGAGCGGCTGCAGGCGGCTGATCACCTCGCTCGTGTTCGGGCAGATGATCAGGTACGTCCCCGGCGTCGCTTGCTCGCCCGCCGGCGGGCCCGAGTAGTTCACGACGAGCTCACGATAGATCCGGTCGAAACTCGGGGCCATCGGTCGCGGGCGTGGCGTCCGCGCGTTCTCGAGATCCACGCCCGCGAAATCGACGCGCACGTGGATCCGACTGCTGATCTTCAGGGTCTGGCGCGCGGGGTTGTACTGCACCGGGCGAAACGTCAACGTGACGAGCCGCAGATCGCGCATGATCCCCGGATGGCCCGGAGTCGCCGCCGGCTTCGTGTCGTAGCCGTCCACCGCGTAGGCCGCCTCGTCATAGGCGACGGCCGACCCTTCTTCAGTCTGCATGGGGGCCAAGGGGGGCCCGGTCAGCTCGGAATCGTCCTCGCGCATCGCCGTCACCGTGACCGCGGCGCGATCGGGGATCGCGAGTAGGCGCGTGAACACCGGGATTGCCGGCTGGCCGACATCCCCCTCCAGATCCCCACCCGGGATCGCGACGGTGCGGAACTGGCGGCCGCCCGCCGTCACGTCATCGATCGAGACGGCCGGAAGCTCGAAGACGAGATCCACTCCCCGGTCGTTCGAGGAGAGAACGGTGATCTTGGGCAGATCCAGAGATCCGGTGGCATCCCCGGTTCGGATCGTCGTCGCGCCCGAAGCGGCCGCACTGACGAACAACAACCCAACGAAGCAACACACCGAAGCAAATCGCATCGATCCCCTCCCATATTCGATCACACGGATCGGCAGGATGTCCGCCCGCACGCATGGCCGGCGGCCAAGCGCGAGGCGGAGAGAACACACGCAATGCCTCTAAGATTATACACCCAAATGGGCTAGAACGTACAGAGGGGGAAATCCCCCGAATAAGGCAGACCGGCTCGGTCGCCCGCGGAATGTGGCCCGGCGCTATGGGGGCCCGCATGGTGGGGCCCCGGCGGGTGGCGCGCCGCTTACGCCTTCGGCTCGCGCTTCAGTCCAACCCAATCGATGCCGGTGATCCCCCCGTCCGCAACCGATCGATCAGCTGCCCCCCATGATGCTGCGCGTGCCGGATGCTGTAGAGCTGAAGCTCCAGCTTGCCGAACGCGAGCCACGGGGAGAATTCCTTTCATCAGAAGGTCCATTCCCCCCCACGCATGATCGGTTCGGCGACGCCGTCGTGGCGGATCCCGTCCAGGTCTAGCTTCGGACCGCCGACCATGAAATCCACATGCATCAGACTCTGGTTGCCGCCGGCCGCCGCGAACTCCTCGTCGCTCATCTTCCCACCGCCCTCGATGCAGCTTCGGTATGCGCGTCCCAGCGCGAGATGGCATGAGGCGTTCTCGTCGAACAGTGTGTTGTAGAAGAGGATCCCGGACTGGGAAACGGGCGTGCTGTGCGCGACGAGGGCGACCTCCCCCAGGCGCGCCGATCCCTCGTCTGCGGCGATCAACTTCCGCAAAGTCGGTTCTCCCTTCGCCGCGGTCGCGCCGACGCACCGACCGCCCTCGAAGGTCAGACGGAAGTCCTCGATCAGGGTGCCGCCGTAGCTCAACGGCTTCGTGCTCGCCACGGTCCCGTCGACTTTGGAGCAATGCGGGGCGCTGAAGATCTCCTCCGTCGGGATGTTCGCATTGAACCGGATCCCGCTCGGGGTCTGGCTCCTGCCGCCGGCCCAGAGGTGATGATCGGGCATGCCGATCGTGAGATCCGTCTCGGGACCGCGGTAGTGCAGGGCCGTGTATTGCTTCGCGTTCATGTGGCCACAGCGGGTCTCGAGGTCCGCGTTGTGCTTCTCCCATGCCGCGATCGGGTCATCCTCGTTGATCCGGCAGGCGCGGAAGATCGCGTTCCACAGGCGATCGACGCTCTCGCTCCGCGTGGCGTCCGGGAACACCCGCGCCGCCCACGACGCAATGGGGACCGAGACGACCGTCCAGTTGAGATGGTTCGCCCCGACCGCCTTTGAGAACGGGAGGAGGCGCGTCTGGCGCACGCGCTCGACCTGCGCGATCAGGTCCGGATCTTGGTCCTTCAGGAGTTCCGGATCGGTCGCATAGATTGAGAGGACCGCGTCGGCTTTCTCTGCGGATTCGATCAACGCCTGCGCCTGCCAGTTCGGGAACTCATCGAACGAGTCGCGCGGCGCGCGCTGATAGCGCATCAGGGTGAGGGCATCGTCCATCCAGCCGACGTCGACGTATCGCGCGCCAAGTATGTAGGCCTTCTCGGCGACGATCCGTACGGTCGGCGCCGCCTCGATCGGCGCGCGGATCATGAGCCGCTGGCCGGGCGCAAGCCCCAGCCCGATTTTCAACATCAGTTCCGCGTACACGTTCAGCTTCTCGTCGAAGTTCCGGTCCATGACCGCTCCTTTCCCCGGATGTCCGCAAAGGCCGTGGGAAATGTACCCGAAACGAGGCCGCAGACGCCAGCCCACGCCGGCCGCGCGCGGGCCGGGACGCATGCGCTCGCCCCTCGCACTCGGCCGTTGATCGTGCGCGAGCGCCGGGATAGGCTTGGCGGAACACCGTGGTTCCGACGCACCGTGCGTCCTATCCGTACCGATCCTTTGACTCATCCATGGAGGTTCTGAAATGCCCGAGAACACATCGCCCTTCAAGCTGCCGCCGCTCCCCTGGCCCGAGAACGCGCTGGAGCCATACATCACGCCGAACACGCTCAGCTTCCACTACGGCAAGCATCACAAGGCGTACGTGGACAAGCTGAACGAGTTGCTCGCCGGGAAGCCTCTGGCCGACCAGCCCCTCGAGCAGATCATCAAGGCGACCGCGGCCGACGCGGACAAGAAGGCCGTTTTCAACAACGCGGGACAGATCTGGAACCATACTTTCTACTGGAACAGCCTTCGCGCAAAGGGCGGGAGCAATCCCATCGGGACGCTCGCATCGAAGATCGAGAGCTCGTTCGGCAATCTCGATGAGCTCAAGAAGCAGCTCGTCGACGCCGGCCTGACGCAGTTCGGCAGCGGTTGGGCATGGCTCGTGAGCGACAAGGGAACCCTCAAGGTACTGAAGACGCCGAACGCCGAATCCCCCCTCACGACCGGGATGACCCCACTTCTCACGATCGACGTCTGGGAGCACGCCTACTATCTCGACTACCAGAACCGACGGGCGGACTACCTGAAGGCCGTCGTCGACAAAATCATCAACTGGGAGTTCGCCGCGCAGAATCTCGCGAAGGCATAGACGCCGAGCGAGGCTTGAGGGACATCGCGCGGCCGGGCGCCCGCCTGGCGCGCGATGCCGCCATACCCCCGGCGGTTGGGAGGTGCGCGCATGGAAACGTCGATTCGCTCGATCAACCCGTCGAACGGCGAGATCATCCACGAATACGAGGAAATGACCCGCGAAGAGGTCGCCTCGATCATCGACCGCGCCCACGAGGCATGGTCGGGATGGCGCCGGCGAACGTTTGCCGACCGCGCGGCATTGATGCGGCGCGCGGGACAGATCCTCCGCGACCGGAAGGACGAGTACGGCGGGTTGATGGCGCGCGAGATGGGGAAACCCCTCCGCCAGGGCGCGGTCGAAGCGGAAAAATGCGCGTGGGTCTGCGACTACTACGCCGACCACGCGGAGGCCTTTCTGGCGCGCGAGACGGTCGAGACGGACGCGCGCAAGAGCTTCGTCACGTTCAACCCGCTGGGCATCGTACTTGCGGTCATGCCGTGGAACTTCCCCTTCTGGCAGGTCTTCCGCTTCGCCGCGCCCGGTCTGATGGCCGGCAACGCAGGCGTGCTGAAGCACTCCTCCAACGTGATGGGATGCGCGCTCGCAATCGAAGACGTGTTCCGCGCGGCGGGATTCCCGGATGAGCTCTTCCGCGCGCTCGTGATCGGCAGCGGGCGGGTCGATCCGGTGATCGCGGACCCGCGGATCGCCGCGGTGACGTTGACCGGGAGCGAGCCGGCGGGACGGGCCGTTGCGCGGAGAGCCGGCGAGATGCTCAAGAAAACGGTCCTCGAGCTTGGGGGGAGCGACCCGTACGTGGTGCTGGAAGACGCCGACGTGGAGAAGGCCGCCGATACGTGCGTCTCGAGCCGCCTCGTCAATTCCGGGCAGAGCTGCATCGCGGCGAAGCGCTTCATCGTGGTGCGAGCGGTGCGCGAACTGTTCGAGCGGCGGTTCGTCGAGCGGATGCGCGCCGCGAAGGTCGGCGACCCGATGGCGAACGACACCGAGGTCGGCCCGATGGCGCGCGTCGACCTGCGCGACGACCTGCACGACCAGGTGCGACGGAGCATCGATGCGGGCGCGCGGCGCCTGCTGGGCGGAGAGATCCCGAACGGCAACGGCGCGTTCTACCCGCCGACCGTGTTGACCGACGTGCGCCCGGGGATGGCCGCATTCGACGAAGAGACGTTCGGGCCGGTCGCCGCGATCATCTCCGCCGAGGATGAGAAAGAGGCCATCCGCCTGGCGAATCGGTCGTCGTTCGGGCTGGGCGCGGCGGTGTTCACGAGCGACACCGCGCGCGGAGAGCGCATTGCGGCCGAGGAGCTGGAATGCGGCTCCTGCTTCGTCAACGGACTCGTGAAGTCCGACCCGCGCCTTCCCTTCGGAGGGATCAAGGTAAGCGGGTACGGCCGCGAACTCTCCCACTACGGGATCAGAGAGTTCGTGAACGTGAAGACCGTCTGGATCGGCTCCTAGACCTACAACGTTAACGTGAAGTCGTCGATGATCGCGCCGGGTAACCGCATGCTGCTCGTCGAGCGCGCCTCGTAAGTGTACGCGTCGAGGATCAACTCGGTCTCCCGGGTGAGGCCGACGAGCTTGTCCCCGAATATGTGGTACAGCGTCTCATCGAAACGCATCACGTCGACCGGCGACTGGATCACCCCGTTCTCGACCCACATCGTCGCGAACCGCGTCATGCCCGTCATCCGGCACGCGGGGCGATCCGAGTAGTTCAGGTACCAGAGATTGCTGATGTACAACCCGGTTCCGAGCTTCTCGAGAGCTTTCCCGGTCGGGATATCCCCGCCGTCCATCTCGAGGGACTCCGGCGACTCGCCCGCGTTCGCGCCGTTCGTCGGGACCCCATACTCCTTGGCGGAGCGCGGCGAGACCAGCGGGTCCTTGTATGTCCCCCGCTCGATCATCGTCACCTTCGGGGACTTGATGAACCCCTGCGCCTGGAAGTCCGGCGCCACGCCGCAGGCCGCGTTCTCATGGACGCTGACCTTCTCGCTCAGCTTTGCTTCCTTCTCGATCAGCTTCAGGAGGGACGAGTTGCGCGTCCGGTTGTCCTTCAGACCGAATCCGCTCCAGGAGACCGTCCCGAGGATCTCGTTCATCGCGGCCGGCGTCAGGTAGACGCGATAGCGACCCGGAGGGATCCTGCGCGCCGGCTTCGCCAGGACCGCCAGCTGCGCGGCCGCGGACTCGACCTTCGCGCCGAAGGCTGCAGGGTCCCACTCGAGCCCCGCATACGAGGACTTAACAGCTTTGTCGCCGCCGTGGTAGAAGCTCCAGTCGAAGTTGAACGAGTAGCTCGAGAACCAGTTGCGTTGTCCGAACGAGTTCGCGAAACCGGCGTAGATCCCTCCCGAGGCATAGATCCCGACGAGGTCGCGCCCCCGCCCGGCGTCGAGGATCGCCTCGACCGCCTTCTCGGGAGCCGGCAGGCGGGTCTCCTGGATCCGCTCGCTCGAGTGGACTTCGGTCGCGTAGAGAAGGTGGGGATCCTCGGGCAGCTCGGGGATCTGCAAGCGCAGACGCGCGACGAGCTCGCCGCACCGCTCGCGGTCGACCCCCGTGTCCCCCGTCAGGCTGATGATCCCGCTCGCGTGCCGCGTCCCGTGGATCAGGTCGAGCAGGATCAGGTCCTGCTTGACGCGCCCCGGCTGGCGGATCGCGCTCTTGTTGAACCGAACGAAGTCGGAGACCTCCCCCGAGTAGACGCACGTGTATCGTTCGCCGTCGCGAAGGAGAGAGCTGACATGATCGGCGAGCCCGTAGAACTCCTTTTGCATGGCTACTCCCCTCCGAATACGTCGACGTCCGTGAACAGGCACACCGGCGAGGCGTGACCGACGCGGATTACCTGGTTGGGCTCCCCCTTGCCGCAGTTCGGCGTCCCCATCACGGTGAACGTGTCCGGGGCGCCGACCATTTTCAGGCTGCGCCAGAACGTCGCCGAGATGCCGCGGTAGTTGGGGTTCTTGACGAGGTGCGTGAGTTTCCCGTTCTCGATCATCTGTCCCCACTCGCAGCCGAACTGGAACTTGTTGCGCGAGTCGTCGATCGACCAGGAGCGGTTCGTCTTCATGTACACGCCGCGCTCGACGGAAGAGATCATCTCGGCAGGCGTCGAGGCGCCCGGCTCGAGATTCAGGTTCGCCATCCGGTCGATCGGCGGGCGGTTCCAGCTCGTTGCGCGCGCGTTCGCGACGCCCGGCAACCCCGCGCGCGCGCGCGAGGTCGTGCCGCCCAGCGTGCGGACAAGGATCCCATCCTTGATGATGTACTCGCGCGATGAGCGATCCCCGTCGTCGTCGAACCCGTAGCTCGCGAACTGCTCGGGACGGCTCGGGTCGTACGTGATGTTGAGGAGCTTCGATCCGTAGCGATAGGTCCCGATCATGTCCGGCGTGACGAAGCTCGTCCCGGCGTAGTTGCGCTCGTCGCCGAGGATCCGGTCCAGCTCGAGCGGATGTCCGATCGATTCATGGATCTGCAGGATCATCTGGTCCGGATCGAGGACAGTGTCCATCTTGCCGGACGGGCAGTTCGGCGCCTCGAGAAGCGCGAGCGCCTCCGAGGCGATCTCGGGGGCGGCCTTGCGGAACCCGACCGCGTCCAGCGCCTCCATCCCACCCTGGCGGCAGTAGCCGCGTCCGCCGAATGTGCGGACCTGCGTCTCCGCCCCCGCGTTTGCCGTCACGCCCATCATCGGGACGATCTGCGAGATCCTCTGCACGGCCTTCGACCCGTCCGCGGTCAAATGAACCGTCTCCGTGTCTGCCTGCCAGAGTCCGGTGTACCAGTCGGCGATCTTTTCGTGCGTCTTCAGGCGGGCGCATTCCTCCTGGAGCATCCCGAGTTTCTCGCGAAGCGGGACGGACTGCCACGGGGTCCCGACGCGGCTCTCGTAGCTCCCCTCGGGGCGAGGCATGGCGATCTTCGAAAAGTCGCAGACCGCGCGACCGGCAGACCGGCGCGCCCACGCGAGAGCTTCCTCCGCGGCGCGGCGCAGGCCGGCCGTGGAGAGATCGCTCGTCGACGCATAGCCCAACCCCCCGCGATCGATCACGGTGATCATCACCCCGAAGTCGTCGCGGTACGTCACGGGCTGCGTGATCCCCTGACGGACGGTGAGCATCTCGCTCCGCTCGCTCACGAAGCGCAGGGAGCAGAAATCGACGGCCGGTGCGATCCCGCGAAACCGTTCGACAATCTGTGCGTCCAGGTGGCACCTCCTTGGTGGCGGTCTGCCGGGCGCGGATCCGGCGACCCGCGCGGGATCCGCGCGAGGTGCCCGGGCGCCCGGAAACCGCGCTAGGGTAGCACGCTCGCGTGTTTGGAGTCGACCTACTTGCGCATCTACTTGCGCAGCATCTTGAACGCGTGATTCCACTGGTTCGTGCGGATCGCATCGGTCACCCAGAGGATGCACAGGGGCTCCAGTACCCGCGATCCCTCGATCCCTCCCAAGTCCACGGCGCCCGGCCAGCCGAATGCGTTCAGGATCTCCCCGACCGCCTTCTTCGCGTCCGCATCGTTTCCACAGAAGAACAGCGTGGGCGGCCCTCCCGGAAAGTCCGGCCGGAACATGTGGGCGTGGCCCACGATGTTGAAGGCCTTCACGACGTGCAACTGCGGCAGCCAGCGCTGGATCTGTTCCCCGGCCGAATCGGTGAACCCGAGGGCGAGGGCCGGGGGCTGGCCGGGCGTCAAATGGTCTGCGTGCTACAATCGCGGTCATCGCCGCTCAAGCGGGGGAGAGGAGAGACATGAAGGGGATCGAGTCGCTCACGCCGGAATCCGTCTGGAAGCACTTCGCCATGCTCTGCGAGGTGCCGCGCGGGAGCGGTAACGAGAGCGCCGTGATGGAGAGGATCTTGAAGTGGGCGCAGGACCGCGGTCTTCAAACGAAGCGCGATGCGGTCGGCAACCTGCTTGTCGCGATCCCCCCATCCGCCGGACACGAGGGCGCTCCCCCACTTCTCCTGCAGGCGCACGTCGACATGGTGTGCGAGAAGAACTCTTCCACGGTCCACGATTTCGAGAAGGACCCGATCCGTCCGCGGATCGACGGGGAATGGGTGACGGCGCAGGGGACGACGCTCGGGGCCGACAACGGCATCGGCGTCGCGATGGCCCTCGCCGTGGCCGAGGAGCCGTCAATCACCCACGGTCCGATCGAGGTCTTGCTCACCGTCGACGAGGAGACAGGGCTGACCGGCGCCGCCGGGGTCGAGCCCGGCTTCTTCGCGGCGCGGCGGATGATCAACCTCGACTCCGAGGAGGACCACGGGATCTTCGTCGGCTGCGCCGGCGGCCGCGATTCGATCCTGATCCAGCGCGCGGGACGCGAGCAGGTGCGCGCCGATGCGGCCATCCGCCGTGTGTTCGTGAGCGGACTGGTCGGGGGTCACTCCGGGACGGACATCCACCGAAACCGAGGCAACGCGATCCGAATCCTGACACGCGCGCTGATCGAGGCCACGCACGCAGCCGACTTCCGGATTGCGGGGATCGAGGGCGGCAGCAAGCGAAACGCGATCCCGCGCGAGGCAGGGGCGGTCATCGTTCTCGCCGCCGGCGACGTCGCGGCGTTCGAGGAGCAGGCCCGCGCAGCCGTCGATCGGATCCGGCGTGTGGAGCTGTCCGGGATCGACGACGGGCTCGCCGTCGAGATCACCCCCACCCCCCGTCCCGAGGAATCGTTCTCGCTCCAGGGGACGCGGCAGATCCTGCACCTGCTGTACGCGATCCCCCACGGCGTGATCGCGATGTCGCCATCGATCGCCGGTCTGGTCGAAACGAGCACGAACCTGGGCGTGGTCGAGACGGACGGCGCGTCGGTGCGGATGCACTGCTGCTCGCGGTCGTCGATCGTGTCCGCGCTCGATGCGGTCACGCTGCAGCATCGCTGCATCGCCGCGCTCGCCGGCGCCGAGATCGATCAGCCGCCCGGCTATCCCGGCTGGAAGCCGAACCTCGACAGCGCCCTGCTGGCCGTCGCGCGCCGCGCCTACGCGGCCGCATTCGGACACGAGCCTGAGATCCTCGCGATCCATGCGGGGCTCGAGGCCGGGCTGCTGACCGAAAAGTACCCGGACCTCGACATCATCTCCTTCGGTCCGAACATCACCGGGGCGCACTCGCCGAACGAGCGCGTCAGCGTCCCGTCCGTACAGAAGATCTGGAAGCTGCTGACGGCGGTCCTCCGGGACCTCGCATAGCGGGGCCTACCGGAAGATCTCGTCGAGGAAGTCCGTCATCGCCCTCCATGAGCGGTGATCGGCCTCGGCATTGTAGGCGGCCCCCACGCTCGGATCGTTCCCCGCATCGGGATTCGTGAAGCTGTGGACTGCACCGCTGTAGACGTTGAGCTGCCAGTCGACGCCGGCGTCCCGCATCTCCTTCCAGAACGCATCCACCTTCTCCTGCGTGATGAAAGGATCGTTCGCGCCCGTGCAGGACAGGACCTTGCACCGAATGTTCTTGTCGTCCTCGGGATGGGGCGTGTCGAGCTCGCCATGAAACGTGACCGCGCCCGCAAGCGGCGCCCCCGAGCGCGCCAGCTCGAGTACCACCGCCCCACCGAAGCAGTAGCCGATCGCGGCGATCCGCTTGGGATCCACGCGGGGATTCTTCCCGAGTTCGTCGAGGGCGGCGCGCGCGCGGGCGCGCATGAGGGGACGATTCGCGAGATAGGATTCCGAGATCTTCGCGGCTTCCTGCCGGTCCGCGGGACGGACGCCCTTGCCGTAGATGTCTGCCGCGAAGACGACAAGACCGATACGTGCAAGCTGTTCCGCCCGCCCCTTCACGTATGATCCGAGACCCGTCCACTCGTGGGCGATCAGGATGCCCGGGCGGGGCCCCGGGAACGAGTCGTCGTACGCGAGGTATCCTTCGAGAACGGCGTCCCCCTGTCGGTAGGCGACATCCTCGGTGCGGAGCCGGGCGTGTGCGCCGCCGGCAATGGCCGAGATGAGCGCGATGGCCGTGAGAAGAGCTCGTACGTTCGTCATGGACCTTTCCCTCCTTGGAGACTTCGAGGCAACCGCGACCCGATCGCGCGATCGTAGCATCTTGACTGGATCGGACCGACCCCTTCGGGAGACGTCCGCCTGAAGCTGTTCGCCTTCTGGTCCCGAGGCCGGCGGCCGGTTATAATGGTGCATCGTCGTCCGTCGACGAGTCGATTTGCCCGGCGCCACGCAGGATTGCCGGGGACGACTCAGGGGAAGGGAGGAGAGATCGTGTCGATTCGCAGGGATTTGTTGGGCTGCGCCGTCATGGCCGCCGCCTCGTTGGTGTTGACATCGGTCGCGCTGGCAGACACACCGACCGCGACGCCCGCCCAACCGCCGGGACTGGTCATGGACGGTGGCTTCAACAAGCCCAAGACCAGCGCGGAGCTTCGCAAACCGGGCAAAGGGCGGGACTGGTACGAGAGCCGCAGGGACAAGAAAGGGCACCATCTGCTTTTCCTCGCCAAGAGGTCCGTCGCCGGGAACCCGACGCCAAAGGCGATGATCAAGGGGGACGCGACGTTGAATACCTATCTGTCGCAGAACCTCGCGGAGGCGATGACGGGCGACTTCACGATCAGCTGCGACATCCTCGTCAAGGCGATCCTGGCCCCCGCCAATCACTCCGCGTTCATCATGGTCGGCGACAACGCGGACAAGAAGGACGGTCCGAACTCGACCGGCGCGGAGAGGTTTGTCTTCCTGGGCTTCTCGAACGCCGCAGTGGCGGGAAAGATCAACCTCTTCGCGCGCGAGGGGAAGAACGGCTTCGACCAGGTCACGCCCGTCGCGCAGAGCCTCGATCTGGACAAGTGGTACTCGATCGATCTGACGATCCACCCGTCCCAGGGGACGTACGAGGCATCCGTCCGCGGGGTCACACCGCAGCCCGTGCAATTGAAGGCGTTCGCGCCGACCGGCAAGCCGGCGAAGAGCCTCACGGCGATCAGCTTCGCATCATGGAACGACGGGCCGGGAACGTTCTACGTCGACAACATCTCCGGACAGAAGAAGTAGAGCGTCGTCTCCTCGTTCGCGAGATCGACATCCGATCGGGGCGCCTCGAATGGGGCGCCCCGATCTGCGAGGCTCAACTAGGGGAGGTTCCGCAAGCGCGGATCCGCGCTTGCGTCGTCCTCGGGGATGGAGCTATGATGGTTGCGCGTGAAATCAACCGTTCGCCTACCGGGAGGTGACCCATGAATCGGTCGCAGTCGTCCCTCCACGCAGTGTTGATCTGTATCCTGTTGCTCGGGTTCTGGCCGGCGGCTTCCGCCGGGCAGGCCTGTTTCCTCGCCGACTTCGACACGGACGGCTCCCCCTGGACGATCCGAACCGAATGTGACGGACCATCCTGCGCGGTTAACTTCATTCTCGAGGTCCCCCAGAATCCGCCTCTCGGCGAGTGGTTCTGGATCTTTGTCACCGAGGGCTGCTGCGACTTCCCCGCCTACGACGGCCACTACGGCGCGCGCGTAGGCCCGATGACCCCCGATCCAACCTACATTCAGTCGTACAGCGAGACGTACACGACCTGCACGTGCTGCAGCGACTGGTTCATTTACGCGCAGATCCGCCCTGACGCCCCCCTGGTCCCCGGCCAGCGGTACGTGATCGCGCGAGGGCCTGCCCTGGGGATCTGCAATCCCCGACCCGGGTGCGATCCGCCGCACGACTTCAGCGCACGGTTCGAGATGGAGTCCGGCCACGAGTGCCAGGTGAACGAAGTCTACATGGCCCTAAACTGCGAGACCTCGGGCGCTCCGACCGGAGATCTCGCCGCCGGCCGACTGGCGCTCGGCGCGCCCTCCCCCAACCCGTTCTCCGCGGACGGCGCGCTGTCGTACGCCGTGATGATGCCCCGATCGGGCCGCGCCCTGGTCCGGCTGTACAACGTCGCGGGCGGACTCGAGGCGACCCTCATCGATCGCGTGCTGCCGGCAGGCATGAGTCCCATGAAATGGAGCCCGATGCGCGTCGATGGGACGCGTCTCGCAAGCGGCGTGTATTTCCTGCGGTGCGACGCGCTCGGAGGCCGCACCACGCGGATGATCGTCGTCGCACGATAGGCCCAATCGATCGGCCGGTCGGATGCGGTTCGCCCCCGCATCGGCCGGCCCTTCGCATCCGGTCCAAACGTACTTCTTGAGACCGGCGGGCTTGCCAGGTGTAACCTCTGTTTCATGGATTACGATTCCCTCGCCGCGGTGTACAACCGCCATCGTCACATCCATCCCGGCGTTCTCGCCGAATTGATCGCTCTGGTCCCGCCGCCACCCGTACAGCGGATCCTGGAGGTCGGGTGCGGAACGGGATCGTACATTGCAGCGATCTACGCCAGGCTCGGGTACCCGTGCTCCGGGATCGATCCGTCAGCGGTGATGCTCGGGCATGCGGGCAAGGTCGGGCCCATGGTGGATCTCCGGCTCGGCCGCGCCGAATCGCTCATGGCCATGTTCCACCCGGAGTCATTCGATCTGATCTTCTCGGTCGACGTGATCCATCACGTCTCGGATCGCGCAGCCTATCTGCGGGGCGCTCACCGCCTCCTGCGCCCCGGAGGCGTGATCTGCACCGTGACCGACTCGGAGTGGATCATCCGCAACCGCCAGCCCCAGTCCGTTTACTTCACGGAGACGATCGAGATCGAGCTCGCCCGGTATCCGCGGATCTATGCGCTCAAGGCGATGATGACCGTGGCCGGATTCGGCGACATCGGCGAACGGCTCGTCGAGTCCAAGGAATCCATGAGCGACATCGGTCCGTTCCGCGAGAAGGCGTTCTCCTCGCTCCACCTCATCCCCGAAGAGGCATTCAAAGAGGGAATCCGGAAGATGGAAGAGGACTTGAAGAAGGGGCCGATCCCCTACATCCGGCGCTACGTGATCATCTACGGGACCCGGTAGTCCCGCCCTTCGAGTCCGACGAGCTTCAGGCGCGTGGAGAGGGGCGCGCCGAGCCCTGGGGCGTGACCGGAATCACGCGGCCTGCTCGTCCTCCTCGAATCCGCGCTCCTGAAGGGCGGCATCGAGCCTCTGGATCGTCTGGCGCATCCAGTTCGTCTGCTCCGCGTGCCGACAGCAGATTCCGACGCTCTCAGCGAACAGCAAGAGGGCTTGGAGATCCTCAGCATCGTACGAGGCGCTCGAGTTCCTGCTCCCGATCGCAAGGACCCCGACCAGATCCCCGCGCATCACGATCGGCGCGACGATGGCCGCCGATGGCGGAGGGGTCTGGATCGAGAGGCCGGGATAGCCGGCGAGATCGGTCGCGGGTCCGAAGACCAGCGGCTTGCGCGTCGTCGCGACCCATCCAACGATCCCCTCACCGACCCGTTGGGGGGCGGTGAGCGCCTGGCCGTTCTCGTCCCGGCCGCTCAGAGACCGGAGCTGGAGGCCCTCCCGCTTCGAGTCGAGGAGCATCAGCGATGCCTGCCGGCACTCGAATGCCTCGCGGCAGGCGCGGGTGATCGAATCGAAAACCACTTGCGGGTTCGTCTCGTCCGCCAGCACGCGGCTGACGTTCAGGAGGGCGACCAGCCGGTCGTAGGTCCGCCGCATGCGGTTCGCCGCCTCCTCGTTTGTCACCATCAGCTGCCGCCGGAGCGCGGTCACCTTGCGCTCCTGCTGGGTCAGATAGGCGGCCAGGGCAAGGACCGCGATGGTCAGGCCGGCCAACAGGACGATGTTCGTCTTCGCCCAGGGCCAGATCGCCTCGATCTTCCCGCCCTGCGCCATCAGGACCGCGCCTGTGGCGAGACCGATCGTTGTCAGGACGGCCACGCCGACGAACAGGAACCAGTTGCGCCAGCTCCGACGTTCGAGGCTTCTGCTGTCCGGGACGTCCTGCTGATTCTTGGGGCTCATCGCTCCGGTCACCTTCGGGGCTCGCTTCATTCGACCCTCCCACGCCTATACGCCCGCAGTTCGCCCATCACGCGGGCGGCGGACTCCCGCATCTTGAAGATCGGCCGTTGCGGCGCAGCGACTTAGCCGAAAGACGGACGAAGCGGAACCACCTTTCTCGGGCGGCCCCGCTTCAATCTGGGTTCTGCGATTGGACTCAGGATCAGTTGATCAATGTCACCTGGCGCACCTGTGAGAAGCCCCGCGCCGTCATCCGAACGAAGTAAATCCCGGCGCCGACGCGGACGCCGGTGTTGCTCTTCCGGTCCCACTTCATCTGATGCTCTCCCGCAGAGACCGGGCCGCCGTGGAGCGTGCGAACGAGGCGACCTGCGACGTCGTAGACGCTCAGGTCGACCGCCGTTTCGCCCGGCGCGCGGTACCGGATCTCGGCTGGACCGCTCGCCGGATTCGGGGAGACGCGGTCGATGGCGAAGTCGAGGCGCTCGCCGACCCCCTCGACACCGGTGCTGACGCCTTCGGTAATCGACAGGACGAAGTCATCGACCAGCCCCTCGACCAAGGCCGTGCCGGTATAGTCGCTTGCCACGAACCGGAGCTGGACCTGCCCCGTGAGCGGGACGAACTGGCTCAGCGCGAAGGTCCGGTGCGTCCAGGCGTCGGTGCTCGTGGTCGTTTGCTCGAGCGGCACCCAGGTCTGGCCTCCGTCGGGAGTCACCTCGACGTCCCAGACCCCGACTCCCGGATCGCTCCCGAAGTCGTTCGTGTACCAGAACCAGTAGTCGACCGTCGCGCTATTGACCGCATGGAGATCGAAGACCGGAGAAAGCAGGGTCGTCTTGCCCCCACGGACGCAGGAAGAGTCGGCCGGCCCGCCCACGCGGCCGTTGCCCGTGACGTAGCAGTTCGTCCCCGGTGCGGACGTATGGTCGTCCTCGGGCTGCACGACATGGCCGCCGTACATCGTGCCGACAGGATCTGAACGCAGCCAGGCGCCCTGGGACGCGCTGTCGCCGGGGGCTCCCACCGTCCACCCGCGGTCGGCCTCGAGGTCGTCCGTGAAGCCGCCGATCTGAATCGGGACCTGGATGCTGCCGCTGTATCCGAAGTCACCGGTCAGATTGACGCGGAGTGTCTGGATCGATGGAGTGGGACAGATCGGACGGACCCTCAATCGCAGCGGCGTCGTCGTCCCCTGGCCTCCGGCGTCGACGCCGGAGAGCGTTCCCCGGCCGTTCACGATCTCTATGTACAGGTTGGTCGACACCGCGTTCGCAACGATGTTGCGCGCGTTCGCGTGGCCGGCGTTCCCGAGAACGAGGCTCAAGTCAAACGTCTCTCCCGGCGTGAGCCAGCCGGAGCCGTTGCCCAGCGGCAACGAATCGTCTGCGTGCTGGCCGGCGCAGCTCAGCGCGGGGCGGCAGACGGGGATCTCGAAGCCGGAGGCCCAGCGCCCGACCTCCGCGTTGATCGTGAGGGAGAGGGCAACCTGGTGATTGTCCGGCGTACCGGGGGCGAACGAGATGCGGTAGGCCCCCTGGCCCGCCGCCGTGCCGCCGGCGGGGATGTCGCCGTAACTCTCGGTGTCATTCAGGACCGTGACATACGGGTCGCTGTTCACGATGGTCGCCGTGACGCCGTTCGCCGGATCGGTCCCGGTGTTCTCGAGCGTCAGCGTGACGTCGATTGTCTCGCCGGCATCCGGAACGCCGTCGCCGTCGCCCCCGGCCGAGTCGGCGATCGTATCGCTCAGGAACTGCACGTTGGCGTCTGTCGGCGGGAGAACCTGCACGGCAGAGGTCGACGGCACCTTGTTGTATGCCGTGACCGTCAAGGTGAGCGTCATCTCCTGCGTTGGCGGCGGATCGAGCGTCAGCGTCGCAAGCCCCGTCGGGTCGGTGTACGCCGACCCGTAGAGGACCCCGTTCGCGGAGAGCGCGCAGAGCGCGCCCGCGACGCCGGCGACCGTCACGCTGTAGGTCCCCTGGCCGATCTGATAGACCCCGGCGTGCTGGACCGTCATCTCAGCCGGGGTCTTCGTCCGCACCAGCAGGGACGGATCACCGAAGACGATCCACGTGTTGAACATGTCGTAGCCGTTCGCGCCCGGGTACTTATCCATCATCTTGCATGACCCGTCGAAGTAGAGGGCGCCCAGCGTGTGCGTCATGTCGGCGACGAGCGCATCGTCGAAGCCGTCTTCCGCGGCCATCGGCGGGTTCCACGACTGGTTGATCGAGGACATGTAGGTCGCGATCGCGCCGGTCGGATTGCCGTTGTGGGTCGCGCGCATCCATGCTTCCGCGAAGCAGGTCGCGCCCTCGAACTGTCCGTTCACACACGCCACGCTGAAGAGGAATGGGAGCATCCAGTCGTTCGTCAGCTGGTTGACGTTGTTGTTCGAGAAACCGGTGGTCCCCCAGCTCGTCTGGGAGCCGTGACCGCAGTAGTTCAGGACCGACCGGCCGTTGTTCAGCGCGTTCGCGACCATCGTCGACGTAGCGCCCGGATCGTAGATCTGATCGACCAAGGTGTAGCCGTAGTTCATGAGCTTCGTACGGATGTTGTCGATGTGCTGGTAATCGTACTCGCCGTCATCGCCCGGGCCCTGGTCCGAGCCGATGCCGGTCCCCTTCGGGTACCACGCGCCGCCGGCCGTCGGGTTCTGCTCGTACGTGACGCTCCGCTGCACCTGCGTCTGCGCCTGCGCGACCGTCTCCGCGGAGAAGCGGCCGACGAGAAGATCCGGGTAATGGTCGCTGGTCATAAGCGAGTAGTACGCGTCCGAAGAGCCCCCGGACAGTTGCCCCGTCGCGACCTGGTTCCCGTCCCCGACGAGGAGGACGAACGCGAGCCCTTGCGGGGAGTTGTAGAGCGAGGAGATGTAGTTCTTGATCGAGGTCGCGTTGTTGCCGATGGTCGAAACGTTCACGATCTGGACGGGGATCCCCGCCTGCGTCTTCCAGCTGACGAACGGGCTCATCGCATCCCGGAAGCCATCGTAAGTGATGACCAGCATCCGGCCATGATCGGGGACCGGCGTGTACCGGTCCTGCCCGTAGTTCGCGAACTGGTTCGCGTACAGCGGCCGGAAAGCCTCCGCAACCGAAGCAGGCGGGCCGGAGCGGTGAAGGACGTTCGTCGTGCTCGGGCCGTTCGCCACCGCTTCGATCACCAGCCGCCGGGCGACGCGAAGGGTCCCGTCGGAGCCGTGGGCCCGGAACGGGAATGCATCGATCACCATGCCGCGATAGTCGCGCAGGATGTAGGGCTCGCCGCCCGAAGCGGTCGCTTCGGGATACCACCGATCGCTCCCGTAAAGGGACCCGAAGGTGAACGGCACCTGCGCGGGATTGCTCGTGCGGAGGAGGTTGCCCTTCGAGGGGGCGACGGGGAGACCCGGGAAGTCGCTCGTCTCGCTGTCGAGAACGTGAACGTCCATCCGGGCCACGTCGGAGACGATCACGCTTCGCGCGACGTGGGGTAGCTCGGGGTTTCCCGCGTCGAGCAGCCGGCCTTCCTGAGGAAGCGAGATCCGGTAGTAGGTCGCGCCGTTGATCACGACCGGATCCGCGTAGAAGCCGCCGATCGTATACTCGACGACGACGCGGTCGGGCGAGGAATCCAGGACGCGAACCCCGACGGGAGATCCTTCGGCGGCGCCCATCGAGATCCAGGCCGCGGTTGCGGTCCCGGCAACGACCAATCCGAGCAAGAGCAGGATGATGCAGAGACCCACGCGTGCGGCCGTTCCGGACGGCTTGGAATGCATGTCGCCCCTCCCCGGCGCGATCCATCTTTCAGATCACGCCCCGTTGCGATCCGAAGAGAGCCCTCGAGCGAGACAGTCCCTGTCGCCCTCGTAAGCTGAAACCTAGCCAATAATAGCACGACAGGCAGGGAAACCTTAGCGAGAACCGCTGGCGCGGTCGGCTTTGGCGGTTTCGGCGTTTTTGGAGAGGGGGTTTCTACGCCAGCGGATCGGGAGGCCGTGCAAAACGCCCGAAGGCCTCGTCCAGGATCGTGTCCACGTCCTCCAGGCGGACCCCGAAATACCCGCGACCGGGGGGAAATACGAATACATTGGGTCCTTCCACGCAAAGCCCGAGACAGCCGCTCTGACTGACCCGCACGCGCGCGGCGGGCGCCAATGCCTTGACCCGGCGCTTCATCTCCTCCTGGAGGGCCTTCGAACCCCGAGCCTCGCAGGAACCGCGCGGGTCCGTCTCGTCGCGGTGGTTCGTGCAGACCAGGATCAGGACGTCGTACGGCACCGCTCCCGCGCGCATCATTCCCCCGTCAAATCCTCGGCCAGGGACCGCCGCACGCTTCCGTCGACCGGAACGGACGCGGTGTAACCGTCGTGGTCGATCACGAAGGCGACCGGATGATCGACGTCGCAGAAGGCCCGGGCGGCGTCCGGCCGGAAAGGAAACTGGAGATAGTGGACGCTCGAGATCCGCCCTTCCTCGCTCTGCCCCTCGGCGAACCTCCCGACGACGCGGCCGAGCGCGCCCAGATCGAACCAGACGTGATCCCCGCGATCGAGTCCGATGAAGGCGTCCAGCTCGGCCCGGATGTTCTCGCCCTCCGTGATCTCGATGAACAGGGTGCCCGCGAGGCATCCGTCCTTCGGGAGGATCGCGTTGTACGTCTCGAGCTCGTGCTCGATGCGCGTCTGTTCGGTGATCTTCTCGGCGCGGATCATCTCCTGGATCTGGTACAGGATCGTGTCGCGGTTCTCGAACACGATCGAGATCTTTTCCCCCGCCTGGATCCGGCGACGGCTCTTGAGTTCGATCATCCGCCTGCGGACATCCGGGCGCGTTCGCTCGTAGGCGGCCAAGTCCATCAACTCCTCCAGGGTCACCGGTCTCATCGACATCATACCTCCAGACTCAAGCCGTACGACTCGCGCAGGATCTCGACCGGATGCGCGGACCGCATCCCCGTCCCCTGATGGATCTGCAGTCCCGCGAGCGCGCAGTCGGAGCAGATCCGATCGGGGCGCGACTCCTCGGCGCGCAGGATGATCGGCGACGCGACCTTGCGCGAGGCATCGAAGTATTCCCGCTTCATCCCCCAGGTCCCGTCCATCCCGGAGCAACGATCGACCACCTCGACCTCGCAACCGGGGATCAGCTGGAGCAGGTCCCGGCTCTTCTGCCCGATCTGCTGCGCCTTCAGATGACACGGGAAATGATAGAGGACGCGCCCGGGCGACGTCCGGAAGCTCGTGTCGAGCTTCCCCCTTGCGTGCAAGGTCATCAGGAACTCCCCGATGTCGACCGTCGCGGCGGCCACGGCGCGCGTGTCCTCGCCGGCATCCAGCCACGGATACTCCTTCTTGAGGACGTAGCCGCAGGTCGGCTGCAACGCGACGATCGCGTAGCCGTCGTCCGCGAATCCCCGCATCGAGCGCACGTTGAATTTCAGATTCTCGATCGCATTCGCGTGATCCCCGCCGTCCAGATACGGCATGCCGCAGCACCGCTGCTCGGGAATCGCGATCCGCACGTCATGATGGGCGAGGACCGCGACGGCGTTCTTCCCGATATCGGGCTCGTTGTAGTTCACAGAGCACGTGTAGAACAGCGCGACCTTACCGCCCGTTCCACCGGTCTTCTTCTTTAGTTTCTTCTCCCGCTTGCGGACCCAACGATCGAAGGTGGTCCCGTTGAAACGCGGCAGCTCCCGGTCGCGGTGCACTCCGACGATCTTTTCCATCGCGATGCGCATCGGGCGTGATCGGATCGCCCAGTTCGAGAACGGGACGGTGAGCGAGCCGAGCGAGCCGCTGAGATCGGGATTGCCGAGGAAACGATCCTGCGGGGTGATCCCTTCCTCCCGGCCGCGCACCATCCGCTCGCGCAGCATCAGGCGCGGGAAATCGACGTTGAACGGATGGTGCTGGTCGGGCGTGTACGGACAGTTCACGTAACAGAGCTTGCACTGGAAGCAGAGGTCCGCCACCCGCCGCATCTCGGGCCCTGTGAGCTGACGCGTTTCACCGTCGTGTGCGGTGTCGATCGAATCGAAGAGGGATGGAAAGGCGGGACAGAACTTGAAGCAGAGCCGACAGCCCTGGCAGACGTCGAACACGCGGAGCATCTCTTCCCGGAGATCCGCGCGATTCCAGAACCGATCGGATCGCGGATCGTAGATCGCCTGATTTGCACCGGCCATTCTGGCCCACCTCCCCCCGCTTCCGCTCCTCGCTCGGCCGAAGCGGCCGAGCTACTTGTTCAGACCGTCCAGCGCTTTCTGGAAGCGACCCGCGTGCGAGCGCTCCGCGCGCGCCAGGGTCTCGAACCAGTCGCCGATCTCCTCGAACCCTTCACTGCGCGCGACCTTCGCGAAACCGGGGTACATCTCCGTGTACTCGTAGGTCTCGCCGGCCACCGCGGAAGCGAGGTTCTGGTCGGTCCTTCCGATCGGCTTGCCCGTGGCGGGATCGCCCACCTGCTTCAGGTAGTCGAGGTGTCCGTGGGCGTGCCCGGTCTCGCCTTCGGCCGTGTCGCGGAAATGTCCGGCGACCTCGGGGTATCCCTCGACGTCCGCGGCGCGCGCGAAGTAAAGATAGCGGCGATTCGCCTGGCTCTCGCCGGCGAAGGCCTCCTTCAAGTTCTCGTGGGTCTTGGTGCCCTTCAGCTCCTTCGGCATCGGTCTTCCTCCTTCTGGAAACCCGCAACTCGGCCGGTTGCGGCGGGGGTCTTCATCGTGGGTTCGAACTCGGGATCATACTAGATGCCCGATCCCCGTCCAGAGTGATCTGAATGCATGGGGCGCGTCAGGTGCGCGGGGTGGATTCCGGTCCCGCCGAGCTCGCGAAGCAGACGGCGGACCAGCATCTCTTCGGACCGGCCGGCAAGCTCGCGGGTCGCCGCCGCCCCGGGCATCTTCCCGCCCGCAATCATGTCGTGTCCGCCCGCGCTTCCTTCCTTTCCGACGATCGTCCGGATCAGGGTCCCCGCGTTCGCCCGCCGCCGGTTCGTGCGGATCGACAGAAGGAGGTCCTTCCGGAAACGGCCGACGACGAGCGCCCAGTCGATCCCTTCGAGGCGGACGATCAGGTCGGCAAACTGGGCGACCATGTCGGGATGATGCACCTCGCCCAGAAGGGTCACGGCGACAGACCCGTAGATCCTCGTCGCGGAGATCGCGGAGTCGATCATCGAGAACCACGCGCGCGGCAGCGGGGCATGCTCGATCCGGCTCAGGGCCTCGTTGTCGACGTCGGGGAAGGACCCCAGGAACGCCCGCGCATCGGGACGTCCCGCCTCCCGACCGAGGTTCTGCGTCTCGGATCGAATCGCGTGGAAGACGGCGGTCGCGAGACGCCGGTCGGGTCGAATCCCAGCGGCGCGCAGGTATTCGTACAGGATCGTGACGGTTGCGCCGTAGTCATCGCGAACATCATGCAGGGGCACGCGGCGCGTGAGCGAGCGGCACGGGTGGTGATCGAAGACGATCGTGGGGAGTCGATCCGCCGGGAGGGAGTTGTTCCCGGCCCGGGGTTGCGTGTCGACGAGCGCGATCGCGTCGAAGGACGCGAGGTCGATCCCGCCGAGCGGCTTCAAGGGGACGCGGAGGACCTCGATCATCGCGTGGTTCTCCGTCCGGCCGATGATGCCGCCGTAGGCGAGAACGACGCGCGGGCCGCCGAGGCGCCGCACGATCCGTCCGAGGAGCCAGGCCGACGCGATCGCATCCGGATCGGGATTGTCGTGCGTCAAGATGAGGAGCGCCCGCACGTCATCGAGGATCGAGCGCAGGCGATGCAGCCGCCGTTGGTCCTGCCTCAAGTCCGCCCCTTCCCGCCCGCGCCCCTCAGCGCGCGCGCAGCGCACGCAGGACGAATCCGTCCGCGCTCACGTATGCGAGGAAACGCTCGTCCTGGATCGCGGCGATCGCCACCGGGCTCCGCAGGCCGCTCGCGATCGGATCGGCCGCGCTTCCATCGAGGCTGAGGGCGATCACGGCCGCGTTCGCGACGTCGAGAACCCAAAGGTCCCCTCCCGTCCCGTCGAGCGTGAGATCGCCGATGCGGACGCTCGCGCCGAGGTCGGCCACCGGGGTCGCGGCCCCGCCCGCCGCAGGGAACCTGCGGACAACCGCCGACCCGTTCGTCCGGTTGACGCCGAAATACACGTTGCCGGAATCGTCGACGGCAACCCCGGCGGGCTCGCCGTCGGTCACGCTCGGAAACACGAGGACCCCACCACCCCGAGAGTATCGCTTGATCGAGACCGGCGGGCCCTCCTCGATCACGGTCACGTCGGATGCGTCGACGTCGAGCGACATCGCCCTCGGATCGCGAAGCTCGCCGTGAAAACGGAACGGCATCGATCCCAGACTGCTGTAGCGCCAGATCGTTCCGTCGCTTCCTCCGTCCGTCCCCCCGATCGCGAACCACGTCCCCATTCCCGCCGAGCGGACCGAGTTGGCCCCGTGGACCGATGCGACCAGCCCCTTCTCCCCGAGGGCGTTGAAGCGAAAGATCGAACCGGAGTGATCGGCGACGAGGAGGCTCCCCGTGATCGCGTCCAGACAGAGCCCGCGCGGATCATCAAAGTCTCGCCCGGTAGGCGGGGGTGCCGTCACCACGAGGACGTTGCTCAGCGACGAAGGGTTCCCGGCGTCGTCGATGACGATCATCGCGAACGTGAACGAGACGCCCGGGGCGAGCCCCCCGACCATGAAGGATTCGGACGCGCCCGCCTCACCGGGGGCCGGGGCATCGACCAGGCGCGTCGCGCGCTCCCAGTCGAGACTGCCGCCGACGTTCATCCGGATGTCGTAGGAGCGCGCCTGCCCGACCCGCCCATCATCCCCGCTCGCCGTCCAGCCGAGCCGCGCGCGCCAGGCGTTCACGTCGCGGATCGCCAGATCATTCACCGGATCGGGTGGGATCGTGTCGCGGACCATCGGGGTCCTGAGCGTCACGACGTTCGAGAGCGGCGAGATGTTTCCGGCCTGATCGGTGCTCCGCACACCGAACTCGTATCGGGTGTCGGGCGAGAGTCCGTCGATCGTGAAGCTCTCGGGCGTCCCGGGATCGCCGGGGGCCGGTTCGCCTGCCAGCGTGTCCGCCGCGCTCCATGAACCCGAATCGAGTTCGCCCGTGGTGAAACGGACGTCGTAGCGGGCGACCCGCCCGCCGCTCTCGCCGTCTTCGGCGGGCGCGGTCCACGTGAGGGTCGCGCTCGTGGAGGTCACGTAGGCCGGGGCGAGGTCGCCGACCGCTCCGGGTGGAATGCAATCACCGGAGGACGTGCCATGCGTCGCGACATTGGATGTCGCAGAGACGTTCCCGGCGTCATCGATGCTCCGCACGGCGAACGCGTAAGTGTTCCCCGGCGTCAGGCCGGTGACGGCGAAACTCTCCCGCGCGCCCGGATCTTGCGGGAAAGGCTCGCCCGTCACGTGGGTGAGGCTGTCCCACGGGACCGAGTCGATCCCGCCGATCCGATAGCGGACGTCATAGGATGTGACCGCCGCCCCAGCCGCGCCGTCCTCGGCGGGCGCCGTCCATTCGAGGGTGAGCGAGGTACAGGTGGAGTCGGCCACGGAAAGGTCGGTGATCGCGCCGGGCGCCGTCGTGTCTCCCGGCGCGGGCGGCGGTCCCGAGTCGTTCGAACATCCTCCCTGCGCGAGGAGGACCGTGAGGATCGCGAGGAAGGCACCGGACAGCCCGAGTCGCAGGAGACCAAGGTCCCGCGGCTTGATCGCACTCCGGAAGAGAAGGCGCGTCGTGCGCATCGGCACAGTCTCCATCTGCTCGAGATCCGTCGACCACCGGCGTCCTCACGCTACCATCCGGATCCCGAGCCCGCAAGTTAGGGGGTGGCCGTGCGCGCTGCGCGTGGACTCGCGTCGCGGGGGTCGAGTGGGGCTAGGCTGCGCGCTCGTCGTCGCCTGAGTCGGGCGCGCGCTCGCGAAGCTTCATCATCAGCCTTCGAGCGGCTTCCTGTTCCTCCGACAGCAGGACGACCTTCGCCGCCGGACCGCAGGGATCCGACGAAACGATCGACCGATGGATCGGAAGCTGGATCTCGAGCATCGTCCCGCCCTCGTCGCGCGGCCGCAGATCGATCCTGCCGCGATGCTTCTGGATGATCCCGTAGCTGGCCGAGAGGCCGAGCCCGCGCGCCCTCGATCCCTTCGTCGTGAAGAACGGATCGAACGCCCGTCGCTGGACTTCCGGGGTCATCCCGATTCCACGGTCTTCGACGATCACATGGGCCATCCCAGCCTCGCGCCGTACGGAGATCCGCACCGTCCCCCCGCTCGGCATTGCCTCGGCCGCGTTCGTCACGACGTGCTTGAAGACCTCGACGAGCAGGACCTCCGATCCGAGGACCGGCGGGATCGATTCGGCGGTCACCTCCATCGTGACCGGGACGACGCCGGGCGCCCGCGTGACGCGCCAGAGGTTGTCGAGGTACGCGACGACGTCCCGCATCACCGCCGCCACGTTCACCTCCCGGAACTGCAGCTCCGTCGATTCTCCCGAGTACTCCTGGATTCTCTTGACGATCTCGCCTCCCTGGATCGCCGCAGTCCGCACGACATCGAGCCCCTTCAGGATCGCCGGGTCCTTCGTGCGCGATTGGAGAAGCTGTGTCCGCCCCAGGATGACCGCGAGGAGGTTGTTGAAGTTGTGCGCGACCATCGCGGTCATCTCGCCGATCGCGCGGAGCCTCTCGTTCTGGACCATCTGCCGCATCAGCCGCTTCTTCTCGGTCAGATCCAGCCACAGGAGTTCGACGGCCGTCTCATCCCTGTACGTGACCACCCGCCCGCGAACCGTGTAGTCGAGGCTTCGCCCGCCGCGCCCGATCGCGATCCAGTCGCTGTCGATTGGCTCCCCGGTCGCCTCCGCCTGCGCGATGACCTCCGTCGCGACGCGGGCGAAGTCGGGATGGAGCACGCGGTCGAGCAAGAAATTGTCGGCAAGGACCTGCTCGTTCGTGTACCCGAAGGTCTCGAGGAACACGCGGTTCGCGAACCGGAATCGGCCCGCCTGGACGAGACAGAGGGGATCGGGGGATGCCTCGACCAGCAGCCGGTACTTCTCGCGCGACTCGACCAGCTGGTTCGTGCGCTCGCGGACCTTCTCCTCGAGCGTGGCGTTCAGCGCGGCGAGCTCGTCGCGCGCCCGCATCAGATCCTTCGTGCGGTGATCGAGACTCGCGGCGGCCTGGGCGAACTGCGCGGCCAGCTTCTCGATCTCGTCTCCCGTCTCGATGCGAACGTCGGCGTCCCACTCCCCCCGCGCGAGGCCGTCCGCCTGTCGGATCAGCACGCCCAGCGGACGCGTGATCCGCCGCGCCAGGAGGCTCGACGCCGCGAGCGAGACGAGCATCCCGATGAAGGCGAACACGAGGACGATCGACCGCGTTTCCCACGCATAGGTCTGGACGGCGTGAAGGGAAAGGGAGAGGCAAACCGTCCCCCATCGAATTCCCGTCGGACCGAAGACCGGCTGAATCCGATGCAGGAGCGGCACCCGCCGCTCGTCCAGCCCCTGGACATCGAACGCCTCCGTGACGACGAGGCCGCGGAGGCTGATCAGGTCGTCCGCGCGTTGCCCGACCATCTCCCGATGGCCGCTCCGCCCGGCGATGAGCCCTTCCTTGTCGAGGATCGTCACGTCGATGATCCCGGGTTCGTTCCGGGAATCGTCGGCGATCTGTTGCAGGGTCACGTAGTCGTAGCTCATCAGCGCCGGGGAGGCCATCGTCGAGATGCTGCGCGCGAACTCCGCGGCCCTGAGCTCGGCCTGCTCTCGCGTGCTCGCGATCAGCTGATGCTCCGCGACGATCGCGACGATCGCGAAGATCCCCAGCAGGAGGAAGCTGAAGGTCAGCGTGAACCGACCCGCGAGCGGCATCCGAATCTTCAGCCGGTTCATTGCCGCTCCTCCTGGCTTCGCGCCAGCTCGGGGGGATCGATGTAGATCTGACTGAAGTTGATCATCGCGAACCCGCTCGGTCCGATCTCCACGCCGTGGACCTCGGGCCTCCATGCATATGCGATCGATGAATGGTAAAGCGGGATCAAGGGCACATCCCGGAGCAAGAGGTCCTGCAGCTTCGCATACACGGCGTTCCGCTCCGGTCCGGGGACAAGAACGCGCCCAAGCGCGAGAAGGCTGTCCACCTCGGTCGAGGAGTACCCGAACAGGTTGCTCTCGCCGTTCGTGTGGCAGATCGGGTACAGGAAGGCGTCCGGATCGGGGAGATCGGCGACCCAGCTCATCATGAATGCCTGCAGATCGCCTCGGGTGGTAAGGCTGTCGAGCTGGCGCCATGTGCACGGGACGACGACCACGCTCAGTCCAATCGACTCGAGATCCGCTCGGATCCCCTGCGTGATCTTCTCGATCGCCTGGCTTCCCCGCGACGTTCCGAGCTTGATCTGTGGGAGTCCGCGCCCCCGGGGATGCCCCGCCTCGACGAGCAGACGGCGCGCCTCGGCGGGATCCGTTCGGGGCATCCGGTCCACCGGTTCCCTCCCCGGCATCCCGGGCGGGAGTAGACCGAACACCGGCACGATCCCTTCGGGGTCGACTTCACGCAGCGGCTCGCGCCGGATCGCGAGAAGCGCCGCGCGCCGCACCTGCGGGATGTCGAACGGCGGTCGGTCGAGGCGAAGCCCGAGGAAGGAGAGCGACAGTTCCGGGCACCGATAGATCGACAGCCCCAGCTCGCGCGCCCTCGCGCTCGTCCCCGTGCTCAATGGCGCAAGCTGCAATTCGTTGCGCTCGAGCGCCTCCGCCTCCTTTGCGCCCTTCTTTCCGGATTCCTTGAGCGGCTGGAAGGAGATCGTGTCGAGCGCCGCCGGGGTCTCCCAGAATCCGTCGAACCGCGCGAGAAGCACGCCGTTGTCCGGCCTGCGGCGGATGAAACGGAACGGTCCCGACCCGACCGGGGCGTGCTCGAGCTGGTCCGTCCCTCCCGACTCGAAGGCCGCCCGACTGATCACGACGGTCTGGTCCATCGCCAGGACCTTCAGCAGGACGGGACAGGGGCGTTCGAGCTCGATCACAACGGTGTGATCGTCCGACGCCCGGATGCCGTCGACGGACAGGGCGTGTCCGTCGTGATAGGCGCGCGCCCCCCGGATCGTTAGCAAGTAAGTCGCCGCCAGAGACTGCCCGTCCCGGTCGTGGGCGAGGCAGCGATCGAGGGAGAAGACCACGTCGCGTGCGGTCAACGTCGAGCCGTCGTGAAATTGAACGCCGGTGCGAAGGTTGAATGTATAGCGCAACCCGTCCGGCGAGATCGTCCAGGAGGCCGCGAGACACGGCAAGATGCGCAGGCTTGGATCGAAGCGCAGCAGTCCTTGGTAGATTTGCCGGAGGACAACCGATTCGTAGACCTCATCGATCGACACGGGATCGAGATCGTTCGGGGGCTCGCAACGAACGTGGAGCGTCCCCCCGCGCCACACCGCGGAGCCCGCGACCGGCGTGGCATCCTTCCGACCGGTGCGGCAGCCATCCACCACGCAGATGAGCGCGCACAGCGCCCCCATCACCAGGACGGTCCATATCGGTCTGGCACGACTTGGCACGCCGCAACGATCTCCCCGGTTTTCCACTCTGAAGAGATCGGCCGTCTGCGGGCGTCCCTTGATCCTGGAGGGACGCGCGGGAAGCCCTTTCCTCACGGGAGAACGGTGCGGAGGGAATGGCGGGGCCGGCCGCGGGTCGCCTTGACCCCCCCGCCGGTCGCAATTAGGATCGACCCGAGGTGCCGAAATGCCGTTACGCCTTGCACTCGCGCAGATTGACCCGACCGTTGGAGATCTCGAGGGGAACCTCGCGCTGATTCAGGACGCGATCGACGAGGCGCGCCCGCTCGGGCCCGACCTGATCGCGTTTCCCGAACTCGTCGTCACCGGCTATCCGCCGGAGGATCTTCTCGGCTACGCGCGCTTCGTCGAGAACGCGGAAGACGTCGTCGATCGCATCGGCAGGCGCAATCCCGACCTGCGAATCCTGATCGGCGCGCCCATTCGGGAGGGGGGCGAGCTCTACAACGCCGCGATCCTCTTGGAGGGCGGGCGTCGGGCCTACGTCTACAAGAAGTGCACTCTCCCGAACTACGGCGTATTCGACGAGAAGCGATGGTTTCGGCCGGGGCGCCTCTGCCCCGTCCTGAGCCTCGGGTCCTGCCGGATCGGGCTCAGCATCTGCGAGGACGTCTGGACTCCGCGCGGCGTCCACGAGATCGAGGCGAGGGCGGGGGCGCGCGTCCTCCTCAACATCTCCGCGTCCCCGTACAGCGCCGGCAAAGGCGCCGAGCGCGAGGCGCTCCTGCGCCATCGCGCGCGCCAGCACGGCGTCTATCTCGCCTACCTGAACTTGACCGGCGGGCAGGACGAGCTCGTCTTCGACGGACAGAGCCTCGTCGTCGCCCCCGATGGAGCGGTCCTTGCGCGCGGACGCATGTTCGAGCGCGACCTGCTCTGCGTCGACATCGACCCGGATGTGGAGATCCGTCCCGCAGCGGACGGGGCGGACCCGGGATTCGTCCAACCGCGCTACGAGGAGATCGATGACATCGAGGCGGCGTTGCAGGCCGATTCGATCGAGCTGGGACCAGCGTCCGCGGGTTCCCGTCCGCCCCTCGCGTCGCGTCCTCCGTGGACGATCCCTTCCATCGAGGAGGAAGTTTACGGCGCGCTCGTTCTCGGCACCCGCGACTACGTGCGCAAGAACGGCTTCCGGGAGGTCGTGATCGGTCTGTCAGGGGGGATCGACTCGGCCCTGACCGCGGCGATCGCGGTGGATGCGCTCGGCGCCGATTCTGTTCACGGTCTGACGATGCCGAGCCCGTACACGTCCGAAACATCCCTGGCCGGCGCGGTCGAGGTCGCGAAGAATCTCGGAATCTCGATCGACCGCATCCCGATCGGCCCGATCCTGTCGGCCTATCTCGAGAACCTGCGCGGCTCATTCGGCAAGGTGCCGATCGGGATCACGGAGGAGAACCTCCAGGCGCGGATCCGCGGCAACATCCTGATGGCGTTCTCGAACGCGCGGTCGTGGCTCGTCCTCACGACCGGGAACAAGAGCGAGCTCGCGGTGGGGTACTGCACGCTGTACGGGGACATGGCAGGCGGCTTCGCCGTGATCAAGGACGTCCCGAAGGACCTTGTCTACAGGCTCGCGCGCTGGCGGAACGCAAGGGACGCTGGCGATCGAGACGGGCACGGCCGTCCGATTCCAGAGGACACCCTGACCCGTCCACCGTCGGCCGAGCTGAAGCCCGATCAGAAGGACTCCGACACGCTCCCGCCCTACCCGATTCTCGACCCGATCCTCGAGGCGCGGATCGAGCGCGAGGAGCCCCCTGACGCGCTCATCGCGCGGGGGTTCGATCCTTTGATCGTTCAGAAGGTATATGCCTGGATCGACGGCAACGAGTACAAGCGCCGCCAGGCCCCGCCGGGAATCAAGATCACGCCGCGCGCGTTCGGCCGCGACCGCCGCTACCCGATCACGAACCGCTATCGCCCGGGGCCCGGCGGGCCGCGCTAGACCGGCTCGAGTCGCGCGGTGAAGTGCCGGAGGAAAGGCGCTTCGTACGTCGTGCGCAGGCCGCGCAGCCCCTGGCGCCGGGCGAAGACCGCAAGGACGACCTCCGCGACGTAGTCGACGTGGCTTTGCGTGTAGACGCGGCGCGGGATCGCGAGGCGGACGAGCTCCATCTTCGGCGCGATCATCTTCCCCGTCGCGGGGTTCGTCTTGCCGAACATCAGGCTCCCGATCTCGACCCCGCGCACGCCCCCTTCGAGGTACAGCTCGTTCGCGAGGACCTGCCCGGGGAACTGCTCCGGCGGGATGTGCGGGAGAAACGCCCCCGCGTCGAGATACACCGCGTGCCCTCCCGACGGGATGATCAGCGGCACACCGGCCTGCGACAGCTTGTCGACCAGGTACTCGACCGAGCGGATCCGATAGACCAGATACGACTCATCGAGAACTTCGCGCAGCCCCTGCGCGATCGCCTCGAGATCACGCCCCGCGAGCCCTCCGTACGTCGGGAAGCCCTCCGTCAGGATCAGGAGGTTCCGCGCTTCCATCGCGAGAGCGTCCTCGCGGAGCGCGAGAAAGCCGCCGATGTTCGCGAGCCCGTCCTTCTTCGCCGACATCGTGCACCCATCGGCGTAGGTGAACATCTCCTGCGCGATCGAGAGCAGCGAGCGGTCCGCGAACTCGGCCTCCCGCTTGTGGATGAAGAACGCGTTCTCCGCGAAACGGCAGGCGTCCAGGATGAACATCGCTCCGTGACGATGGGCGATCTCCGACGCGGCGCGGATGTTCGCCATGCTGACCGGCTGGCCGCCGCCGCTGTTGTTCGTGACGGTCATGATCACGGCCCGCACGTTGGGCCCATGCGCCCGGAGCTCCCGTTCGAGCCGCTCGAGGTCTAAGTTCCCCTTGAACGGATGGTACTGCGACGGGACCGTCCCCTCGGGGATCGGGATGTCGATCGCCTCGTCGCCGACGAACTCGATGTTCGCCCGCGTCGTGTCGAAGTGGGTGTTGCCGATGTAAACCGATCCGGGCTTGTGCAGGATCTTGAAGAGGATCCGCTCGGCCGCGCGTCCCTGGTGCGTCGGGATGACGTGCTTCATCCCCGTGATTTTCTTGACCTCGCGCTCGAACTCGAAGAACGAGCGGCTGCCGGCGTACGATTCATCCCCCCGCATCATGCCGGCCCATTGCTCGGCGCTCATGCTCGAGGTCCCGCTGTCGGTCAGCAGATCGATCAGGACGTCCTCGGCGCGAACCATGAAGAGGTTGTTCCCCGCGTCGCGCAGGAAACGCTCGCGCTCCTCCCGCGTCGTCATCTTGATCGGTTCGACCATCTTGATCTTGAACGGTTCGATAATCGTCTTCATCCGGCCTCCCGCTGCTCTCTCCCTGCAAACGCAGATCCAGCGAGACCCTACCGCGCCGGTTGACCAGGGTCAACGCAGGCCGTTCTCTTTCCGCGCGCCGCACCGCATATGCATGCGGGCGGGGCCGGTAGGCCGCGGAGCTACCGACTCTTCTCGGGAGACCGAAGAAGCTCGATGTAGTGCGTCAGCTGGCGGACGCGAGGCTTGTGGGGCTGCTTGGAGTAGATCAGGACGAGATGTCGCAGCGTCCGGATGATGATGTCCCGGCTCGAGGAGGTCGAGATGTACTCCTCCTTGAAGTAGTAGCCGGCGCCGGTCAGGTACTGCGCGCAGTCCTTCCGGCTGAGGAGGCGCCCGGAGTTGTAGGGATCGATGTAGATCTCGGAGGCCCCGTCGTCGTAGCGGACGAGGAAGTGCCCCGGCAGGCCGACCCCCTTCAGGGGCAGGCCGAGCCGCTCGCCGAGCAGCAGGTAGAGCGTGGACAGGGAGATCGGGATTCCCGTGCGCTTCTCGATCACGCGGTTCATGAACGCGTTGTCGAGGTTGTAGTAGTCGCTCGAGTTGCCCGTGAACTTGAGCTCGTCGAAGAGGTACGCGTTGATCGCCTGGATGATCTCGATCGGCCGCGTCACGCCGACCAGGCGCTCGCGAAGGCCCGCAGTCAGCGTCTCGAGGGGGCGATGGAGGGTCTCACGATCGAGCTCGGGATACTCGATGCGCGCGATCGTGACGATCCCTTCCTCGAAATCGAACGTCTCGTCGTCGTGCGCCGCAAGCGAGCGGAACTGCTCCTCGAGGGCCTCGGAGACGATCCGCGCCATGATGTGACGCGCGCGGATCCTTTTCCGCGGATCGGGATCGTCGCCCGCCTCGCGCAGGTACGGAAGCGCGGGCGCGCCGACTGCGAGAAGGTGCTCCCAGACTGTGTGGAGGACCTTGACGTCCTCGTCCGCAAGCAGCGAGACAAGGGCCCGGTACTCGCTCTCTTTCAGGGACTTCGTCAACATGGATCCCTCTTATGCTTCTGAAGAGTCCCGTTCCCCCCCCCACCGTCCTACCAACATGCGAAGGTTATCACCCTCTCGGATTCGTCTCAATGCAAAAGTCCGTCGGATGCATGGACGCGCGCATTCGCCAAGTTTATACTCACGATGAAGTTGACCCGACGTACGTCGCGCGATCCTGTCCCGGGAGGTCAAGTTGGATTCACGTCGCGAGATTCTTCATCTGGCCCGGCTGCTCGCCGCAACGCCCACGGTGAGCTACCGCGAGCATCTCGTCATGGCGCATTTGCGGCGCGAGCTCGATCGATCCGAGATCCCGCACGCGTGCGATCGATGGGGAAACCTGATCGCCCGGTACCGGGGCCGCCGTCCTCGCGGGAGAACGGTCGCATTCGTCGCGCACACCGATCACCCCGGCCTGATCGTGACCGCGTCGGACGGGCGCCGCGCGATCGGCCGCTGGCTCGGCGGGGTCGAGCCGCGCTACTTCGCGGGCGCCAAGGCCCGCGTCGAGACGCCCCACGGTCCGGTGCGCGGTCGCGTTCGCAAGATCGATCTGGGTCCGACCGGCCGCGTCGTGGGCGTCGAGCTCGATCTCCGGCGCTCCGTGCCGATCGGCTCGATCGGCGGATGGGACTTGACGCCGTTCTCCCTTTCCGGAGACCGGCTCCGCACGAAATCCGCGGACGATCTGCTCGGCTGCGCTGCGATCCTCACGCTTCTCAAGGACCTGTCGTCCCGGCGGCCGCCGATCGAGGTCTGGGGCGTGTTCACCCGCGCCGAGGAGGTCGGCCTCTTCGGGGCCTGCGCGGTCGCCGAGGACCGTGCGCTCCCGCCGGGAACGGCCGTCGTGAGCATCGAAACCAGCAGGGAGCTTCCCTGCGGGAGACTTGGATGCGGACCGATCGTCCGCGTAGGAGATCGCATGAGCATCTTCGATCCCGAGGTGGGTCACGCGCTGAAGGAGGCGGCCCAGGACGTTCAGGCCACGACTCCGGGTTTCCGCTGGCAGCGGGGACTGATGGACGGCGGGACCTGCGAGGCAACCCCGTTCCAGGCGTTCGGGTATGCGACCGGAGCGATCGCCCTTCCCCTCGGGAACTACCACAACATGGGGAAACGCGGGATCGCCCCCGAGATCGTGCACCGGGACGATCTCGTGAACCTGGCGCGGCTCCTCCCGACCGCGGCCGCGAAGGTCGCCCTCGCGCGCGACCCCCGCATCGCCGTGCGCGGGAAGTTCCTGGCCGGCTTGCGCGCCGCAAAGAGGGAGCTCTACGCGACCCGCTCGGTTCTCCCGGCGCTGTGCATCGGCGCCGCGCTCGCGCTCGGCTGCGCGGGCGCGTTCGCCGCGGTCGCGCGCGCCGCCGATCCATCGCCGTCGCAGGAATCTCCCCCCATCTCGAAACCCGCGCTGGCGTCCCCGTCGGGAGAGCGGCGCTCCTTTGACACGATCGATCCGCGGGACGACTACGACGCGCTCGCCTACGACATCTCGATCCGCATCGCTCCCCCGCCGGAGCCCGACAGCGGGACGGTCCGCGGCATCGTGGAGATGCAGGCGTTGGCGGTCACCGATCTCAACAGCATCGATCTCGACATCGGGGCGACACTCTCGCCCGATTCGGTCTGGGCGAGCTTGAACCGCGGCCCGATCGTGCCGACGACGTTCACGCGTCCGGAAGCCGAGCGGATCCGGGTCGCGCTTCCCGGCACCGCTTCGAACGGCGATCACGTGCTGATCGGGGTCCGCTATTCCGGAACGCCGGGACCGATGTGCTTCAGCGCGAGCTTCTATTCAAAGCACGGAAACGACTCGGTCGGGAGGACGCCCATCATCTCGACATTCTCCGAGCCGGACTGCTCCCACCAGTGGTGGCCCTGCAAGGATCGGTTCGATGACAAGGCTACCGTGACCGTTGCGGTCGATGCGCCCGCGGGCTACACGGTTGCCGGCAACGGCACCCAGGTCGGCGAGGTGACGAATGGGGACCGGAAGGTCACCACATGGGCGACCGACTACCCGATCACGCCGTACTTGGTCGCGATCGCGGCCACAAACTTCGTCGTCACCCAAGACGCGTATCAAGCGACCGACGGCAACACGATCCCTCTGGTCGTCTACTCCTATCCAGAGGACTCGTCGAACGCCCGCGTGCACTTGGAGACGATGAAAGCGGCTCTCGCCGCCTTCGAGCCGGACTCGGTCTATGGTCCCTATCCGTTCCGCAACGATGTGATCGGCCATGAGAAGCTCGGCCTCGTCGAGTTCCCGGGCCAATCCGTCGCGATGGAGAACCAGACGATCATCTTCGCCGGCGAGCCGATGTTCCGCAATCCGACCTTCTACGCCAGCGCTCTTGCCCATGAGGTCTCGCACCACTGGTGGGGCGACGCTCTCACCTGCGCAAACATCGATGACATCTGGCTGAACGAGGGTTTCGCGAGCTACAGCGAGGCGCTCTATGCGGCCGCCCACGACATGGTCGGATACTGGCAAGGCTATCGCCGCGCGATGATGTGGATGCGCCACCCGGTCGCGAACGAGTACGCGGGACCGATTGTCCATCCCACCAACTCCTTCGGCGGGACGGTGTACTACAAGGGGTCGTGGGTTCTGCACATGCTCCGCGGGACGCTGGGGAGCGATCTCTTCTTCCGCTGTCTGCACGAGTACTACGACCGCTACAAGTACGCGAGCGCGACGACCGACGACTTCATCCGCGCCGTCGAGGAGACCGCTGGGCGCGATCTCAACTGGTTCTTCATCCCGTGGCTCTACGGAATCGGGCGACCGCAACTCGCGTGGGACTGGGAGGCGGCCGGACCCTTCGCGCAGGGCTACCGCGTGAGCCTTCGGGTGACGCAGACGCAGCCGGCGATCGAGTACCCGAACGGCGCGCCGGTCGATGCTCCCCCCTCGGCCTATTCCTTCCCCTTGGAGGTGCGCCTCTACGGCTCCGCGAGCGACAGCCTGACCCGCCGGATCTTCGTCGGCGGGCGCGACTTTGCTGCGGTGCTCGATTCGATCCCGTTTCAGCCCACGAGGGTCGCGCTCGATCCCGACCAGTGGATCCTTCGCGAGCTCGCGTCCCCCGGGACGATCGCCGCGGGCAATACGATCCAGGTCTGGCCGAATCCGTCGAGGACCGGCTTCACGATGATGCTGCACACGGAAGGAGGCGCGCCCACGACGGTCGAGGTGATCGCCCCCTCGGGACGCCGCGTTCGTTCCCTCCCGCCTCTGACGCAGGCCGGCTATCAGCAGGTCACATGGGACGGCAAGAGCGATGACGGGCGCCGCGCGACATCCGGGTTGTACCTGGTCCGGATCTCGGGACCCGGCGGAACGCGTTCGACGCGGGTCGTTCTGACCAAATAACAGAGGAGCCCGCTCACGCGATGCGCGTGAGCGGGCTCTCCGTCGCGCCGTCGTCCGGCGTTATTTGACGAGAAGCAGCTTGTCCGACTGCCGGATTCCATTCGCGCGCATCACGGCGAAGTAGACGCCGGTCGATACCGCGCGGCCCCGATCGTCCGAGCCGTCCCAGATCGCGTCGTGCCGCCCGACGGCGGCGTTCCCGGAGACGAGCGTCCGGACGAGCCGTCCGCTCGCGTCATGGATCGTCAAACGAACCGGACCGGTCCCCGAAGCGATCGAGTACCTGATGAGCGTCCTCGGGTTGAACGGATTCGGCGCCGCGCCCAGGAGCGCGGTCCGCACGGGGTTCGCTCCCGCCGCCTCATCGACCCCCACCGTCTCGTCGGTGGTCGTCACGAGGTTCACGTCGTCAACATACCAACCCTCGAAGTTCGCCGCACCGTCGCTGCCGAAACGCCAGCGCAACCGGATCTTCTGGCCCGCATAGGCAGAGAGGTCGAACTGCGCCTGCGTCCAGTCGAACGTCCCGCTCCAGACCGGGTAACCCGGAGGGAACGGACTCGCCGGATTCGCGATGATCTGGTACGGGTAGCCGCCGATCGGCTGGAGCGGGTTCCACGTCGCGCCGTCGTCGAGCGAGACCTCCACCAGGGCGCCGTCCCACGCCTGGTTGCCCGCATCGTTCTCCGCGCGGAGCCACTGCCAGAACGAGAGGGACGCGCCCGGACCGATCGAGATCGGAAGCCCTTCGAGGACCCCATCCGAACCGTCCGAATAGTTCGCGCCGCCGTTGCCGCCGAACTTCCAGGACGTGGAGCGGCCCAGGGTGTGGTTGCGGTGCGTCTCCAGGTGCCACTGATCGTGGAAGCCCGGGGTCCCCGTCTTGTGGGTCCATTCCTGCGTCCCGTGCTCGATGTTGTCGACCAGGTCCCGCACGATCGGGACCGTGATGAAGCCGTTCGCCGGGTAGTACGCGACGTTCGGAGGCGTGGCCTGGTCGGCGGCCTTGATCCGGTACTGGACCTGGTCTCCGACCGCGACGCTGCCGCCGAACCATCCCGAGTAGAGGTTGGTCGGTTGGGCCGAGAGAATGACCGGCTGCCGGTCGACGCCGTTGATGCTGTATTCGAGCGTGACCGAGCCGATCGCCTGATTGTCCGTGACCACCGCCCTCACGGGGACCGGCCAGACGTGGCGTGACCGCTCGACCTTCGCCTCGTGAACGATGACCGGCGCGGTCAGGTCGCGCGCGACCGCGAACGAGTACTGCGTCGCGGGCGCGCCGGCGGGATCGGTCGCATGGAGTCCCATCTCCGATGTCGCCCCCGAGATCCAGTAGCGGACCCGCGTGTTCAGTGGCTGCCCCGGGATGTTCGCCACGTACTCCCGAAGGTTGCCGGTCGGGGTCATCTGGAGCCGCACCGGCCCATGGATCGGCCCGCCCATCAGCGGCTGCGTCGAGTAGTAGACCGCGAGCGAGTCGACCTCGAGGGGCACGGCCGATGAGAACACCGCCGTGATCGGGATCGGCTGGTTCACGTGATCGGTGTCGTGCATCGGGGTATCGAGGATCGCGAGCACGAAGCCCGGCCCCACGTTGTGCCGGCTGAACGCCTGGATGATCGGGATCGCGTGCGGGGTCCCGTCGACCAGGGTCCCATTGTCGTCGTCGGCCGCGAGGACATCCCAGTAGTACCCCTCGAAGGTCGTGCTGTGCCCATACTTCGCGAAATGGTAGACGTGATCCGCCACAGCGACTGCCTGGTCATGATTTCCGAGCGCGGCGATAAGGTTCTGACGCATGTGCCAGCAGCAGCCGGCCATCACCTCGCCGACGCAGTGGACTTCCCCGCCGCATTCCGGCGCGGGCCACTGGCGGTTGTTGTCGCAGGTGCGCAGATAGCTTCCGGGACCAGTGAACCCGCGGCCGATCAGAGGCTGATCCGTGATCGTGGCCGCACTGTAGTCGCTGAAGCCCTCGTTCATCGCACCGTCCGGGCTCACCGGCTGGTAGGCAAACTGCGTGATCCCGTGGGTGTACTCGTGGTAGATCACGTCCGCGATCTGCCCCGTGTTCGTGCAGCCACCTCCCGACTGGAAGAAGTTGATCGCGTGGCCGTCCCAGTAGGCATTACATGTTTGGTTCAGGTTCACCAGGCCCGGCATCTCGTAATCGGTTCCGTTGAAGTTCGGATCTACAACCTTCCAGTAGTCGTGGACCAGGTTCGCGTGGAAATAGACGTCGCGTTCCGAGGCCTGGCTGTTCGCGTCGGTGAAGACGAGATCGAGGGGGACGCCCGGTTGCGCGACCCCGGAGAGCTGCGCGTTCGGCCCGTCCTGCCGCTGGATCTGCATCCAGTGCCCGTTCAGGCCGGTGGTCGCGTTGCGCCCATTCCCGTCCGGAAACGTCGCGTTCCAGGAGCCGGCCTCGTTGCTGAAGATCTCTCCAACGCCGTCGACCGTGACGCGCTCGTCCTCGAAGCCCATCCGCGTGTACGGATCGGTCGGCGTGGCCGGTTGCTCATCACCCTGGGTCGTTCCGGTCGCCGTCTCATACGCGACCTCGTCCACGCGCCCGAGGATCGCGCCCGTCGCCTCGTCGACGTAGCTGCGGTATCGGTCCGGGCGGCCCGCGATCTCCTGGCGGACGCGCCAGGCGCGATGGGCCGTCGCCTCGCCGGTCGCCGGGTCATAGACGGGGACCACGACCTCAGCGGTTGGGCCGAGATCCTCGAAGCCCGGGATCGCCGGCGCGACGCGCGCGACGGTCAATCCCGCCGCGGCGAGCGCGTCGCCCGCGCGGCGTTCCGCATCGGCCGCGGCCATGCCGGCCGCGGGGGGGGTGAGGCCGCGGATGGTCGCGTCCGCGAGCAAGAGAGAT
>Ga0209777_10000298_pt1 | contig 84188 bp, 81 predicted proteins | sample FrelakmetHBP12HB_FD_187147 | JGI IMG/M metagenome (GOLD analysis project Ga0209777, IMG submission 187147) | Freshwater lake sediment microbial communities from the University of Notre Dame, USA, for methane emissions studies -HBP12 HB (SPAdes)... | ecosystem: Environmental > Aquatic >...
GATCTGTGGTCTTCGTCTCAGCGGCGGGGAACGCCAGCGGCTGGCGATTGCACGTGCCTTACTTAAAAAGGCTCCCATCTTCCTGCTCGATGAACCGACTGCCAACCTTGACCCACTTACCGAGCGTCATTTCCTCGATATGCTTTTCACGCTTACGCGTGGTCAGAGCCTGCTGCTCATCACCCACCGGCTGGTGGGGCTGGAGAACATGGATGAGATCCTGGTGCTGGATCACGGACGTATGCTCGAGAACGGCACTCATGCAGATCTGCTTGCTTTGGACGATCTCTACCGCCGCTTATGGGGTTTGCAGAATCGCATTTTGGTTGACACGACCGGGGCCTGAACCGCTTGCACCACCCATGGTTACATGCTATAATTTGATCGAGTTCGAGCGCATTAATCATCCTGCTGGGATGACAAGTTGATTTATCTGAACCCTTACCCTACCACTTAAAATCGAAAAACCCAAACAAGCCCGCCCTGGGGGCGCTTGTTCTTTGATTGTTCCCTTCTTCACATCCTCCCATATTTCATGTCCAACATTGAGAAAGCGAAATGAACATACTTGAACTTGAAAATAAACCCTTGGCTGAACTGCGTGACATGGCCAAGGAATTCAACGTGCCTAATGCCCTTCGTCTCAAGAAAGAAGCTCTTATCCTGAGCGTCTGCCAGGCTGAGGCGGCCCAACAGGGCATTGACATGCGCGGTGGCATCCTTGAGATCATGAGCGAAGGCATCGGTTTCCTGCGCTCGGCACGCTATAACATCGGCGAAGACGATGTTTACGTCTCGCAGGCCCAGCTCAGGCGCTATGAAATGCGCTCAGGCGACCTGGTCATTGGCCATGTGCGTCCGCCGCGCGAATCTGAGCGGCATTATGGACTTATAAAAGTAGAATCTGTCAACGGGATCGATCCCGAAGAAGCCCGCCGGAGACCGCGCTTTGAAGACCTTACCCCGATCTTTCCTGACCGGCGATTTGATCTGGAAACCAGGGGCGATATCCTCTCCACCCGCCTCATCAACCTGATCGTTCCAATCGGGCGCGGCCAGCGCGGGCTGATCGTTTCACCTCCAAAGGCCGGTAAAACCACGATTCTAAAACAGATCGCCAATGCCATTTCCACACAGTACCCGGATGTGACTCTGATGGTTGCCTTGATCGGAGAACGCCCGGAAGAAGTGACTGATATGGACCGCTCGGTGGACGCCGAAGTGGTTGCCTCGACCTTTGACGAGCCGGTAACCTCCCATGTTCGCACAGCCGAAATTGCCCTTGACCGGGCCAAACGGCTGACCGAGATCGGGCGCCACGTGGTCATTCTGGTGGACTCAATCACCCGCCTGGCGCGGGCTTACAACCTGGTAGTCAACCCTTCAGGGCGCACCCTTTCCGGTGGTATGGATCCCTCGGCTTTGTATCCCCCCAAGCATTTCTTTGGGGCGGCGCGCAATATTGAAGAAGGTGGCTCGCTGACCATCATTGCCACGTGCCTGGTTGATACCGGTTCCCGCCTCGACGACGTGGTCTACGAGGAGTTCAAAGGTACCGGCAACATGGAATTGATCCTCACCCGCAAGCTTCAGGAGCGTCGTATCTTCCCGGCTGTGGATATCGAACGTTCGTCCACCCGTCGCGAGGATTTGCTGCTCGGCCCGGATATCCTTCAGCGTGTTTGGACCATGCGCCGCATGTATATCCAGATGGTATCCCCGCCGCCGCAGGGGGCAGGCATGGATGCGGCTGTCGCTACTGAGGCGCTTTTACAGCGCATCTCCAAGACCAAAAATAATCAGGAATTTCTGGAAACGTTAACGGAAGGTCTATGAACTTATTCGGTAAATTAGCCAAATCCCCCAGGCTTTTTAATGGTATTTCTTGGGCTGTGACGGCAATTATTGTTGCCGCGTTATTGGGTTTTGCGTTCTGGAAGATCGTTCCTCAGCGGGTTTCTGCCGCGCCTGAACCCACTTCCATTCCAACCACAGAAGGGCTGCCCGCAGCCCTTCCCACTGCAATAAACCTCAACGCTGGTGCCGAGGCCATTATCCGCCATATCGTTCTTAAGACGGAAATTTCCTCGAGCACTAATTACAATGTTTCCGATTACACTGTTGTGCGCGGCGATTCTGTTTTTGGCATTGCCACCGCGCATAAAATAAAACCTGAAACATTATTGTGGGCTAATTACGACATCCTGCAGGATAGCCCGGACAGTATCCGTGTTGGGCAAAAACTGAGTGTTCCTCCCACCGATGGCGTCTATTATAAATGGCAGGCGGGGGATACCCTCGATTCGATTGCCGATACGTTTGGCGCAACCGTGGATGATATCCTGAATTGGCCAGGCAATAATATTGACCTGACCAATCCCGACATTAAACCTGATACGTATGTAATGGTTCCCGGTGGGCATCGTGAATTTGTTCAGTGGATTATTCCCACGGTAGCGCGCGGTAGTTCAGGTACGGCAAATGTAGGGAGCGCGGCCTGTGGCGGCGGACCTATTGGTAGTACGAATTTCATCTGGCCCACAGTGGAGCATTGGGTCTCTGGTAACGAATTTTGGTCGGGCCATCTGGGAATTGATATTGCCGGTGCCATGGGCGCGCCGGTCTGGGCTTCCGATGCCGGTGTGGTGACGATGGCGCAGGGCGGCTGGAACGGTGGTTATGGAAATGTGGTCATGATAGACCACGGGAACGGTTACGCCACCCTGTATGGCCACTTGAGCCAGATAAATGTTGTTCCTTGTCAGGGAGTGGCGGCTGGGACGCTGATCGGCCTGTTAGGCAGTACGGGTAACTCGACCGGTGCACACCTGCACTTCGAAGTCCGCCTGAACGGCGGGTTCATCAACCCCCATTACGTTCTACCAGCTCCGTAAGATCACTGGCCCCGGTTCTAAAAACCGGGGTTTCCCAATCATGGACGAACGTACCCTCCATAATGCTCTTTCCGATTTTCACTTGGGTGGGCTTCGCATTTTTGAGCAGACTGGTTCAACCAACGACGTGGCCCTGGCTTGGGCAGCCGACGGCGCACCGGACCTGGCTCTGGTCTATGCCGAGGAGCAGACCTCCGGCCGCGGTCGGGGCGACTGCCGTTGGTTTACATCGCCGGGGACAGCGCTGGCCTTCAGTCTCGTTCTGCGGCCTCTTCTCGGCAAGGAACAATTCATTCCATTATTTTCCGGGTTGGGAGCCTTGGCTGTTTGCGAGGCACTTCGTCTGCGCGGGCTGCATCCGGAGATCAAGTGGCCTAATGATGTTCTTCTCAACCGCCACAAAGTCTGTGGTGTACTGGCCGAGTCTGTCTGGATGGGAGAAAAATTGGATAGCATCGTCCTAGGGATTGGGGTAAATGTTAAGCCGGAAGCGGTCCCGCCATCTGACCAGTTAAGATTTCCTGCGACCAGCCTCGAAGCTGAAATGGGGCAGAGCGTGGATCGGCTGGCTTTACTTAGAGATGTACTCCAGGCCTTGCTTTACTGGCGCGGGTTGCTCGCAAAGGATGCTTTTCTCCTTGCTTTGGAAAACCTCCTGGCTTTCCGAGGAGAGCAGGTGGATATCCGGGTGGAGGGTACCTCAGAAAAGACAGGGAAGGTGGAAGGGCTGGAAATGGATGGGAGTCTGCGTCTGCTTTCGCCTGAAGGGCATGTCTTCATCGTTCATTTTGGTGAAGTGCATCTGCGTCCGGTCTTGTGATATACTTTTAACGGGTAAATTCTCCAATTATCCTCTTGTAGGGTAAATTGATAATTTACCCTAAGCAAGACAAATAGTTTATTTGTCCAATTCGAGGTGACCTATGCTTGATAATTTACGCGACCAGGCTTCTTTCCAGGAAGAAGAAGAACCGCTGGATCCCGATGCCCCCAAACCTCCCAAGCTGCGCAAACCTCGCCGCAGTCTTGACCAGATCACCCATATGACTGCCCAGCAGCGCTTTGCCCTGGCAGTCATGGCAACTGTTATTGTTTTCTTGCTGGGGACCTTGCTCCTGGTAATCTCCGGAAAGATCGTCCCATCCTTTCTTTTTTAGCCTGATGTAATTGATTGCCCCGGCGGCAGAAAAAAGCGGTGCTCTATTGAGCACCGCTTTATGTTTAATGGATGAGATTTCTCACTTGCCGCTGGAGTCTATCACTTCAATGGCATTTCAAACTGTGTCCCTGGTTCTGGGGCTTGTTCACCGTTTGTTTTTACACCGACGCGTTTGAGTTCGGCGGTGGCGATCCGCGCGATGGAAGCCACCCGGTCGCCTTCCTTTATATCCATCATGTGATTGCCGCGAGTGACACGCCCTGCTTTCTTGACATCCTTGACCTTCAAGCGTAAAACCATGCCGTTGGCTGAGATGATGGTCAGATCGTCCGCTTCCTGGACGACCCGCGCGGAGGTGATAGTGCCGATCTTGTCCGCCGCATTTTTTGCGATGGTCTGTATTCCGCCAGTCGCGCGACCCTTGGTAGGATACTCTGTCAGCGGAGTGCGTTTGCCGTACCCCTGCGTGGTAACCAGGACCAGGTCACCGCCTTGTTCAACCACTTCCATGCTGGTGACTTTATCATTTCCGGAGAGTTTGATACCCGCAACACCGCCAGCGCTGCGTCCCATCGTACGAACTTTGCCTTCTGCAAAGCGCAGGGCTTTTCCAAGTTCGGTGACTAAAATGATCTCGCTGTCACCGTGAGTCAGGCGCGCCCAGCCAAGCATGTCGCCTTTTTCGAGGCCGATGGTAATGATACCGGATGGCCGGACGGCAGCCAGCTCAGAGAGTACCATGCGCTTCACCTTTCCGTTTCGGGTTGCCAGAGTGATATATCCAGCGGTCTCGAAGTTCGGAACGGAGAGAGCTGCCGTGATGACCTCACCTGCATCCAGCGACAGGACGTTAACCAGCGGGATGCCTTTGGTGGTGCGGTCGGCATCCGGGATCTGATAGACCTTCTCGGAATACACTTTGCCATGGTCGGAAAAGAACAGCATCGTATCCAGCGAGCGGGCCGGGATCAGATTCAAAACTTCGTCCTCTTCCTTGGTGGCGTGACCGGTCACGCCTTTGCCGCCAGCCCCTTGCGAACGGTAGGCTGTCGCTGCAACGCGCTTGACGTAACCTCGGGCGGTCAGCGAGATCAGCACAGCTTCATCGGGTACAAGGTCAGACTCGCTCAGGTTTTCGACGGCCTCGGCCGCGATATGCGTACGCCGCTCGTCGCCGTACTTGTCTGAAAGTTCACGCAGGTCATCTTCGATAAGGGTCAGGATCTTCTTCGGATTGGCTAGCAGATCTTCATAGTTGGCGATCTGTTGTTTGACCTGCTGGTATTCATCTTCGATCTTCTGGCGCTCGAGAGCAGCCAGGCGGCGCAATTGCATGTCGAGGATGGCCTGGGCCTGGAGTTCGGATAGTTTGAAGCGCTTCATTAGTCGTTCTTTGGCGGTATCCGCATCCGGCGATTCCTTGATGGTCTGGATGACCTCGTCTAGGTTATTAAGGGCGATCGTCAGTCCCTCGAGGATGTGTGCCCGGGCGCGCGCTTTATCCAGCTCGAATTGTGTACGGCGTGTGATGACCAACTGCCGGTGTTCGAGGAAAATTTGCAGGGTTTTCTTGAGCGGCAGGAGACGCGGCTCGCCATTCACCAGTGCCAGCATCTGGACCCCGAAGGTGGTTTGGAGTGACGTATATTTGTAGAGCTGGTTGAGCACTTTCTTCGGTTGGGCACCCCGTTTCAGTTCGATGACAATGCTCATGCCGCGCCGGTCAGACTCATCCCGCAGGTCCGAGATGGCGTCTACTTTTTCATCGCGCACCAGGTCGGCAATGCGCTCGATCAGGGTGGATTTATTCACCTGGTAAGGGATCTCAGTGATCACGATGCGGTGCCGGTTGCCGGCCATCTCTTCGATGTGGGCTTGGCCGCGCAGGACGATGCGTCCTTTCCCGGATCCATAAGCAGCTTCGATGCCTTCCTTCCCACGATGATGCCGCCGGTGGGGAAGTCGGGCCCCGGGATGAATTTCATCAGGAACTCGATCGGCACATCGTCCATCGTGTCGTAATTATTGATCAGGTAGATCAACGCCGCGGCCAGCTCTTTCAAATTGTGGGGCGGAATGTTGGTGGCCATGCCGACGGCGATGCCAGACGAGCCGTTGAGCAGCAGGTTGGGGATGCGGGATGGGAGGACGGTCGGTTCCTGGAGCGAGCCGTCGAAGTTGTCGGTGAAATCCACCGTGTTTTTGTCCAGGTCGGCCAGCATTTCCTCGGCCATCTTGTGCAGCCGGGCTTCTGTATAACGCATGGCAGCCGGGGCGTCTCCGTCTACCGAGCCAAAATTTCCCTGGCCATCCACCAGCATATAGCGCATCGAAAAGTCCTGGGCCATTCGTGCCATCGACTCGTAGACCGCCGAATCGCCATGCGGGTGGTATTTACCCAGCACTTCACCCACGATTCGGGCGGATTTCTTGAAAGCCGTGTTAGCCCGGATACCCATGTCATGCATGGCGAATAGGATGCGGCGGTGGACGGGTTTCAATCCATCGCGGGCATCTGGCAGCGCACGCGCCACGATGACCGACATGGCGTAATCGAGATACGCCGTTCGCATGGTTTCGTCAATATCCGCCATCTGGACGGTGCCGATAATCTGTTTGACGGGTTCTGGGGTCTGGTTGGTGGGTTCTTCGGGTTCTACCATGATCTTTTATATCCTTACGCGGCAAGGGCACAGCCCTGCTGTGCCCCTACGGGGGAAACGAATTAGCGGGTGAATTATACCGCAAACGGCTTGTCAAATCAGGGTCGGCCGGGTATAATCCCGCCTTGCTTGTTCGGGGCGTGGCTCAGCCCGGTTAGAGCGCTGCGTTCGGGACGCAGAGGTCCCCGGTTCAAATCCGGGCGCCCCGACAGGACGAGACTCCCAGACTTGGGAGTCTTTTAATTAATACAATATTGTAATGTTTCCTCCTTGACGGGTTTGGGGGGGCGGGTGTATCCTATCCTTTAACTAAATACCTCGTTAGGCGAGGCGTCTGCGTGATAAACAGGCCATTGTCCCGAAACGTCGAAAGATGCCAAGGGATAGACCAGGCCGGGCCGGATTAAGGCCCCGCTCAAAGTGGCTGGGAGCAAGTCCCCTACGATACGCAGTGCCAAAGCTCGACCAGGAGGTGCCCACGGATTGTCCGTGGGTTGTAATCGTGTATTCAAAACCTCCTGCTCTGCTGGAGGTTTTTTGTTTGTGCTTGGTTATCCCGGTTGCTGCATATCATCCCGGATTTTTTATGGGACAGGCATGGCTTGACCAAATCATATTGCACGCTGAAAGGAGGTGATTGCGTGGACGCCGATGGTATTCCGCTATCTACAATACTGCACTGGCAGAAAGCGATGTTTTCGGACCAGGGTTGCGGCGCGTGTCCACGCCTCACCTTACCGAGGATCAGGTTCATTTATTCGGGAGATTCAGCCCGATAACCGTTCCAAGAAAACGCCGCCTTCTGCTGGAGAAACAGGCGGCGTTGTGCTGTAATGAAGCACATCGGTTTTCCGCCATAAATGGCTGCTTGGACAGTCCCCTGTTTTCTGGAGGTGAATTATGGCTTATTTGAGTGAAATTATTGGGCGCTCTGTCACTGATTTGGACGGGATCGCTGTTGGTAAATTAACGGATGTGATCGTACGCCCGTGGGCAGATTTCCCCCACCCGTTGATCGAGGCTGTAGAGATTGAAGGCAAGGGGGGGAGACGGATATTGCCTTTCATTGCAGTGGCTGCCTTGCTCTCACCGGTAATACCATTGAAATACCGGCTGGATGATGCCCCCCTGTTTGAATTAAAAGAGGATGATGTTCTGCTTTCCCGCGATGTGCTCGATAAGCAGATCATCGACACAGATGGGGCGCGTGTAGTGCGTGTCAATGATGTGGAATTGGTGCGCGTCAACGGGACGATCTATATCAGCAATGTGGATGTTTCCTGGGTGGGGATTGTACGCCGGTTGGGACTGGTCAGGCTGGCGAATTATCTGACTGGTCATCTCAAGAAGAAAGGGATTGCCTGGGACGACGTGGAACTGATGCGCCGCGATAAAGAGATGCATTTGCGCGTTCCGGCAGAAAAATTGCATGAACTGCACCCGGCTGACCTGGCAGAAATCGTCAGAGATCTGAACAAACTGGAGAGCGGTCAATTGTTGGATACGCTGGACGTCCAGCACCTGGCGGATACATTGGAAGAGGTGGAACCGGAATTCCAGGCCGAACTCATCGAGCATATGTCGGATGAAAAAGTTGCAGACTTGCTCGAAGAGATGGAACCGGATGAGGCGGCGGATTTGCTCGGCGACCTGCCCAAGGAGCGCAAGGAAGACTTGCTGGCCTTGATGGAGAAGGAAGATGCCGACGATGTCCGCAAACTGCTGACCTATCCCGAAGAATCGGCAGGCGGGATCATGACGACTGAATTTGCTTCCATTCGCCCTGATCTGGCGGCGGCGCAAGCTATCGAGGTTTTACGTGCCATGGCGGACGAAGTCGAGACGATGTTTTATGTCTATGTGACCGACGAAGAGAATCACCTCCTGGGAGCTTTTTCTCTGAATAATCTCATCTTTGCCAGTCCTGGTGCGACCGTAAAGGATTTCATGACGAAGCGTGTCATTACTGTTAACCTGACCGATGACCAGGAGACCGTGGCACAGACGGTGGCGAAGTACGACCTGGTGGCTGTCCCGGTGGTGGATGACCAGAATTGCCTGCATGGGATCGTTACTGCTGACGATGCCCTCGACAAGGTCATTCCGACCGCCTGGAAGAAGCGCCTGCCGCGTTTCTACCGCTAACTTCAAGGTTGAGTTCCATGACCAATACCACTCTTCGACGCAGCTTCTTCAATCGTTACTGGAAGAAGATCCTGATCTTCCTCTCCGTCTTTGGCCCTGCGACAATTACTGCCATGTCAGATAATGATGCTGGTGGAGTTGCCACCTACTCGATCGCAGGTGCAAAACTCGGTTATCCGATCCTTTTCCTGCTCGTCATCATCACCATCCTACTCGGCGTGACTCAGGAAATGGGCATGCGCCTGGCCATTATCAGCCGCAAGGGTCTGGCCGATTTGATCCGCGAGAAGTTCGGTGTCCGCACGGCCATGTTCATGTTCGGCGCTTTGTTGATTGCCAATCTTGGTACCTTGATCACGGACCTGTCTGCGGTCAAGACAACCAGCGCCATGCTCAACCTTCCGGCTATTCCAGCGATAGTGGTCATCCTGTTGATTTCCTTCCTTTTTATTGTGAAGGGGAACTACAAGCTGACCCAATCCATTATGCTGCTTGCCAGTTTGTTCTATATTTCCTATATTATCTCGGCTATCAAGGCCCAGCCGGATTGGGGCCTGGCGGTCAGCAACTTGTTCTACCCTCACGGCGTCCAGGTCACGCCAACTTATATGCGCGATTACCTGTTGATCGGCATGGGCGTTCTGGGGACGACGATCACTCCCTGGGGACAATTTTTTATCAGCAGTTTTGCTTATGATAAGAAGATCGAACAGGGGAAGATCAATTATTCCCAACTCGAAACTTACTGGGGTGCCTTCCTGACAGATTTCTTTTCTTTTTTCATGATCGTGGCGACTGCTGCAACCCTGTTTGTAAACCATATTCCATTGGTAGCAGGCGAACAAGCTGCCTTGGCGATCAAACCTTTTGCAGGCAACCTGGCTGGCACATTGTTCGCCGTCGGTATTCTTAATGCCGGTTTTATGGGCGTTGTCATCGTTTCGCTCTCTACTGCCTATGCTTTTTCAGAGTTCTTCGGTCTTGCGGGAAGTCTCAATGACAGTTACAAGAAAAGCAAAACCTTCTATATCCTTTTTGCCTTGCAGCTCATAGTCGTAGGTGTGGTGGTTGTGTTCACGAAGTTGTCCTTGTTCAAAGTGGCGATCGTCACACAGACGATCAATGCCATTGCACTCCCTCTTGTTTTTTATTATCTAATCAAGCTGACCAATGACCGCCAGCTCATGGGTCAATTTGCGAACAATAAATTCCAGAAATACTTTGCGATTATCTGCACAGTCGTCATTGTGGTCGCCTCGGTAGCAACGTTGATTTCATATTTTATTAGGACGTAACATTTTTGATGTACTCGCTATGAAAAAAGCACTTATTCCATCAAGGCCCAGGTTTATACCCGGATTTTGGAAAAGGGTGATCGTCTTCCTTTCCATTTTTGGTCCGGCGACCATCACAGCCATGGCTGATAATGATGCCAGTGGCGTGGCAACCTATGCGGTTGCGGGCGCGAAATTGGGTTATCCCATTTTGTTCCTTCTGCTGATCGTCACCGTCCTGTTGGGGATCACACAGGAAATGGGCATCCGTCTGACAATTGTCACCCGCCGGGGTCTGGCGGACCTGATCCGCGAACGCCATGGGGTGACAGCCTCGGTATTCATTTTCTCAGCTCTTTTCATTGCTAATATGGGTATCCTGATTGTGGATGCGGCCGCCGTGGAGGTCATGGCAGAGCTATTCCATATTCCACCTGCCCCGATGGTGATCCTTGTCTGTGCGATCGCCTATTTTGTGATCGTAAAGGGAAACTATAAATTTACCCAGTATTTCATGCTTGTCGCCTGTCTTTTTTTCATCGTTTATATTATCTCAGCGGTAAAGGCTCGACCTGATTGGGGGTTGGCGCTGGGTAACCTCTTGTACCCTCATGGCGTTGCGGTCACATCCCAGTATCTTCGCGATTTCCTGATCATCGGCATGGGCGTCCTTGGCACAACGGTCACCTCGTGGGGGCAGTTCTTCATCAGCAGTTTCTCTTCCGACAAGAAGATTGAGAAAGGCAAAATTTCGTATTCTCAATTGGAGACATACTGGGGAGCGTTCCTGACCGACTTCTTTTCATTCTTTATGGTTGTAGCCACCGCCGCGACACTATTTATCCATGGTGTGGCGCTTACCTCTGGCGAACAAGCAGCCCAAGCTATTCAACCCTTCGCCGGCAACCTGGCTGGCGAACTTTTTGGCATTGGGATTCTGAATGCTGGTTTTATGGGACTTGTGGTGGTTTCGCTCTCCACTGCTTATGCCTTTGCCGAGTTCTTTGGTGTTTCCGGCAGCCTGGATGATTCGTTTAAGAAGAGCAAGACTTTCTACATCATCTATTTGTTCCAATTGATCCTGGCGTGCGTCATCGTCCTGTTCCCCCAAGTATCCTTGTTCAAGATTATCATTGCCACACAGGTCATCAGTGCCTTCACTCTCCCGCCGATTTTTTACTACCTTATTCGATTTACTAGTGATAAAGAGTTGATGGGAGAATTTGTCAACAATGCTTTCCAGAAATATTTCGCAATTATCTGTACAGTACTGATCGTGATAGCTTCTATTTTCACCATAGCAAGTCTCTTTATGAAATTTTAACCTCCCCTTAATTTAACGCGTCACGCGTTAAGTTACATTTCACCTCTATGATGATTTAACACAACCGGCCACGCCATAGAAGCTCGGCCGGTTGTGTTGATGTTCTCAGATTAATCAGAAGAAGGTTTATCTCGTTTCGCTTGGATCTCCGCCCGCGTTTGGGCGTGACCAGCGCGGCTGAGTGGGTAAAAGATGGCAAAGATGATGCCTCCTAGCAGGAGCACCGAGGGTACTGGCCCGATCAATATACGGATTGCAAGGATGGTCGATGGCTTCTGAGTGGTGGCATTCGATACATAACCGCTCCAGTCCAGGACCAGCAGAGTCAGGGGAATGGCAATGGAGGAGGCGATTTTTTTGAAGAGCGAAACCAGGCTGTAGAAGACCCCCTCGTGCCGCTGCCCGGTTGCCAGTTCATCCACTTCGACCGCGTCCGGGATGATCGCCCATGTCAGCACATGGATAGCCGAGACTCCGATGCCTGCCAGGATGGCCATCACCATAACTAGTGGGAATCCGGCGGATGGACTGAGGAAAATGAGCCCGATCATGATCGCCGACAGAAAGACCATCCCGGCCACATAAGCCTTGCGCTTGTCAGTCTTGCGCGAGGCCCAATTCCAGAACGGCAGGACGAGCAGGGCAGTGACAAAGATCGCCCCGAGGATGATATCGCTCTGACCTTCCATATTCATGCGATATTTCAGGAAGTACAGCAGGAAAGCTTGGATGATGTCCGCCGCTGTCCAGGTGAAAAGGAATATCCCGGCAGCAAATAGGAAAGGCCGGTTCTTCCAGACCGCCCGCAGTGACTCCCGCAGGCTTGGCTGGGACTGGGTGTAATATTCCGGTTTCTCGCGTGTTCCAAAGAAGGTGAACAGCAGCGGCAGGGCGCAGACCGCTCCGAAGATGATCCCCATCGTAAAAACCCGGCCGGTATTCTCGGGTCGCATGGACCCGATGATCAACAACGGCACGATGAAGGCGACCAGGCTTCCCAGGATGGAAAAGGCCATCCGGAAGGTGGTCAGGGACGTGCGCTCATCGTAATCCTGGGTCAGTTCGGGGGTCAGGGCCGCGTACGGCATGGTGACGAAAGTGTAGGAAGTATCGAACAGGAAGTAAGCCGCGGCGTAATAGGCGCACAAAAGGAACTGGCTGTCTGTTGGAGGGCGGTACCACATCATCGCGAACATCAAGCCGAACGGGATGAAGCCGAAGAGTAGGAATGGCCGCCGCCTTCCCCAGCGGGAGCGTACCCGGTCGGTGTAGAAACCGATCAGCGGGTCGTTAATGTAGTCCCACGTGCGGCCGATGAAGATTGCCAGGGCGGCGTAGGCAGGCTTCACCCCCACCACATCGGTCATAAAGATGGCGAACAGCACCTGCATGGTCGTGTCGGTGCAGGCAAACCCGAAGTCACTGATGCCGTAGAAGAATTTTGTAATGCGGGGAAGTCGGTCTTGGATGGCGGTCGTCATGTGGGTTTCCTTTGGACTTCAGAAATGAAATGGATTTTGTATTAATTATAGTGCTAAACACCAGACAACCCCCAGGGATGTTATTAAAAATGGATGTTTCTTACGGGCTTGTGACATCCGGCTCGCTGGTCTTTCTTCAGGGGTTGGTAAAACCGAACAGGCAAGGAAAACCTCGCCCATTCCTTTGTTTACCGGCTGCTTGAAAAAGCATCGATCAGTGTTTGCTTGATCAAGGTCGCATTCGGTTCCAGGCATACGTTGATGTTTGGTTCCCCGGTCGGGACAACCACGGTCTGTCCGATGTGGTCCCCTTCTTCTGTGACAACATCCAAATGCAGGGGTTGGAAACCACACAGGTCATGATTGAGCATGATCTCCGAAGCCATCAGGTCCCAGATATAGAAATTTTGCTTCCCCGTGGAATCGATCAAACCGTCATAGATATCGGCGGCAAAGTTGGCAATTCGCCCGCCTGCGCGCCATTGGCTGGTATCCATCTTGCTGATCTGCACCTGGTTGGTTGCGTCCAGAGGGATTAGGTACATCTTCAATCCAGATTCGAAGACTTCCTTGGTTGCCTGCGGATCCGAATATGGGTTCCAATCCGCGTAGGTGTTGGCGGAATCCGGATAGAAATCGTGGACGTTGCCTGGAATGTAAACCGCGCCGCCCATCATATAGAGCGCGGCGATATTATCTCGGATTTCGGGGGCTTTTCGCAGGGCCAGCGCCAGGTTGGTGAAAGGCCCACTGAAAAAGAGCGTGACCGGCACTGGCGACTGCTTGACAACGGAGATGATCAGATCTGCATCATTCTGGACAGGATAGGTTTTATTTGCATTCGGGATCGGCCAGCCCCAAAAGGTACCGGCTGCTTGTCGGATCCATTCCGGAAAACCATCGCTGGCTGAGATGGGTCCATCCTGACCGGCCCCCAGCGGGATATTGCTAAACCCAAAGTTATCCAGCATCCGGCCAATATGTTGGATGTAGACCGCGGGGTGTGCCTCACCGTAGGAGATACCGACTGCTTTCAAATCTACGCTGGATTGCGTAAGCAGGTATAGCAGGGCAGATGTCCCGTCCGGGCTGCCATCGTCGTCGTCAATGATTGGTATCCTCTGTGCTGCCTCAGGGGTGGGGGTGGGTTCCTTGCGAACCAGTGCGCCGGTGGTCTCACCGTAGTCACCCCGGCTGGTATATTGCAAGCTGCCGTCAGGCAATAATTGAAGATAGTCCCGCCCTTCGCCGCTGCAAGTGGCTGTTTTGTCCCCGGCATGGAATTCATAAACGCCACCTGCCTCACCTACCAGGGTGAACGTTCCTGAACACGGCAGGCTGAGATCATATGTCCCGCAAACAGCTCCAACCTGGCAGGCTGCCTGGATGGTGATGGTGACTTGCATCCCGAGGCTGCCGTTCAAAGCGTTTCCAGTCCATGTTCCCGAAAGGGGGAAAGCAATTGGCTGGGTAGGAATTTGAGTTGGAATCTGGGTTGGAGTTTGGGATGGCCTTTGAGTAGCCACTACCGGATGGAGGGTGGGCGTGGACGGTTTGGCTGGGGAAAGACATCCTGTCAGCAGGAAAGCCAGGATGAGACCAGCGGAAACAGCGGCAGTGCTTGGATTTCCTCGCCTCAAATTAGTGGATTGCATCAGATCCTCCTTGACAGGGTCGTAAATAATGAATGATTGCTTCTCTCTCAATTTGATTCATTACCAGCGGCAGGGCTGGCCATTCCATCGATAATTCTCGCCCATCTCCCATGAATGAGAAGATAATTTTATCTCCTTTCTAGGGTTTTCTCAAAGACGGGAAGGGTATTTCTCGGGCGCATTCTCATTGGGAATAAATGACGAAAAAAGGGGTTCAGAGTGCGAAGCACCCTGAACCCCTTTTTTGCACAATTTTTCTTTTACTCGCTCACCCGTCGGAACCGCCAGGCGGCTAGCAGGAAGAACAACATTGCATACCCGGCCAGCGCCGCGCAGGGCAGCAGGACCGAGTTGAACCCCAGGCCGCGTGCCACGATGTTCTTAAACCCGTCCATCGCCCACGCGACCGGCGACACATGCCCGATGGCCTGGAAGGCAGACCCGGTGTATTCAAGCGGCACCCAGGCCCCGCCCAATCCGGAAAGCACAAACATCGGGATCAGCGAGAAGATGATCGCTTGTTCCTCGGATTTCGCCATGACACCTATCAGAAGCCCGAGCGCCGCGATGCAGATCGCCGTCACCGTTGCCACTAACAGGCTCGCCAGCGGGACACGCAGGTAGTCCACGTGCAGGAGTTGCCCAAAAAGGATCAGGATCATGAATTGGACGAAGATCAGCGTGAAGATCGCCAGGTAATGTCCGAACAGGATCTGGAAGCGGGTGGTGGCGGTGGTCAGCAGGCGCTGGAGCGAGCGGGTCTTGCGTTCGTTGACGATCACCGTGGCGCACGTCAGCAGCCCGGCAATGGCGAACTGGATCATCATCCCCGGGGAGGAATGCGCCAAGGACATGATGTTCTGGTTCTGTGGCTTGGAGGAGACTCCCGAGGTGACCAAGACCTGAATTGGCGGGTTCTGCCAGGCGGTCAGCGCTGCGGCCAGGGCCGGGTCGAAGGCGGTTGGATCGTTGCTTATTTTTACGGCGATACTGGCCGTACGGACGGCACTCGCCAGCCGGTTGGAAGCCACCAGGAATTCAGACTCCACTGTCGATGTGGAGGTCTGTGATGGGTCGGCGTAGAAGCCCAATTTTAACGGGCTGCCCTCCCGCACCGATTGGCTGTAACCGGCCGGGATCACGAGCGCCGCGGCCAGTTTTCCACTACTGGCCAGGGTCTCCAAGTCTGCTTCAACACGGCCGGGAGTCTCGTCCAGGCGGATGACGGTGGATGCGCTTAATAGGCTTTTCAGGTTGGCGCTGAGTGCGCCGTTGTCCTGGTCCAGTAAGCCCACCGGCAGGCGGTTATCGCTTACCTTGCTCGATCCTCCGAACGCCAGTCCGAACAGCAGGGTGAAGCCGATCGGCATGAATACCAGGAAGAGAAAGGTCTTGCGGTCACGCAGGATCTGCATCAGGTCTTTCAGGGTGATATCGAAGATACGGTTCATAAGAAACTCTTTCTCATGCACCCCTCTCCCTTTGGGACGTGTGCCCAAAAGGGTAGAGGGGCAGGGGTGATGAAGATCATGCGTAGCGTTTCTGGAAACGCTTGACGCCGATCAGGAAAAAGACGACACTCATTCCGACCAGTGCCAGGAGGGTTACAAGAATATCGTTCATGGGTGCCGCGTTCATCACTTGGCTCAGGCCGCGCACGGCCCAGCCCTGCGGCACGAACAATGAGGCGATATCTGCCCAGGCAGGACTGCTGCCGAAGCCCATGGTGAAGATCTTGATCATGCCGAGCATACCGGTCACGGTCAGGACGCCCCCTAATACAGCTCCGGATTGCTTGGTGTTCTTAAGCAATGACATGATGAAGATCCCGAAGGTCGAGGCCGCCAGGATGGTACCGGCGGTCACCAGCACCAGACCGAGTAGATCGCCCCAATGGATTCCGAAGATCAGCCGCCCGAGCACCTGCAGGACGGTCATCTGCACCAGCACCGTCAGGCCGACCGCCAGGAATTTCCCACCAAGAACGGTGGCCTGGCTGGTCGGGGTGGTAAACAGGCGTGGCAGGGTGCCATCCTCGTCTTCGCGCAGGATGCTTTGGGCTGTGGAGGTGCCGGTGAAGAAGGCATAGAAGATGGTCATCCCGCCCATGATGAAGCTGATGATCAGGCTGAGGATGTTGGAGGCCGGCTTATTGCTTACCGGGGTATGCACGTCCAGCAGCGCAGCCGTCTGGTCGCCACTTGGGATGGATGCCATGTACTCTGAAACGACCTGCCCGATCAGGGCCGGGTCGGTGCTCCCTGTTCGCCTGGTGACCACGTCCACGGCCACTTTGGCGCCCGACATGCTGTCCATGAACTGGGACAGGATCGACTGGACGATATTTGGCCCGAGGCTCAGGGTCGGATCTTTATACATCTCGATGGTGGCCTGTCCGTTCAGGGCCGAGAATTGCTTTGAAAAATCCGCCGGGATGATGATTGCCAGGCCGGCTTTTTGGCTGTCCACCTCCGCCCGGGCCGCCTCGGCGCTGTCAGCCAGGCTGATCTCCATCAGTTTGGCGAAACTTTTATCCTGCAGGGTGCTTTGGATCATGTCGCCTAGCGTCTGGGCTTGTGAACCGCCGGGGAATTGGCCTTTGACCGCATCGAAAGAGGCATCGCCCAGGTCCAGGTTTGCGATGACCACCTTGGTCACCGGGACGCTGAAGCCCTGGTCGTTATTGGCTGTACTGCCGAACATGAAATAGAACATGCCCGTCATCAGCAGCGGCACCCCGAACATGAAGATCAGGGCAAAGGTGCTGCGGAAGGAGCGGGTCAGGTCTTTGAAGGCAATATCGAGGATTTTCATGCTCAATCCCTCAGCGCTTTTCCGGTCAGGTGCAGGAACACGGCTTCCAGGTTCGGTTCCAGGATGGCGACGCTGGTGATGCGTACTCCCTGCGTGCTGGCGGCATCGAACAGGCGCGGCAGCACCTGGTTGCTGTCATCTGCCAGGACGGTCAATGTCCCCTCCTGTGCGGTGACCTGTTTCACCCCCTGCACTTTTTTCCAGGCCTCCAGCACACGCCCGCTTTCGGCGTTGATCATCAGGGTGATACGGTCCATCTGGCCGACGATCTTTATCAGTTCGGCATTCGTACCATAGGCGATTACCTTGCCGGTGTCCATGATCGCGATGTGGTCAGAAAGCTCCTGGGCTTCTTCCATATAGTGGGTGGTGTACAGCACGGTCATGCCCTGGTTCTTGAGTGCCACCACGCTGTCGAGAATATTGCGCCGCGACTGCGGGTCGATCCCCACGGTTGGTTCGTCCATATAGATGACTTTGGGCTTGTGCAGCAGTGCCACGCCGATGTTGACCCGCCGTTTCATCCCGCCGGAGTATTTCTTGATATATTCCTTGGCCCGGTCTGTCAGGCCGATGACCTCCAGCACCTCGTCCACCCGGGTTTTGAGCGGCGCCCCGCGCAGCCCGTACATCTTGCCCCAGAAGGTTAGGTTCTCGCGCGCCGACATGTCTTCGTACAGTGCAATTTCCTGCGGCACGACCCCAAGCACAGCCTTGACGCCCATCTGGTCATCCTTGATGGAATGACCCATCACCAGCGCATCGCCTTCGTCCGGGCGCAGCAGGCAGGAGAGCATCGAGATGGTAGTGGTCTTACCGGCTCCGTTCGGACCCAGCAGGCTGAAGATTTCCCCTTGCTCAACTTCGAACGAGACTCCGTTCACGGCTTTCAGTTCGCCAAAGGATTTGTGTAAGTTTTTAACTTCGATCGCGTTTTGGGGCATGCTTTCCTCCGAAAAAAATGATGGGGCAAGTATACTGGATGTCGCTTGCCTTGACATCCTGCCAGATGTCATTTTGTTTTGTGGCTTTGCGAGGCCGGCGTTCTGTGCCTGTCGAAGCCATCTCCTCGCTAATATTGGCGATTGCTTGGGTCTATATTAGCTCGTGATGATATTTTACTAAGATGATAAGAACGATCTGTTATCTCTTTCTCAGAACGCTGGCAAACCGCGTCCCTTGCGATACAATCAATATACGTAAAATAACCGCTTTCGTCGCCCCGAAAGGATGCTCATCTGATGAATAGCCGCCAGCGCTTCATTGAAACCATGCAATTTGGTCATCCCGACCACGTCCCGTATTTTGAAGAGGGCATTCGCCCGGAAGTGCTGAAAGCCTGGCAAAAGCAGGGGCTGGCCTCGGCTGCCGATCTGGCCGGAATGTTCACCACCGACGAGCGCGAAGAGATCGACCTGGACGTGTACCCGCATCCCTGGCCGAAACGCTGGCCAGCCACGAATGCGGAACTCAAGGCCTTCGCCCGCCGCCTCGATCCTCATGACCGTTCCCGCCTGCCCGGGAATTGGAAGAAGTACCTCCCCGGCTGGAAAGGACACGCCTCTGTCTTGATGATGCGCATCCATCAAGGCTTTTTCCTGACCATGGGGGTGATGGGCTGGCAGCGCTTTTATGAATTAATGAAGTTGATCCATGACGACCCCGGATTTGTGCGCGCCATGATGCTGCTCCAGGCTGAGTTCGTAGCTGCTCTCACCGAATCCGCCCTGCAGGACGTTGAGATCGATGCGGCGATTTTCAGCGAACCGATCGGGGCCAACCACGGTCCCTTGATCTCCCCTGCCATGTTCGCCGATTTTGTGCTCTCGACTTATCGCCCGATCCTGGATGTTTTGCACCGGCATCAGGTAGGGGTCATCATCCTGCGCACCTATGCCAACGCCCGCTTGCTCCTGCCGGTGCTGATTGACAACGGCTTCGATTGCCTGTGGGCCTGTGAGGTTAACACGGACGCCATGGATTATCGCTCTTTGCGCAAGGAGTTTGGCCGTGGGCTCCGTTTGATTGGGGGTATTGATCTCGATGTCCTGCGCGAAGGCAGGGATGCCATCCGCCGCGAGGTGGAGGAGAAAGTTCCTCCTCTCCTGGCCCAGGGCGGCTATGTACCGCTGGCAGACGGGCGTGTACGCGAAGATATTCCTCTCGAAAACTATATTTACTACCGGCAGTTGCTCGAAAAGGTCACGAATTCTTAGGAGCCTTCACCCAATCCATGTGCTCTGCCAAAAGTGCTTTGCCTCGCGCAGTGATCGCCGGCAGCAGCCGGTTCGTGCCGCTCTCCTGGCGCAGTTCCTCCACGCTGACGGGCGGGGCAAAACTGAGCCGCGGTGAAACGTATAGTTTGCCGGGGAAGAATAATTGCTCAAGCACCTGCCCGAATTCAGCGATCCGCCGCTTCTGCCAGGGGATCCTTTTCAGCCAGGTGACCGGATGATGTGCCCATTTGAGCGAGACGATTCCACTGATGATGTTTACCACCACCTTCGCCTCCGGAACCTGCCGCAGGAACAGGTCGATCGAAGCTGACCAGTTCTCGATTTCCTTCTCTGCTCCCGGGAAGACCGCCGGATCGGGATCGATCAGCCCGGTGCCGAAAAGCAATAATGCGCCTCCGCCCTGCAGGTGTCGTATCCCCGCCCTTACAGCAGCCATGCGCTCGTAAGCGTCATTTTCTGAGACGTATAGGAAATGTTCGCTCGTGGTGGGCAGGTTTTTCAGGAACGCCACGTCGCTGGCGATGAACTTCAGGTCGTTGCGGCCGAGCCGGGCCGCGATCACCACCGAGTCATATGCCCCGGCGTGGTTCGAGATCACCAGCAACGGCCCGCTCTGCGGCACGCTTTCCGCCCCGCGGACTTGGATGTCTTGGCACCAGTTGGTCAGTACCCATTCACAGGCCGCCGGGAATCCGTCCCGTTCGATCAACCGGTCGAAGCTGACGCCGATTCCGGCCAGCCGTTCGGCAGCCTTGTGAAAGAACAGGCCAAAGACCCGCCGGGTCGCTGCTGTTTTGGGCAGGCCGACCGCGTTGATGATTTCTTTAATAAGTGTATCGCTCAAGGCTTGAATAACGGCGTCCAGGTTGGCTCCTGTGGGTGTAATTTCTTGTAGTAACAACTTTGCGACCTCCTCCCTCGCGGAGCATCCCTGAAGGGGACGAAGGGGAAGCACCCTTTAGGGTTAGTCGCTTCTTTCAGGTTTATTTATTATTTTAACACCGGAATCCCAATAAGAGTTTTGGTACAATAATCCCATGCCCAGCCTCAACCTGAAAGCTCTGCGATCCTACCGCAACCGCACCTTTCGCCTGCTCGTATCCAACCGGGTTTCCGATCCCACCGCCGCGCTGGACTTCGTCAACGCCCGTGGCTTCGTTTATTTCTGGCCGATCAAGGGCATTGACCTGCCTTCCCTCTGGGCCTCGGTGGCCGGGGAGCGCTCTGTCGCCGAGGATCACGACGACCCCGGTCATATCACCTGGGGCTGGAAGGACGCTGCCCTGCCGAAGAAGATCTGGTACTACGGCAAGATCCTGCGCCGCAAGGCCACCATCATCTCTCTTGAGATCGCCCCTTATTTCTACGCTCTCACCGAGAATTACGGCTCCCCCGAGGAGGATTACCTCCTTGCCTACCAGGAAGGCCGTCTCACCCAGTCCGCCAAACAGCTGTACGAAACCCTGTTGGATAAGGGCAGCCTGGATACCATTTCCCTGCGCAAGGAAGCCCGCCTGTTGAATGCCAAGGAATCGGTCTTCAATCGTGCCCTGGAGGATCTGCAGAAGGACTTCAAGATCCTGCCGGTGGGAGTGGCCGAGGTCGGAGCCTGGAGATATGCCTTCCGCTATGACATTACCGCCCGCCATATGCCCGATCTGGCGGACCAGGCCCGTCCCATTGGCGAGGCCGATGCCCGCCAGAAGCTGGCCGCCTTATATTTTGCCTCTGTCGGCGCCGCCCAGGTGCGGGACGTGGCACGGCTCTTCGGCTGGCCTCCTGAACTCGTCAGGCGTACCCTGGACAGGTTGGTGCAAAAAGCTGAGCTGGTCGAAGCCGACCACCCGCAGAAACCCGGCCCCTGGCTGGCCTTGCCGGCATTGATTTAACCATTTGCGCCTCGTTGTGTCTTTCGTATTGAGAGAAAAAAAGGGAACAATTTCAAATGGACATCGCCATCATGATCGAAGGCCAGAACGGCCTCACCTGGTCGCGCTGGCAGAACCTTGCTGCCGCAGTCGAAGACCTCGGCTTTGCCGGTCTCTACCGCTCCGACCATTTTACCAATGCCACTCCCCCGGATAAAGAATCCCTTGAATTGTGGGTTTCGCTCACCTGGCTGGCTTCCCATACCAGGCGCATCGAATTCGGCCCACTCGTCTCACCGCTCACCTACCGCCACCCCGTGCTGACCGCCCGCATGGCTGCTGCCGTGGACGATCTCAGCGGCGGGCGCCTGACCCTCGGTCTCGGTGCGGGCTGGCAGGAGCGCGAGCACAGCATGTTTGGTTTTGACCTGCTGGACTTAAAGCCGCGCTTTGACCGCTTTGAAGAAGGCCTGGAAGTTATCACCCGCCTTCTGAAAAGCCAGGTACCGGTCTCCTATGGGGGCCAGTATTTCCAACTCCAGGATGCCGTCCTTCTCCCGCCTCCCCTGCGCCTTGGCGGACCGCGCCTCCTCATCGGAGGCAACGGCGAAAAGCGCACCATGTCGCTGGTGGCGAAATACGCCGACGAGTGGAATGCCATCTTCGCCCTGCCTGCGGAATTGTCCCGCCTAAACACCCGCATGGACGGGCTCCTGTTAGCTGCCGGGCGCCAGCCGTCCTCGCTCAGGCGCTCCATGATGACCGGCCTGCGCTTTGCAACAACAACAAAAGACCTGGATGCGCAATTATCCGCCCGAGGGCAAACCGTCGCAGAACTGCGTCAGCGTGGCTTTGTCATCGGGGTGGGGGAGGAAATAAATCAGCAGTTGACCGAATTGGAAAAGACCGGTCTCCAGCGCCTCATGCTCCAATGGCTGGACCTGGACGACCTGCAAGGCCTTTCCGTTCTGGCTAAGGCAGTGTTGTGATTTTGTAGAGGCGACGTGTACCCGTTAGGTACGCGTCGCCTTGGGTTGTAAACTGAGCTGGCTCGTCGCCCGCCGGCTTAAATATGGCTATATACGGTTGTTTTTCACCGGGTATTGTCACCCGTGCGGTCTTCCACAACCCCTCCCCGCCATAGTAGCCGTTCTGTATGAAAAATTGGGCTAATTTAATCGAGTTAACGTGAAGTTGATACCCCGCGACCTGGCTCTCTAAGCTGATTTGAAATTTCGCCCCCAAAAAAAACCCGCGGCACACACTAATCCCAAAATCAATAAAATCCCAAAAAATACCTTTTCATTGCTCTTCCATTGTAGCATTACTTGCCAATTGAAAAATACTGAATTTTTGTATTCAACATTTGTTGAATAATATTAATTAAATACAGGTTCTGATCCGGATAAAATCCTTGACCTGCAACGGCATAATAGGGCCTGGAGCTTAATAAGGCATCATTATCCAAAGTTAAAATCAACTCTAAGTCGGCGGCTAAATACACTGAAAATTGATAGCCAACGCTAAAATCTGGTTGGTAACCTAATTTGGAACCCTCAGCGCGTATTGAAGAAAGTACGTCTGCGGATAATGTATCTCCCACAATAACAAATTGTCCTTTTTCATTCATTCCAAAATATATTCGTGAAATGGTATTCAGCTCCTCGGGTAAATGCACCGTACTATCAACAAAAACATACGCAAAACCGTTCTCGGGGTGGAAAGTGAGTAATTTATTGTTCTGATCGTCGGTTCTCTCGTCCACTGCCGCAATCTGTATCTCACCGCCGCCGGCTTTTACCAGCTGTTCATACCGGGCAAAACTCATCCCCGCCGCTTCGGGGTGCTGCATCCCATATTTCTTCCAGCACATCGTCAGCCAGAATTTGGCATACACGTCGTTTGTGTTCGGCCGGTTCACCGTCACGCTCGTTACTGGTTCAATCGCCCTATTCATAATCGACGCGTGCAGTCCCACGGTAAAGGGCACCGCAATGCCATCCACATTTCCCTCCAGGTCCAGCTGAAACCCGGGCTCAAAATAGCGCGAGGTTTCCGAGTGGCTCGGCGTCTCTGTCGCCGCCTGCGTGGCGGTTTCGGTGGGGAGGAGGGCGGCGGTCAATGTGGTTGTATTTTCGGGCATGGGAGAAGGCGAGATTGTCGGTGTGCCGGTCCATGGTTCAGCGGGTGGAACGGTAGGAAGGCTGCCGGTTGGGATTTGCTGGCAGGCGGTCAGCAGCATGGACACAATGAGCAAGGTCATCAACTTCTTCATGGCAGGCTCCTGCAAGAATTCTACCCCTTTTTCGCCTTCCCGTTTTCCTTGGAACCTCTCACAAAACCTCTCTCCCGGCGGTGTCTTGCGAAGTAATTTTACCCAGGGATATTCCGCTGGGGACCTCGCCCGTAAAGAAAAGACCTGGCAGCTCGCTTTTCTCACTGCCAGGTCTAAAACAGGTGATGGATCTTCAATCGCATCTATGGCTGTACGACGGACCAGTTCGCTTTGGCTGTCATACTGTTCGGGATGGTGACCACCAGCTTGGTCAGGTAGCTTCCGCAGTCGCGTTTATACGCATCCGAGATAAAGTTTTGGGTTCCTGCTCCTGCAAAGATGAGGTTGACATTCGCATTTGCATTGAGCTGTGTATTGGTCGCGGTATCGTAGATCTCCCAATGCCATACCACTGTTACCGGGCCGTTGGTCGTGATGGTGCCTGTAAAGTTGGTCGCATTTGGGCCCCCGCAGAATCCATGCACGGTGGCCGGGGTCGTTATCTGGACATCGGTGACGAGCGCCTGCGGCATGGGCAGGACTAGCAGGGATTGATAATCTCCGCTCAGCGTGGTCGCTGTGCCCGACACCCAGCAGCGCGTCCCGGGGTTCCAGGAGCTGTCGATCTGCCACCAGCTCTTGTCCTTGTTGGTCCCGAAGACCGGAACGGACTTCCCTACACCCAGGGCACCCACGCTCAGCCATTCCTTCCCCGGTCCAAAACGGCAGTTGACAGCCTCCCCATTCGAAGCGATCATCGCAGCGCCCCGTTGAGGGACAGGCGTTGGCGTATCGCTGGGCGTTTGGGCTGTCGCTGAGGGAACCAGCGTGGGGATACCTGTGCTGGCAGTTGTGTCAGTGGCAAGGATCGAAGGTGCAGTGGCAAGAATTGAAGGTGCAGTGGCAGGGATGGAAGTTGCTGTGGGGAGGATCTGCGTGCTTGTTTGACAGGCGCTGATGACCAGCCATGCGCAAAAGGCGATGACAATGAAACGGGTCGTGGCATTTTTCGTTAACATAGGTTTTTTCCTTTCAGATCACTTGATGATTGGATTATAAGACGGGTTTGACCGATTTACCATCCCCCCATGTGGCTAGTCTCTGTTTGATGTGGTTCTTCGCGTCACCCTACCCGCCGATCATCCTCGGAGGGGATGTCCCCGATAGGGGACAGGCTAAGCACCCACGAAGGTGGGCCTGACCCGCATCCGCTTCTGACCGCAGGTCTCCTGGCAGGTTTTTTCAGCAGATCCTTGGCAGCAGTTCCCCCGCCGGCACATCCACCACCCTCATCCCCCCGATGGAAGTCTTCGCCGTCACCATCCCGGGGTGTTCGCTCACCACCAGTCCGATGATGGCTGCGCCCGTGCCATATTCATGCTGTCGCATAGCCGATAATACCATTTCAGCCACATCTTCAGCCACGATTGCCACCAGTTTTCCCTCGTTTGCAATGTACAGCGGGTCCAGCCCCAGCATCTCGCAGGCCGCATTGACCTCTGGTCGGATGGGCACCTTCCGCTCGTCGAACTCGATCCCCATGTTCGAAGAACCCGCCAGCTCGTTTAGCACCGCCGCCAAGCCGCCGCGTGTCGCGTCCCGCAGGCAATGGATTGGTTGCAGGGGCGTGGGCTCGTCCCCGCCCTTACCAGCCGCCTTCATCATTGCCTCCACCAACCCGTTCAACGGCGCGGTATCCGAGCGGATCTCCGTCTCGAAGGTTAGCCCCTCCCGCACCGACATGATCGCGATCCCGTGATCGCCCATCGTCCCGCTCACCAGCACCACATCCCCGGGCTTCGCATTTGCCGGGCCGATGTCCACGCCTGCTGGGATGACTCCCAAGCCGGCCGTATTGATGTAGATCCCATCCCCATGACCTTTTTGCACCACCTTGGTATCCCCCGTGGCGATCTTCACGCCTGCTTTCTTGCAGGCTGCCGCCATGGCAGTCACGATGTTCCCCAGCCTCTCCATCGGCAGGCCTTCCTCCAGGATGAACCCTGCCGAGAGAAACAGCGGCTTTGCCCCGCGCATTGCCAGGTCGTTCACGGTGCCGTATACCGCCAGATCCCCAATATTCCCCCCTGGGAAGAACAGCGGGCTGACCACGAACGAGTCGGTCGTGAAGGCGGTCTTTCCGGCTGGCAGGTCCAGCGCAGTCGCGTCGCCCATCTGCGCCAGCCACTCGTTGTCGAACGCAGGGGCGAAGAGATGCTCGATCAGGTCGGCCATCATTTTTCCGCCCGCCCCGTGACCCATCACGATGGTCGGGTAGTTTTGCAGCGGACGCGGGCACGTCCAGCCGAGGAGGTTGAGTTTATCGGTCATGCTTCACCACCGGGGTGGGGTTTGTTTTTTGATAGCGCCCATATCGGTAATACGCCGCGCAGGCGCCCTCCGACGAGACCATCGTCGCTCCCAGCGGGCTTTGTGGGGTGCATTCCTTGCCGAAGGCTGGGCATTCGGAGGGTTTCTTGCGCCCCTGCAGCACCAGCCCGCTGATGCACAGCGGCGACTCCTTCGTCTCGATCGCCTGCACTTGCGGGAAGCGTTTTTCAGCGTCGAAAGAGGTGAACTCCTCCCGCAGGCGGTAGCCCGACATGGGGATGATCCCGATGCCGCGCCAGGCCCGGTCGGTCATTTCGAAGACCCTTTGGATGACGGCTTGCGCCGGCAGGTTGCCCTCCCGGCTGACCGAGCGTTCGTAAGCATTTTCCACCCTGTGCGTACCCGCTTCCAATTGCCTGACGCACTTCAATATTCCGTGCATCAGGTCCACCGGCTCGAAGCCTGTCACCACGATCGGGATCTTGTATTTTTCGGCCAGCGGCTCGTATTCCCAGAATCCCATCACCGTGCACACGTGCCCCGCCGCCAGGAATCCGTCCAACTGCATGTCGGGCGAAGTAGTCCCGGTTTCAGTACGGGATGAGTCCATCAAGGCCCGGATCGCCGCCGGGACGGTCACGTGCGAGACCAACACGGCGAAGTTGCTTAGCCCCTGGGCTTTGGCCTGGATCACTGCCATGGCATTCGCCGGGGCGGTCGTCTCGAAGCCGATCGCAAAGAAGACGACCGCCTTGGACGGGTTATCTTTTGCGATCTTCAGCGCGTCCAACGGCGAGTAGACGATGCGCACGTCGCCCCCCGCGGCTTTGACCGCGAACAGGTCTTTTTTCGAGCCGGGCACCCGCAGCATGTCGCCGTAGGAAGTGAAGATCACCTCCGGCAGGGAGGCCAGGGCGATGGCCTTGTCCACCTGTTCGAGCGGCGTCACGCACACCGGGCAGCCCGGTCCGTGCACCAGCGTCAGCTCCGCGGGCAGCATCTGGTCCAGCCCCGACCGGATGATCGAATGCGTTTGCCCGCCGCAGACTTCCATGAGTGTCCACGATTGGGTGATGTTTTTTTGGAGATCGGCGAGCAGCTTGTGTGTCAGCTCTGCATCGCGATATTCGTCCAGGTACTTCACGCGGGATGACCTTCTTCCCCCATTGCGTCGATCTGCCTGAGCAGTTCCATCGTTTCCATGGCTTCCTGCTCGTCCAGGATCGAAAGCCCGAAACCGACGTGGACGATCGTATAATCACCCACCTTAACCTCGGGCAGGTATTCCATGCAGGCTTCTTTAAGCGCGCCGCCGAAATCCACCTTCGCCATTTTCATGCCGTTGGCTTCATATAGTTCGATTACTTTTGCGGGGATACCGAGACACATAACACACCTCTAAATTTGGCTTCTTTGAATAGGAGGCCTTATTTTACTACCGAGTACCGGGAAAATCGCTGGACCGGGTTTCTAATCTGGCCTTCGCTCCCTCAAACGGAGCAAGCTTGGTTATAATCGATGAAACTCGTCTGTTTGATCAGGGTTATCTCTGACGATCAAATCATTCTTCCGGGAGGCAGTATGGCGATTGCAGCAGAACGTCCAATGGTCAATGACAAGCGTGAGATCTTTGGCTGGGCTATGTATGACTGGGCCAACTCGGCCTTCAGCACCACCATCGGCACCGTCTTCCTCGGCCCGTACCTGGCGACCCTGGCGGAAAAAGCCGCCGTCCTCAGCCAGGACGGGGTCGCCCGTATCCTGGGGATCCCCGTTGCCCCGGATTCATTTTTCCCGTACTGCATCTCCTTCTCCGTTGGCATGCAGGTGCTCTTCCTGCCCATCCTGGGTGCCATTGCCGATTATTCCCACCGCCGCAAGCAGATGATGCAGTTGTTCGCCACCCTCGGCGCCATCGCCACCCTCCTCATGTTTTTTACCACTGCTCCGCTATGGTGGCTGGGCGGGCTGTTGTTCGTCGCTGCCAACCTGGCCTTCGGCGCTGCCATCGTCTTCTATAACTCTTATCTGCCTGATATTGCCAGCGAAGACCAGCGTGACCGGGTCTCCTCCTATGGTTGGGCCATGGGGTATCTCGGGGATGGCTTGTTGCTCATTCTCAACCTGGCTTTATACATGTTCAGCGACAAGCTGGGCATCCCCTCGGACTTGGCAGTGCGCATCAACCTGGCCTCGGCGGGTGTCTGGTGGTTGAGCTTTTCCTTCTTCACCTGGGTGCGCCTGCGCCCTCGTCACGCCATCAAACAGTTGCCGAAAGGCGAATCCTACGCCCGGGTGGGCTTCCGCCAGTTGTGGACCACCCTCAAGGAAATGAAGAATTTCCCCGAAACGCTCAAATACCTGCTGGCTTACTTCCTCTATAACGACGGCATCCAGACGGTCATCGCGGTCTCCTCCACCTTCGCCGCTGCTCCGATCATCCGCGGTGGCATCGGCATGGGCCAGTCCACCTTGATCGTTGTCATCCTGATGATCCAGTTCATGGCCTTCTTCGGTGCCCTACTGTGGGGCAAGCTTGCCGCCTGGGTAGGCGCCAAGCGCTCCATCATTGTCAGCCTGGTCATCTGGGCGGGTGTCGTGATCTATGCCTATTTTGGCCTGTATGGCCAGGGCCGGGTGCTCCAATTCTTTATCCTGGGTGCCTTCATCGCCATTGTGCTGGGCGGTTCGCAGGCCATTAGCCGCAGTCTCTATGCCCAGATCATCCCCTCCGGCAAGCAGGCGGAGTTCTATTCCTTCTACGAGATCAGCGAGCGCGGCACTTCCTGGACCGGGCCGCTGCTGTTCGGGCTGGTGAATCAAATATTCGGCAGTCTGCGCCCGGCCATCCTTTCCCTGATCTTCTTCTTCGTGGTGGGTCTGATCGTCCTGCCCTTCGTCAATGTGAAAAAAGCGAAGGCAGATGTCAGGGCATTTGAAGCCCGAAACGCTTGACCTATCTGAGGAAATGACAAGGCCGGAGGCGATCCTGCTCCGGCCTGTATATTTTAAGTGCGACGGCTTGCCGTCGCCTTACGGCGCCAGCTCCCGACCTCCAAAATTACAGCGACCTGAACCACCCGGCGATCTTCTCCAGACCTTCTTCGATGACCTCCATCGAGACTGCATACACCAGCCGGATATATCCCTCGCCACCCGCCCCGAAGTCGGTTCCGGCTAAAACGGCCACGCCCGCCTCGTCGATCAGGCGCGAGGCGATCTCCTTCGAACTCAACCCGTACGATTTAACATTCGGGAAAACGTAGAAAGCGCCCTGTGGCTTCTGCGCGTGGACGCCGGGGATGGCATTCACCAGTTCCAGCATCCGATCTCGGCGGTGTTGGTATTCGGCGCACATCTCAGCCACGAAATCCTGCGGCCCGCTTAGCGCTTCCATCCCGGCATACTGGGTGAAGGTGGCGGTACAGCCGGTGGCATGTGTGATCAATAGTTCCAGTCGTTTGGCTAGGGTGATCGGGGCGATCATGTAACCCAGACGCCAGCCGGTCATCGAATAGGTTTTCGAGAACCCGTCCACGATCACGGTCCGTTCGGGCATCCCGTCCACTTCGGCGATGCTGTGAGCCTTCATGCCGTCGTAAACCAGTTGCGTGTAGATCTCGTCCGAGAGCACCCAGCACTTGTGCTGGCGGGCTTTCTTGGCGATGTGTTCCAAATCTTCAAGCGGGATAACGCCGCCGGTCGGGTTACCGGGTGAGTTTAAAACGATCAGCTTCGTCCGGTTGGAGATTTTCGCGTCGAAAACGTCCAGGTCGAAGGAGAAGGCTTTCTCCTCCCATAAGGGAATCGGCACCGGGATTCCCCCTGCCACGCGGATCATCGCCTCGTAGGTCGGGAAGCCGGGATCGGGGTAGAGCACTTCGTCGCCCGGTGCCACCAGCGCCAGGGTCGGGAAGAAAAGCCCGGGCTTGGAGCCGCAGCCCACAACCACCTGGGCGGGGTCTATCCTCACCCCGCGCGGTCGCCCGGCATGGTCAGCGATCATCGCGCGGAATTGAGGCATCCCCGCCGGAGGCGTGTATTTGGTCTTCCCGAGGCGTATGGCAGTGATCCCGGCCTCGCTGACATTGACCGGTGTGGGGAAGTCGGGCTGGCCGATCTCGAGATGGACGATCTTCCGCCCCTGGGCTTCCAGGGCCTGAGCCCGGGCGAGGACGGCATAAGCGCCCTCAGCCTGGAGAAAAGTGACTCGCTCGGTGAACGGATTGGATGTCTGTGCTTGGGGCATGCTCGGGTACCTCTCGTTAGGGTTTTCGTTTCGGGCTTTTCAACTTGAACAGCCCGGCTTCGTTGGCGCCCAGCAGACCGGCGCGCAGGCTGCGTTCGTCTACCGGGGAAAGGCTGGCAGCCATTTCGGTAGACAGTAACGCATGGATAAGGTAGCGGTCCATCTCGGTGGACAGCGTTTCCAGGCCTTTATTGCTGGTCATCCAATCCAGCTGGTCGAAGACTTTCAGGTTGATCGGTCCGCGATAACCAACCAGGGTTTTCTCCCCCTCAGAGTTGAAGAAGACTTCGAAATACGACATGACCAGTTCACGCACACTGCGGAAGACCGGCTCGCGGTAACGCAGGCCGCTGAAATTCGACTGTGCCACGGCTCCCCAATGTTCCTGATGCTTGAAAAGCGCCAGGATATGATCGTCATCGCGCTCATTTGGGATGAGTTCCAGGATCAGCGGCGGGTGGTTGATGCGCCGCAGGGCCATGGCGGCGAATAGGGCCCCATCGAAGCAATGCGCTTTCCGTTCGCGGAGGACGCTCAGCGGGCAGCGATAAAATTCGTCGGAGCTGTATGGGATGCTGTTCAGGAAGGATTGGATTTTGATCGGGCTGTCCAGGTCATCCAGCAGCTTCCGCTCAGAGGCAACCATTTGGGCTTCAAAGTTATTCTTCATGAGATTATTTCACTACGAACATCGCCCGGGTCAAATTCCCTGGCTGGATTTTAACCCATCTTTCGACGAGCACTCCTGACCACAGGTAGGTGATACGATAGGAGCCTGCGGGTAAATCGCCCAGCACAGCATTTTCCCAGTTGCCGTTGTACAGGCCTGGATCATAGGTCTCCGGCTGCCAGGCTTGGATAAAGGTGCCGTTGGGATCAGGGTAAAACTGCACGTTGGGTTGCGCCCGTACGAACTGGCCGTTTTCATCCACAAAGCGCATGGATAAGACACCGTTCCCCGGGTGCGGTAGCAGCCACAGTTCCGGGTTGAGAGTGGATTCGTAATCGTTTGCGTCAACCCGTACTTCGAAATGGAGATGGCTGCCGGAGGCCGTCCCGGTGAGACCCACTTCGCCGATTTTCTCTCCTGCTGTCACAGTTTGCCCACTACTGACATCCACCTTGGACAGATGGGCGTAAAGCGTGTAAAGTGTGTCGAACGGTGTATCCGACATGGGATGTTCGAGGATGATAATATTTCCGTAAAAACCGGACCAGGGGCTGAACTTCCTGATCGTATCATCCCCAGAGTAATAAACCCTCCCGTCCGCGGCAGCCAGGACGGGAGTACCGGAAGCGTTGTAGAATTCCACACCGTGGTGAGGTTCACGCAGTCCGCCTTCGGTACTTCCATACGGGTAGCTGCGATCGATCGTGTCGGTTCCTGGCGCGAGGATGGGGCGCTGGAACATAAAATAGGCGTCCCCGACGCAATAATCTGGCGCAGATGGGTTGCACAGGAAGGGTGTGGAAGTTGATGTGGGAGCGGGAGTTTGGGGATGTGTGGCTGTCGAAGAAGGTGAACTGGTTTCAGAGGGAAGGAATGGAACCGGAGATGGAGATGGCACTGCTGTCGCCTTACCACAGGCCGCCAGGATCAGACTGGCGGCCATCAGAACCAATGCACTTGCTCTGGCGGTTTTCATGCCAGCGAGAACCCCCCGCGTTCCTGCATTGATTTCTGGATGTCTTTTTCGAGTTTGAGGGCCTTTTCTTCGAGCGTGTCTAGCTGGCTGAGGAGATGCTCCCCGGCGGTTTTATCGGCCAGGTTGTTGATGTTGATGCGCACGTTGTAACCGGCGGAGGTCAGGGCGGCGCGCGCCATGGCAGCCGCGGATGCCCCGTCACTGATGGCGTTCAGGTTGCCGAGGGCCACTACTCGTTCGGCTAGCGCCATCACAGTTACAGATTTCTGAGCCACCATGAGCGGCACCTGTGCAGCGAGCAGGGTGGCTTTCTCGATCGCCTCAGCACGGATATTCTCCTGCTCAGGCGTGTCTTTTGGCAGTTTGAAGGCGGCTATTACATCTTCGAATGCAGCCGAATCTTTGTCCACATCGGCGGTGAGATCGTGACGCAGGCGTTCGGCCAGGTTCAGGATTTCATTCATCTGGGCTTCAATTGGAGAGTACTTTTTCTTGCCGACGGTCAGCCGGGCGACCATGGCGACCAGAGCGGCACCCATCGCTCCGGAATGGGCAGCTGCGGAACCGCCCCCGGGAGTTGGAGTTGCTGCAGCCAGATCGTCAAGGAAGGAGGAACCGGCTGCGGGTCCGGACTTCGCAGTGGCCGCGTACAGGCGCTGTTCCAGGATCTGATCGGCCTTGTAACCGTCAAGTTGCAAGTACCAGACCGCTGAATCGATCAAGGCGTCCTGGGGGATCAGCCCGACCAGCTCACTGTGGTGGATGCTGACGCCATACCGGGCAGCTTCGCGGCGGATGGTCTCGACCACGCGGAAGACTGGTGTCTGGCGAAAGTTGGTCAGGTTCATTGAGACCTGCGCCATGTCATCCACCAGCATGCCGAGTGCCTTGACATAGCGATAGCCGCCCGAGGATTGGCGGATTCCTTTGGCAATGACCTTGGCGATGGACAGGTCGGCGGTGTTGAGATAGACGTTATAGGCCACCAGCGGATGACGCGCTCCAATGACGGTGGCTCCGGCAGGGCCGAGGACGGCCGGACCGAAGTCCGGTTTGCGTTCCGGGCGGGTTTCGATCTCCGCCTTGAGCCCTTCGTACTGCCCGCGGCGGATATTTTCCAGGTTGACCCGCTCGGGCTGTGTGGCGGCTTCCTCATATAAATAGACCGGGATGTTTAATTCACGCCCAACGCGTTCGCCCAGGCGGTATACCATGGCAACGCACTCCTCCATGGTAACACCGGAGATCGGCACGAACGGCACTACGTCCGTGGCGCCGATGCGCGGGTGCGAACCGGTATGCACGTCCAGGTTGATCAGTTCGGCGGCTTTACGGATACCCTGGAAGGCGGCTTCTTCGACTGCCGCGGGCGCGCCAATATAGGTGACGACGGTGCGGTTGTGGTCGCTATTGGAGTGGCGGTCGAGAACACTTACACCGGCTGCGGCGATCGCGGCAATAATGGCTTCGACAACTTCCGGCTGGCGGGCTTCTGAAAAATTGGGGATGCATTCAACAAGAGGAGATGGCATAGGATTCAGGGTTTCAGGGTAATGGGATGGGTGGAACGTGGATATTATACCGTAAGAGAAAAAACAAAACCCGGCTGTAAAGCCGGGCGAGATGATTGGAACTGGAAGGTCTGCGTTTGATCTTAAGGCGGATCTTTATCGCACTACCAGGGCCAGGAAATACGGCCAGACGATCAGGGCAAGCAGGGCCTTCCACCAGATGAGCTTGGCGAAAGCGATGGTGAACATCCATCCAGCAGACCAGAATGCTCCCGCGATGCTGCCATTATTCACGACCGTGCGCGTTGATTTGGTATCAGTTGACATGGAATTCTCTCCTTCTATTTTTCAACGATCTTGATTGGAAACAACACTTTAATTACGAAGGAATTATGATCCAGGTTGCAATTGACCCCTTGAACCACTTAGTTCTCTTCCAGGTCTTCTGCCTGTTCCTGGCCGGGGTAATGCCTGGTGAGGGCGGTTTCGATCTCTGCTCCGCTGTGCGCATTGCAGGCCACCAGCGGGCGGACGGCATCCCGCACCGGATGACCGCCAGGGCTTATCACGCTACAGGCGAACATCTTGCCAGATGGAGTATAAACGACCAGCAGGTTGTATATTTTGCCACAAACGATACACCCATGTTCTTCGACCTTGTTCGTGTTTTCAGACATGGATTTTCTATCCTTTTTCCACCAGCATTCTTGCCAACGCTAACGCTCCCAGTACTCCGGAGCGCTTGCCCAATGCGGGAGGGACGATGTATTCTTCCATTGAACCGGTAAGTATTGGTGAGGCGATATAGCCATTCAGGAGTACCCGTACTTTACTCCGAATGGATGGGAAGAGCGCTTGGTGCTCCATAACACCGCCGCCCAGCACGATCCGCTGTGGGGAGAGCGTCAGGAGTACGTTCACCAACGCGTAGGCGATATAGGTGGCTTCCAGTTCCCAGGCAGGATGGTTGTCAGGGAGCGTTTCAGCTGATTTTCTCCAGCGGCGGGCGAGGGCGGGCCCGCTGGCCATGCCTTCGAAACAGTCTTTATGGAAAGGGCAGATGCCGGGGAAAGGGTCTTTTTTTCTGTCGTGCGGCAGGCGCATGTGTCCCGCTTCCGGGTGGGTCAGCCCGCGAGGTACTTTCCCATTGATGACGATTCCGGCTCCGATGCCGGTCCCGATGGTGAAATAGACCAGCGACTCAAGCCTGTGGTTGTCAGGGTTCCAGGAGTATTCGCCGAAGGCCGCCGCGTTCACGTCCAGGTCGAATGCCAGCGGAACATCGATTCCATCTCTGAAGGCAGCCAATACGTTCGTTCCGGACCAACCGGGTTTTGGTGTGGCTGTGATGAAGCCATATGTGGGGGAAGCCGGGTCCAGATCCAGCGGACCGAATGAAGCCAACCCAATGGCAGAAAGGTTGTAGTTCTGGAAGAACCGTTTGGCTTGGCCGAGTGTCTCATCCGGAGTCGTGGTCGGGAAGCGCACTTCCTCGATGATCTTGTCCGGTCCGCTCCCCACTGCGCAGACGAACTTGGTACCGCCACCTTCCAAACCACCATAGAGTTTATTCATCATTATCACCGTTTGCTGTGGGCAGCATAGAAACGTTCTGGATCAGACAGGAAAACATTCTGGCAGGCTTCGGTGCAAAAGTAAAGGATCCGCCCGTGGAATTCCGTCTGTGGAAAATAAGCCTGTCCGCCGCGGATGGTGCGGTGACAGACCGTTTCGGGGTCCTGTGCAGAAACCGGGATTTCCTCGAAGGACAATCGTTCTTCACCAGCATCCGTTGCGGGATCCATCTGTGAGCCTACTTCAGTTCGGCGATCCATATCTCGAAGGGGTTCAATATTAATAACGGAAAATCGGTTGTCACGCTCTCAGCCGTAGAGAAAATGATCCGAGCGGATTTTGCGCCCAGGTCGGAGAGATCCTCGGATACCTGTTCTTCCGAGAAATTCAGGAGCACCAGCACCTTCTGTTCGGGAGTTGAACGCAGGAAGGCCAGAACATCTTCTTCAGTTTCGTGGATGGGCTGGTAATCACCTTCCACCAGCGCTGGTGTGGCTTTGCGGATCCGTAGCAATCGCCGGTAAAAAGTGAGCAGCGAGGCTGGGTCTTTTTCCTGTTCTTGAACATTGACGCCCTTGGCGTAGTTCGGATTCACTGGCAGCCAGGGGGTCACCTCCGCTGGGCAGAAACCTCCGTTGGGAGCGTTGCGCCACTGCTGCGGGGTGCGATTCTTATCGCGCGACATGGCAGCCGCCCTCAGGGCGGCTTGCGATGGCTCCACCTTCAATTCGTTCACCAGACGGTCGTAATACCAGGTCGCCATGGTGTCACGCAGCCTGGCCGGGTCGAGGATCAGGGTATCGGTCATGCCGATCTCTTCGCCGTTATACAGGAAGGGTGTCCCGCGCAGGGTTAGAATTGTTGCGAGGTTGATGCGTGCCAGTTTGGCATCATGGTCGGCATTCCCCCCGTTCTGGGAGGCGGAGTAGCGGGTGTAGATGCGCGAACAGTCATGATTGCCAAGTGTGTTACAGGCCCAGGCTTCCGGCGAGACCTTTACCAGCGCAGCTATTCGTTCCAGCTGGTTTTTGCGGATCCATTCCGGGTTGAGCCTGTCGGTGTGCATCAGCGGGAAGTTGAAGACCATGCTTAATTCGTCCTCGCCGTTTCCCTGGTAGGTAACATCGTCGTCCTCACCTACCAGCATCCGGTCACCATCGTATTCATCGAGGATGGACCGAAGTTCTTTGATAAGTTCGTGGATGCCCGGCTGACCCAACTGGTTCTTGAACATTTCCCGCCAGTATTGCTCCACCTGCGCCCGCTCAGCGGGGGTTTTGGCAATATCCGAGAAATGCCGCAACCCTGCCAGGTCCAGTGGGACCGTGTGCGATGTCAACTTTGGATCCTCGAAAATTGTCCCAATGGCATCCAATCGGAAGCCGTCCACGCCCATGTCCAGCCAGAAACGGGCAGCGCCCCACATGGCCTGGCAGACATCCGGGTTATTCCAATTCAGGTCGGGTTGTTGTTTCATGAAGTAGTGATAGAAATATTGGCCGCGTTCTGGCGCATAGGTCCAGGCCGGGCCGTCAAAGCAGGATTGCCAGTTATTCGGCGGCGTGTCCACCCAGACGTACCAGTCCGCTTTTGGGTTGTCACGGCTGGATTTGGATTCCTGGAACCAGCGATGTTCATTGGATGTATGGTTCAACACCAGGTCTAAAATGACGCGCATTCCACGTGAGTGAGCCCCCTCTAAAAAAGTTTTGAATTCCTCCAAAGTCCCATATTCCGGTGCAACATCCTCATAGTCTGAGATATCGTAACCCCAGTCGTACATGGGGGAAGGAAAATGAGGTGAGAGCCACAGGGCATCCACACCCAGGTCTTTCAGGTAGTCAAGCTTTTCGATCATTCCCTTAAAATCACCGATACCGTCATCGTTCCCGTCGGCGAACGAGCGTGGGTAGATTTGATAAAAAATTGCTTTTTGCCACCATTTGAAAGTACTCACACCAAACTCCCGGGATTGAAATTTGATCCTTTCACCACCGTTATATCGAACCTTTTGATCTTTTATTCGACTAACAGTGTGATTATAACCTTCACCCGGAGAATTACACTACCAGAGTGAAGAATCCGGCATTTGAGATAGTCACAATAGGATTTCTGACAAAAGGCAGTAAAATCATCCTATGCACCGAAAGACTCTGTGGATATTTGGATTGTTCATAATATTAACCGCCTGCGTCCGTCCCTGGACGGAGGCAAGTGTTATCACACCGGCTTTGGCCTGGACTGCGACTCGGGTCCCAACAGCTGCAACCATGGCGGTCACACCGACGTTATCGTATACCCTCCCGACATTGCCTCCTGCTGGTGCACCGGTTTTGACACCTACCCCGGATTCCCCGCATTACCAGCCGGGTGCGGGTCGTGGACCTGAGACTTACGTTGTCCAGTCTGGTGATATGCTCAGTGCCATTGCCGAACGCTACAGCGTCAGCGTGAATGCAATTGTCCAGGCCAACGATATTTCCAACCCCGATAATCTCGAAGTTGGCCAAACACTGACCATCCCGGTGGTGACTCCCCAGGCTCCAGGCCCGGCTTACAAGTTGATACCTGACTCCGAATTGGTATATGGACCTTTGAGCGCTTCGTTCGACATTGCAGCTTTTATACGAGAAAAGGGTGGTTATCTGGCAAATTACACTCAGGATGTTAATGGCGAAACCCTGAATGCCGCTCAAGTCGTTCAACTCATCGCCCAGGATTACTCGGTTAATCCACGCCTGCTGCTGGCGTTGCTGGAATATCGCTCCGGTTGGGTTACCAACCCCATCCCCAGCCCATCCTTGGGCGATACGCCATTTGGCTACATCGATAGCTGGTACGTGGGTCTGTACCGCCAACTGGCCTGGGCTTCCATCCAGCTTAACAGCGGTTTTTATCGCTGGGGCGCTAAGAGCGTGACCGATTGGGTGCTTTCGGATGGCGCTGTCGTCCCGATCGACCCAACCACCAACGCCGGGACAGCCGGTTTGCAGAATTTCTTTGCCCAATTGGATGATTACTCCTCCTGGTTAAAGGATGTCTCTCCTGGCGGCATCTTTGATACGTATTACCTGCTCTTCGGCTATCCTTTTAATAATGCCATCGAGCCGCTTGTCCCGTCGAACTTGTCCCAGCCAAATTTGCTTCTGCCCTTCGGACCGGGTGAAATCTGGGCATTCACCGGCGGTCCGCACCTTGCATGGGATGCTGGTTCTCCCTATGGTGCGCTTGACTTTGCCCCGCCTGGTGAAGCGCTGGGCTGTGTGGAAACCAATGCTTGGGTCACCGCGGTTGCGGATGGAATTGTCACCCGTACCGGTACCGGTGTGGTTATCCTGGACCTGGATGGCGACAGCAATGAAGGCACTGGCTGGGTCATTGTCTATATGCACATTGAAGGCCGTGACCGTGTGATACCGGGCACATTCCTTCACGCTGGAGATCCAGTCGGGCATCCTTCCTGCGAAGGTGGCATTTCCAGTGGTACGCATGTCCATCTGGTACGCAAGTTCAATGGCGTTTGGTTACCGGCGGATGGCCAGGTCCCATTTGACCTCAGCGGATGGATTGCCTCCGGAACAGGGGAGGAATACGTTGGCACGCTCACCCGGAATGGCGCAGTCGTCGAATCGTATGAGGGCAACAGCACCATCAACCAGATCCACCGCTAAACTTAAGCAGGTCGTCTAAAGGCGGTATAATCTGCCCGATGAATTCAGTCATGCGCAAGGCCGCGATTTTGCTCGTCCTTACCGGTATGCTTGTCTCTGCCTGTGGCTCCAACCTATGGGGGACTTATGAACCATATCAGACACCCACACCCACATCCATATCCAATGGAACAGTATCCGCAGATCCCGAACCTACCCCGACGGATTTTTACCCCCCACTGTCAACCACCCAAGCCACCACAGTCCTCCCTTCCCAAACGAATACGCCTACTTCCGCGGCAGTTACTACCGATACGCCCCCTCCTACGATCGTTTATTCCTCACAATCGGGGGACAGCCTCGAAGCGGTTGCACTCCATTTTGGTGTGCAGGTCTCGGAGATCACCTCGTCGGATAGCTTGCCAACCACCGGCCTCTTGAATCCGGGTACTACCCTGGTCATTCCCGATCGCCTGTCGCAGACCCCCAAGACCCCCTCCCTGGCGATCATGCCGGATAGCGAAGTTGTATTCTCACCCAGCGCACAGTACTTTGATATTGCAGGTTTTGTCAATTCAGCAGGGGGAAAATTGAGCACCTACCATGAACCCATGTCCAATGGCATCATCACTGGAGCTGAAGGTATACGGAGAATGGCGTATGGAAGTTCCATCAGCCCGCGCATTTTGCTTGCGCTCATCCAGTATTACACTGGCTGGGTGCAGGGACAGCCCAATCCTGGTGTGGACGAGGAATATCCACTTGGTTATGTTGACCCCCGTTATCCTGGCATGTATCAGCAATTGCGCCTTATTGTCCGGGAACTACTGGCCGGGTATTATGGCTGGCGTGATGGAACAATGACCCACTTGACCTTTTCGGACGGTGCCACCTTGCGGTTGGCTCCATCCTTGAATGCTGGTTCCGTTGCTATGCTATACATGTTTTCCAAACACCTCGATTATGCGGATTGGACACAGGCCATTAATCCTGATACCGGCTTCACGTTATTTTTCACGACCATGTTTGGAGACCCGTGGGCACGTGCCTGGGAAAAAGGTCCTCTCTTTCCTCCTGACCTGACCCAGCCGACTTTTACCCTGCCGTTTGAGGTGGGTGTTCCTTGGACTCTCATTGGCGGGCCGCATCCTGCCTGGGAACAAGAAAGCGCCTGGGCAGCTCTGGATTTTGGTCCTCCCATGGATGCTCCAGGCTGCGGTGTATCCAAGGCCTGGGTGGTGGCCATTGCCTCGGGAGAGATCGTGCGATCCGAAACCGGTTACGTCGTCCTTGATTTGGATGGGGACGGTTTCGAACAAACCGGTTGGGTGGTGCTTTACCTTCATATTGCCACCAAAGACCGAATCCAGGCGGGTACTTGGGTGACTGCCGGCGATCATATCGGTCACCCCTCCTGTGAAGGCGGAACGGCCACCGGTACCCATGTCCATATTGCCCGTAAATATAATGGTGAGTGGGTGTCTGCAGGGGATCCTCTACCGTTCGTCTTGAGTGGATGGACAGCACATGCTGGAACCGCTCCGTATAAAGGCACGCTCACCAAAGGCGATAAGGTGGTCACTGCCAGTACAGTAAGCGAGCACCAATCGCAGATCATCCGCCAGCCGGGTGAATAGCCATTAATCCCGTGTTACGACAAAAGAACACCCTCCTGCTCATCCTGGCTCTCTCGCTGGCGGCATGTTTGCCGCAAGGAGCAGACCTGACCTCTTCGCTGGTATCTGCGACTCAAACACCGGGTCCTACCTCGACGCCACTGCCATCCCGCCCGGAATATAATCCTGGTGAATTGGTGGACTATGTTGCCCAGACGGGTGATACGCTCCCGGCACTGGCCGCCAGGTTTAATACCACCATTCAGGAAATAATGGATGCCAACCCGGATATTCCTGCCGATGCCACAAGCATGCCACCCGGCATGCCAATGAAAATTCCGATTTATTACCTTCCGTTTTGGGGGACAACTTTTCAGATCTTACCCGATGGCCAATATGTCAATGGCCCGGCTGCCATCGGTTTTGATACTGGGGCTTTTGTCGCCGGTCACCCCGGCTGGTTGAAGGATTATCGCGCCTATGCGGCGGATGCCAACCGCACCGGAGCGGAGATCGTGGATATCGTGGCAATCAACTATAGCATTAGCCCGCGCGTCCTGCTGGCGGTCCTTGAATACCAGACTGGGGCACTCTCCCAACCGGTTCCGCCCAGCGGAAGTTATCCCCTCGGCGAGGAAGATTACACTCACGCTGGTCTTTACATGCAACTGATCTGGGCAGCCAATGTACTCAACAACGGCTATTATGGCTGGCGAACCGGGAGCCTGACCAACCTGGAGCATTTAGATGGGAACATTGAACGGCCCGATCCATGGCAGACGGCAGCCACGGTGGCGTTCCAGTATTATTATATTCAGCATTATTCCTTGGAAGATTATACGCGTGCGATTGGACCGGGGGGTCTGGCGCATACTTATCAGGCTCTTTTTGGTGACCCCTGGGAAGTTGACCAGCCCCATATTCCGGTCAGTCTTCAGCAACCGGAGTTGACATTCCCATTCCCGGCGGGTGATACCTGGTCTTTTACCGGAGGGCCGCATACAGGTTGGGGGAGCCTCCTACCCTGGGCTGCACTAGACTTTGCTCCGCCGGCGGCAGTTGGTGGTTGTGTACCAACGACGGAATTGGCAACTGCTGTGGCGAATGGAGTGGTGGTCCGCTCGGAAACGGGTGTGGTAATGCTTGATCTTGACGGGGATGGAAACGAAAACACCGGCTGGGATATCCTCTACCTGCATGTGGCCACGACCGGGCGCGTCTCGGTCGGGCGGAAACTTAAGGTGGGTGACCCGGTTGGTTATCCATCCTGCGAGGGGGGGACAGCAACCGGTACGCACATCCACATTGCCCGCAAGTACAATGGTGAATGGATTCCCGTAGACAGCGCTATTTCTTTTAATTTGGATGGCTGGATCGCCCATATCGGCGCTGCTCCATATCAGGGTACGCTGACGCGCGGCAACCAGACGATCACCGCCTGCGATTGTTCCGATGCAGCCAGTCATATAAAGGCTGGGAAGTAAAAAAAGAAGCACCTGGTTTGCTAACATCCAGGTGCCTGTTATTTAATAGGTCATGCAGAAATGAAATATCAAGCTCGCAGCTCCGTCTTGTTCTTATACCTCGTGAATGAGATCGCTCAACTCGCGCCGCGGACGTACCGATGGCATTTTCCCTGCATATCCAATCGGCAGCATTGCTATCGGTCTCTGACCCGAGGGAATATGCACGATTTCACTCACCGCCGCTTCGTCAAAAGCACCCACCCAGACGGTATCCAGCCCCTGGGCTTTCGCAGCCAGCATGGCAAAGGTGCAGGCGATTGTGGCATCCTGGATGCAATATAACTGGGTGCCACGCTTTTTGTATCTTTCTGCAGCTCGGTCTGGCTCCGCACAAAAGATTAGCACCAGGGGCGCCTCGGCCAGGAATTCCTGTTCCCCGGACGCTTTCACCAACTCCCGGCGCTGTTCTGGCTTGCGCACAACATAAACCTCGTACGCCTGCAGATTCCCCGCTGAGGGTGCGCGGTTGACGGCTTCTAGGATTTTCTGTAACTTCTGCGCCTCAACCGGCGTGTCGGCATACTTTCGCATCGATCGACGATCCTCGACAATCTGGAAAAAGTCCATGGTTCCTCCAGGATCTACTTTATCATGGTCTCCCTATTTGACGCAAGATGCTTTTTGCTATAAACTACAACCACTCATTTTTCTTTCTGGAAATCGCTGTGGTGATGGGATGGCTAAAGGTGGTGGTCGAGGTTCGCCCACCACCCCCAAATACTTCCTCTTTCACCGGAATGCCCGAAACAACCATTTTATAGGAGGTTTTCATGGATGCTCCAATGAAAGGAAAAACCGTTTTGGTGACCGGGGCAACCAACGGCATAGGGCTGGTGACGGCACGTGAGTTAGCCCGGATGGGTGCGCAGGTGACCATTATCAGCCGAGATGGTGATAAGTGTGCATTGGTGGCCGAGACGATTAAAACCGAAACCGCCAATCCGGTCGAATACATTACCGCCGATTTATCCACTCTGACAGGTATTAAGCAGGCTGCTGCTGTTTTCAAGCAACACCATACCCGGCTGCATGTTCTGGTTAATAACGCTGGGGGTTTTTTCAACAAGCGTCTTATCACTCCCGATGGCTTAGAAAGGACCTTCGCCCTCAACCACCTGAATTACTTTCTGTTGACCAATCTCCTGCTAGACATGTTAAAGTCAAGCTCCCCGGCGCGCGTGGTCAATGTGGCCTCAGGTATCCACATGGGTGCCAGGCTGGAGTTTGACAATTTGCAGGGCGAAAAGCGTTACGCTGGGTTCCGAGCCTACGGACAATCCAAACTTTGCAATGTTCTTTTTACTTACGAACTTGCGCGTAGGTTGAATGGGATCGGAGTGACCGTAAATGCCTTGCATCCCGGCTACGTAGACACAGGATTTTCTCTGAACAATGGTATCTTCTTCCGCGTGTTTGCCAAATTTTCTGCCCGGCTGTTCGGTCGCAAGCCCGCAGAAGGTGCCCAGACCAGCATCTACCTGGCTGCCTCGCCTGAGGTGGAAGGTGTGACCGGAAAGTATTTTGTCAACTGCAAACCTGAAAAGTCCAGTCCGCTCTCGTATGACGAAGAACTTGCGAAGAAACTCTGGCAGGTCAGCCTGGAATTAACAGGGAAAGTTGTGTAACCTATAACCCTTTCGGGGTTTTCTTTTTGTAACGCAATACATCATTGAGTCAAAGGAGAACAATATGGCCCAACCCAAATCCGGTGCACAGATCAGCACAAAAGCCTTTATCCAGGCCGTTGCTATCATTTTCATTCTGATGATGGCTGCGGGAACCATGACGCGCGTGGTCCCGGCGGGACAGTATATCCGGGTTACACAGGATGGACGCCAGGTCATTGATCCGACCTCGTTTACACTTACGGAGCGTCCAAACTATCCCATCTGGCGTTGGTTCACTGCGCCGTTCGAAGTACTGGGTGCGGAAGGCAACATTACCGTAATTGCCATCATCCTTTTCATCCTGCTGGTTGGTGTTGCCTTCGCAGTGATGGACAAAAGCGGCATCCTGAAATCAGCCATCTCCCGCATTATCAAGACCTTCGGCGGGCGCAAGTATGCAATGATGCTGATGATCACCTTGTTCTTCATGGCCCTGGGGGCGTTCTTTGGCATTTTCGAAGAAGTTATCCCGCTTGTACCCATTATTATCGCCCTATCCTTTTCTCTCGGGTGGGACTCACTTGTCGGCCTGGGCATGTCCATCCTGGCCACCAATGTGGGTTTTTCAATGGCAGTCTTCAACCCGTTCACCATCGGCGTCTCTCAGAAACTCGCCGGGCTCCCCATGTTCTCGGGTGCTTTGCCGCGCCTCATTCTGTTTATTGTGGGGTATGCCATCCTGGCGCTGTTCCTGCGCGGTTATGCCAAGAAAATTGATAAGCACCCTGAAGCCTCGCCTGTCTTCCAGGAAGACCAGAAAGAACGCATACGTCTCGGATCCTTCGAGGTCGATAAGACCGATGACCCGCGCATGCGGCAGGCGATCGTCTTCTTGGTGGTTTTCTTTGCTCTGATCCTGGCGGTGCTCGTTGCATCGCCTTTCATCACTTTTCTCTCCGACTATGCTTTGCCCATCACCGGCTTGCTGTTCGTCATTGGCGGTATCGGAGCCGGACTGATTGCTGGGGTGGGGAAATCCGTTTGGAAGGCTGCCTGGGATGGTTTCCTGGGTATAGCTCCGGCGGTTCCGTTGCTGATGATGGCTGCCAGTGTTCGTTATATTGTCCAGATGGGCGGTATCCTGGATACAATCCTGCACTGGGCCTCGACCCTCACAACAGGTCTCAACCCCTTCACAGCTGCGCTGGCGATCTATGGCCTGACGTTGGTCATGGAACTCTTCATTACCTCCGGCTCAGCCAAAGCTCTGTTGCTTATCCCCATTCTGATGCCGCTGGCTGATCTTGTGCACGTCAACCGGCAGATTGCTGTCAGTGCTTACTGCTTTGGCGATGGTTTCTCCAATCTGGTCTATCCCACCAACGCTGCTCTGCTCATCACCCTCAGTCTGACGGTTGTGCCGTACCACAAATGGGTTAAGTGGCTGCTTAAATTGTGGCTCTGGATCTTCCTGGCGACAGTCGCCTTCCTCGGCATTGCTGTGCTCATTCATTATGGACCTTTTTAAGGATACCGATGATTACCATTCCAGCCTCCTATAAAGAATCCCAGCAGCGATTCCATAACGACCTTACCGTCATTCAGACCTACTGGCCGGCAGCGCGGATGAACAGCCATTTCCTGCCTGGCGAGGAAGACCTGTCCATCGACTGGATATCTGCTGACCCCATCCAGGCAAAGGAGCGGTTGTTGATCCTGACCACCGGCGAGCATGGTATTGAAGGGTATGTCGGCTCGGCTATGCTTCAGGTTTTCGTTGAGGAATTCCTCCCTAGGTTGGACCCAAAGAGGACCGGACTGTTGATCATCCATGCCATCAACCCTTGGGGTATGAAACATCACCGCCGGGTGAACGCCAATAACGTGGATCTAAACCGCAATTTTGTGGATGACTTCAACACGCTTCCCGGTTTAAACCCCGATTACACATTGCTCTCTCCGCTATTGGAGCCAAAGCATCCACTTCAAGGCGTTTTTGGGGAAAAGGTTTTCTTTCTGGCGCGGACGGCTTCCATGCTACTGCGTTACGGTGTAGTACGCATGCGTGAAGCGACACTGCGCGGACAGTACGACAACCCGCATGGTGTCTACTTTGGAGGTCGGGGTCTGCAGGAGGAAACCATTTTCATGAAGGATCTAATCCACAAGACCCTAACCAATTATGGGCATCTATTGCACTTGGATCTCCACAGCGGTTACGGTCCCCGGATGCAGATGAGCCTGGTGAATTCGCCGCTCGAGAAGATGAGCGCTTGGGAAACCCAGGACAAGTACGATGTGCCGCGCGTAGTGGAGGCGAACCCGAACGATTTTTACAGCATCCAGGGAGACATGATCGACTGGGAATATTTACTGGTCAAGAACGAATTCCCGCAAATGCACCATTTTGCCACCACTTTCGAATTCGGAACTTTCGGCGACTCGCTACTGGCTGCTATCCGTAGTTTGCGTTCGATCGTATTCCGGAACCAGACTGACCAGTTTGGCGCAAGCCCATCAGCATTAAAATGGATCGATCGCGAATACGAGGAACATTACTGCCCGTCTGAGGCAAGCTGGTTAATAAAAGGGAAGGCGGATGCCTGCCTGGCCTTCAATGGGATATTAAAGGCAGAAGGTTATTTTAAATAGTTTGAATTGATCTGCAAGGCTTTATGGATGTTCTTTTTCAAGGGAAACAGCAGCGATTCTAAGACCCTTGGTTGATGGTTCCGCTTGATGGCTGCAAAACCTTTGCACGGGTAACACAGGAGTTTTTATGTCTCAATATTTTGCTTATGATTACACCGGTGCGCCGTTCGTTTTGTTTGGGTTGTGGCATCTGGTTGCCCTGCTGGTTATTGTGTTGATTAATATTGGCATGCTTGGTTTTAGGAAGACCTCTGAGAAAACCCGTCGCATCGTCCGGTGGACAATGGCCATCGTGCTGTGGACGGATGAGGCCTCCTGGCACATCTGGAATCTGTACTGGGGACATTGGACCGTCCAGACGATGCTGCCCCTGCACATTTGCAGCCTCTTGATCTGGCTGGCTGGTTTTATGTTGATCTTCAAGATCTACCCGATCTACGAGTTCGTTTATTTCATCGGCATTGGCGGCGCCATGCAGGCCCTGCTGACGCCTGACGCGGGGATTTATGGCTTTCCCCATTACCGCGTCTTCCAGACCATGATCTCGCACGGTCTCTTAATCACCTCCGGTATATTTATGACCACCGTGGAAGGCTTCCGGCCAACCTGGAAGTCCTTTTGGCGGGTGGTGATCGGCTTGAATATCTACGCCTTGGTCATTTTTCCGATCAATTTGTTGCTCGGAACGGATTTTCTCTACATCAACGCAAAACCTGCCACAGCCAGCTTGCTGGATGCGCTCCCAAGTTGGCCGTATTACCTGATCTATATGGAATCGATCGGTTTTGCTGTTTTTCTGCTTTTGTATTTGCCATTTATCATCAAAGATTGGCGCATCAAAATTAATTCTCGGAAATAATCCAGTTGCCTGTCGCTTCAGGCCCGCCTTTCAATCCTTCGGAATGAGTTGAAAAATAAAACGATCCCGGTTTTCCCTTGTACTCTCGGTTTCGGGTGTCTTAGTGTCCATCATTCTTGCCTTACCGACCCCCATTGCTTCCTCTTCAACTGTCCAGCAGGATTACAACCCAAATCCCCCAGACCATATGGTCAAACTCATCTTCACCCATCACTCCACTGGTGAGAACTGGCTGCGGGATGACTACGGCGGTCCGGGACACGCCCTAGCTGCCAACAATTACTTCGTCAGCGATACCAACTATGGCCGGGGCCCTGATTCCATTGGAGACCGGACCGACATCCCCATCTGGACGGTTTGGTTCAGCGGCGAAAAGACACCCGTCACTGTGAAAGCTGTATTTAACGAGAGTGGGCAGAACTCCAGCTACACACGTCTTCCGGATGATCCCGGAGGTGAGAATCAGATCATCATGTTCAAGTCCTGCTTCCCAAAATCTGCCTTGGAAGTTAGCCCGGACGATTCGCCTTCTGCAGACGATTGGCTGACGGTTGGCCATGCCAAATACGTTTATAACAAGATCCTCCAATACTTTGCCACCCGCCCTGACAAACTCTTTATCATCATCACCGCTCCACCGCTATCCGACCCGACTTATGCTGAGAACACCCGCGCCTTTAACCAGTGGTTGGTCAAGGACTGGCTGGATGAGAACAACTACACTCTTCCAAATGTCGCTGTTTTTGACTTCTATAACGTTATCACTGCCAGTGACGCCCACCATCGTTACAGCAACGGCATCCTTGAGCACACTTACGGCAGGAGCAATACCCTTGCCTACCCATCCAGCGATGATCACGCCTCTCAAGCTGGCAGCCGCAAGGCCACCGAGGAATTCCTGCCCCTGCTGAATATCTATTATCACCTTTGGGCAGATGGGTTGATTTCACAACACCCCGCGGCAGTCCTTCCTACGGCAGCGACTCAACCTTCGACCCCAGCGACATCCCAAATAACAGAACCTCCTGCGACCACGCCGGAACCGGATGGTCACGGAAATAGCTTGCCCTGCCTAGGCTCAATAATCACTCTGGCACTTCTGGGTGCGGTCAGGACTTTTCGACTAAAATGACCGCTCCCGGATAAATCCAATTTAAACGCGCCCGATACTGACTACCTTTTATTAGTGAAAATTCAGCTAATTGATAGACACATTTTCCCAGATAGACCATATAATAAATTAGCCATGATCGACATGCAATATACCTTCCTCGAGATTGGATCCGGCGCTTGTCGTAACTTTTTTATGTCTTTGGCGTACATACTCTAGGAACATTAATTTCCAGAAGGAGAAAACGAATGGAAAAGAAAAATCGCACGCAGTTGGTTCTAGGCTTGCTCCTTATCCTGGTGGCAGGCTGGTTGATTGTAGCCCGTATCAAACCCGATCTTGCAAATATCCTCCATCTATCCTTTGAATGGCCAATGTGGGTCATGTTTGCTGGAGCAGCCCTCCTGGTCATTGGATTGCTGGTCGGTGCTCCTGACATGGCTATTCCAGCCTGTATCGTAGCGGGGATAGGCGGCATCCTGTATTATCAGAATTCAACCAATAACTGGGAGTCTTGGGCATATCTGTGGACTCTGATCCCGGGCTTTGTTGGTGTTGGTAGAATTCTGTCTGGCATTATTGGTGGTGATTTCATGGCAAGTTTACGGGAAGGGTTGAAACTTCTGCTCACCTGCGCCGTCTTGTTTACCATCTTTGCCACCATCTTTAATGCCTGGACCATTTTTGGCCCATACAGCGCCTATGTCCCGATCGCCTTGCTCTTCCTGCTGGGTATCTGGCTGATCGTAGGCGGTATCCTGCGGCACAAATAAGAAAGGATATTAACATGCATAGACGAGGCAATCTTTTTTGGGGCGTCATATTGATCGTCCTGGCTGCACTGCTTCTGTTGAAGCAAATGGGTTTAATTGCCGGTGATATCTTCGGCTACTTCTGGCCGCTTCTGATCATTGCGTTCGGCGTCTGGTTGATTGTCGGATTCTTTCTCCGGAAACGGCCAATCGAAGGCGAACAGGCGTCCATCCCCCTCGAGGGGGCCACAAGCGCTTATGTCAAACTTGATCACGGCGCTGGCAGGCTCACCCTGCACTCCGGTGCCGGGCCCGATGAAATTATCAACGGCACTTTTGGAAACGGTTTGAGCTACAAGAGCCATGTGGAGAGAGGCAGGTTGGAGGTTAAATTGCGCACGTCGCAACAGGTCTGGGCATGGTGGCCGGGGGAAAGCCTGGACTGGGATATTCGCCTCAATCCTGATATCCCGCTGAGTTTGAAAATTGACAGCGGAGCGAGCGCATCGATCCTTGATCTGAGCGATCTCAAACTTACCGACCTGGATATTGATACCGGGGCGAGCAGCACCGAACTGACCCTACCCGCCAATGCTGGTAATACGCATGTGGATATTGACACTGGCGCTTCATCCCTCAAAGTCAGTGTCCCTTTGGGCGTGGCAGCCAGCATCCGGGTCAAGACCGGTATCGCTTCTGTAAACATTAATCCCCGTTTCCCCCGCCTCGACGGCGGTTTGTACCAATCCACCGATTACGGTACAGCAGCCAACCGGGTCGATATGACCATCGATGCCGGCGTAGGTTCGATCGAAGTAAACTAGAGGAGTACAAAATGAAACGTTTCGATTATCGCATTCTCATCGGAGCTGCATTGATCCTGGGGGGCATTTTGATGCTGCTCGACAAGACTGGCGTCCTTAAAGGGGCTACCGATTTCTTCTGGGCGGGGTTACTGGCGATCGGTGCGGGCATCTTCCTGTTCTGGTTCTTCAGCGACCGCTTGAAATGGTGGGCTGCCATCCCCGGTTTCACTCTGGCTGGCATGGCTGCTTCAACTTTGCTATTGGACAAAATCGGTTGGGGCGGACTGGCCTTCCTGGGGGGCATCGGCGTGGGTTTCTGGGCTGTCTATCTCCGGCGACCAGCTCAATGGTGGGCCATCATCCCTGGTGGCGTATTGCTGACGCTGGGATTCACATCTGCGTTGACTGAAGCCTTCAACATCGTTGAAACGGGTGGCGTGTTCTTCGTCGGCCTGGGACTGACCTTCCTGCTCGTTGCTCTGCTGGCAAAGATGAAATGGGCTTTTATCCCGGCCGCGGTGCTGCTCCTGCTTGGATTCTTCCTTGGCACACCGTTCGTTGGCGTTCTGGAATACGCTTGGATCGGCGTCCTATTGATTGCTGGCGGTGTGATGGTGATTAGTTCAGTCAGATCGAATTAACCACCTTTGATACAAAGCGATAGCCCCTTGCACTTCAGCAAGGGGCTATTTTGTTTTTATCTATCAAGGATGGACTTAGACCGATTCCACGCTTTCTATATCCGGAAAGAATTGGCGCACCGTGCCTTCCACCCACCCATGAAGCGTGGATGGCGAAAGCGGGCAGCCCAGACAGGACCCACCCAAGTGCACTTTGAGTACCTTCCCGTCAAACGAAACATATTCGGCGGACCCACCATGGAAGGTTTCAATATAAGCGCTCAACTGTTCGACCAGGGCCTTCATCTGGATTTCGGCTTTTGGATCTGCTCTGTTCTCAGACATGGCAATAGCTCCTTAGTTATTCGATTGCTGGCGCATCCCATTAGCCAACATGGAATTCACCCTGCTCTGTTGACTAAGTTGGCGTTGCGCGATGATGGCTGACAGCCGGTTCAGGATGACCTTGCCCAGTTCAGGGTGCTTTTCGCCCAACATGCGCAGGTCTGTACCGCTGATACGCAGAACTTCGCTATCCAGCGCACAGACTGCACCTGATGTATAAGTAGGATTACCCATTGCCGCGGACCAGCCGAAAACCCCACCGGGCTGAATGTGTGTCACGTTCATCATCGGCCCATCGTCCGGTTTGTAGCGGATGGTGAGTTCCCCCGAAGCCACCAGGTAAAGATATTCTGCATAGTCACCCTGTTCGAAAACAACCGTTCCTGCTACCCAGGTTTGGGGTGCGAAAACGGGCGCCAGCAACTGAATATCAGCCGCAGAAAGACCGCTAAAAAAGGCAAGGTGAGTGTACTTCTCGAGGTTCATTATTAAGGTGGATATTAGTCAAAGCAGCCTTTCCTTTCTAGTGGCAAACATCCTAAAAGACTAGACATTCGTCCGTGTGTTATGTCATGAACTTTTTGTGATTCGAGTATACTCTGAACAGCAACTTTTTTGCTGAGGGCATCATCTAATGATTCAGAACAAAATTGAGCTATCAGTTGAGGCTTTGCGTGGAGGAGACCGTGAAGAATTCTCCAGGCTAGTGGATGCCTATTCCGGGCCCATCTACCGGCTGGCGCTAAAAATGCTTGGCAGTGCGACAGATGCCGAAGACGTGCTGCAGAATACATTCCTTAAGGCATTCCAACACCTGAAGGATTTCGAAGGCCGGTCCAGTCTGTCCACCTGGCTCTACCGGATCGCTTCCAACGAAGCCCTTATGTTGCTGCGCAAACAGCGCCCCGAGATACCTTTTAGCGATGCTGTGCCGGAAGATGATGAAAACAGCGATTACACACCAGCAAAATTCACGGATTGGTGCTGTTTACCGGAAGAAGAATTCCTTTCGTCCGAATCCCAGGCTGCCCTGGATCATGCCGTGAGGCGCTTGCCGGAGATCTTACGTATTGTTTTTGTACTGCGGGATATCGAAGGTCTGTCCATCCAGGAAACCGGCCAGGCGCTTGATTTGAGCGAAACAGCCGTGAAGACCCGCCTTCTGCGGGCACGCTTACGCTTGCGGGAGGACCTCAGCAAATATTATGGCGACCGGCTCGACAAAAGGAGTAAAAAATGAGCGCACACGATCATTCAAAATGCCGGTCCCTGCTGGGATCACTGGCCGATTATGTGGACGGAACGCTAAACGAAGAAGTATGTGAAGAGGTCGAACGCCATATCGCCGAGTGCCAGGATTGCCACATTGTGGTGGATACCCTGCGCAAAACCATCTCCCTTTATCATCGGTCTGCCGCGGAAGCGGGCGAAGTGCCGGGTGATGTACGCGAGCGTCTCTTCCACACCTTGAACTTGGCTGATTACATCAAGCATTGATCTCCTTCCCTTACAGCCAGCCAGTTAGTTCCTATTTCTTATTCAAATTTAATGGCCGAATCCAATCAAAAGAACCGCCGTTCGACGATTTTTCTTACCTTCATAGCCGGTGGGATTTTCATTCTTGGTGCCGCGTTGATCCCGCTGCTGGTGGACGCCCGGCAGAAAGCGCATGAGAACGCGGCTCCCATCTGGGCTCCCGTCAATACTGTTTATCCCGCTCCGCAACTGGTACTGGTTGACCTGCAAGGCAATCCCGTCTCAATTGATGATTATCGCGGCCAGGTGATCCTGGTCAATAACTGGGCCATTTGGTGCCCGCCCTGCAAACTTGAAATGCCTGAGTTGCAGGCATACTATGCTGCCCACGCTACAGAAGGATTTGTGGTTCTTGCCATAGAATCCGGTGAACCTACCGACCAGGTGGCTTCTTACGTCCAGGAATATGGGCTCACCTTCCCGGTCTTTCTCGACCCGCACAGCACGGCTCTGGAGGCATTTAATAATTGGAACCTACCCAGTTCTTATATCATTGACCGGCAGGGAGTAGTCCGCTTATCATGGACGGGCGGTATCAACCAGCCAACGCTGGAACAATATGTAACCCCGCTCTTGGAGGAAAATTAATGAACGCTATTGTGTCCTGGCATCAGGGAATGAGTTTCACCGGCAAGGCTGATACTGGTTTCGAAGTCCCTCTCGGTGCAGAACCCGAAGTGGGAGGTGCGAACGATGGTTTCCGACCGATAGAACTGATGGCCGTCAGCCTGGCTGGCTGCACTGCGATGGATGTCATTTCCATCCTGACGAAAAAGAAACAGGTTGTGACTTCCTTCGAAGTCAAGGTCCGTACCGTGGAGGCAGAGGAGTTCCCGAAAGTGTTCACGCAGGCGGTGATTACTTACCAGGTTACCGGGCGGGATGTGGACGAGGTGGCGATATTACGGGCGATCGAACTAAGCGCAACAAAGTATTGCCCGGCCCAGGCTATGCTTGGCAAAGTGGTGCCGATGGAACTGGTTTACGAGATCTACGAAGATCAGGGGAGCGGAAAAACGAGGCTGGTAAAACAGGGAAAGTACCAGCCACAGAGTGTTTAATATTCCAGCCTTCAATTCAGAATAAAACCCGGGCAGACTTATAAAGTCTGCCCGGGTGCATTTCTGCTAGATCCAGTGCAATAAGGGGATAAACACGATCAGGGCGAGGATATCGAGCCCCCAGATACTCCCGACGGTGATGAGTTTGCTCTTCATTTTCTTCATGTCGAACACCCAGAAGGCGACGATGAAGAAGGTCAGGTAGCCGAACAGGAAGATCAGCCAGGGAGCACTGCGGCCCCACCAGGAATAATCCCAGGTAAGGGCGCCGACTGAATTAAGTAGGTATTCCATAAAGACACAGAAGGCAGCTCCGACAATTGCAATGAAAGCCCGGTTGGGGATGCCGATGATTTTGGTTTTTTTGTCGGGCAGCAGCATCTTGGTCCAGATGATACCCGAGACCGCGAACATGAAACAAATTTCAATATTCAGGCCAATCAGGATAAGGAAGGCAGTTTTGCCGGGTGCACCCCACACAGGGGCATAGTTGGTGAAATGAAAGACCAGGCTATTCCAGATCTCATTGAACCAATCCATTCCCCAGAAGGCCAGACCTGCCAGGACCAGGCTCCAGTTGCGTTTCTCGGCCTCGACGGTATAGACATAGAAAACGAACGACAGCATTGGGATGACGTACCACTGGAACGTCTCGCTGCCTTTGCGTAGGATTTCGAGGGCTTGCTGGGCGGATACGGTGGGCATCGGATTCTCTTATTTGATAATTGATTATTAGTTAACATCAGGGGACAATGTTAATGGAATATCTGCATAGCCTTATAAATTGCCTTCACACCAAAGTCCAGCGCCTTCACAGGTACGCGTTCGTCGGCGGCATGGATGGTGCTTATGAAATTAAAATCATCCGGTAATTGGAGTGGGGTAAAGCCGTAAGTCTGTATGCCAAGTTTGGTGAAGAAGCGTGCGTCTGTGACGCCGCTTGCCACATATGGCACTGCAATCCCTTGATAGTCAGCCCCTTTGATTACTGAGCTGAGTGTGTCGAACAGGCCCATATCCGGGGCGGAGGGGCCGGGGTCGTGATTCAACACTTCGAGGTTGAAGTCTGAGCCGAGTAGGGCGCGGATTTCTTTTTCCATATCTTTGGGAGTAAAGCCGGGTAGAAGCCGCCCGTCCAGGCCAAGAGATACCTCGGAAGGGATGACGTTGATCTTGTCACTGGCTTTCAGGACGGTTGGGCTAATGGTGTTGTGAAGCAATGGCGCAAAAATATTGCCACGCTCACCGAGGGCGTCAGTGATCGCTCCAGCCAGCAAAGGGTTGGACAAGGCTCGGATGGCGAGGCCGGAGAAACCGCCCAGGGCGTCGGCGATGCTCGTCAGCATCAGGTGGACAGCGGGTGTCAGGTGGTGGGGTAGTTGTTTCTGGTCGAGCAGGTGGAGGGTCCGGGCGAGTTTCGCCATGGCTTGCCTCTGCACAGGCATCGATCCGTGTCCACCGCGTCCATGAAAGGTGATTTTCATCCAGCAGCATTGTTTTTCGGCTACCATGATGGGGTACACGCGCTTCCCGCCCATGTTTATATTGAAGCCGCCGAATTCGCCAAAAGCGTATTTCACACCTTTGAAAAGGTCGGCGTGATCGTTGACCAGGAAACGGCTGCCAAAGTCACCCCCGGCCTCTTCGTTGGCAACGGCGCAGAAGATCACATCTCCGGGCAAAACAGTTTTTTCAGATTTTGCCTTCAGGAAGGCAGCCAGCATCATGGCAACGCCGCTTTTCATATCCAGCGCGCCACGACCCCAGATATAGCCGTCTTCAATACGAGCCTCAAAGGGGGGGTAGGTCCACTGCTGCCCTTCGGTGGTGACTACATCCACGTGACCATAGAGAAGCAATGGTGGGGCTTTGCCTTGACCTATCAGGCGGGCAATGACATTAGGTCGCTCCGGTGTTTTGGCAACCAGGTTGGTTTCGATCCCGGCATTTTTGAGCAAGTCATTGATATACTCGATGCAGGCTCGTTCGTTGCCGGGCGGGTTGGTTGTATTGAATCGGATCAGGTTTTGGAGCAGTTCTACGGGGCGTTCATGGATGGGGTCGGGAAGTTTCTCCAATGTGGTCTCCATTTGACCCGCGGAAAATGAAAACACCGCGTGATCAACTCATATGATATAGCAGAAACCACGTAGCGTCAAAGGGATTTTATGTTACGCTATTTTCAACCGGGGGTTATTTTATGAGCCTGTGGCAGATGATGCGTTCGGACAGTCAATTTACTGCGGAACCCGCTCAACCATCTCCGTAGCGAAGGAATGCGCAAAATAAATAACAGGATCAACAGGATGCCCAACAAGAACGGTTTGAGTATATTCCCGCGCAAGGTAAATAGATCGCCTTTTTGGGCCAGGGCATAATGGAGCAGGGAGAGGATGGCGGCGGGATAGATCAACCAGTGTAACCGTTTCCAATTCCTGCCCATCCTGTGAATGAAATAATCGAAGGATGTGACAGCCAGCGGGATGAGGATGAGCAATGCAATAGTCCCGACCACGAGATAGAGTTTCTCCGTGACGAGGGCGTAGACCTGGGAAAGATTGAACCCATAATCCAGGTCAACGAAAACCATAACGTGCAGTGAGACATGCAGGAAAGAGTAAAGCCCCAAAGCGCGGCGGCGTTTGAGAAATTCCCGCCAGCCGAACAGGGTGCTCAGCGGTGTACAGGCCAGTGTGCCGATCAGGAAGTAGACGCCGATCCGCCCCAGCCGCTGCTCGATATCCTGGATGGGGTTGACGGACAACCTGCCGGTAAAATAATCAAAAAGGATCCACGCCAGAGGCAGCCATCCAAGAATATGGGTGGTTACCTGGAGCCAGGTGATCCTTGGCTTTGGCAGGCTAATAGTCGGCACGCAGATCCATCCCCGTGTAGAGGCTGGCTACCTCGTCATTATAGCCATTGAACATCAATGTAGGGCGGCGGCTCAATTCTCCGATGCGCCGTTCCGTAGCTTGGCTCCAGCGCGGGTGATCCACGTTGGGGTTGACGTTGGAGTAGAATCCGTATTCGTTCGGTGAAATATCATTCCACATAGTCTCCGGCTGCGTCTCGGTAAGTTCAATCTTGACAATCGCCTTGATGCTTTTGAAACCGTACTTCCACGGCACCACCAGACGCAGGGGCGCGCCGTCCGGATTGGGCAGGGGCTGACCGTACAGACCGGTGGCGATGATCGTCAAGCGCTGCATGGCCTCATCCAGGCGCAGGCCCTCGCTGTAAGGCCAGGGATAGAGCGGATTGCCTTCGCCAGGCATCTGGGCTCGATCCATCAGGGTTATAAAGTGCACATATTTGGCGCTGGTCATTGGTTGAACTTCATCCAACAGGTCGGACAGTTGGAATCCGGTCCAGGGGATGACCATGCTCCAGGCTTCCACACAGCGCAGGCGGTAGATGCGTTCCTTCTGTTCGAACTTGAACAGATCCTCGAGAGCGTACGTTTTCGGGTTTTGGACCAGTCCGCCGACCTCCACTGCCCAAGGGGTGGTCTTGAAATCCTTCGATAAGGGGTTCACGCCCTCTTTGCCGGTGGAAAACTCATAGTAATTGTTGTAATTCGTGATCTGATCGAGCGTGTTAAGCGGGTTGCCCAGCTCGTCGGTCGTTTGACCCTGGCCACTATCGGGGACTGGCGGACTTTGCGTTGGCGTCCCGGTCGGAAAGGCAGTTCCGCTTGCCGTTGTGGAGGGGAGATTTAGTCCGCAAGCGGTCAGGAATGCGGTTGCGCTGACAATCCCAGCCGTTTTCAAAAAATCCCGGCGCGAAAGATAGAGGTTGTAGGGCGTGATCTCTGAGGACGGTATCTCAACGTGTTTGAGTTTGCGTTCCATGGTTGGCTCCTGTAAACAAAACCGGTAAAACAAGACTGAATATGTCTTATTTTACCAAGTTAGTGTTAATATCACGTTAAAATATTGAGGAAAATGTTCTTCCAAAAGTCGTTTAAAGATTATCCTTCTCCCTGGGCCATTTCCCAGCCCAGGATGGCTTGCTTGCGCACTGACCCGTAGCGATAATTACCAAATTTCCCGGTCTTCTTCAAAACACGATGACAAGGGATGATGTAGGCAACCGGGTTGTGAGCGACGGCGTTCCCAACCGCATGCGCGAAATTTACCGAGCCGACTTGTCCGGCAAGCGCCTCGTAGCTCGTGACCGCGCCGGGCGGTAGGCGCAGGAGCGCCTCCCAGACCTTGATCTGGAAATTTGTGCCGCGCAGGTGCAGGGAAATCTCCCGCGGCTCTTGATATGCAGGAGAGGGTTCGAGACGAGGTGTGAAAATCTGTTCCACCACCGGGCGGGTGCGGGATGGGTCTTCTTGCAAGGCGGCGTTGGCCCAGTCAAGTTTGAGTTGCTCAAGGGCGACCTGACGTTCGCCGTTCACAAAGGCTAAAAAGCAGATACCGCGCCCGGTCAGTGCAAGCAGGCATTCGCCGAATGGGGTGGGGTGGAAGCCGTAGACGATATCCACACCTGTACCTTTCGTCCGGTATTCGCCAGGGGTAACGGCTTCGCACTTGACCAGCAGGTCGTGCAGGCGGCCTGGGCCGGAGAGACCGGCTTCGTAAGCGGCAGTCAAGACCGAGGTGCGCGCGAGTAAGGCCTTGGCGTTTTCCTTGGTCAGGAATTGCAGGAAGCGTTTGGGGCTGAGACCCGCCCAGCGGGTGAACAACCGCTGAAAATGATATTCGCTCAGGCCCACGTGGTCAGCCACCTCAGCCAAGTCCGGCTGGCGGTGGGCATTGGTTTCCAGGAAGCGGATAGCTTGTTCGATGCGCTGATAGTCTTTGGAAAGTTGGGATAGGTTGGTCATATCCTTATTGTACCGATTTCCTCCTTGTCTGCCACCTGATTCTTGCGATTCTTGTTGGAACATCAATAGGGAAAATGGCCTCGTGAATGCCGCGGATAAATAGATCAGGAAAAACGAGAGGTGTATAGATATGCTATAATATTTTTAATAAAATGACCCTTCTCCCGAAAGGAGCCAAGGGGTATCCCGAATTCTAGGATATCTGCAAATGGAGGAAATATGCCTGCCACTATTATCACTGATCGGGTGTTGGTCACAGACCACAGCCATTGGGAAGTGTTCCTCAAGCCACAGGAGCTCATAGATGGTGGTGTGACGGATGTGATCCTTAAGGCCGGGTCAGGCCTGACGATTGACTCAAGTTTTCAAAAGAATGGGACGAATGTAGCGAATTTTTCCAAATATCTCCGCTTGCACGCCTATTGGTGGGATGATCCCCTGGTTAGCGGGAATGTGCAGGCAGATTTCGCTGCTCAAGCCTTAAAAAAAAGCGGCCTCCCGGTGCTCTCGCTGTGGGGAGATATGGAGCAATGGTGGGCTGACTGGAATAAATGGATGGCGGCTCGAATGGGAAAGCTGCCTTGGAGTGGAGTTCCGGTGTTTAAACCCTGGGCTTTGGATAGTCACTGCAAGTCATTCGCTGAAGCCCTAACCAAAGTGTGGCCGGTAACTGGCTTGTATACTGGGAGAGGATATATCACAACTTATGCCCCCACCATGAAGAGCTGGTTGGGTAGTTACAAGATCTGGTTTGCCTCCTATGGAAGACAGCCCAGTGTTGCAACTAAGATGACCTGGCAAGAGCTAAAATCAAATTGGCTGCCAGAATACGACCCGATCTTTAAGGATACCGGGATCGTGAAAGAAAACATCGTCGGCCATCAGTTCACAGGTGACAGGTGCTTACTGCCGGGTGGGTATCAGGATATCTTGGGATTGACACGCAAGGCGATGGATGTAAGCGTGTTCCAGCGTTCTTTTATGGAACAACTTGGAGAGGTGGGATCCGTTGGACCAATTGAACCTCCGGTTGATAACAACCCGCCTCCTGCCGGGACGCCGTACATCTTCTTGGGGTCGCACCTCTGGGTGCGGAGTCTCCCGAATGAAACGACAGCCAGACTGATCGACAGCCTCACAAAAGACCAGCGGGTGGTTGTTGTGGAGATCCAGGGCGATTGGGCACGGTTGGACAAACCAGCTGGCTGGGTGCGCCTGAGCTGGTTGACCAAGCTGTAATAATGTGTGGGTAACCGATAAAAGGCGGGGTCTGCTCAAATGCAGTCCCCGTTCTTTTTTTAATCACCGTTCATTTTTTATACTTCTCAATGAGGAGCGTTATCGGGACAACAGGGACGGTTTACATCGAATGATTCTCAACCATGCCTGGTTTTATTGTACAATTAATGCACCTATACGTACTGGTTTAATATAAAACCACAGCCCGTGGGGTTTTGGTTCGGAAGAAGGAGGACAAACTAATGGAAAAGAGGGATGTATTCTCCAAAATCCTGGCAATTGCGGGAGCTGCGCTGGCGTGGATCCCAATCCTGGCACCGCTTTTGTTCTCAGTGGTTTCTCTTATTAGCTTGCGCATACTTCGGTTCGACTATCTGATGCCTGCTGAATTATTCCCGGTGGCTCTCATGGGTGGGGGGCTGCTGTTATGGGCGGCGCTGCGATTGCGCTCGCGCCAGAAAATCATTGGCTGGGGACTTGTCTGTGCGATCGGTTTACTGGGTGCCAGCCAGGGACTGGTAGTTGTCACAGGCCTGGCTTCGGGTGAGACTGCGCCGACCGGTTTGTGGTGGGTGCTTGCCCTGACAACGATCATCGGCTATACCCTGGCATTGATTGTCACTGGAATTGGAGGGGTGTTATTGTTGCGCGACCTGTTCAAGAATTCCCGATATTCATGAAATAGTCTCAAGATCACAGGAGCAAGTTTTAGATCATTGCTACGAACCCCTCTCCCGATATTGGGAGAGGGGGCGTTGATCTTTATACTTTCGCTGTGTTTAGAAATTGCGTGTAGATGACAGTATATTCATCTTGGCATGTTCTTGGTGAGAAAAGCCTTCAGCTACAGCAGGAATTAAACCGGTTAGGAACCACCCAGGGGGGCGTCAGTTTTCCTTCCAGAGCTGGCGGTCACGCGGATCATCTCCATCGAGCAGGAGTGGATGCACCTGCGGGCCGAGGCGGTAGCCGTGCGCTGTCCAAAGGCTCTCGGCGAGGTGGTGGGGCTGCAGGGAAAGCCCCTGATCGATAAAATACTCACACAGGCGGGTTATGTCGCGTTCGAAGATGGCATAGGCATTGCGGTTGCCTTGAACTGTAACCACCTGGGGGAAGTCGATCAGGGTGATATGTCCCTTCCAGTAGAGGATGTTGTAAGCAGATAAGTCGCCATGGACACGCCTGCTGGCCAGCATAATATTGAGGTTATCTAGGATTCGATTGAAAAGGAACTCAGCCTCCTCGATCTCCAGGGTTACTTCGTTAAGTGCTGGAGCAGGCAGCGTTTCGTCGCCCAGATAACCCATCAGGATTGCTTTAGTGGCCATTTCGTACGGGCGCGGCACATCCGCCCCGGCTTCAAAGAGTGTCTGCAATGTACAATACTCGTGGGCGATCCAGGATTGGTGGCGGATCTGTTCTCCGTAGACACTGCGTTTATGTTGGGCTTTGAGCATGCCCAGGTCGACGACTGGGTGACCGTTCTCATCCAGGACCTCACAGCCTTCGCGGTAGAGCTGGTCGTTCTTTAGGTTTCGCAGCATGCGCGGCCGGTATACTTTGGCTGCGACAAGCGGGGCGTCCACCTGCTCACCGGACCGGCACAGGTAGACCGAAGCCTCCTTGCCGACCTTGATCTTGCGCAGGACATCCGAGATCCAGTGTTGCTCATAGAAATAACCAAGCGAGTCTAGCAGCCAGCTCTCTTCGAACCGGGCAGCGTGATAGGTGAACTCGAAGGATTGGACCGAATCGTCCTGGGATTGAATGAACAGGGCTGCACTGACGGGTGTTTTTTTCTTGACAACACTCCGTCGAGGCTGGTGATGGCGGCTGGTGGCTGCTTCGGCTGGTTTGCCACGTCGGGTTGTTTTGGCTATCTTTTCGAAGGTCTCGAGAGGGATATCCTCGTCGAGTTCTTCCAGTAGATCAGAAAAGTTGTCAGGTTTCATAATGTAAATGTTCCATAAAACAAAAACCACAGGCACAATTGTCTGCGGCGGGGGAAACAAAAACCGCAGGCTGAGGCACCTGCGGCGGGAGGAATATGGTTAACAGGCGGGAGAATCCGCCGGGATCACAGTTTGCTCCGCACAAGAGGCGCGCTCAAAAGAATCGTTTCGACCGATTTGACGTTTGACATTTGAGACGAGCCTCCTTTCTTGAATAAGATGGGGCGAGTTTATCATCGGCTCTGGTGGGCGTCAAGGTTCCTGGGATGGGGGTGTTATTCAAGGAGAAGCAATATAGCTGCTGTATTAAACCTGGTATAAAAGTATCGGTGATCAAACAAACTAGCCCGGGTAGGATCTTAAAGATCTTGATTCGAGAAAGGATGTCTTGACCGTCTTTCAGGAAGGAAAGCAGCAGCACGTCCAAGACGATGAGCATCCCCCTGAGACCAGCCAGGGCGAAACCAGATGCAGGCGGCGTGTGAAAGCCAGGGTGAAGGGTAGCAAGATCACGAAGCGCATAACATTCATCCTGGTTACAAGGAGCCTATAAGGGAAACTCCATTGTTCCATTAGGTTTATGCTTTTGGCTTTAAAAATCTTGTTATATCCAGAATTCACATGATAGCCAAATAAGTTTCTATATCGTGCTAACGACTTAATCGTAAAATTCGTTCAAATAATTTTATTAAAAACACGATACAATTAACTACTTATATTCATGGAATAGGACAATGCGAAAAACAAACCTCATCTTGGTTGCCTGCCTCCATTTATTCTGTCTGGCAGTTATCCTGCCAGGTTGTCAGACTCATAAAACGACACCCGCCCCAACGCTTGTCTGGCAGATAGAGGTCACAAAGTTTGAAATTATGAACAACTTAAGTGCTATTGAGTCGGTGACTCAGTACAATGGGTCGAAAATCGACGTGGCCCACGCACAATCCCCTGACGCAGGAAACGTCTACCTGATAATAAATGTGATAATACACAAAGAAGACAACCAGTCCACGGCTTCCTTCGATTGGCAGCAGCTGGTGGTCAATGACGGCTCCGGGAATTCTTATCACCGCCTTGCAAATGACACTTTTCTTGAACAGTATCAATATACACCACGGATAACCGGGTTGGAGCTGCGCTTTGGTGAGAATTCCGGCTGGATGTGTTACGAAATCCCTGTATCTGTTGCAACGGGGAAATTAACCCTGGTATACACTGCAGAAGAAAGCCAGCAGGAGATTACCCTACAGAAATAATACAAATCTGTTAGTAATCCTTGTCTGTGTTATGTTCCTTATAAGGCTTCCCAATTATGAAACAGAGAATCTTCTATATCATTGTACCGATTATTATTATCCTAGCCATCGCTGCCAGTGTATTGTTCAGCGGTGTTCTGGTAATGCCGACAAAAGCAACCCTTGCGAATGCCACCCCTGTGGAGAGTTACGATATTCTGGAATACCAGTACCAACGTGAGTTGAATATCTTGTCAGATTATGCCAACGGCAGTTATACCCCCCAAAACCCGTATATTATCCAGGATCCCTACAAGGCTAACCCGTTATCAGCCCTGATCCTTTTCGAGACGGCTGAACCGGCTCAAGTCACTGCGACCGTGATAGGGAAAAACCAGTACGCAACATTTACTTATTCGATGGACGGTTTCACCACCCACCACGAAGTGGCGGTCCTTGGGTTGTATCCGGGGCAGAAGAACCAGGTGGATCTGGCCATTATTTACCAAAACGGGCAAGAGAAAAAATACGAGCAATTCCTGCAGACAGAACCCCTGCCTTACGATTTTCCCAATCTGGCTGTTCAGGTCTCAAAACCGGAGAAAATGGAACCCGGCGTTGACTTGATGATCTCCTGCCTCGATACCAATTATACCTACATGCTGGATGCAAATGGGGATGTGCGCGGGTATTTTTCCAACAAGAATTTTGGGCACTGCACTGCAATGCGAGTCTTAAAAAATGGGCGTCTGCTCACGACTGGCGATGTTGAGAAGCTGATGCCTTACAATATGTATACTCTTTGGGAAATGAACCTGCTCGGTAAAGTTTTTGTTGAGTACGAAATCCCAAATGCCGTCCATCATGACATTATTGAACTGGACAATGGAGATTTCCTGGCTGCTTCGAACAATGCGAATATGCCCCTAGGATATGATACTCGCGAGGACGTGGTCATCCGGATCGATCGCCAATCCGGTGCAGTAACACAACAATACGATCTGCGCCAAATTCTCGACGATAATCGAAAACCTTATAATCACTACGACCCGGGCGTTCTAAATGCACCCAACCGGGATTGGGCTCATACCAATTCAGTGGCGATGGATGAAGGCGATAATAGCATCATCTTTTCATCCCCAATTCAGAGCGCTGTAGTTAAATTTAATGCAGATACACATGAAATTGATTGGATGTTATCATCACCCGAAGGGTGGGATGGCAAGTTTAGCCAGTACCAAAAGTATCTGCTTACCCCCATAGGGGAAAATTTCGAATGGCAATGGGGTCAACACTCAGTTAAGATCTTACCAGATACGGACGGCGATTCAAATACCATTGACATTCTCCTTTTTGATAATGGCCAAGCCAGGAGCTATACTCAAGCCAACAGTATTAATCCGGTCAATAATTACTCCAGGGCAGTGATATATCGTATCAATGAACTTAATAGAACGGTGGAACAAATCTGGCAATTCGGCAAGGAGCTTGGATCTGGAGCCTACGCCACCTTCCTGGGGAACGTGGAAAAAATGCAACTAACCGGTAACTTCAACATTGACTTTGGAGGCATGTTACGCCAGGATGGTGTTCCGCTGGACGACATCGTACAGAGCGTTATCGGCAGACAGCAGGTCCAATCCAGAGTTGTGGAAGTGCAGCAAAAGGGTGAGGTGGTTTTTGACGTTTCAGTCACCCCAAACAATTCTTCCGATGCTGAAACCTATCAAGTGAGGAAAATGGATCTCTACACCGCAGCCATGCGGTACTTATTGGGCGATAGTAAGGGCCAGCGCAAGGGTGATGTCCAATCTAGCGAGCCAACCTCCTATAATCTTCCAAACTTCTTTATTCCCCGTATCACCCTGAATTTCAAGCAGATCTACCAGCAGAATGGAAACCTCATCTTACAAGGCAGTTTTCTTTACAACGGTAAATCTTATATGCTGGGAAAAGTACTGTTTGTGTTGAAAAACAAGGATTATCAATATATTTTCGCAGCAACACCAGGCCTGAATGGCAACTTCGCGGCGCGGTTTGACTTAAACGATGTGCAGCCTGGTGAATATGCTATCTATGTGGCCGGTGGTGTGGTAAATGGAATGGATGCCCTGGGGAAAGTCAACTTCGGCTACAACCCAACTGGTTATAAGATCCAGGTAAAATAGACTGCTTTAAGAGGGAAAACCTTCTTGACCCATAAACTTGCGCGTACCTGGTTCAGCTTTAAAAAAGTTCTTATTCTTGCGGGAGCTGTCGGGTTGTTATTAATCCTGCTTGTTCTGGCCTTTCTTTTTATAAATCCGTCGTATGCTCCCTCTGCCGACACACTGTCGTTCGTAAAGGATGCAGTTGCTAAGCAGCAAAAAATCGAAGAAGATCTGCGCGCCTACTACCAGGAAGGAAAATACACCTTTTCTGATCCATTGGTGATCCAGGACCCTTATCAAACTGCTCCTTTGACTGCCCTGATCATCTTTGACACCCCTCAAAACAGCCAGATCTCCATTCACGTACCGGGGGAAACCCCCCAATCTGCGGTGGATTATCCTTTTGCAGGTTACCAGCGCCACCACGAGATACCCGTTTACGGTCTATGTGCTGATACCTTGAACCACGTCACGATCAGCATGAAAACGCAGAACGGAGAAAGTGCACAGACCGAGGTAAACCTGCAAACCGAACCATTACCCGTTTACATTCAAAATTTCCAGGTTGATAAAGTGAACCCAGATAAATACAGCCCCGGGTTCAATTTTACTTTCCTGGGCTCAAAACCGGTTTTCGATATCGATGGAAACGTGCGCTGGTATTCTACAAAAGAATCTTTTGAGGTTTTCACCAAACTGAAAAACGGGCGTTTTTTATTTACCTACAGGATAGAAGATCAGGAACCCAGCTTCATAATGGAACAAGATCTGCTGGGGAAGATCTATGCCATTTACTATATAGCCGATGGCATCCACCATGATATTTATGAGCTTCCGACCGGAAATCTGCTGATTACAAGTTCAGAAATGAATTCAGCCACGACCGAGGATAATATTATTGAAGTTGACCGGGGCACTGGCCACATCGTAAGGTCATTTGACTTGAAAAATTACCTGGATGCAAACCGCCTTCATGAGATGGATTTAGATGTAAACGATTGGCTCCACCTGAATTCGATCGTCTACGATCCCACGGATCATTCGATTATCATTTCCAGCAAGGCGCAGTCGGCTGTTGTAAAGATGACCTACCCCGGGATGAAAATCGTATGGATCCTGGGACCCCATGACAATTGGAATGCAAAATTCCAACCCTATCTGCTCACCCCGGTTGGTGAGAATTTTGAATGGTCCTGGTCACAACACCATGCCACGCTATTCGGCCCGGATGTACCAGGAGATGACGCCGTTGATATATTGTTATTCGATAATGGCTTGTATCGTAGCTTCGAAAAAGCCACTGCCTATTCGCCACCTGAATCGTATAGCCGGATCGTCCACTACCGCATCAACGAAGCATCCATGACTGTTGAGCAGGTATGGGAATATGGCGAAGAAAACGGTGCAGCCACCTTCTCTGGTACGCGCGGCAGTGCCTACCTTTTACCCAATGGAGATGTCCTTGGCACTTGGGGAGCTATTTCTAAAGATGCCTTGGGAAATCCGTTGGCCAATATTGGTACCAATGGTAGTACAGATGAAACCCAAATAATGGAGGTCGATCCTTCAAATAACGAGGTGGTATTTGAGTGTACTGGGTTTGGCTTGGTGACTTATCGCACCTTGCGTGCCGGATTATATGATGGATATTCAGAAAAGAATGCCTATCTTGTGACGCCTCTGGATAATACGACTGGAAATGACCTTGTAGACCGGAGTGTGATGGCTTTGCGGGACTTGAAACGGCAGGTCATTTCCCCATTTCACTCATGGCTCAAAAAGATTGGCCACCAGATTCTTGTACCGATCCGGTGATGCCCCGCCAAACATTAGTTCTTTGGATGAACGTTTATTCAAGAAAAATACAATGCGCACTCTGCAGGGTAACGGGACACGAATTCAGCCTCGATTGCCAGTCTTGGTCTAGAATCAATGCAATATCTTCAGTTTTTTGATTAATTCTATGACTACTCGAATTTCTCTAAGAGTTGCAGTATACTGAAAAGTGACCGAAATAGCCCTATCTGTTAATAAATAAGAATGGAGCAATAACTACAATCGGTTTAAGGTATTAGGGATGCCTTTAGCGCCTCCTTCAAAGCCTACGAAAGGTCACCATGAAACGCATTTGTCTTGGGCTGATCATTCTATTTAGCATCATTGGCGGGGTAATTGCTGTTTACACCACTGCGAATGGTCCTTGGGGATATTCGGACCCGGTGGAATATATTTCCACAGCCACCAGTATTCTTCATGGACAGGGGGTGGGCTATTACGAAGGAGGCGCACAATTCAGTTTTACAACTCTGCATCCACCGTTTTATTCCATCGTGTTGGGCTTTATTGGCCTTACAGGGATCAATCTGGTGGTAGCAGCGCGCTGGCTAAATATCTTTGCTTTTATTGCTTCCATATTCATTGCCGGGTGGATATTCTTTCGCTTCAGCTGCGTGCCGGCCCTGGGTGTTGTCGCAAGTGCACTCATGTGTACTTTCCCATATATGGTAGTCATGTTTAGTTCTTCCTATTCCGAACCCCTATTTGTCCTTCTGGTATTGTTGGGAGGGCTGGGCTTGCTGATCTATCTAAAAAAAGAAAAACCGGTACCGTTCGTATTGAGTGCAATTTTGCTTGGCTTAATCCCGTTTACACGTTATGCCGGGATTGCGATGCTCGCATCCGGAATTGCAGCTGTCTTTTTTCTTGTGCCGGGAAAACCTTGGACCCGCATAAAACGGACCGTTCTTTTCGCCTTGATAGGTTGTTTGCCAACGATTGTCTGGCTAATTCGAGTTTATCTTGTCGGTAACCACAGTATGGGCGGACGAGGGATTGGGACAGATTGGAGTACAGTGGCAGCCCAGTTTCAGGCGTTCCGTGGCATCTTCATGGACACGGTCTGGAAGTGGATCCCGTTCCAGAGTCATACTACGATCCTGCGTTATAGCGTCCGATTTGTACTGACTGGCATCGGGCTTGTAACTACGATTGTGCTTTCTTTTCTAGCCGGACGGCGATTGCACCAGGATACCAACCCAAAAACCGATATGCCGATTTACATCTATTTTGGGCTGTCGACGTTGGTTTACCTGGCGGTTTTGATTGCCACCTATTTGTTCACTCAGCCAACGATTGACATCGACAACAGGATGCTCCTACCATTTTTTGTCTGCCTGGTAATGGGAATGTTGGGAGCTTTTACCCTGTGGCAAACGGCCTGGTTCAGAGAACGCAGGCGCTGGCTCCAGGTATTACCCTGGCTGGTTATGATTCTTTGCATGTATTGGTACATCCCCCAGACCCAAGAAAAAGTTAAGTTCTACCATCTTGGCGACGGACTGACTGCCTATCATTGGAATAGTTCTGAGATTATCCAGTCGGTACGCGCCCTGCCAGTAGCCACACCTGTTATTTCGAATGACTGGGAATTGCTTTTGCTTTGGACAGAACGTCCAATTTATGGGTTCTGGAATACATTTCCGTCCGATCCTCCCATTCAGACAACAGCTTATGGGGCAGATCAAAGAGATCACGTCCAATCTGTGTTCTGCGATCAGGGAGCCGCGCTGGTTATCTTCAATGATTTTTCCACTCAATTCAGGGATCAAGTTGGCGAATCTGCACTTAACCAGGTGCCGGGTTTATTTGCAGGGTTATCCGTTTATGGAACATATCCCGATGGGACGATCTACCTTTGTCCATAATGGATTTAATGAACGTCCCTTGAACGATAATGCTCTTCAAAGCCCATCAAGGAATGGTGCTATACCCGGCATATGTCCACTTCACAGTTTGTTCTACTGAGGATATTCCCAGAGATTAAATATCAGGTTGCTGAAAAACCAAGCACGAAGGCGGCTGTGGTCAAAAAAAGCAGACCGGGCAGGATCTTCAAGATCGTTCTTCGAGATAGGATGGGTTGACCGGTTTTCAGGAATGAAAGCAGCAATCCCCCCAGGCTGATGAGCGCCCCTCCCAGACCGACCAGGGCGAAACCAGGCGCAGTGCGGCGGGTGTATGCCAGGATAAAGGGCAGCAGGAAAATGATCATCCCGGCAATACCATGCACAACCGTCAGCAAGAGGACTGGAAAATTATTTTTCATCGGAACAGAGCGGGTGAGGATGATCGCCAAAAATCCAAGGATGGTAAAAACCAGATAAGGGGTGCGGTAAGCAGAGAGATGCTCCCAGACCAATCCCAGTGAAAGGCTGAGCGGGATGATGGTCGAGAGGATGACCACGACCGGGCTGTCCAATGCATCGAAACCCAGGATGATGAGCAGCAGCCCTGCCACAAGCAGGACACCGAAACCGACGGTGTAAGCGATCATTGGGATTGTATCCATTCCATTGATACCGATAGCAACCTGCCAGGCAGCCAATAAACCGGTAGCGAAAAGAAGGATGCGGTCCAAGATAGTGATTTTCATTTTCTATAATACTTAGGGCGGGGTGAATTGCCAGGGCTGGGCAAAGGGATGTGGTTTTCCCCAATGGGTGGCTTTTATGAAATTAAAGTGACAATAAAATCATCGCACTGAGCATGAAAACCGAAGCATACTTGAACAATCCAAAATTACCTCGTTGGTTTGGACGGAGAACGGTGTCGGCAGCCAGGAGCACCAAACCGGCCGACAAGACTGCCAGCAGCCGGAGGAAACCCCATTGCATCCCGATCAGGATGCCGGCTGTGCTGATGGAAAACGCGGCAATCAAGCTCGACACGGCAATCGTAAGGCGTGTGACCCGGAATCCGTAGGCGGACGGGAAAGTAGGGATCTTTGCAGACTGGTAATCATCGAAATAGCGCATGGCAAAGGTTAGGATGTGGGTGGGGATCCAGAACAGCACTGCCAGGGCAAGCAGGAGTCCGATGCCATCCAGGTGACCTATGGCGAAGGTGCGCCCGGCCAGGATGGGTATGGCGCCTGAAACCCCGCCCCAGACAATGCTCCAGCAGGTGCGCCGTTTGAGCCAAAGCGTATAAATCACCACGTCGAAGAACAACCCTGCAAAGACAATCAGCCCATAGAGCGGGGACATGGCGATTGCCATCCCGACACCCAACATGGAAAGTATCAACCCAAGCCGCAGGGCTTTGGTGGGGGCTACCCGACCATCTGCCAGCGGACGGTGGTGGGTGCGATTCATGACTGAGTCGATATCGCGGTCATACCACATATTGAGGATGGTGCTTCCAGCGATCGCTAGGAATAAACTCAAAGCCAGACTAAAAAAATCGTACCAGTGGATCACCGGGTCGCGGGCGCTCAAGAACCCCGCCAGGCCGGTGGAGAGAAGCAAACCTGTCTGAAGGGATTTGGTAAGAGGCCAGTAAAGACGAAGTTTGGCAAGCACGATTTTCAAAATAGGCTCCTAAAGAGCTGAAATTTAGAGCAGAAACCGAGGTAATAAAGCAATCAGGTGTCAAGCAACAGAGTGGCTCGATTATAAAGGATTTCTCGATGGCTAAGACCTTTATTTATCGATTTCTCACTTTATTTCCGGTGTTGGAGCAGATTCCTGATTTCATAATAATGATACTCAATTCAAATGAATTGCGTATATCTCCATTGATGCCCTTATGTTTTATCAGTGGCATTTAATGTCCCTTTGGCATGAGGAAACCTGATGAAAGCAAACTCAGAAAAGACAACGGTTCTGATCGTCGGCGCAGGCATCGGCGGGATCGCCACGGCAGCCCGTTTAGCTTGCAAGGGTTACCGGGTGAGGGTGGTGGAGAAATGTGAAAAATCCGGCGGGCGCTGCGGACAGTTGACCATGGATGGTCACCGGTACGATACCGGCGCGACCTTGTTCATGATGCCAGAGCTTTATGCTGAAACCTATTCGGCTCTTGGCGAATGTATGGAAGAGCATCTCGACCTTCGGCGGATCGATCCCACTTACCATCTGTATTTTCAGAATAACTCGCAGCTACAGTTGACATCCAATCTCCACGAAATGATGGAGCAGTTGGAGGCCATTGAGCCGGGCAGTTTTAAACGCATGTTGCATTACCTGGCGGAAGGCCGGAAGTATTACGAGCTTTCGCTTCCCAATGTGATCAATCGGGATTTCCGCAGTCTGGCCGAGTTCATAAATCCTCGCATGATCTCAATCTTTCTCCGTCTCAAGTCCCTCACCCGGCACGACCGCTATGCCAGCCGGTTCTTCAAGACTTCCAAGTTGCAGATGGCTTTCACTTTTCAGGATATGTACATGGGGCTCAGCCCATACGAATCCCCGGCCACCTATTCGTTGATGCAAACCACCGAACTTTGCAACGGCTTGTATTACCCGATGGGAGGCATGTATCGAATCGCCGAAACATTGACCGGCATAGCTGAGAAATTGGGCGTGCGCTTCCTGTACAATGCACCGGTGGAGAAGATCCTGGTGGATGGCGGACGCGCCACCGGAGTGGAGATGGCAGGTGGGCAAAGATTGAGCGCCGACATCGTTGTGGCCAACGCTGACCTGGGGTATGTCTACCGCCAACTGCTACCCGACGACGGCGAAGCGGACCGTATAGATCGAAAAGAATATGGTTGCTCTACGGTCATGTTCTACTGGGGCCTGGATAAACAGTATCCTCAATTGGGGCCTCATAACCTGTTCTTCTCGGGCGATTACCGTAAAGGGTTCGAGGATATTTTCAAGGGGAAAACCATGCCGGAACAGCCCAATTTTTACATCCATGCTCCCGTTCGATTGGACCCATCCGCGGCTCCAGTTGGACAAGACACGCTTTACGTTGCTGTCCCGGTCGGTCACGTCGATGAGCGGAAACCGCAGGATTGGCTGAAGATTCAGGCACGAGCCCGCTCTTTCATATTGGAGCGTCTATCCCAGCTTGGAATGGCTGATTTCGAATCGCACATAAAAACGGAAGTGAGTTTTTCTCCTCAAGACTGGCAGCATCGCTATAACCTGACGCGTGGCTCTGCCCATGGGCTGAGCCACAAGCTCACCCAGATGGCCTATTTTCGCCCACACAATCGGCATAAAAGTTATCGCAATCTCTACTTTGTAGGCGCAAGCACGCATCCCGGAACTGGAGTACCGACGGTGCTCGTCTCAGCCCGTTTGACATCCCAACGAATTCTGGACGACACTTGTAATTAACAATGTTTTGTGACACCCCGGGAAATTGAGGGGTGGAGAGGAGAAGGTAATTATGAACACCACTGCAGCCCTGGCTCATTCAACCACCTGGAAAGGTAGCAAGCAATCTTATCTCACTGCCCGGCTCCTGGTTGACCGGGGGATGGTGGACGACTGTCTGCGCGGTTACGCCTACTTCCGCTGGGCAGACGATATGATCGACATCTTCATGAAAACCAGCGCCGAACGGACGGCTTTCATTGCCAGGCAGAAGATGCTCATCGAGACTTTGTATCTAGGCGAGCGGTGTGCGGACCTGTGCCCGGAAGAGGAAATGCTCGCTGATCTGATCGCCCACGACCGGGGTCCCGACGGAGGGCTGCGTTCGTTCATTGAAAATTTCATGGCAGTCATCGAGTTCGACGCCAACCGCAATGGACGGCTGGTGACTCGTCAGGAGATGGGCACATACACGGCCTGGCTTGCCCTGGCGGTAATGGACGGCATTCAGTATTTTATCGGCAATGGCCATCCGTATCCTAAAACCCCGGATCGCACGCTGGCAGTCACCGGAGCCCACCTGGTGCATATGCTGCGTGACACCCTGGAAGATCTGCCGGCTGGATTTGTTAACATCCCGGCTGAGGACATTCAGGAACTTGGCATCCGAATGGACGATATTGACTGCCAGACTTTCCGTCTCTGGATGCACAGGCAGGTGGAACGCGCCCGGGTCTGCTTTCAGGCGGGAAAACGCTATATTGACAGCCTGGATGTGCTGCGCTGTAAATTGGCCGGGGCCTGGTACTGTGCACGGTTTGAATGGTACCTGGATGCCTTCGAGCAGGACGGGTATGTTTTGCAAAATGCTTATCCCGAACGCCAGGGCCTGGCGGTCTGGCTGGAAATGACCGGGTTGGGATTGGCCATCACGGTGAAGCATATCGCTGGCGAGATCCGAAGAGGTTGGGTTGAGGCAACTTCGCGAGGCATTCCTGCTTAAGAGACCTCCATGTCCTCCTACTATCCAAAATAATCCGGTGGATTATTTCCTGCTGGTACAATTACCCTTGTGAGCTCAATCTCTGTAAAAAACATCATCCTGCACGAAGAGGCGGAATTCCTGATCGTGAACAAACCTGCTGGGATTTCGGTCCTGCCCGACGGTTGGGAGAAGGATGCCCCCTACCTGGTCAAACTGCTCGAGGAGCAATCTGGGAGACTCTGGGTAGTCCACCGACTGGACAAAGTGACCAGCGGGGTGATGATCTTTGCTCGCACAGCTTCAGCCCACCGGGCACTGAGTATGCAATTCGAACAGCATGAGGCGCAAAAGGTATACCATGCCATTGTTGTTGGCGTGCCGGAATGGGATCGGCACACTGCCCGCCATCCGCTGCGCGTGGACGTGGGCCACAGCCATCGCACGGTCGTGGATCCCAGCAAAGGGAAATCATCGGAGACTACTTTTGGTGTACTGGAAAGGTTCACGGGTTATAGTTTATTGGAGGCCGTCCCGGCCACCGGGCGGACGCACCAGATTCGTGTGCATGCTTATGCGCTTGGATTCCCGCTGCTCGGCGACAGACTCTACAGCGCCCCCGCCACGGATTTGATTGCCCGCCCCACCCTGCATGCTCAATCGCTGACGTTCACTCATCCCACTCGCGGGGACCGCGTATCTTTCAGCGCTCCTTACCCGGACGATTTTGAAGCCACCCTGAACAAACTGAGAGCCGGTCGCTGAGACCGGCTCTTTTTCTTGTCGTTTTCTCAGGCGGAGTCCTCGCCGTATGAAGTTTTTCTTATAGTTTCTAATAATTTAAATAATCTTTCTTGCTTCCATATAAAATCGCTTCTCCCTCGCCTCGCCCATTGAAAAGGTCTTGCGCGGCAATGCGCCATCCAGGATCACCGTCTTGAACAAATCAGATTTATTCATGCCCGGGACGTAGAAACCAGCGTTGCCTGGCTGTGCACCCAGCTTGCAAGTCACTTCCTCGCCGTGGACGTAGTCGATCTTATCCGCACCGTTCTCTTTCATAAATACGTCAAGGAAAGCCTGCAGAGTACCCACCGGTAGATTGGATGGCGGGTGGTCGATCTCGAGGATGCAAAACTGCCTGCCGCCGCCGACCAGGCCGATGGCCTGTTTGGAACCTTTGGCCTCATCCACCGCTTTGACCATTTCTTCGGCGCTTGCAACTGTCGCAAAGGATGAATCTGTGCCGAAGTGTGCCTTCAGGCTGGCAAAGATATCCTTCTTCAGGCCGAACAGCACCCTGTGAATGGGTTCGAATTCCAGTCCTTCGTCGTGTACGTTCTCTAATTCGATCAATGCATAACGTGCTGGATGGTCCAGACCCACTTCGGGTTTCATCCGTTCCCAAACAGCCTTAGCGGTGGCGAGCGAGTGGTTGCCGTCACCCATTGCAAACAGCAGGACGGGTTTATCCTTACTGACGCCATATTTTTCTGCAAAGGTCACCGGCTTCGCCAGCTTCCGGATAGCGGCGATCACCTGCGCCTCCAGCGCCTCATCGACGGCATACCCGCTGAGGTGGCCGGAACCGAGCATCAGATCGAAATCGTACAGCTTTTCCATCTTATCTTTGGCCTTTATCATTGGCTCGATGACCGTCCGTTGCGGGTCGTCGATCAAGACCAGGATGTGGGGTAGTTCCAGCGCTGCGCCAGTGCGGATCTTCATGCGCGGGGGCAGGCGTTCGACAATCGTCCCTTCGGTGGCACGGATCAGGCTGGTGGAACCCTTCGTGAAGTCATAATGTTCCAAGTCGAGACACAGCATAAGGCCGTGGCGGGTTTTCCTATCCACTGTCCTCTCGACAAAGATCATGCCTTCCCGCGCTTCCAGGATATTCTTCTGCAGGTAAGTACGCATATTATCCTGGATGAACTTGATCCGCGTTTCCTCACCTGGTTTTTCCAGATACACTTCGGGCAGGATCAAGTTATAGGTTGAAGGCTCGTTGCCAACCAGGGTTTCCACCCTTTGCCAGTATTCCGGCTCGGAGGTGAACTGATCGCAAGCGATTACCGCCCATTTGGTCAGATCGGTGCCAATTTTAGGCAAGTAAATACGGGGAATTTGGAGGCCAATGTCTTCGTAGGTTTTCATTTTTTTTTATTCCATCGGCGCACAGTTACGCTGGCACCTGCCCGGTTATTTCTTGGCGAATTCGATGAGTTTCTCTGCCACTTCAGCCCCAACGCGTCCCTGGGCTTCCTTCGTGGCCGCGCCGATATGCGGCGAGCAGATGACGTTATCAAGTTTTGCCAGCTTCCAGTCCGTGGGGGGCTCCTCGGCGTAGACATCCAGCGCGGCGCCGGCTACCTTGCCATTGGTCAGGGCTTCGTAGAGCGCCGCTTCGTTGATGATACCCCCCCGGGCACAGTTGATAATGCGAACGCCGGTCTTCATTTTTTCGAATTGGGCCTTGCCGATCATGTCGGCGGACTCTTTTGTCTTGGGCAGGTGCAGGCTGATGTAATCTGCCTTGGAAAGCACTTCATCCAGCGTGACCAGCATCACGCCTCCGGATTCCTTGACGTACGGGTCATAAGCGAGGACGGTCATGCCGAGGGCGTTGGCGCGCCTGGCAACTTCCTTTCCGATGTTGCCGATGCCAATGAGTCCGAGCGTTTTACCGCCGATCTCGTCGCCTTCAAAGGCTTTCTTTTCCCATTTTTCGGCTTTCATGGTGACGGAGGCTTTGTGGAGATTGCGTGCCAGCATGAACATATAACCAACTGCCAGTTCAGCCACCGAAGCAGAGGAGGCTTTGGGTGTGTTCATAACGGTGATGCCCTTTGAGCGGGCGTAGTCGGCGTCGATCGTATCCAGTCCGACTCCGCCGCGTACGATGACCTTCAGATTCGGGCAGACGTCGATCAACGGCTGGCGGATCTTTGTGCGGGACCGCACCACGCAGCCATCATAAAGTGGCAGGATGGTGGGAAGTTGTTCGGGAGTGATCTCGAAGTTCGTGTCCACCGTCAGACCTGCGTGGCGCATTTTCTCAAGGGCATCAGCTTCGGTTTTGTCGCAGACCAGGATTTTCATGTAAATTCTCCTTTCGAGCTGTGATTAATTAATAACAGGAAACCGCGGACTTTCTGCCCGCTTTTCCCTGTTTATGGACGAGTGTCGTTCCACAAAAACATTGTAACATGCCATCCATCCATGTCAACTGTTTTCCATCCTGCGCGGACTGTGTCTATTGTTAGTGTGCGAATCCGTTACGCTGGACTATAATGCTATTGTAAGACAACTGAACCCTTTTCTTCTAAAAACAGGAGATGAAAATGACCAAACGTGTCCACAATTTCAATCCCGGCCCGGCTGTCCTTCCACTGGAAGTACTCCAACAAGCCCAGGCAGAAATGCTCGATTACAAGGGCACCGGCATGTCTGTGATGGAGATCAGCCACCGCTCGAAGGAATTCGAAGCCATTGTCGCTGACGCCCAGACTGATCTGCGCGATCTGCTGGGTATCCCGGTCAATTATAAGATCCTGTTCCTACAAGGGGGTGCCAGCCTGCAATTTGCCATGCTCCCGATGAACTTCCGCCCGGCGGGGGCTTCGGCGGACTACATTGTCACCGGTACGTGGAGCAAGAAAGCCTTTAAGGAATCCCAGAAATTGGGGATTGCTAAAGCCGCAGCCAACATGGAGGCTGATAACTTCAATCACCTTCCGACCCAGTCAGAACTCAAATTGGACCCCCAGGCTGCTTACCTGCACTTCACTTCCAACGAAACCATCCACGGTGTGGAATACTTCACCGAGCCGACTCCTCCCGCGGGCGTAGCTCTTATTTGCGACGCTTCATCCGATTTCATCAGCCACCCGATTGATGTCTCGAAGTATGCCATGATCTACGCCGGGGCCCAGAAGAATGCTGGTCCTGCAGGCGTTGTGATTGCCATCATTCGCGATGATATGCTGGAAAAAGTCCCGGCCAACCTTCCGAACCTGCTCGATTATAAAGCCCTGGCTGAAGAAAACTCCTTGCTGAACACCCCGCCCTGCTGGTCCATCTACATTGTTGGGCTGGTTTTAAGGTGGGTCAAGAGCATTGGTGGCCTGGAAGGCATCCAGAAACGCAACCAGACCAAATCTGGCTTAGTATACAAAGCCATTGACGAATCTGGCGGATTCTACAAGGGACATGCCAAATCCGATCGCTCTTCCATGAACGTAACATTCCGTCTTCCCAACGAACCCCTCGAAGAACAATTCGCCGGGGAATCGAAGAAAGCCGGTTTGATTGGATTGAAGGGACATCGTTCAGTGGGCGGGATGCGTGCATCGCTTTACAATGCCCTGCCTGTAGAGGCTGCCCAGGACCTGGTCAAGTTCATGAAAGAGTTCCAGCAGAAGAACGGGTAAGTGCCTTCTCTTTCCTGAAAGGCATCAAATGACCCTGCTTTCTTATAACCTCCCTGGAAATATGCGAACTATAAGGTACATCCGGTGAATGATAAAATCCTGGTAACCTATGCGAGCCGGTTTGGTTCCACCGCAGGCGTGGCTGAAGCCATCGGGAAAACCCTGGTCAAGAGCGGCGCTCAAGTGGATGTCCTCCCCATGAAGGATGTGCTAAACCTTGATCCTTACGATGCTGTCGTAGCTGGAAGCGCGATCAACGCTGGGACTTGGCTGTCGGATGCCATGCAATTCATACAGACCAACCAGGCAAAATTGGCTCAGAAACCCCTTGCTGCATTTTTGGTGTGCATGACTCTATCCATGCGGAACGCCGACCAATACCGGAGTCATGTGGCGACCTGGCTTGAACCGGTGCGGTCTTTTGTTAAGCCGGTGAGCGAAGGTTTGTTTGCCGGGGCGCTTAACATCAGCAAAATCCCGTCGTTTGGCGACCGGCTGAAATTCAGGCTCAGCGTGCTCTTTGGCGCCTGGGCAGAAGGCGATCACCGGGATTGGAAAGCCATTCGCCTGTGGGCTGATAACCTTGCTCCCCGCCTGCTCAAGGGAGGCACCTGATCTGCACCATTGGGTTGCACGTTCCCCTTGCAACGCAACTGATTAAGTTTATAAAAGGGTTCAAGCAATAGAATGGGTGGTTGACTTCTCTTGCCTGCATGGTATAATGTCGCCGCTTTCAGAAGGAGTGGCGACATTATTTTATGCTAAGCGTATCGGAAGCCCGTGCACACATTTCAGCGGTTTTTACACCGGTAGAATCCCAGACCGTTTTACTTAACCGCGCCGCCGGGCGCATCCTGGCCCGCGATATGGCCGCCAAGACAGACCTTCCCCTTTTCGACAATTCCTCAGTCGATGGTTTTGCTCTGCACAAAATGGATCTCGCTTCCACCCGGGCGCTTTCCGTGGTGGCTGATATCCGCGCGGGGAGCAGCCCAGACATCCTCCTCCAGCCCGGCGAGTGTGCCCGCATTATGACCGGGGCCCCCCTGCCTCCGGGAGCGGAGGCGGTGGTGATGGTCGAAGATACAGACTTTAACCTGCGCACACCCGGCACACCTGCCCCGCAGAAGGTGACTATCTACAAAGCCATCCAGCCGGGTGAAAACACTCGTCACCGCGGCGATGACCTGCATATGGGCGATAAAGTGTTGTCCGCAGGAATGCGCCTGCGGGCGCAGGAAATCGGTCTATTAGCCATGCTTGGTGCGGTGGAAGTGACGGTCTACCGGCGGCCGCGACTGGCGCTGTTCTCTAGCGGTGACGAACTATTACCGGTGGAAGCCCACCTGCTTCCCGGTAAAATTCATGAATCCAATTCCTATGCACTGGCTGTCTTGGCCGAAGCGGCGGGTGTGGAACTTATCCGCTTGGGTGTGGCGGCGGATACGGAAATTGACGTACGCTCACGACTGGATAGGGCGGTGTTAGAGAAAGCGGATGTTATCGTTTCTTCAGCTGGTGTTAGCGTGGGTGCATTCGACTACGTAAAGTCTGTAATCGAAGAAAATGGCGAACTCGACTTCTGGAAAGTCAACATTCGCCCTGGCAAGCCTTTGGCTTTTGGAAAGTATCGCGGCATCCCGTTCTTTGGGCTGCCGGGAAATCCGGTCTCGGCATTTATCGGATTTGAAGTATTTGTGAGACCTGCCTTGGAGAAACTGAGCGGGATGGAGCCCCGTCCCCAACTGCGCCAGACGGCGTACCTGGACGAGGATCTGGAATCCGACGGGCGGGAGTCCTATCTCCGCGCAATTGTCCGCCAGGAAAACGGACGGCTGATTGCCCGGCTGACCGGAGCTCAGGGTTCTGGAAACATCTTCTCTTTAGTACGCGCAAACGCTTTACTGATTGTGCCCTCTGGTGTAAAATCGCTGCCTGCAAGCTCGGAAGTAGAGATATGGCCCATCCTATAAAAGCTGCACAAAACGACAAAACCGGTCCGGCCTTATTTTGGACCACTTTTGGTCTCGCCTGCCTGGGCATTCTGGATGCTATTTATTTGCTGGTTTATAAGTTGACTGGCAACAACAACATGTGCTTGGGAAATGGCGGCTGTCATAATGTTAATTTCAGCAGCTATTCGGAAATTGACGGGATCCCGGTCTCGGTGTTTGGAATCGCCGCTTTTCTTCTCATCACCGGCATCCTGCTGCTGGAGCCGCGGCTCAAATTAGCGAGAGAAAATGGACCGCTGGCGATCTTCGGGATCAGTCTGGCGGGAGTGGCTTTTATGGCTTACCTCACCTGGCTCGAAGTTTACGTGATCCATTCCATATGCCCGTTCTGTGTAGCTTCGGCAATCATCATCACCTTGATCTTTATCCTTGCCATTATCCGGTTATTCAACCAATCTGCCCAATAGGAGGAATTCATGCCCCGCATCCGCTGCCATTATATTGACTGTGTTTTCGTAGACGACGGCTATTGCGGCGCCGCGGCGGTCGAACTGGACCCCGATACCGGTTGCGCCACCTTTACTCCCAACGAAGAAGCTGTTGCCAAAGATGGTGATTGGGAAGAAGAGGAACTTGAAGAGTGGGAAGAAGAGGAAACTGATGAAGAGGAAGATGATACCTGGGAGGAAGACGAAGACGAGTTCTAACCGTTTCGTTCCGGGTACTTAACCTGGTCACATTTCCTATAGGGACGCATATTGCGCCCCTATTTGTTTTCCATCATCTGGTATAACAATATCCCCGCCGCAACTGCCAGGTTAAGCGAGCTGACGTGTCCCTTCATTGGCATGGACACGACGATGTCACAAGCCGCGATTTGTTCCGGAGAAAGTCCCTTTTGCTCATTACCAAGCAGCAGAATGGTTGCTTCGCTTCCCCGCCGGAATTTCCGATAATCGGTCTCAGCATGTGCCGATGACCCGACCAGTTGATATCGGTTCTTTCGGCTCCACTGCACGAATTCATCAAAGGAGGCTTGTACCACCGGCTTCCAGAAAAGAGTCCCCATGCTGGCCCGTACCACGGATGGGTGATAAAGCTCCACGCCGCCGTCCAACAGGATCAACCCGTCTGCACCGACCGCATCGAGAGTGCGCAGGATCGTTCCAACATTGCCGGGATCCTGAGGGGAGATTGCCGCGGCGCCCCAGCGGAACATTTCTGGTGAGGTATTGTCCAGGTTTCTTTGTCGCTGACGGATGACAGCAAGAATTCCCTGCGGGTTGTCTTTCCCGGCAATGGAGGTGAACAGGTCCGGAACAAGAGCCACACACCGCACACCCGCGCGGGACTGCTCGTCCACCAATTGGTGAGCGAAATCACTTGTCAGAAGTTCTGGTGCGTAAACCAGCATTTCAAATTCCCACCCCGCTTCAACGGCTTCGCCAACGGGATGGATGCCTTCCACCAGGAACAATCCTGCTTCCTCGCGCCCTTTTTTCTGGCCCAAAGAGCGGATCTGTTTGACGAGTGGATTGGCGTGGCTGGAAATAAGTTCGGGCATGGCTTGATTTTACCCGAATCGGCTATAATTTTGGTGGAGGCTAATATGCCAGTTTTCTCTGATGATCTCTATGATCGCTTTTGCGAGCTTCACTCTGAAATCGGGAAGGCCTTGGATGGATTGCCACCTGAGGCTCTCGACTGGGCGCCCGGCGCAGAGATGAATTCCATTGCAGTGATCATTGTTCACCTGGCTGGTGCAGAATACTATTGGATTGGAGTAGCTTTGAACGAGCCTCCTGAACGCGACCGTGACTCTGAGTTCCGGACAAAGGGTTTGAGTACAGATGATTTGAAAAAGCTCGTGGCCTCTGCTGATGAGGTCAGCCGGCAGGCGCTGGGCCGTCTCTCCCTGTCGGATCTGGAAGCTGCCCGCCTGTCCCCTCGCAATGCTAAAACATTCACCGTTGGGTGGTGCCTTGCGCATGCGCTCGAACATACTGCCTTGCATGTGGGTCACATCCAGATGACGCGTCAATTGTGGGATCTTCGGAAAAATCCATGACCAAAAGCAAGCGGTACGGATAATCTGTTAGAATTGTTCGCATGAAGAAGTTTCCATGGCTGGTTCTTATGGCGGTACTCATCCTCCCTGCCTGCCAATCAACTAAAGTGACCGTAACAATCCTGGATAACGGGGCGACCTGTCAACTTTCCACAAGTGATCGTCTCCCTTCCGCTCTCTTGTCCCGTTGCGCGGTCACCCTCGGAGTAGACGATCGTCTGCTTTATCTCGGTTCTTCCACCCCGCTCGACACAACCCTACCGGATGCCAAATCCTATATTATGACCGTCCGCCGCGCGGTGCCGTTGGCAGTTGTCGCGCCGGATGGACAACAGACCCTCCAGACTTCCGCCCTCACCGTTGGCCAGGCGCTGGCCGAGGCTGGGTACACGCTCTATGCCGCCGACCGCCTCGACCCACCTTCTGAAACGGCCATCACCGGTCCAATGACCGTAACTTACAAACCGTCACACGAGATCGTTATCATCGTAGATGGGACCCAGGTGCGGGTCCGCACTGCGGCTGCCACAGTGGGACAGGCGCTGGCGGAGGCGGGCGTCCCGCTCGTTGGTTTGGATATCAGCCAGCCGGCCGAAAACGCACCGCTTCCTGAGGATGATGAGATACGTGTTGTGCGCGTAGTCGAGGCGGTGACCCTGACCCAGAAAACCATCCCGTTCAACACACGCACCGAACTCTCCGCGGACCTGGAAATTGACCAGCAGGCGCTCCTGCAAGGGGGTGAACCGGGATTGACAGTTTCCCGCCTGCGCTCTCGTAGCGAGGACGGCGTACAAGTATCCCAGCAATCTGAAGAAGAAAGTATTGTCCGCCCACCACAGGATCGCATCTTGGGAATCGGGACAAAGATCGTCATTCGCATGACCACAGTGGACGGGGTGACCATTGAATACTGGCGGGCATTACGCCTGTATGCGACTTCCTATTCTCCATGCCGATCAGCCACACCGGATGGGAGTTGTTCGTACGGCACTTCAAGCGGGATGCGGGTACAAAAAGGGGTCGTGGCAATGCAATATTACTGGTATCTTCTTTTTGGATTCGAACATCTGTATGTGCCCGGATATGGGAGCGCAGAGGTGGGGGATGTCGGGGGCGCCAACCTGAGCAGTAATTACTGGATCGACCTGGGTTACAGCGATAGTGATTACGTTGAATGGGGGGATTCGGTGATGGTCTATTTTCTGACGCCAGTTCCGGCAAATCCGGGCTACCTCCTGCCATGAACGGACCCTCGCTTCCTCCGCTCAACATTCCCGCACTTCTGCGCAGATATGATCTGCACCCGAGCAAAGGCCTGGGTCAAAACTTTTTGCAGGACAATCATGCCCTGCAAAAGATAATCAGCGTGTCGGGGTTGGGACCCTTGGAGGATGTGCTGGAGATCGGTCCGGGATTGGGCAGCTTGACGCGATACCTGGCGCTATCCGCACGTTCTGTCACCGCAGTCGAACTGGATAAAAAACTCTTCCCGGCCCTCGAGAGCGTGCTGGCACAATATAAAAATGTGCGCCTGGTACAGGGTGATATTCTTAAACTTGACCCGGCTGAATTTATGGAAATAGCGGGTTATATCGTTGTGGCAAATATTCCTTACTACATTACATCAGCTGTCGTCCGCCACCTGCTGGAAGCGAAGCAGCGCCCAAGTCGCATAGTGCTGACGGTGCAAAAGGAAGTAGGAGAGCGCATCTGTGCAGACGCGGGAAAAATGAGTCTGCTGGCTTTGAGTGTCCAGGTCTACGGGAAGCCGGTGATCAGCACAACCATCCCGGCAGAGGCTTTTTACCCACCCCCAAAAGTCGATTCAGCAATTTTGTGCATTGAGACATATTCGCAGCCTGTCATCCCCGCCGAGAGGCTGGAACGATTCTTCACATTGATCAAGGCTGGGTTCTCGCAAAAACGGAAAACCCTGCGCAATTCGCTTTCAGGGGGCCTGCGAATCACGCCCATGGAATCAGAAAAATTGCTTTGGGCAGCAGAAATCGATCCGCAGCGGCGAGCTGAGACACTCAGTCTGGAAGAATGGGGGAATTTGGTTAAAGGTTTTTTTTAGTTGCTGAGGGTTCAAGGATCGCGGCAGTGGTATTTAGAACCCGACCTGCTTTACCCTTGCGCCGTAGATCGCGGTATGTCCACATTACCTGCCACACCCGCACTGCTGCCTCGGCCTGGATCTTGAAAGACATTTTCGATTTACCCCAACGCCGGTCTGCAAAATAAATGGGGACTTCGCCGATCTTGAATTGCAGACACCAAGCTATGTACGCCATCTCGACCATAAAAATATATCCGCTGGCTCTGACGCGTTCCAACGGCATGGCTTGGAGCGTTTCGCACCGCCAAAGGCGAAATCCGCCGGTCACGTCTCGCAGAGGTATACGCAAAATGGTACGAGCGTAGAAGTTCCCCCAGGCTGAGAGTGCTTTCCGCCAGATAGGCCAGCGCACATCCGTGCTGCCTCCCGGGATGTAACGCGACCCTAGCACCAAGTCACAGGTTTCGAGACGCTTCGCCATCCCGACCAGGGCGGCTGGGTCGTGCGAGAAATCGGCATCCATCTGACCGATGGCGTCTGCTGAGCCGTCGAAAAGGCTGCGGAAGGCCTGCCTGTAGGCTGATGACAGGCCCAATTTCCCGGTGCGGTGCATTACGCGCACCTGTTCGGGGTGCGCCGCGGCCAGGCTATCGGCAATTTGGCCAGTTCCGTCGGGACTATTGTCGTCAACGATCAGGATTTTTAGTTCCAATGGAAGTCCAAATAAAGCGGAGACCAGTTTGGGTAAGTTTTCCGCTTCGTTATATGTTGGAATGATGATCGTTATATTCAAACAAGCTCCTACTGCATCTTGCGTAAAAGGGATAACTTGAGAACCTCAATGGATGTGAAGGGGCCGTCGTTTGATCGCAATTCATCTATTTTCAATATCAGGCGTTTACCTAGTTTTGTGGATTTTTGACG